>SESE01000498.1_pt1 | contig 16590 bp, 11 predicted proteins | sample 3171371 | NCBI WGS metagenome assembly SESE01 (sample SAMN06051881, study PRJNA518727) | freshwater metagenome | biome: subpolar coniferous forest; feature: holomictic lake; material: water; isolation source: holomictic Lake 442, 13 m depth | place: Canada: near Kenora, Ontario | collected... | reverse complement strand
GACGAAGCCGAAGCGTTCAAGGATAGTCAGCTTTTGGGCCATGGTCAGTTCGGTCATGACCTTGCCATCAAGCGGGGGAAGATTGAACTGTGTGCGGGCCAGATTGTAGTAAAGACCCTTGAACCCCATTTCCCTGATGAAAAGCGGGTCGATCAACTGGGTGTGGGCGCCCTGCTCCTGGACGATGCCGTCGCGGATAAAGCAAATCCTGTCCGAGTTCATTACCGTAGTCAGGCGGTGGGCGATGGAGAACGAGGTCCGGCCCGGCAATACCTTCTCTTTCAACTGCTTGATGATCATTTCTTCGGTCTGGTTGTCCAGCGCGCTGGTCGCCTCGTCGAAAATCATGATGCGCGGCCGGCGGTAAAGCGAGCGGGCGATGCAAACCCGCTGGCGCTGTCCGCCCGACAATGCCTGGCCCTTTTCGCCGATCGGGGTCTGGAAGCCCAGCGGCAGCTTGAGGATGAACTCTTCGGCACCGGCGAGACGCGCCACCTCCTGCACCGTGCGCATATCAGGTTCTGGATCGCCAAACGCGATGTTCTCAGCCACAGAACCCGCAAAAAGGAAACTGTCTTGCAGCACGACACCGATATTCCGGCGTAATGACTGGATGTCCATCTGATTGATATTCATCCCGTCGATGAGGACTTCGCCCCGTTGAGGGACATTGAACCCCAACAACATCTTGGCAATAGTGCTCTTACCGCAACCGGCCGGGCCGACAAATGCTATCTTCTCGCCAGGATTTACCGAAAGGTTGAAGTCCTGCATGATATTCATCGTGTCTTTGCCGGCACGATAGCTAAAATACACTCCCTTGAATTCAATCTTACCCTCAAGCTGGCCTACCGCCTTGCGCATACGGGCCGGAGTGGTCGCAACTTCGTCTTCAGGCTCCTTGTCAAGATACTCGCTCACCCGATCGACCGAGATGCGGACTTCTTGCAACTGGCTCCACAGATTAACCATCTGCAGCACCGGGCTGGTGACCAGCCCCATCAGCATCTGAAAGCCCATCAATTCGCCGACGGTCATTTGGTTGGCGATGACTTGATTGGCCCCTACCCACAGTACCGAAGTGGTCATGCCAAGGATGGCTAGCTGAAAAGTGCTGGAGTTGAGTAGGCTAAGCCGCTGCTGGTGGAAGCCGCGATTGACGTTTTCTACAAACGAGTTTTCCCAGCGGGCCCGCGCGAAGTATTCATTACTGGTCGCCTTGATCGCCTCGATCCCGTTGAGCGATTCAATCAGCGCCGCCTGCGCCTGGGTACTTGACATAAATATTTCCTGACTGACCCGTTTCAGTCGCGGAGTGAAGAAAGTCACGATCAATACAAAGATCGGCAGGAAGATGATGACGATGATCGATAGTTTGAAGTTATAGGCGAACATCATGAAGAAATAGATCACCAACATGAACAGGTTCATCACCGTCGTGATCGACGAGCCGGTGAGCATGTGGCGGATCTTTTGATTTTCTCCAAACCGGGATAGAATTTCACCTTTGTTGACGCTAAGAAAGAATGGCATCGGCAGGCTGAGCACGTGGCGGTAGAACTCCGCCATCAGTTTCATGTCAATCCTGGTGGTGGTATGGGCCAGCAACAGCGATTGAACCACCGTCATCGAGGTGGTCAAAACCGCAACCAACACCATGCCGGCAAGCATCATGTTGAGCAGGCTAACGTCCTTGTGGACAATCACAGTATCGACGATGGTCTGAGTAAACAAAGGTGAAGCCAGACCAAGTACATTAATGACCAGGGCCGCCAGCACCGCCTCGGCAAAGTAGCCCTTGTACGGCATGATGTAGGAGATGAAGTAACCGAGCGGGTTCTTTTGCTTGACTCCCTCAGTTTCAAAGCGTTGAGTCGGCTCCATTGCGACAAACACACCGGCATCCGGGCGCTTGTCGGTGACGCCGGCCACCGAAGCCGCCGTCCATTTCTTGATGAACTCATCTTTCGGTATGCGCTGGACCGCGTTGGTGCGAGGATCGGCAATTTGCACTTCGCGGTCGCCGACCTTGACCAACACTACGAAGTGGTAGCCTTCAAGGCTGACCACCCCCGGCATCAGCGCCGCCTTGAGGTCATCATAGTGTATGGCATAGCCCTTGGCCCGGAAGCCCAGGTTTTCGGCGCCGCGCAGCATGTCGTCGATGGTAAGGTGGCTGCCCTCAAGCCCGGTCTTGGCCTTGATCGCGTTGAGCGGGAAGGCCCGACCGTAATGGTTGATAATCATGGTCAGGCACACGGCAACGTTGTCGGCGGCGTGGTCCTGGCGGATTACCTTGAATTTGGTGGCGGCGGGTTCGCCAGTCGACGTGGCCCGGCTGCGGAATTCACCCTCGGTAATTGAATCGGCAAGCTGGATGCGCTGGTCAACACCCTCGGTGCGCTGGCGGATGCTAAGTTCATCCTGCTCATAACTTTCCAATTCGCGGATGCGAGCGCGCAGGCGTTCGGCCAACTCTGGATTGAATTCAAGTAGCTTTCTAACCGTGTCCTGATAGATGACAAGTACCGTTACCTCAGCAACCGCGCGGGCGGTGTGGGGCTGGCTTGTGGGCGTATCGCCGCGCGGCACCGCCCCTCCTTCGCCGATTAGCGAGCCGCGCCCGACCCTTCCGTACGAAATCGGGTCGCCAGAGAGCGGCTGGCGTACCAAATCCACTGTGCCGCTCTCAATGTAATAAAGCCGGGGATCATTGTCACCCTGGCTAAAAACTGCGGCCTCCGGCTTGATCCGCTTCAGACCAAGTTCGCCGACCATCTGAGTGAACTGTTCCGGAGTGAATGACGAGGTACCTAATAGCGTGCGCAGTCGCTCGCCAACCTTGACCAAGCCGACGAAACGTTTGAAATGTTCGTCGATGGCCCGGTTTTGATTGACCAGGCTGCGGGCCTTGTTCGCCGGCAACACGATTACCTCTACCGTGACTTCGGTAACAAGGTCGTGGTTCCAGTCGCTGTCGTCGAGGAGCGACATCTCACCCAGCGTTGCCCCCTCGGTAACGACGCCGACGCTGACTATCTTGTCGTCACCAGCCTGTTTCAGGCGGACACGGCCACTGTAAATGATATACATGCCGTCGATATGCTGGCCCTGGTTGCCGATATGGCTACCCTGGGGATAGCGCCGCACCTCCAGCAGCGGTTCCAGCAAACGCTTTTCGGCGTTGGGCAGGACGCTGAACATAACATGTGTCTGGAGTACGTACCTGATCGCTTCGACCGCCGCGTTGTTGGTCACCAGCTCGAAGTTGGGCTTTTGCATCTGGGAAGGTCCCTAACATGTATCGGGTGCAAGTTATCGGGCTTCAGGATTTGGGCGAAGCGGAGCCGCCGGCATCGGGGCTTGCCGCGCCGCTGTCCTCCGGCCCGGCCTTGAAGAACTTAGAGGCGGGCGTAAACAAAAGCTCGATGAAGCGCTTTTCCCCGGTTTTGATCTCGGCCGCACCGGTCAGTCCAATTTCCAGCGTCTTGACCGGATCGCCGGCCTGGATCGGCTGGCGCCGGGTGGTTTCCGAGGCAAGCGCCACATTGACCACAAACAGGTTGGTTTCACCCGGTGCCGTGCTCGGCCGCACGCTGATATCGGATATCGAGCCAGTTTGGATACCATATTCCTGGTATGGATAGGCGTAATACTTGATCTTGACATCCTGACCGATACGAAGCAAGCCGATGTCCTTGTTCTGGACCAGTACACGAGCCTCAAGCGGTGCCGAGTTCTTGACAATGGTTACAACCGGGGAGCCGGGTTGCAGTAATTGGCCGCGCTGGATATGAACGGTGGTGACGATACCGTCCACCGTGCTAGTATAGAAGGCCTTGTCATCACTATAACGCACCCCCGGCACCAAGGTCTGCGCGTCGAGGCGACGCCGAACCAGTTCCTTGACGCGGTCGTCGATCTGCCTGTCTTGCTCGGCATAATCTGATTTGGCCTTGGTCAAGTCGGCACGCATACGCTCCAGCGTGCCCTGGTCGCCCTGCTGCGCTTGTTCACGCTGTGCGGTCAAGAGCGACAACTTTATATTGTCGATGTCGGACTGGGCGTTGTTGGCGGACCGCCGAAGGTCGCTCACCCGCTGCGACGCCTGCTCGCACTGAGTCACCGGAATGTCGCGACGGGCGCACAAGGGCTGGATGCGGCCCAAATTGGACTCGGCGGTGCGCACATCCTCCATCAAATTGGAGCGGGTCCGTTCCGAAGTGTTAAGTTGATTCTTGAGCTGGCCCAGTCGGTCCTCAAGTGAACCTTTGCCGGTCCGTAGTCGGCCTTCCTGCTCGGCCAGCTGTGATTCGACCTGGCGCCGGTTATGCTCGAAGTCACGGCGCAAGCTTTGCTTGCGCTCTTCATAGTCACGCAATTGACGATCGATCGCTTCCTGCTCCGGGGTCGAAGCGGCGCGAATCTTTTCTTGGACAACACCGATGGCTTGACCTACCGTCACCTGGCTGTTCTCGTTCACCTCCAGGCTCTCAACCAAGCCGCCGCCGATGGCCGGGATCGTCACGGTCTGGCGCTGTAGGGTCAGCGGTGCCGAAACTACAGTATCAGTGGTGGCGACGAAAGAATAGGACAGCATCGCGGCCATGCTGACGAACATCATGTAGATCGGGCCGCGCAAAATGAAGGCAGGGGCACTGTAAAGAAGCGTCGCCGCCTTGATTGGGTGCCGAACTTCGACTGCGACCGCTCGGGCCGGGGAGGCTGCCGCTCGGGAAGTGGGGGCGGCCGCTGAGGCCTGAGGGGGTGTCTTTTTTGCCATGACGGCCTCTTGGACTGAAAGGAATGCGGTCTTCAACCATTAGTATTATGCTAGCGTGGTGCTCAGTGTGGTGCTCAGTGTGGTGCTCAGCGTGGTGCGCTTTTACTAAGCCGGAACCGTACACACCTGTTCTCGTAGCCACTCATTGAAAATTTGATCACGGATAACATTTTTCAGGGCATCGGTCAACTTCGGAGCGTTGACCGCGTAAATCTTATAGACTGTCCACAATGAGTTTTCCCGGAACGGTCCGATAATCGCGTCATCAGCGGCATCGAATGCTTGTTGCTCAACGTCGGATGGCAGCATACCGCGCTTGACGTTGCCGATGTAGCCCCCGGCTAGCCGAGTACTCTCGTCGGAAGAAAAGTTGCGGGCCAGTTCGACGAAGTCTTTTTGGTTGCCGCGCGCCATCTCGATGACACGGTCGGCCTCCTCGCGGGCGCGACAGACGACTCGGGCAAGCGAAACCGAGGCGAAGCGCAAAGGCTCGCGGCGGTAGAACTCGGTAATTTTTCGCGGTGTGACCAGATGCTGCTTGAGAGTATCACAGATTACCGTGTTGCGAATCGATTCGGTCCATTGTTCGGCGCTGACGCCATAGTAAGTCAGGTACTTCGCGAAAGGAATCGGTGAATCCAGTCCAAGCGCAAGCTTGGCTGCCTGCGCCCGTCGCTCCACCTCGACCTCATCCACTACCAGGGCAAATTCCTGGAGACTGAGCCGCAGCACCTTTTGTTCTATCAGCTCGTAAATTGCCGCGCGAAACTGACCATTAAGCTTCATATGCGTGACCACGTCACTGTTACGGATGGTCTCACCTTTGACAGTCGTGACCACTGCATCGATCTGCATGGGGAAACCTTCTGTAAAGCCTGCCAGCTTAGGTGCAGTCTGATATGCCAAGGTGTTTAGGTGGCGGAAAAGCGGGATAATGGCAACAATCATCCGCACCATACACCAACAAGGCGTACCGCAACAGCCGGAAATTACCGGAACCCTAGGTCGGAAATTACAGACAAGTTATTGCAAGGCGGGGCCGATTTTGGCAAACTCCAGTCGGGCGCTTCGCTTGGGCCGGGCGCTTCGCTAGGGCTGGGCGCTTCGCTTGGTACAGAATTTATCCGCCCGGGGGAGTATGCGATGGCTTTTCCGCCGCTGACGATAGGCCGGTTTACCACCCGCTGGCTGGCGGCTTTTTTCGTGCTGACCTGCACCTGGAATCCGTCCGGATATTCCTATTACCATTGGGTGACCAGCCGGAACGATGACTACCTGTCGCTCAAGGCGGCGTGCGCCATTTTCCTGTTGACCGCTTATGGCGCGGTGTGGCCGATCGTCTATACTTCGATTGGTCCAGTCGGCATCTTCATGACCACCGCCTTTATTGTCACCAGCAGCCTGGTAATGTGGGATTGGGGCCTGCTCGAAGGGATCAGGCCGTCATTCTACCCCTATGGGATCATGGGGGGCATGGCTTTCATCACCGCAATTGGGTTGGGTTTCGCCCACTGGCAGCTCCAATTCTGGCACATCAAGAGCTACCGCAAGGTCACAGTCAAGCGCTACCCAGCCTATACTCCGCCCGGCCCGGCCCCGGTCCCGCCTGGTCCGCCAACCGCCCCGCCACCGATCATCTAATACTTGGTTTTGCTTGAAAGACTGGTGCTTTAGCTTTCAGAATTAGCGTGCCGAGGTGGTGATGAACATCGCGGTTGCGGTTGGGGCTTGGCCACCGGTCTTGCTTGCGGCGTCGATCACCTTGCGCAGTTCCGCGATATAGCCGGCGGCTCTTTCAGCTTCGGGCCGCAGCGTCGAGAATAACGGTTTGGTGGTGGCGGTAACCACGATTAGTTCACGCCCGAACGGCTGGCCCAAGCGCCAGAAGCGTCCGCCAGCACTGGGATCGCCTAGTCGGCGTTGACCGCCCGCCGCTAGTTTATTGTCTTTCTCCAGCGCGTTAGGCCACAGATGAACGACGTCGCCCTCAAGCGTGAAGTAATCGACCTGGAGATAGGCCGGATACCCCGGTGCCTTTACATCCATGATCAAATTATCGCCATCCTTGTAGGTAGCGTCGGGGCTGCGCGCTTGCACCGAAACCGGTTGCGATAGGTCTTGGTTACGCTCGCGTAGTCTGGCGATCACCCCAAGCCCCTCGCACACAGGCGAGCTTACACGGTCGTTTTTTAGCGTATAGGGAACGCTAGGCGCCGCACCCTCGATTAAGGCGCGTAGATTAGCGTCCGATTCAACCCCACCCGAAGCTCCAATAACTGTGATGCCGCTGTCATCGGCGGCAATCTCGGCCTTAAATATGCCGCATGGGGCGCGGGTGAGCGCGCTGCGTATTGGCCCGACCGCAGCCGCGACCTTGTGACGCAGCGCTTGTTCGTCGGTGATACGCTTGGCCGCCTCTGCGGCCTGTTGCTGGTACGCCGTTACTTCGGCTTGGCGTCTGGCTTCGATCGTCGTCTGCTGATCGCGCGCCGTTACTTCGGCTTGGCGCCTAGTCGCCTCATCGGCCTGGCGTTTAGCCGCTTCATCAGCTTGGCGCCTAGCTTCGGCGGCTGAGCGCTCGACCCGCTCGACTCGATCCCGACTATTATCTAGCGCGGGGGTATCTAGCGCGGGAGCATCCAGCACGGGGGCATCCAGCGCGGGAGCATCCAGCATGGGGGCCGGCCGTTGGCGCGGCTGCACATCGGCTATTTGCGAGGGCACCTCCGGCTTTTTCCCGGTGCTCGGTCCCAGCACCAGCCAACCGGCGATGCCGCCCGCCACCAGCACGCAACCGGCGATAGCGCCAATCAGTAAACCCTTGCCGCTCTTGGCCGGAATTTGCTCATCCGGTAATTTGCTAGTAGTTTGCGGTCTTTGTGGTGAATTTTGCGGTGTCGCATCCCCAGCCAGACCATGGGCCGGCATTCTCTCGCCTTCGGACGGACCGGACCGGGGCGATATGACCGCACCCTCCATCATCGTGCCGTCGGCGTCGCCCTCGTCCTTGCTGGGCATAGGAGCCGCCACCCGGCCCTCAGCGGCATCGCGCAATGCCTGGGCGAAATCGGCGGCGCAGGCATAGCGGTCCTCCGGCCGTTTGGCCATGGCCTTAGCCACGACCAGATCAAAGCAGCGGGGAATTTGAACATTGAGCAGCGACGGCGACTCGGGCTGGCTGTTGAGGACGCGGTGCATGATAGTGTGCAGGCTGCCGGTGAACGGCTTTTCGCCGGTCAGCATCTGGTAAAGCGTCGCGCCAGCCGAAAATATATCCGATCGGGCGTCAACCTGTTGTCCCATGAACTGCTCGGGCGACATATAGCTAGGCGTGCCCATCACCGCGCCAGCCTGGGTGAGATTGGAAGACTCGAGTCGGGCGATGCCGAAATCGGTAATCTTGACCTCGCCCTTAATGGTGAGCATGATATTGGCGGGTTTGATATCGCGGTGAACGATGCCGTGCTTGTGAGCATGGTCGAGCGCCATCAAGGTATCGCCCATCAGGCGGACAATGGTTTTGACGTCGAAACGCTCGTGCGCGTCAAAATACTCTTTAAGATCACGGCCCTCGATGAATTCCATGGCGATGAAGGCGGTCGGGCCGTCCTCACCATATTCATAGATCGAGACAATATTGGGGTGGTTGATGCGGCCAGCGGCTTGGGCCTCGCGTTTAAAGCGATTGATCTGGGCGGTGGTTGCCTCGGGATCATCGGCCGCCAGCATATCGGTACGAACGGTCTTAAGCGCCACAAAGCGCTCAATATAAGGGTCCTTGCCCTTATAAACTACCCCCATAGCACCCTTGCCGAGTTCGCCGACGATCTCGTACTTGCCGAGCTTCTCGATGTCCGCCTTTTTCACGTTGCCCCCGGCCGTTGCCGCCGCGCCCCTCGGGCCGGCTCACGATAACCCATCCTCTACCGTGTCATTTGAGGATACATCAGGACGTTGCCCGCGCCAAGCCAACACCGCATCCGAAAAACCCTCCCATCGACGATTATGCAAAGCCCAAATTGCAAATCAAAAAAACCCCTCATGACGACGACCCGCTTTTAGGCCCGGGCGGTTGGTGCTAGTTTGTAAGTTGCCGGTCACCAATCATATTCCGGACACGATCGCGAACCAGAGCTATAGAATGAGGCCCGATGAGAGAATCCGTCGCCTGCCGTCTGCTGGTCTGCCGTTTACTTGTATGCGTCCTGCTGGCCGCGCCGATCTTGGCCGTACCTGCGACGGTTGGAGCGCAATCACGGCCACAGGCCCAGGCTTGGCCGCATACCTTCCCTGAACCGACTAAGCTTCCCGCCGAATCGCGATATCTCGCCGACGACGAGTTCGCCGTTGACCAGCAGGCTGCGTTCATGCACTTTGCGACCAAGTTCACGGAAAGCATGATTGCCGGTATGGTTATCGGCGGCCTGACTATGTACCGGCTGGTCGGTGGCGTTCCTGCAACCATGGCTGGTACCGCAGCCGGGGCCTTGATCGCTAGCTGGTTGTATATGGACGTTGCATCGCGCAGCTACGTGGTGCGGGAGGTGCGTTGATCCGCAAGAAGAGTTCGGTATACCTCGATGGTACGGGCGCCGACCGCAGCGTTGGCTAGATCGGAGAGGACTAGGGCGCGGCTGGCGGCGGCGAAGCTAGCACGAAGCTCGGGATTGCAGGCGAGGGTGATCATGGCTTCGGCCAGCGACGCCGGGTCATCGGCCGGCACCAGCAGGGCGTTTTCGCCGGGCCGGGCAATTTCGCGGCAGCCGGGGACGTCGGTGGCAACCATTGCGCGTCCGCAGGCGGCGGCTTCCAGCAGGCTTTTGGGCAGTCCCTCGCGCCGCGACGGCAAAACTGCGAAATGGGCTTCGGCCCAGACCGAGCGCACATCAGCGACAAAGCCGCGCCACTCCAGGCCGGGCCGGGCGGCCCAGCAGCGCAACGTCGACTCAGGTATCGAAGTCGGGTTTTCATTATCGGGCTGGCCGACCAGCAACAGCCGTAGCTCTACTCCGCGCTCCCGAACTAAGCGGTGCGCCTCGACCAAGGTATGCACGCCCTTGTCCTCGAGCATCCGTCCGACATATGCAACAGTGATCGGGACGGTGACGGGTTCGGTCAGCGCCCTATAATGATCAATGTCCACGCCAGAGCCACGAATCACCGTCACTCGCCCGGCTTCGATGAAATCATGACCGACCAGAAAGGCATGGTCATCGTGGTTCTGGACGATCAAGCGGCTGGCGCAACGGTTCAGCACAAACCTGATCAACCGCCGCATCAAGCGCTTGCTCGTACTGTCGCCGATGAAAACGAAACCTAGCCCGGTGAGGGAGTTGACCTCAGCCGGGACAAGTGACAGCCTTGCTGCCAGTCCGCCCAGTATTACCGGTTTCAGGGCGACATGGTGAACAATATCCGGCCGCTCTCGCCGGTAAAGGGCAGCGATTTCCAAGATCGCCCGCAGCGTGGCCCACAGCCCGTTATCCTGTCGCCGCCAACCCAGTGGATGGACGCTAAATCCGGCCGCCTCTAGCTGCTCGCGATGGCGGTCAACCCGCCCGGCTACCGCAACATCAAAACCCGCCGCTTGCGCCGCTCTGGCCATAGGCAGTCGGTGCGACCAGAAGTAATAGTCCTCGGTGACGAGATAGAGCAGTTTCGGGGGCATTTGCGCCTATTTGTGCCGCATAGCGGGGCCGCTTACCTAGCCCCGACCAATCCCTTGACCAAACCAAAAAGGCTGGCAGATGGGGGCGGGGTCATGAACGCACCCGGCCCGGCACCAGATCCAGCACCCGGCCCGGCACCAGATCCAGCACCCGGCCCGGCACCAGATCCACCACCAGATCCGGCACCCGGCCCGGCACCTACATCCGCAAGCGTGGCCAGACGGTAGCCAGCGGTATCAAGGCGATAGGCGGTATCGACCGCAGCCACCGCTTGTTCCCCGGTGAATTGGTTGGTGGGAAGTTCACGGCCGTCATGCTTGGCCCCGGCCGGGTCAGTGTAGGTGTCGTTCCATACCTGGACGTGGTGGGCTATCGCCTCGCGGATGATAAATATGTCCCTGAGAGCCCGGCCGCCCCAGCCCGCCGCCCGCTTGCGGAACAGGCAGGCAAACAAGCCGGTGTTGTGCAAGAAGGCGCGGCGGAGGTTAAGGTCCACCTGTCCGAAGCGTTCGGGTATCACCTCGGCCATCTTGCGGCGAACCACCCGCCGCATGTGGTGATGCCAACCCAGCGCCACCAGCCCCAGCCCGGCCGCAGCAATTGTGAGGCGGATCGGCAAGACATTAAACCACGTCTGGGTATCTTGTCCCAGCCAGCGAAGGCCGTCGCCGACGGCGTCGACGCCAGCCAGATAGGCGCCGAGTCCTAATCCGGCTAGCAGCACGCAAGCCCCAAAGGCGTCGCCCCACAGCACCCGCCGTCGCCACTTGGCCACCAGCTTTTGGATGTGCGGCACCATCTCGCCCTCAAGCTCCTTGGCCAGCGAATCGAGGATGCCGACGATGCGATAGCCTCGACCGAACTCGACCTCGTTCATCCGGGCGTGGATCTCGGCCAAGTCCTCATCGCATTTGGTCTCATAACGGGCGCGCTTGACCGGGTCCTCGATCGGCGGCGCCACGTCCTTGTTGTAAATGCCATAGAACTTGCCGGTAGTCAGGCCGGCCTGGGCGACGCTGCGCTGCCACGCCCCGACCACTTCCTCTGGATTGTCTTCGCGGGCCGAGGTGTCTATCTGGTTAAGTATATAAAGGAACTTGCGGGTGTCGGTGCGCCGCACCGTATGCGCGACCAGATGCTGCAAGGTATCTTGCATCGAGCCCGGTTCGGGCCGGCGGGCGTCGAAAAAGATCAGCACCAAGTCGGCGAGGTCGAGAATATGGTCAGTCACCCGCAACGTCGAGCGCCGCTGGTCATCGGCGTCAAAACCTGGCGAGTCGATAAGAATCTTTCCCTTGAGCAGCGGCGAGGAACAGGTCTTGAGCTGAAGATAGGCATCAATGCGCTTGCCCTCACCCGCCGCCACCTTTTCGATCTCGTCGCTCATTCGATAGAAGGGAAAGCGCGGATCGGAATTGAGAGCTGTGCCGGGCAAGGCGTCGTGCTTGCGGTCGGGGCCGAAGCACACCACCGTGAACTTGTCGTCCACCGCCTGATTGCCCGAGGTCTGAAGCTCAATGCCGAGATAGCTGTTGATGAAGCTCGACTTGCCGGCCGAAAACAGGCCCAACACGCTGATCATCGGCCACCAGGGAATCCGCATAGCCAGACTCTCGGTGGGGTTGAGCAGCCCCATGCGGTAAAGTATCCTATCAAAGGCGCGAAAGGTCGGAATGACCGGCACCAGATTAGGATGCTCGGAGCGCAGGTGAGATTCTAGCGTCTCTAGGCGACGGAGCAGGGCTTTCTTGGGAGTCATGATCGCTGTTCGCGCCTATGCGAGAGGAAAATAATACTGGCGTTCGGCGGCGACTGCCGTCGCGCGCCTTGTGGCCGGATCACTTAGTGACCGATAGCATGAGTTTTGCCAGCAAGACACGGGAATGGTCGGCACCGACTCGGGCGCGCGCTTCGGACAGCCACGGCGCCGCAACTTCGGCGGGCAGCCCGCTCAACTCGCCGAGCAGTTCGACCGCGCGCGCAAAGTCACCCGCTGCCATCGCGGTCAGCGCGCGATCGGCGAATGCCCGCGCCGAAGTCCCGGCAGGCACGCCGGTCAAACGATATAGTGGCGGCGTGAAATCAGAAAGCAAGTCAAGAAAGATGTCGGCAATGCGATCCAAGGGATAGCCGATGGTGGCTGCACGCAAAATATTGCCCTGCACCACCGGGAAACGGCCGATCAGCCAAGCCTCGGTGGCGATGCCGGAGGTCGCGCGTCCGGCAATCTGGTCGAGCACCTGCTTGAGCAGCGGATCGTTGAAGCCAGAGATGCGCAGCGCCGCCAATTCATTGACGAAGGGCGACGAGCTGGTCAACACGTTGCGCAACTGAGTTGCCGACAGCATCACGCCCAGCGTTGGCGGCCCGATTCCGTGCGATGCGACTCGCTGTTGCAGACTAGGCAGGTCCTTTTCAAGGACGGCCAGGCGCCGACCCAGTTCAGTGACGCTGCCTTGGCTCGCGGCCAAGCCTAGCTTGGCATCAAGGGCGCCAATCTTTTTTTCAATCGCCAAGCCCTGGGCGGTCTGGTCGTGAGCCACCCGCGTGACCTTGTTTTCCAGCTCAATGATGCGGCGCTCGGCGGTGGGTGCCGTGCTTGCGGTTCCCGGTACCGGCGACGACGGCGACCATAATGCGATGCCGGCGACAATCACCGCGATTACAGAAGCGGCAATCGACAACCGGGAGGTCGCCAGGGCCAGCAAACGGCCGGTGGGGGCGGTGCCCACTGCCGCCAACCGGGCTGCCGCCGCCGCTACCGCCGCCGGACGGACCGGCGATGGCTGAGGGAAGGACGAAAAGGCCGAGGACTGCGTGGCGCGGGCGACTCGACCCACCGCTGGAGCAGACGGCTCCTGCGGCAATAATTCCACCGCCGGTACTTCTAACAGAGGGGGTTCCTGGGCTTTGGATTCCGGGGGTTGAGGTTCCGGGGGTTGAGACTCTGGCGGTTGAGGTTCCGGGGCTTGGGATTCCGGGGCTTGGGATTCCGGCTTGGCCTGGACATCGACGGCCTCAGTGGGTTCCGTCATCATCATCCTTGCCATTTCATGGTGGCGCTCGTCAAAGCGGGCGACCGCTTCCAGTTCGGTTTCGTCAAGTTGAATGCTGTGGCGCGCCGCCGCCGAGCGCAGATCGGCCAGTCTGGCCGCCGGAATAGCGCCGCGCTTCTTCCAACCCTGGACCGTAGTGAAGGGAACCTCCAGCTTGTTGGCCATCGGCCGGATGCCGCCGAAGCGCTGGATCAGCCTTTCCGACGCCTTGGCCAACGACATCGACTCCGGGCCTGTAACCGACTCCGGGCCTGTAACCGACTCCGGGCCGTCATCGGACAGGCGGCCGGACGGCACAAAACTTCCCTGATCGCTTCCCTGCTGGTCCGTCGTTTGAGGAGACGTCATGGACTTTCCTTGTGCATGGCCTGATTTAGTATCGTGTGATTTCCAAACTGCGTCCCGGCCACTTTTACATCGGCAAAGCTACTTTAGCATTGGCAAAGCCACATTAGCATTGGCAAAGCCATTTTGGCAAACGTCCGAACCCTAAGGGAGAGAAAAAAGCGGTCCGGCTTCGAGTCGTGGTCATCCTCACCGCCCAGCCAATTACCGGCAAGAGGACTGCGTTGGCCCCGTCGCGCTAGAGCTACCCTTGAGCATGGCCTGATATTTGCTTGTTGCGACTGTTGAACCTCGCCATGGTATTGATGTTACACGGAATGACGCGCCGCTGCTCGCCGGAGAAATTTATGAGACTAGAATTGAATGTCGCAGCCGTCCTGGTCGCCGTCGCGCTGATCTTGATACCCGGCTTGGCGCCTTGTGTCCTTGCCGGCGGAGAATGGCAGGCCGATGCTCGGAACGGTTGCAAGGTTTGGAACGGAGTCCCCGAGCCTGCCGAGTCGATCACCTGGGACGGCCCCTGCGTTGACGGGCTGGCCCACGGCGCCGGCACGCTGCAATGGTTCAAGGACGGCAAGCCCAACGGCAGCTATGTCGGTGAGCGGGCTGCTGGTAAGGCCAACGGCCACGGCATCAACACATGGTTGAGCGGAGACCGATTCGAAGGCAACTGGAAGGATGATGCGCCCAACGGCAAGGGCACCTATACTTGGGCTAATGGTAGCGGTTACCAGGGTGACTGGCGCGATGGACGCAAGCAGGGCAAAGCGGTCTACATCTGGCCAAATGGCGACCGTTTTGAGGGAGTATACCAGGACGACAAACCGATTTCGGGCATTTATATCAAGGCCGATGGCGCCCGCCATCTCGCCGAGATCACCGACGGGACCATCGGCCCCGGCAACCGTCTTTACACCACCGAGGAGCGGCTGTCGGTTCGCCGGGTCGGGACCAAAGTCTGTCGCATCGGCAGCCCGGCGCTCTTTTTCCTCGAGACTCGAATGATCGGTTTTGTTGAGAATGTCGCCGACACCCGCATTCAGATTCGTATAGTTGATCCCGGAACCTGGCTTAGTCAGAGCTATCAGAGCCTGCCCATTGAGAAAAATACCATCATTTGGGACGATCCGGACAACTGGGGGCCGTGCTGAGCGGCCTATAATTCGTCGTTATCCAGATGCCCTACACTCATGACGGGCTGCGGAAGCGGGCGGGTTATGGCTGACATTCGATCGACCGGCAATGCCGGAACTTTGGAAACCCGCCTCGAGGCACCGGGGCGCGGGGCTTCCCCGAGTCGCATCGCAAGTCGCACAGAAACGGTGCATCCCGAGTCGCGCCGAAGAATACCGACGCTACGGCAACTGGCAGCCCTGATTGTAGATGGTATGCTGACCTTGCCACGCAACTATCGGCGCGGAATGTTTTTAGACATTACCATTTAGCAGCGAGTTCGGGAGATTAAATGCACTCACAAGCGCCGGGACATCCTCCCTAATAATTGAACATAAGATAGCCGAGCAAGCCACCGAATAGGGCGCTGGCGGCGACAGCGGGGACGTTCAAGCCGGTTCCGACTTCCAGGGCTTCGACCAGCGAAAGACCGTCCATCATCAACGAGGCGGTGATCAGGCTGCCGGAGACGGCGCTGGCCAGCACGACGCCGGTGACGGCACCCGCAACCACGGCCAGAACCGGATGCAGACCGTAATCCGCCCCGTATACCGGGATCGGTTGGGGTGAATGTTGGGCCCGGGCCGCCGCAGGCAGGCATCCGATCAGGGCAATCACAGCGATGATGAGAAGCCGGCGCATGGGGCGATCTCCTAAGATAGGCGTTAACGGCCGACTTTAGCACGGTAGCGTGGAGTAGGCCAGGACTTTGCCCGGAACCTCAGCTCGGGCGGGAAAGAGATATTTCCGCACTTCCCCTTGGTCGCGGTTTCATTTATGTTCAGGACGGCATCAATGACACCCTGCAACTCGCAACCTTCGGTCCATGGGCTTTCCGTGCCTCTTCTTATCAAGTTGTCTCCGGGTGAAAAGATCGTTATCAATGGGGTTGTGATTGAGAACGGTGGTGATCACGCGACCCTGCGCATCCTGAACCAGGCTCACGTCCTTCGGGCGAAGGATATTCTGACTTTCGAGGAGGTCGACAGCCCGGCGAAACGCATATATTATGCTTTGCAGTGCTTGTACCTATTTCCCGAAAACAGGACACTGTATTTGGAGTCGGCGCTCGGTTATATTGATGAATTCGTGAAAGCCGCTCCAAGCAGCGCGCCATTGATTCTGAACATTACCGAACATCTGGAACGCGAAGGCTCATATCAGATGCTGAAGGTTGCCAAGAAGCTTGTTGAGTACGAAAGAAGGATTATGGAAAATGCCCCCGCCAACTAGGCCTAACCCTTACAGCAACGTTCCGAACGTTGCCGCCGACCCTCGCCAAGTTGAGGGCTGGGCTTTGACCGAGACCGCGATGCGGATGAAGGCTGCCCAAAGGGAGCCGGTCGATGAAGCCGCACTGCTTCACGCGGTACGTCTCAATTGGCGCCTGTGGACCATATTTCAGGCCAGCCTGTTGGAGCCGGACTGCCCGGTTCCGCTTGACATCCGTAGCAACATTCTCTCGCTGGCCAATTTTGTCGACAAGCACACCGCTAGCATCATCTCTGCCCCTCAGGCGAGCAAGCTTGATGTATTGATTCGCGTTAACCGCGAGATCGCCGGC
>SESE01000497.1_pt1 | contig 16607 bp, 15 predicted proteins | sample 3171371 | NCBI WGS metagenome assembly SESE01 (sample SAMN06051881, study PRJNA518727) | freshwater metagenome | biome: subpolar coniferous forest; feature: holomictic lake; material: water; isolation source: holomictic Lake 442, 13 m depth | place: Canada: near Kenora, Ontario | collected... | reverse complement strand
TGCGAGCATCGCTGCGCCGAAACCAAAGCCTTCAAGAACTGATGGTGCATTTTCGCGGTAGATGATTACAACAAGGGATGCGCCAATTAGGCCAAGACCCACAGTTGTCATACCAACGACGCCACCTGTACGGAAAGCGATTTGAACGGCCTTCTGGCCATCCTTATTACGAGCAGCATCTGCAACGCGCACATTTGCACGAACTGCGAGCCACATTCCGTTGTAACCGACGAGAGCAGAGAATGCCGCGCCGACAAGGAAGAAGATTGATCGACCGATACGAATATCGGCAGCACCTGGAAGTGCAAACAAGAGCACGAACACGATTGCTACGAAGTAAGAGAGAGTACGGAACTGGCGATTTAAGAATGCCGCCGCTCCCTCTTGAACTGCCTCTGCGATTTCGCGCATTTTGGCGGTGCCATCAGTGGCTGCCAAAACCTGTGCACGTAATGCATAGGCAACACCTAGTGCGCCAAGCGAAATCGCAAGGACGACGTAGACGAGGTTGAGGTTTGATCCGGTTACTTGCACGAGTGATACGGTGCTAGAAGCACGCATAAGTTCTCCTCCATTGGAGTTTTAAGGGCGCCTCGTCGGATAGGTCGGCGCAAAGACTAGGGAAGTTTAAGCACTAAAGGGCCAAAAAGTGAAAACATACATATCTATTAACCCCTTCCGTCAAAGATCACATCCTTGGGAATCGCTCATTTACGCGGAACCTCTTCCTGACAGCCTCTATCTTTTGGCTCGGTCAGGATAGGCTCAGCCGATGAACCTCTTTAATGCTCACTCGATCGTCGCCGACCTTGGGCTTATCGGGGTCCTCGGCATCATTTTTGCCGAAACCGGCCTTTTGATCGGCTTGGCATTTCCTGGCGACTCGCTCCTGTTCATCGCCGGGGTTGCCGCCTCTGGCTCGGGGGCTGCGATTCTGGGCCAGGCACACCTCTCGACGGTTGGCCTAGTTATTGGGGCGCCAATCGCAGCAACCCTTGGTGGTCTGGTTGGTTATTTCTTTGGCGAAAAGTATGGGCGAAAGTTATTCGATCGTCCCGAAGGTCGGGTTTTCAATCACGAAAAAGTTGTAACCACTGAAAAGTGGTTACGGAAATATGGTCCTGGCAAGGCACTTCTATTCGCGCGCTTTGTTCCATTTGTGCGCACACTGATAAATCCAATGTGCGGCATAGTTGGAATGGATAAGAAAAAGTTTTTCTTCTACAACGCCCTTGGCGCACTAATTTGGACTGAGCTAGTAATCGGCCTTGGATATGTTCTAGGTGAAAAACTCAAGGGCTCTGTAGATACTTACCTATTGCCAATAATTGCCGTGATCATTTTCGTAAGTTTAATTCCAGTATTTATTGAGATATTTCGCGAATGGCAAACGCGCAAACACCACAAATAATTTAAAGACCTAAATCCTCTAACTGGTAAGCGGCGCGGTATTCATATCCGGCCTCTTTAATTTTTGGCGCCGCTCCTCGCTCAACGATTACTGCAACACCGACAACTATCGCGCCAGCTTCAAGTAATGCCTCTACTGCGGTTAAAACTGAACCACCAGTAGTAGATGTATCTTCAACGGCTAGTACGCGCTTGCCCTTTACATCAGGGCCTTCAATACGACGTTGCAACCCATGAGCCTTCTCGGCCTTGCGAACAACGAATGAATCAATCTTTTTTCCTCGCTGTGCGGCAACATGCATCATTGCATTTGCAACTGGATCGGCGCCAAGGGTTAACCCGCCGACAGCGTCGTAATCTAAATCCTTTGTTAGCTCCAACATAACTTCGCCAACCAAGGGTGCTGCTTCGTGATCCAGAGTTACACGGCGAAGATCCACGTAGTAGTCGGCCTCTTTTCCAGAAGACAAAATTACTTTCCCGTGTACAACTGCCTTTTTAATAATCTGCTCTTTTAGCGCATCGCGTGAATTCATAAGGGCGAGCCTACTATCTAAGTAATCTCACCCCTCCCGCTAGCCCTTTTGGGTTAGTGAAGTTATTATCGTCCACACTATGGCATCAAAGAAGACTCCTCCAGCACGGAAACTTGCTCGGAAAAAGGGCTCTACTTCTGGGCTATTAGCCGATGGAATCGAATTAGATGATTTCGTTTCAAACCTGGACTTATCAGGAAATTTAACTTTCTTGTCCGCTAAACCAAAAAAGTCTGGCTCACTTAAGAAGTAATTACTGTTCTTCTTTGTAAATTATTACTTCGCTACTTTGGCGCTGAACTAAACTCTTATGTGATTTGGAATCAATAAGGGCGTTTACTTCGATACGAAGTTGTGCAACTTCTATCGCCATATTGGCCATCGCTGATTCCAGATCAATAATTCTTTTTATCCCGGCGTGATTTATTCCTTCCCCAACAAGTTTTTGAACTGCGCGCAGCAATGCGATATCGCGTAGTGAATATCGGCGATTGCGACCTTCGGTGCGACTTGGTGAGACTAAACCTGAACGATCATATTGGCGAAGTGTTTGTGGATGTAAACCTGAAATCTCTGCAGCTACAGAGATAATATAAACTGCGGCATCATCGGGTGGTATGTCGCTATTAACTTCTTCGCTCATGACTTTGCCTTACTAATTAGATCTGCGCGCACATTTTCATGCGAAGTTTCTTCAGCAAATATTTTTAACGCTTCCAACGCTTTACCATCAATGCGCTGTGGGACTTGAACATCGACCGTTACAAGTAAATCTCCAGTTGTGGAACCTTTGGTAATGCCTCGGCCCTTAACGCGAAGCGTGCGACCGTTAGAAGTCCCCGGCGCAATTCGTACGGTGACATCCTCGCCCGTTAACGTCGGAACTTTAATATCGGCGCCAAGTGCCGCCTCTGCAAAAGTAACCGGCAACGTCAACGTTAAGTTTTCGCCTTTTCTAGCAAAAATTGGATGCGGTTTTACGTGAAGCAGAATGAATAAATCTCCTGAACCAGCCTCACCCGATGCGCCTTTTCCTTTGACGCGAATCTTGGCGCCGTCATTGACCCCGGCCGGTACGCGAGCAGTAATGTTTTGAGTTACGCCACGATCGGTAGAAAGCCGTAAATCTAGATTTGTGCCAAGGATTGATTCACGAAAAGTGATTGAGGCCTCGGTCTGTAAGTCCTGACCTTTTTGAGGTCCTCGGCGTCCACCACCAAAAAGGTTTGCAAAAATATCCTGCGGGTTTCCGCTCCCAAAGAAGTCATTAAAGTCGCCACCTTGTTGAGCGCCCCCACGTCCACCTTGAGGTGCACGAAATCCCCCGCGCTCATATAGTGCACGAGCTTCGTCGTATTCAGCCCGCTTTTTAGCATCGGAGAGAATTTCATAGGCCTCTGAGATGCCTTTAAACTTATCTTCCTTAACCGCATCACCCTTATTTTTATCGGGATGTAGCTCGCGCGCTAAGGCCCGATACTTCTTTTTAATCTCATCGGCGCCCGCCTTTTTATCTATGCCGAGGATTTTATAAAAATCCTTCTCGTATAAATCTTTGGCGGCCATGGAAATTACTCCCCGGCTGGATCGGTGACAGCAACCCGGGCAGGGCGCAAGATGCGCTCCTTATATTTATATCCGGACTGCAAGATCTTTGTCGCTGTTGGGACAGCCACATCGGCAGAAGTGTCATGCATAAGCGCTTCATGAATCTGTGGATCAAAGGCTTCGCCTTCGGTACCGTATTTTTCTAAGCCAATGCGAGCAGTAATTGAATTGAGTTGATCGGCGATAGCTTTAAAGCCGCCAGTTAATTCACCGTGTTGCTCGGCGCGATCGACATCATCGAGCAATGCAAGGAGTTCGGTAAGAACTGCTCCGATTGCCATGTCGTGCGCTAATGAACGATCGCGCTCTACGCGCTTTCGATAGTTCGCGTATTCAGCTTGAAGACGTTGTAAATCACTAGTGAGAGTAGCTACCGGATCAATTATCTGATCCGGCGCTACATCCTCAACTAGTTCATGTACAGGTTGTGTAGCTTCGCTCACTCAACGACCTCAGCGTCTTCAACACCATCTTCATGTGCGGCACCTTCACTGTTAGCTGCACCAGCTGCCGCTGCGCCGGCATACATTGCGGCCCCAAGAGCTTGGCTGAGAGTTGAAACTTTTTCAGTTGCACTCTTAATCATCTCGAAGTTGGAACCACCAAGGGCGGTTTGAAGTTCAGTAAGGGCTGCTTCAGTCTCAGTTTTCTTTTCGAGTGATTCGCCTTCACTAAGTTTTTCTTCATTGTCTTTGATGAACTTCTGTGTTGAGTAAAGAAGTGAGTCTCCAGTATTGCGGATTTCGGCCTCTTCTTTACGCTGACGATCTTCTTCAGCGTGAGATTCAGCATCCTCCATCATGCGAGAGATTTCATCCTTTGAAAGTGCAGATCCGCCAGTGATGGTCATGCTCTGCTCTTTACCAGTACCTAAATCTTTAGCTGATACGTGAACGATTCCGTTAGCATCGATATCGAAAGTAACTTCGATCTGTGGAATTCCACGTGGTGCAGGTGGTAGACCAGTGAGTTCGAACATGCCTAGCTTCTTGTTATAAGCCGCCATTTCACGCTCGCCTTGGTAGGCCTGGATCTGTACCGCTGGCTGATTGTCATCGGCCGTTGTAAAGATTTCGCTGCGCTTAGTAGGAATTGTTGTGTTGCGCTCGATTAAACGTGTCATAACGCCGCCCTTGGTTTCAATACCAAGTGAGAGTGGAGTTACATCAAGGAGAAGAACATCTTTAACTTCACCCTTTAACACACCGGCTTGAAGTGATGCTCCGACAGCTACAACCTCGTCAGGGTTTACACCCTTATTTGGCTCTTTGCCGCCAGTTAATGATTTAACAAGCTCAACAACTGCTGGCATACGTGTTGATCCGCCAACAAGTACAACGCTTTGGATTTTGTTAATTGGAATTCCAGCGTCCTTGAGCACGGCTTGGAAAGGCTTCTTGCATCGGTCAAGGAGTGCACCAGTTAACTGTTGGAACTGTGCACGAGTAATTGTCTCGTCCATGAATAATGGATTCTTTTCAGCATCAACGGTGATGTAAGGCAAGTTGATTGATGCAGATTGTGAAGATGAAAGTTCGATCTTCGCTTTCTCTGCAGCTTCACGAACACGCTGCATCGCCATCTTATCTTTTGTTAAATCAATTCCATTTTGTGAACCAAAGTTCTGAACGAGGAAATCAACTAGTGCTTGATCCCAATCATCTCCACCAAGGTGGTTATCGCCATTGGTTGCTTTAACTTCAACAACACCATCGCCGATTTCAAGAAGTGAAACGTCGAAAGTTCCGCCACCTAAGTCGAATACAAGAATGGTCTGCTCTTGATCAGCTTTATCAAGACCATATGCGAGCGCTGCCGCAGTTGGCTCGTTGATAATGCGTAGAACATTCAGGCCAGCGATTTCGCCAGCTTCTTTAGTTGCCTGACGCTGTGCGTCATTGAAATATGCAGGTACCGTAATAACGGCATCGGTTACTGTCTCACCAAGGTAAGACTCAGCATCGCGCTTTAACTTTTGGAGTATGCGTGCTGAGATTTCTTGGGATGTGTATTTCTTGCCATCGATATCGACGGACCAATTTGTGCCCATATGGCGCTTTACCGAACGGATTGTGCGCTCAACGTTTGTGACGGACTGGCGCTTGGCCACCTCGCCTACGAGAACCTCGCCATTTTTTGCGAAAGCCACAATCGACGGAGTCGTGCGTGCGCCTTCGGCATTAGCGATAACGGTGGGTTCGCCACCCTCTAGGACCGATACGCAACTATTAGTCGTTCCGAGGTCGATTCCAACTGCTCTAGCCATTATGTAGTGCTCCTTTTCTCGCCTGAACCTGGGATAGGATCATGGCCTACTTCAAACCTGAGCCCACTATACCCAAAAGGTTGAGTCGTAGCGACTCAGGTTTGATACTTATGTAAACCTAGGGGGTCTGAGGTTTATTCCCGGTACATAGATAACCTTCCCTCATGAACCTGACATTCGCAGTTATCGCATACGGAATCACCGTTGTAGCCCTAGCCCTGATGGTCGTGCGAACTCGCCAACTAATAGGCATCTATAAAAAAGGTCAGCCGGATCCAACTCGAAGCAATGATCGTGGCAAGCGCTTGCGCATGGCAGCTGGTGAAATCTTTGGTCATACCAAGATGCTTAATTTTACCGTCGTTGGTTTTGCTCACTGGTTCGTCATGGTTGGCTTCGTCGTCTTATTTGGAACATTGGTTACCGCGTATGGCCAACTTATTAATCCTTCGTTCGCTTTACCTGTCGTTGGTCATCTTTGGCCATATGAATATTTCACCGAACTCATTGCTTGGGCAACTGGAATTGGAATTGTCACATTAATTGGTATCCGCCAAGTGACACGTCTAGCTAAAAAGGGTCGCACTTCGCGTTTTTACGGTTCAGGCATGGCCAAGGGTTACTACGTTGAGGCAACGATTCTTGTCATTGTTTTTTGTGTGATCGCACTTCGCGGCTTAGAAGGCGCGTTATCCGATGAGACTCAGTGGGGTCACCATTACGTAACGACTTGGTTTATAGCGTCGATGTTTAAGTCTTGGTCCCTTGGGCAAATAATTTCAACTATTCAGTTAATCGCGATGATTAAAATCGTAGTATCGATGGCTTGGTTCATTGTGATCGCAAGTAATTTAACAATGGGTGTTGCTTGGCACCGATTCTTAGCCCCTTTCAATATCTTCTTCCGACGCAATGCAAATGGAAAATCCTCTCTTGGGCCATTGCCTGCAATGTTGTCACATGGTGAAGTTATTAACTTTGAAGATCCCAAAGATGATGATGTCTTTGGTCTTGGTACTCGCGCCGACATAACCTGGAAGGGTTTGTTGGATATGAGTTCGTGTACCGAGTGCGGCCGCTGCCAATCGCAGTGCCCGGCTTGGCACACTGATAAACCACTGTCCCCCAAGCTTTTAATCATGGCTATGCGTGATCACGCCTTTGCTAAGACCGTTGAAACCGAGGCAATGGTGGGTGAAGGCGCACCTATATCCCTGGATGTTTTGTGGTCATGTACATCATGTGGAGCTTGCGTTAATGAGTGCCCCGTAGATATCGAACATATTGATCACATCGTAAATATGCGCCGGTTCCAAGTTCTAGTTGAGTCTAATTTCCCAGCCGAACTTGGTGGGACTTTCCGTAACCTTGAACAAACTGGTAACCCGTGGGGTGCTAATAAAAATGATCGTGAAGCATGGATTGCCGAGTGTGATTTCCCAATTCGCGTAGTTGAAGGCACGTTGCCGGATGATGTTGAGTATCTATTCTGGGTTGGCTGCGCTGGTGCATATGATGAGCGCGCAAAGAAAACAACTAAAGCGGTAGCTGAACTTCTGCATATGGCTGGCGTTAACTTTGCCGTTCTTGGTAAGAAAGAGACATGTACGGGAGATCCTGCGCGTCGTGCCGGAAATGAGTTCCTGTATCAAATTTTGGCCGCTGAAAATATCGAGACTTTCAAAGAGGTATTTGCTGAGCGCACGAAGGGTACAAAGAAAGTTGTTGTAACCTGCCCGCATTGCTTTACAACTATTGGACGCGATTATGCTCAAAGCGGTTTTGAGTTAGAGATGTTGCACCATACGCAGTTACTCAACCAATTACTTCGCGATAAAAAATTATTACCAATCAAAATGAGTCACACTGCGATGACTTACCATGACCCTTGTTACTTAGGTCGACACAATGAAATTTATCAACCACCTCGCGAATTATTGGAGGCTACCGGTGCGCAAATCACTGAGATGCCACGTAATAAAGAGCGCTCGTTTTGTTGCGGCGCCGGCGGAGGTCGTATGTGGATGGAGGAGAAGCTGGGTAGCCAGATCAACCTCAATCGCGTCGATGAAGCCATTGCAACCGGGGCCCAAGAGTTGGCCGTTGCCTGTCCTTTCTGCCGCGTAATGACGACGGATGGAATGACCGCTCGCGCCTCTGAGGTCGAAGTTCTAGATGTAGCTCAGGTGCTTCTGCGCTCAGTGAAGGCGTAATCGGCCAAACCCGCGCTTAGTTTTCTGGCAATTCTCAGGAATCTCCCAGTCCGTGGGAGCATTGTTGGGCCATGACCACAACTGCCGAAAAGACCATGCAACGCATTCTCGTTGTTGACGATGAATCCAGTATCAGTGAACTTATTTCAACCAGCCTTCGATTTGTTGGCTTTGATGTTCGTACCGCTGCCAATGGTGCACAGGCACTTACTATGGCTGAAGAGTTCAGACCACATGCAATGGTTTTAGATGTCATGTTGCCCGATCTTGATGGCTTTGAAGTCTGTAAAGCAATTCGTAACGAGGGCGTAAATACCGGCGTACTTTTCTTAACAGCCAAAGATGGAATGGAAGATAAGGTCAAAGGCTTAACTCTTGGTGGCGATGATTACATGACAAAGCCATTCTCTCTTGAAGAGTTAGTCGCTCGCTTGCGTGCACTGCTTCGTCGCACCGGTGTAACTGAGATTGAAATTGATGATGAAAGAATGCGCTTTGCCGATCTTGAATTAGATGAAGCGACACATGAAGTTCGCCGTGCCGGCAACATTCTTGATTTATCGCCAACCGAGTTTGCATTGCTGCGCTACTTAATTATCAATGCCGACCGTGTTGTTTCAAAGTCACAAATTTTGGATCATGTATGGCAGTACGACTTTCGTGGGGATGCTGGAATTGTAGAGACTTACATTTCATACCTTCGAAAGAAAGTGGATTCTTTTGACCCACCTCTCATTCACACCGTTCGCGGTGTCGGCTATCGCTTGCGAATGCCGCCTAAGTAAACAATGAAATCGCCACTTCGAAACTGGTCCTTACGTAACCGTTTAACGATTGGCGTACTCATTCTTTCTGCTTTCGGTTTTGTTGGTGCCGGTGTCACATCACAGTTTTTACTTCGAAATTATTTAATTAGCCAGGTCGATGATCAACTAAATAGTGTTATTGGTGGAACAGCTAACCGAGTAAATTCGGCTGGTATCGCCAAAGATGCAGATAGCAGTCCAAACACTGGAGAGAGTAGCGAAACTTCGCCTGCCTCAAGCGCTCGAATGACACCTCTCAATCGCGTCCCAACATCCATCTCTGTCAGCGTTTTAGATGCGCAAGGCATTTTAGTTGGTGGCATTGGAGGGGACTTAGGTGCCAGCAGAATTGCCGATTACATCAAGGGGTTATTGCCCAGCCAAGTCGCAACCTTTGGAGATAGACCTTTTACTATCGCCGCACCTGGAGCAGATTTTCGAGTTGTAACGCGCGTGCTTCCCTCTGGAGTGGGATCGGTGGTGGTTGCCCAATCACTCAATGAATTTAATAAAACGACTCATCGCATTGGCCGAGTATTCTCAATTATTGGTTTAATAATTCTATTGCTTATTGGTTTTGCGGCACGTCAAGTAATTAAACTAAGTATGAAGCCCCTCGAAGATGTAGAAGCCACTGCCGAAAAAATCGCAGCTGGAGATCTCTCCGCACGCCTAGATAATTTTGAACCTGGAACTGAAGTTGGTCGCTTAAGTACGTCTCTGAATGCGATGCTTGGTCGTATTGAAGAGTCTTTTGCCGTTCGCAGCGAGAGTGAAGATAAATTACGCCGCTTCGTTGCCGATGCCAGCCATGAATTGCGTACACCTTTAACTGCCATCCGTGGCTTTGCCGAACTGCATCGCCAAGGCGCAGTTCCTGAAGGTGAGAAGACAAAAGAACTCCTAGGTCGTATTGAAAAAGAATCCATACGTATGGGTGCTTTAGTTGAAGATTTGTTACTACTTGCCCGCCTGGATCAATCTAGGCAGATGGAGTCACGACCGGTAAATCTTGTCCGTTTGATTGAAGAGGCTGTGGCATCAGCTGCTGCAGCAGGTCCATCACATCCCATTACGGTCGAAATGCCCAGTGAGCTTTACACTCTCGGAGACTCAGATCGCATCTATCAAGTAATTACGAATTTGCTAGCTAATGCGCGCATTCATACGCCCGAGGGATCCGCGATAACGATCTCTGCTCGCGAAGAGAGCGATGGGGCGTATATAACTGTTGCCGATAATGGCCCTGGATTGAGTGAGGCCGATCAGAAGAAAATTTTCGAACGTTTCTTCCGTGCCGATCCTTCACGTCAGAGAAATAGCAATGAAGGCAGCGGTCTTGGTTTATCTATCGTTGATGCAGTGATGAAAGCGCATGGCGGAAAGGTTGGAGTCATTTCAAAACCTGGACAAGGTGCAGCCTTCACCCTCTTCTTCCCTAACGCCCAAGCTTAGTTTAAAGACTCCATTGCTTTAAGGGTCGCGATGCGTTCGGCAATTGGTGGATGCGTAGAAAATAACTTCGAGACTGATTTTCCATCTAATGGGGATTCGATCCAAATGTGAGCAACGGCAGTAGATTTTTGCCGCACAACCGTTGAATCAGCTTCTAGAACTTCAAGTGCGCTGCGTAGCCCTGCTGGGTTGCGTGTGAAATCAACGGCCGTTGCATCGGCGAGTGATTCACGTTTGCGCGAAATAGCTGACTTTAATAACACGGCAGCAAGCGGTGCCAAAACTAGAATCAGCAACGAAAAGATTAGTGCAATGGGGTTGCCATTGTTGTCGCGGTCGCGGTCGCGTCCACCGCCGAACCACATCATCCGCGTCAAAATATCGCTCAAAATTGCAATTGCTCCAGCAGTTGTCGCTGCAACGGCAGAAACTAAAGTATCTCGATTGGCAACATGTGCCATCTCGTGCGCAATCACTCCTTGCAATTGGTCGCGATCCATGACCTCTAAAATTCCAGTGGTGAATGCGATCAAAGCGTGCTCTGGATTTCGCCCAGTTGCAAAGGCGTTTGGTGCGGTATCAGTAACAATTGCCACTTTCGGCATAGGAAGACCAGATGAAATCGTTACTTCATGAATTAAATTAAATAGTTTTGGATTATCAGACTCTTGAATTAACTTAGCGCCAGTCATCGTAATGACTAACTTGTCCGAGCCATAGTACGAACCCCAGACAGAGACCAGCGCAATGCCAACTGCGATTGGAACAATTCCTACAGCTGTCTTTCCGAAATAAGTAAGGGCGGCAAAAACAACGAGCCCTACGAGCAGACCCATTCCCATGAGTAAGCCAACTGTTTTACGCTGATTTGCAGCCTGTAACTTTCTAAAATTCATTGAGATTAAAAAGTAACTTTTGGTGCATTGCGATCTTGTGGATCATCGACTACATAGAATTCGCGCTCTGTGACTTTAGCAAAGCCGGCAAAAAAGTTAGTTGGAAACGTCTTTACTGCAGTGTTTAGCGAGCGCACGTTGTCGTTATAAAACTGGCGACTAAAGGCGACTCTATTTTCAGTAGTTGATAACTCTTCTTGCAAAGATAGAAAGTTAGTCGAGGCTTTCAAGTCTGGATAAGCCTCAGCGACAGCTAGCAACCCGCGCAATGCTTGCGTCAGCATTCCGTCGGCAGCGGCAACATCTGCGACAGTAGAGGCGCTCGTTGCCTTCGCGCGCGCTGCGACGACTGCTTCAAAAGTTCCCTGTTCATGCTTGGCATATCCTTTGACGGTTTCAACTAAGTTAGGAATTAAATCGGCGCGACGCTTTAACTGAACTTCAATCTGTGCCCAAGCTTCATTCACTGAGATATTCAGGCGAATTAGGCGGTTGTACTGTGCGATAAAAAAGACGAGGATGAGGGCGATAACGCCGACGATGATAATTGTTTTCATAGTTAATTAAACCGCTTTTTGACGCAGTTGATTCCCGCGGGGTTAATCTATTTTTGACTTATGAAAGTTTATAAACGAGCGGCTGGCCGTTGGCCCGCGTTGGCCTTGATATCTGGAGCCATACTTTTCACTGCCGTATGGGTGTTCGGCAGGGGATGAAAGACGTATGAGGCAGAGTTGGCCGATTTTCATGCCCGGAAATAATTTAACGGGAAGATTTGCGACATTTGAGAGCTCGAGCGTGATGTGACCGCTAAAACCTGGATCGATAAAGCCGGCAGTTGAGTGCGTGAGTAAGCCAAGGCGGCCCAAGGAGGACTTACCCTCTAGTCGACCGGCAATATCATCGGGCAACGTAATAACTTCGTAGGTGCTCGCTAAAACAAACTCACCTGGGTGCAAGATAAATGGTGAATCGCCCTCGGCAATTACTTCGCGCGTGAGCTCGGCCTGTTCTATCGATGGATCAATAACGCTGTACTTGTGATTTTCAAAGACGCGGAAAAACTTATCGAGGCGAACATCTACTGAGGATGGCTGAATCATGGATTCGGTAAAGGGCTCACACCCCACTCGTCCGGCGGCGATTTCGGCTCGGATATCCCGATCACTTAGTAGCACGCGCAGAACCCTATCCCTTAAAAGCCCCTCCTTAAGCAGGCAACACAGGGTGCAACTCCCTTTTGCGCTTGCATAAGTTACTGACCAGTAGCATTATTTCCCCATGAGCCATTACACAGCCAACCTGCGCGACATCGAATTCTGCCTCTTTGACCTCTTAGGGCGCGAAAAAGTTTTGGGTACTTCCGTTTATGCCGACATCGACCGTGACACTGCATCGGGCATGCTCGAAGAGATGAAGCGTCTATGCGAGAACGATCTTGCTGCATCTTTTATTGAAGGCGATCGAATGGGAACGGTTTTTAATAAAACAACTGGTGACGTCACTGTTCCTGCAAGTTTTAAAAAATCTTACGAGTCATACGTCAACGGTGAATGGTGGCGACTTGATGCGCCCGTTGAACTTGGTGGAATGAAAATCCCGGCATCGATTCGCTGGGCAATCGCCGAAATGGTGTTGGGTTCAAACCCGGCAATTCATATTTACGCATCGGGTTATGCCTTTGCCCAAGTTGCTTACGTACTCGGTACAACTGAACAAAAGCAGATGGCAAAGCTTATGGTTGATAACCATTGGGGCGCAACGATGCAGCTGACCGAACCTGATGCAGGTTCCGATGTTGGTGCTGGACGCAGCAAAGCTGTGCAACAGGCCGATGGAACGTGGCACGTTACGGGAACGAAACGTTTTATTACATCGGGTGATGCCGATCTCTATGAAAATATAGTGCACTTTGTTCTTGCGCGTCGTGAAGGCGGCGGACCTGGAACAAAAGGGTTGTCTTTATTTCTGATTCCTAAATTTATGTTCGATAAAGAAACTGGCGCATTAGGTAAGCGCAATGGTGTCTACGTTACAAATGTTGAGCACAAGATGGGACTCAACGTTTCCTCAACATGCGAAATGAATCTTGGCGAACACGAGCCGGCAGTTGGATATCTCCTTGGAGAGGTGCATGAAGGAATTGCACAGATGTTTAAGGTAATTGAGTTTGCTCGAATGATGGTTGGCACTAAAGCAATTGCAACGTTATCTGCTGGATACCAGCAAGCCCTTAGTTATTCCAAAGTACGCGTGCAGGGCGGCGATATGAAAGTTATGAATGATAAAGCTAGCCCACGTGTGACAATCATTCATCACCCCGATGTTCGCCGATCATTAATGGTTCAAAAGTCATATTCTGAAGGCATGCGTGCTTTAGTGCTTTATACCGCCTCTATTCAAGACGAGATTGAGTTGGCTGAAGCTGCTGGCGATCCCGACAGATTAGCCGACATGATTGCGCGCAACGATTTAATGTTGCCGGTTGTTAAAGGTTACGGCTCTGAAAAATCATGGACGCTTCTTGGAACTGAATCACTTCAGACTTTTGGTGGATCTGGCTTTACACAAGATTGGCCCCTTGAACAATACGTGCGTGATGCCAAAATCGATACCTTGTACGAAGGCACAACGGCAATTCAAGGCCTTGACTTCTTCTTCCGCAAAATTGTAAAAGATGGTGGCCGCGCAATTGGTTTACTAGGAAAAGAGATTCAAAAGTTTGCCGAATCTGGGGGTACGCATTCAGAGGAGAAAGCTGCACTCTTTACGGCCCTTGGAAATCTCAATGGCATCATCGCAGTGCTGATTGGTCATGCTATGGAGTCACAAGAGGATCCTGAAAAGATCTATCTTGTTGGCCTTAATACCTCTCGTTGCTTAATGGCTGTTGGTGACATCATTACCGCTTGGTTGTTGATTCGCCAAGCTGATATTGCGCTCGAGAAGCTGCCTAACGCCGGTAAAGATACGGATTTCTATACTGGAAAGATTGCATCAGCTAAATTCTTCGTTACGAACTTCTTGCCACACATTGCGGCCGATCGCGTAATCGTTGAAGCAACCAATGGTTCAATCATGGATATTCCAGAAAGCGCCTTTTAAACCACTAGGCTGGCCCGATGTGGGCAACTCGTAAAGGTGAAATTCTCGCGCTTTTCGGGGCGCTTGGTTTTGGTTTTAACGGGATAATTGCAAAACTTCTGCTCACAAGCGGGCTCTCGTCACTGCGTATGACCCAAGTTCGATGTGGTGGGGCTTTTCTTATTCTTGGAACGTACATTTTCCTGAGATACCGTCACAAATTCCGTATTAGTAAAGCCGAACTCCCTTGGTTAATTGCTTATGGTCTAGTTGGTTTTCTCGCCGTACAAGTCTTCTACTTCATCGCAATTACGCGCATGCACGTGAGTATTGGCCTGCTGCTTGAATTTACTGCCCCCATTTGGATTCTTCTGTGGCTGCGATATGTGTTGAAAAAGCATGTGTCCAAGCAAATGTGGTTATCTATCGCGTTAGCTTTCGGCGGCATGCTCTGTATTGCACAGGTTTGGAAAGGTCAGACCCTTGACCCAATCGGAGTGATTGCCGCGCTCTTAGATGCAATTGCGCTAGCTGCATATTTTCTGCTCGGCGAAAAACTCTCTCGTACTCGCGATGCCGAGTCACTGTCAGCATTTGGTTTTGGAATTGCAACGCTTGGACTTTTAATCGTGCTGCCAATCTGGAATTTTCCGGTAGAGATATTTACTCAATCCATTAATCTACAAGGAAGATTTGCCGCTTATAGCGCGCCAGGGTGGGTACTGATTGCCTGGGTGGTCACCATGGGAACGATTGCCCCGTATATTCTCGTTGTTAAAGGAATTAAATTACTCTCTGCATCAACAAGCAGTGTGATTGGAATGGCAGAGCCAGTATTCGCCGGAATTTTTGCGTGGTGGTGGCTGTATGAACGATGGAACTTCCTGCAATTAGTTGGCGCCGTTGTTGTCGTCACTGGAATTTTTCTTGCCGATCGCGCTCGTACAGCAGCTCATTAAATTTATTTAAGCTCCGAAACCATTATCTTCAGGTACTGCCGCTTCGCGTGCTTGTGTCCAGTCTGTTCCAGCACCAGGGTTCTGCGGCATGTCGTAGAAACGTGCATAGTGAAGTTGAGCAGAAACGGTAATCGTGCGCGTTGGTCCGTTACGGTGTTTAGCGACAATTAGATCGGCTTCACCTGTACGGTTTTGTTGATCATACATATCATCGCGGTGAAGCAAGATAACAACGTCAGCATCCTGCTCGATAGAGCCTGATTCACGCAAATCAGAGAGCATAGGTTTTTTATCGGTGCGCTGCTCTGGACCACGATTGAGCTGTGAGATCGCGATAACTGGAATATCTAACTCTTTAGCCATTAACTTCAAGTGACGCGAGAACTCAGACACCTCTTGCTGGCGGTTTTCAACTTTCTTACCCGAAGACATGAGCTGTAAGTAGTCAATAACAATGAGTTTGAGGTTGTGGCGCTGCTTTAAGCGACGGGCTTTAGCGCGGATTTCCATCATGGAAAGGTTAGGTGAGTCATCAATAAATAACGGAGCCTCAGAGATTTCACCCATGCGACGGGCAAGGCGTGACCATTCATCATCAGATAACGTACCTGCGCGAATATTATTTAAGCCAACACGTGCTTCGGCCGAGAGCATACGCATTGTAATTTCCGACTTCGACATTTCAAGTGAAAAAATAACTGATGTTAAGCCGTTAGCAATTGATGCATGCCGAGCGATATCTAAACCAAGTGTTGACTTACCCATTGCTGGACGGGCGGCCAAAATAATCATGTTACCTGGATGGAAGCCATGAGTAAGTGCATCGAGATCTTTAAAGCCAGTCTTAACGCCTTCAACGCCGATGCCTTTAGAGATCGCTTCAATCTCATCGAGGGCTTGTGGCAATAACGTCGATAGCTGAACGTAGTCTTCAGATGATCGGCGCTCAGTAACTGCATAGACTTCGGCCTGTGCTTGATCGACCATGTCATCGACTTCACCTTCGGATGTATATCCGAGTTGTACGATCTTTGTACCGGCTTCAACTAAGCGACGCATGATTGCATGTTCGCGAACAATCTTTGCGTAGTACCCGGCGTTAGCAGCGGTAGGTACTGATGAGATTAACGTGTGTAGATATGGCGCACCACCTGCGCGTGCGATGTCGCCGCGCTTTGAGAGCTCGGCAGAGACTGTGACTGCATCTGCGGGTTCTCCGCGACCGTACAAATCAATGATTGCGTCATAAATTAATTCGTGAGCTGGGCGATAAAAATCTCGATCGCGGATAATTTCAATGACATCGGCGATTGCATCTTTGGATAACAACATTCCACCGAGAACAGATTGTTCGGCAATTAAATCCTGGGGTGG
>SESE01000496.1_pt1 | contig 16617 bp, 10 predicted proteins | sample 3171371 | NCBI WGS metagenome assembly SESE01 (sample SAMN06051881, study PRJNA518727) | freshwater metagenome | biome: subpolar coniferous forest; feature: holomictic lake; material: water; isolation source: holomictic Lake 442, 13 m depth | place: Canada: near Kenora, Ontario | collected... | reverse complement strand
GCCCCCAGCACGTTGCGCTGGGCCTTGGTTGCGGCCGTGTTTTGCCCGGCCAGACGGTCAATTTCCTCGGCCTCTTCCGGCAGATAATAGTTAACCAGCAGTTTGCCGAGGTTTTGCATCATGGCGGTCAAAAAATACTCTTCACCTGATTCGCGGTTCAGGCGTTGGGGTAGCCGTGCCGCCACCACGCCGCTGAACAGGGCGGCCGACACCTGGGACTTGATCTTGTCGGCCTGGCCCTTGTTGTGGAGGTGTTCGAAGAAGATCAACGAGGAGGATAGCTGGCGAAGCGTTCCCATTCCCAGCACCAGGGCGGCCCGGGAGACGGTGCTGACCGTGCCTGCGAAGTTGGCGTAATACGACGAATTCACGACCTTGAGGATTTTGTTGGTGAGGGCAAAATCCTTGATAATCACCCGGGAGATTTCTGAAACGCTGCGATCCTCGGTGTTGGCGATAGCATTGAGCGACTGGATGGAAGTGGAGAGTGCTGGAAAATCGCCCTTGTGGGACATGCGCCGGATCAGAAAATCCACGGTACTCCGGTTGTCCTTGGTACCCCCGGTATCCGCGAGACTATCGCGGTAGCCGTTGACCAGGGTGAGCATCTCGCCGGCGTTGGCAAAACGCTGGTCAGGATCTTTTTCTACCGCCTTGAGGACGATCTGGTCGAGGCGTTTGTCGACCTTCGGATTGCTGTGCGAGGGCGGCGGCACGGGATCCTCGACAATCGCTCGCAACACCTCGTTTTGGCGACGGGCCTGAAAGACCGGGAGTCCGGTGAGCATCTCCGCCAGGATCAGCCCAAGGGCAAAGACATCGGCACGGGGGCTGATCTGGCCCTCGCGGATGTATTCCGGAGCCATATAACGGGGCGAACCCATCAGCTCCTCGTCCCACTCTCGATGTCCGGTGACCCGGCGGGCCACGCCAAAATCCATCACCTTGGGTTCCCAATCCTTGTTGACAATGATGTTGGCAGGTTTTAAGTCCCGGTGGACGACGCCACTCTGATGGGCCTGTGTCATGCCTTCCAGAACCCCCACAAAGACCCCCAGACTACGGCCAATGTCCAGTTCGCCCTGTTTGACGAGATCGTCGAGCAGTTGTCCTTCTACATACTCGAAGACCAGATAGGGTGTGCCTGCGTGTTTGCCGGCCTCATAAATCGACACCAGATTGGGATGCTGAATCCGGCTGATGATCCGTGCTTCCCGATAAAACGCCTCCTCGACCTCCACGCCGAGCGTGGTTTTATCCAGCAATTTGATGGCCACAGGTCGCTGTAAATCCGGATCCAGCGCCAAGTACACGGTACCCTGGCTGCCCTCGCCCAGCTTGCGCTGGATTTGAAATCTCCCGATGTTTGATTCCACCTGACGCCTCGTTGTAATTGTCGCTAACCCTGGGCATCTAGCATCTTACCAAATGGGAAGACTGGCGACGGATTACGGCTCCTCCGGACGATGGCCATCGCCAGCCACAAAGAGGTCATACCACAGGGCCAGTTGCAGCAGGGCAAAGATCATGCGGTGGTGAACCGGGCGTTGTCTCTGGGTTTTTAGCATGAGTAGTTGCCGGACACCCTGGGGCTCGAACCAGTCGATCAGCGCGGGGTGCTGGGGCAGGGTCACCGCCCATTGAGCCAGGCGTTGTGGCGTAAAGCCCGCCCCCATGGGCACATGAAAGCCGCGTTTTTGGGCATAGAGCAATTCGTGGGGTAGAAAGGGGCTCGCCCAACGCTTGAGAAAGACCTTTCCGAGACCGCCCGCGACCTTGAGTCGATCCGGCAGGGCCAGACCAAATTCCACTAGACGATGATCGCAAAACGGCACCCGGCCCTCTAGCCCGAAGGCCATCAGCATCCGGTCATTCTTGACCAGCAGGTTGTCCGGGAGGGCGACACTCAGATCCACCCCCTGCATGCGCTGGAGATTGCTCCAGCTGCCGGGAGCGGCGGCCCAGGCTTCGCGCACCGGGGCGCGGGCGTTTTCCAGAACGTCCCGCAGGGCGGGGCGGAACAGGCGGCCTGGCCAGGGAAAGCGAAAGGTTCCACGGGTGCGGAAGCCGCCGCTGCCGGGCGACAGGAGATTTTTCAGATAACGGGCAATCCCCCCTTGCCGGTAGCGCCCATAGCCCGCGAAGACCTCGTCGCCCCCTTCGCCCGACAGAACCATTTTGACGTCCAGGGCCGCCCGCCGGGCCAGCAGAGCGGTGGGCAGGCTCGCATAATCCCGCATCAGGTCGTCGGCGGCCCAGACTGTGAGTGGCAGGATCTCCCACAGCTCGGCTTGTGACGGTCGTAGTTCCGTGTGTATCGCCCCAAATTGCCGGGCCATGCGCCCGGCCATCGGCAACTCATCCGTGAGCCCCTGATTTGAAAAACCCACCGAAAAGGTGCGAACCGGTTCGGGATGATAACGATGGAGCAGGGCCAGGAGGATGGCCGAATCCACCCCGCCGGACAAAAATAACCCAAACGGCACATCAGCCCGGAGATGCTGGCAAATGACCGTCTCCATCAGGGGCTCAAAACGTCTCAGAGCCTCCTCGGGGCCGATATCGAGCGGATTGATCTGCCAGGGCGTCCAGTAGCGATGCCGGGATTGAATCCGCCCATCGGTGATCGTCAGAAGTTCGCCGGGGAGTACCCGTTCAATGCCGGCAAGCACCGTGATCCGGCCACTGCTGTGCTGATTTTGCAGGTATTCAACAAGTCCCTGCGGACTGATCCCCGGCCGGGGGCCGTCCAGGGCGAGCAAGGCCTTGATCTCCGAGGCGAAGGCCAGCCCTTCGGGACGTTCCTGAATGAATAGCGGTTTGATGCCTAGCCGGTCGCGGCCCAGCCGCAAGAGGCGTCGCCGGTGATCATACAGGGCAAAGGCGAACATGCCGCAGACCGGGGCCAAAAATCCCTCGCCCCATTCGACATAGGCGTGCAGCAAGACCTCGGAATCCGAACGGGTGGTAAAACGATGGCCACGCCGTTCCAGATCCTCGCGCAACTCCAGATGGTTGTAGATCTCGCCGTTGACCACCAGGGCCAATGCGCTGTCCTCTGCGAACAGGGGTTGATGACCCCCCGCGAGGTCGATGATCGACAGGCGGCTGTGGGCCAGCCCGACGTTGCCACTGACATAGGTTCCGGCATCATCGGGGCCACGATGGCCGAGGCGTGTTGCAAGGCGGGCGAGGGTTGGGAGATCCGGGGATCCGGCTCGCAGACTCAGGCCAGCGATGCCGCACACGGCAATCCCCAAGGCCACGCCGGGCGACAGGGATCCCCGCCGAAACCCCACTTATTTGAGGTAGATGTCGGAGACAAAATTCTCGAACTTGGTGAACTGGCCGAGAAAGGTCAGTTTCGTGGTACCGATGGGCCCATTGCGTTGCTTGCCGATGATGATCTCGGCAATGCCCTTGTCCGGGCTTTTTTCATTGTAGACCTCGTCACGATAGATAAACACCACGACATCGGCGTCTTGTTCGATGCTGCCGGAGCCTCTCAGATCCGACATCACGGGCCGGCGGTTGGCGCGGTCGTCGGGCTTGCGGCTCAATTGCGACAGGGCGATCACCGGGACATGGAGTTCCTTGGCGAGCGCCTTGAGGCTGCGGGAGATGATGGTGAGTTTGCTGACCTCGTTGTCGTGTTCGCCGGGAGCCTCCATCAACTGGAGGTAGTCGATGACGATGAGCGCCAAATCCCCCTGCTCGCGCATGACTCGCCGCGACCGGGCACGAACCTCGGTGGGCATCAAACCGCCGGAGTCGTCGATGAAAAGTTTGACATCCTTGATCAACGCCATGGCCGAGACCACCTTCGGCCATTCCTCGTCCTTGAGTTTGGCGCTGCGCAGCCGTTTTTGATCGATCCGGCCGAGCGAGGACAACATGCGGGTGCCCAGCTGCTCGGCAGACATCTCCAGGCTGAAGATGGCCACGGGACGATGGCTGCGGATCGCGATATTCTCGGCGATATTGAGCGCGAGGGTGGTTTTTCCCATGGAAGGGCGGCCGGCGATGATGATCAGATCGGACGGTTGCAGACCTCCCGTCATCTCGTCGAAATCCTTGAAGCCGGTGGCCACACCGGTGATCGGACTGTCCTGCTGCCAGAGTATCTCTATGCGCTCGACAACCCGCGCCAGCACCTGTTTGATGGGCTGAAGACCCCCGCCCCCCCGGGTTTGCTGATCGGCGATCTCGAACACCTGCCGTTCCGCATCGTCGAGTAACGCATTGGTGCGCCGCCCCTCGGGCCGGAAGGCGCTATTGGCAATCGTCGTACCCACCGAAATGAGCTGGCGCAGCACGGAATGTTCGCGGACGATCTCGGCATAGGCCAGGATGTTGGCGGCAGTGGGTGTCTCCTGGGCCAGGGAACCCACATAGGGAAATCCCCCCACCTCATCCAGCTGACCCAACCCCTCCAGTTCTTCGCCCACGGTCACCACGTCGAAAGGCTGATTGCGGTCAGCCAGCGACGTGATGGCACGAAAGATGAGCCGGTGTTCCCGGCGATAAAAATCCTGTTCGCCCACCTTGCCGGTGATCCGTTCCCACGCCTGGATATCCAGCATCAAACCGCCCAGGATAGCCTGTTCGGCTATCAGGGAATGCGGCGGAATCCGTAAAGCGTCCATGGGCAAACAAAGATTCTGACGGCGCTGGGGTCAGCCTCAGCCTTCGGGGATGATCTCCAGGGGGAGACGCGCATTGACCTCGGGGTGAAGCCGCAATTCGACCTCGTGATGACCCAACTGCCGCAGTGGCCCCTTGGGGAGGCGGATGACCTGTTTTTCGATGGCAACCCCGGCGGCCTGTATGGCGCGGGCAATGTCCGTCGTGCCGATTGAACCGAACAACCGTCCTTCTTCGCCAGAACGCGCGAGAATCGTCACGGTCAGACCCTCCAACTGTTCCTTGCGAACCTTGGCGGTGGCCAGCGATTCGGCGGCATCGCGTTCCAGGCCGGCCCGGCGGGCCTCAAAAACCTTCAGGTTGGCGGCCGTGGCGGAAACGGCCTGGCCGGTTGGAATCAGAAAATTACGGCCATAACCGGGTTTGACCTGAACCTTGTCACCGATGGTGCCGAGGTTCACCACCTTCTTGAGCAAAATGATGTCCATTTTGTTACCCTCTCATTCATTCAACTAAAATCTCAACGAAAACCCGGCCCAACACCTGCGGCAATCACCAGACAGGGGGCCCGGATCAGGAGGGTCGTTTCGCATCGATACGACCCCGGAAATTCACCCAGGAATCCGCCAACCCCACGCCGGAGACAATCATCAAGGTGGGCAATGGCACGGTCATCAACAAGCCATAAATCACCACCAGCCAGGCGGCATGCAGGCGAGCGCGACTGACCAGATAGTGCAGCATGGCCAATCCGGCCATCAGAAACAAAGGGACGGTCAGGAGCCACAGGGCTCGTACCCAGTCCGGGGCATCGGCACCCAATCCCAGCGAGAGCAATGCCAGCGGAAGATAGACCCCACTCATCCAGGGCGTGGCGCGGAGATTGACAAACTCTTCCTGGAAGCCCCCCGGATTATAGAGCAACGCCTGGAGGCTCCGCGCCAGAAAGAGTGACAGCGTCAGTTGCAGGAAAAACGCGCCCGCCATCATGCCGGGCAGCCACAGCAACATCTGACCGACGACCCAGCGGCTGTCCTCTTCTCCCAGACGTTCGGACGTCACCAAAGCCTGGCGCAGCGGCTCCAGCTGCTCCGCTAACCAGGTTGTTTCGCCGCCCGTCCAGATCAGGAATCCCAACCATAGCCCCACCGTCATCAGGAGGGTTCCATGCACCGCCAGCCCTAGGGATCCCCCGGTTCGCAACCACAGGCCCAAAAGCCAGATCGGTAGCCATCCCAACAGCACCACGCCCAGCGCGGGTTTCCACAGATCGCCGGTCAAGGCCACCAGGGCCAAACCCAACGTGGCCAGGATCGCCACCTCGGCCCCTGCTCGCCCGCCCTGGCGCAGGGTCACCAAACCCAACAGAGCCAGACTCACCAGGCTCACCGGCGGAAGCAGCCACGACAGAATCCCCAAAAAACCCACCATGGCCGTGGCCTGAAACCGGCCACGCATGACAAAATCAGCCAGGAATCGCATCAGCAGGGCCAAAAAACCCGCCGATTCGCCAGAATCACGGAGGGGACGTGAGACTCAGTGCCGATCTGAATAGGGCAAGAGTGCCAGAAAACGCGCCTGTTTGATGGCCAACGCCAGTTGCCGCTGGTACTTGGCGCAGGTACCCGTGATCCGGCTTGGCACAATCTTGCCCACCTCACTGACGTACTCGCTCAGCATTCTGAGATCCTTGTAGTCGACATAACCACTCGTTTCTACTTTTTGGCCGGGGTTTTCCTTACGTTCCTTTTTTTCCCTGGCGGTAAATCGGCAATACTTCTTGCGGCGAAAAAAACGTGACATGACTAATCCTCAAAAAATTCCAACACCCGTTTTATGGACTGACTACCCGTCTTCACCCATTTCGCGGGGCTCATCGCGTTCATCGGCGCTGCGCATCATGGCGGACAGCTCGGTGATCGCGGTCTTGCACTTGATGACCAGACTGCGCAGTATTGCATCGTTGTAACGGAAGGCGTTTTCGAGTTCGACCAGCGTCGGGTGGTCACATTCGATGTTCAACAAGATGTAGTGGGCCTTGTGGATTTTACGGATGGGATAGGCCAGTTGCCGCCGTCCCCAGTCTTCCTGACGGTGGATCTGGCCACCCTGGGCCAGAATCTGCGAGCGATACCGCTCGACCATCGACTCTACCTGTTCGCTTTGATCCGGATGGATCAAAAACACGATTTCATAATGACGCATAACGCTCCTCATGGTTTTAAGAGCCTCCCGAACCGGAGTACGGTGAGGCAAGGAGTGATGCCCGCCGGAGCGAGAACCCACTGGAAAGCCGGGCATGTTAACAGCTTAAACCGGGATGGTGCAATGAGTGCTGGCCAAGCGGCAACTGGTAGCCCCTGTCCTCGAACAACCGCAGACAGGCGGCGGCAATGTCTGCTTGATAGAAGCGGCCGGCACTGCGGCGAATCTCGTCAAGGGCCGCCGCGATCCCCAGCGCGGGCCGGTATGGCCGGTGCGAGGCCATGGCCTCCACGACATCGGCTACGGTCAGGATTTGCGCCTCCAGGAGAATCTCGTCGCCCTTCAGACCCTGGGGATACCCGCTGCCATCGAGACGTTCATGGTGTTGGTGGATCATGTCGGCGACTGGCCAGGGAAATTCGACATGGCTGACAATGTCGCGACCAACCTCGGAGTGCGTCTTGACGAGGGCGAACTCGACATCCGCCAGGCGGCCGGGGCGGCTGAGAATCTCCGACGGCAGATAAATCTTGCCGATGTCGTGAATCATGGCTCCCATGCGGAGTCCCAACATCCTTCCCGGATCCAGACCAAACTCCCCGGCAATGCTGGTGGCCAGCAATGAAACCCGGTATTGGTGGCCCGCAGTGTAGGGATCGCGTTTCTCGACGGTCAGGGCGATGGCCTGGATCGTCTGCTCCAACATGCGGTGGTAAAGACGTTGGCTTTCTTGAAGGGATTCGAGGGCGGTTTCCAAGTCTTGGGTGCGATCATCGACCAGGCTTTCGAGATGGCGGTGCAGATGGCACAGTTGCAGGTGTGTCTGGATTCGGGCCATCACCTCCTCTGTCTGGAAGGGCTTGGCGATGTAATCCACACCGCCGGCCCGGAAGGCCGTCAGCTTGTCGTCGGTCTCGTTGAGGGCGCTGATGAAGATGACAGGGATATCTTGGGTTCTGGTGTTGGCCTTGATGCGCCGGCAGATCTCAAAACCATCCAGGCCCGGCATGCGGATATCCAGCAAGATCAGATCCGGCAAGAGGTTCTCGAGCGCATGCAAGGCAATCTCGCCGCTGACCGCCGGCCGTACCCGGATCCCCGCTCCCTGTAGCATGGCGCTCAACACCTGCAGGTTATTGGGATTGTCGTCGACAATCAGAACGGTGCCGGTCGTTTTCTCTGTTTTGTTTAGGGTCATTTTGGACAGTGCCGGTGGGGTCGGTTAGCTTCGTTGGCACCACTCGATGAGCCTGTCGAAGCGATAGTTATTCAGCCATGCGGTGATCCTCCGTGCCGCTTCGGGATGCTCGGCCCGCAGGGATTCCACCAGTGTGTGGGCCGCCTCCAGATCGAGCAATTCGGCAGCAGCCCGGAGTTCGTCGCGAAGTTTTGCGGGGAGAGGGACATCGAGATTCCCCGGGAGAATACCGGATTCGGTTGGCGCGGTCTCGGCGTAACAATAACGCAGACCCAGCTGGCCGGCCATGATCTGAAAGATATGCGCCGCCTCGAACGGCTTGGTGGCCACCTCGTCGCAACCGGCGGCGAGGATGCTGGCCCGATCCTCTTGAAAGGCGCTGGCGGTGAGCGCGATAATCCTCGCCGACCGTCCGCCCGGCAAGGCCCGGATGGCACGGGTGGCCGCGAGACCATCCATCTCCGGCATGCGGATGTCCATCCAGATCAAATGCGGTGCCCAGGACTGGAAGAGGGCCACGGCCTCCTGGCCATTTTTGGCCTCGCGAACTTCTAGGCCAATGTCTTCCAGAATGATCAGCAGTAGCTCCCGATTCACCGGCTCGTCCTCGACGATCAGGACGCGATAGCCGGGCTGACCCGGTGCCAGTCCCACCACCTGCCGTATCAAGGGCGTTGCGGTGGATCCGCTGGACACGGGCAACGGCAAGGCGAAGGCAAACCGGCTGCCCGCCCCCCACTGGCTCTCGACCGTCAGATCTCCTCCCATGAGACGAACAAACTCACGGCTGATGGTGAGTCCGAGCCCGGTGCCATCGCCCTTGGCCATCCCACTCCCGGTCTGGTAGAAAGCCTGGAAGACCCGCCCCTGATCTTCCTGGGCAATGCCAGGGCCGGTATCCGTCACCGCGAAGCCAATATGCTGGCCGGGCAGCAGGGTAAGGGTCAGGCAAATTCGGCCCTGGTCGGTATATTTGACAGCGTTGCCCAACAGATTGATGAGCACCTGGCTCAGGTGATGGGCGTCGCCGACGACGTAGTGGGGCAGATGGCTGGGGCTCTCGGTGGTAAATGCCAGCCCCTTGGCCTCGGTACGGACGAGGATCATATCCGTGACGGCCGTCAGTACCGCAGGCAGATCAAAAGACTCGGTCTGGATCTGGACGCGACCGGCCTCGATGCGGGAGATTTCCAGGACGTCGTTGATCAGTGTAAGCAAGTGATGTCCGGAGCGATGGATGGTGGCGATATGCCGGCGCTCGTCCGCCGGGATACGGGTGTCGTGTTCCAGGATCTGGGCAAAGCCGAGAATGGCGTTCAGGGGGGTTCTGAATTCGTGGCTCATGTTGGCGAGAAAAATACTTTTGGCGCGGTTGGCGGCCTCGGCGGCTTCACGGGCGGCGGCGAGGGTTTGTTCGCTGTGCCGCAGCCGTTCGACCATCGCGGTGAGCTGGCGTTCGCGCCTAAATAGGCCTTGGTAGAGGCGAACACGGTTGATCAGCAAATGGTCATCGATGGGCTTGGTGAGGTAGTCGACAGCCCCGATCTCGTAACCCCGTTGGCTGAATTCCGAGGCCTTAAACACAGCGGTGATGAAAATGATCGGGATGTGGCGCGTGCGTTCAGTCATTTGTAGGTGACGGGCGGTCTCAAACCCATCCATGCCCGGCATCTGCACATCGAGCAGGATCAAATGCACCGGCCGCTCCACCACGCGCATCAGGGCTTCATGGCCAGAGCGGGCCTCGACGACCTCGCAGTCGTGGAGGCGCTTGAGCAGTGCCCGCAAGGTGAAGAGGTTATTGGGGGTATCGTCCACCATCAGGATGACAAAAGAATCGGTCATGGCGAGTTTTTAGTCAGTCAGTCAGTTCAGTCACTCTAAATATCGGTAGAGGTGTTCGTCTGGATCATTGGGCTTGAAGCCACAGGCCAGGGCTTGGGGCCGCAAACCGTCACTCGGGCCGAGTAGTAAAAACCCCTCGCGGTGCAGCGATTGGGTGAAGAGCCCAAAAACGCGGCGTTGCAAATCCAGGTCGAAATAGATCATGACGTTGCGGCAGAGAATCAGCTGGAATTCGTTAAAAACCCCGTCCTGGCCGAGCGCATGATGATGAAACAACACCCGCTCGCGGTAACGCTGGGCGACCTTGAGATAACGCCCATGATCTTCGATGTGGCGCGACAGATCCGTGCCGCCCGCCTCGTGGTAGTGATCGCGGCTCTTGTTCAGCACCTCTTTGGGAAAGAGCCCGGCCTGAGCCAGTTCGAGCAGGTAGGAATTGATGTCGGTGGCGAAGATGCGGCTTTTTTCGAGTAGCCCCAGTTCGTCGAGCAGCATCGCCAGCGAGTAGGCTTCCTCGCCCGTGGCACAACCCGCCGACCATATCTTGATGAGTGGAAAGCTCGCCAAATAGGGCAGCACCGTCTCGCGCAAACGACGAAACTGCTGGGGGTGGCGGAAAAACTCGGTGACATTGATGGAAAGTTCGGTCAGAAGACGCTCTGTGAGCTGCGGATTCGACAGCACGGCCCGCTGGCAATCAAAAAAGCTGGCAAAGCCCAGGGTCGTGATGAAGTGACTGATACGCCGCGTCAGCGTACCACGCTGATAACCGCGAAAATCATAGCCACTCTGTTCGTGCAGGGCATCGAGAAAGCGTTCGAGCAACGGATCTTCGACTGCGGGGCTACGCGGTGACAGCGCCGCTGCCGCGAGGCTCGTGATGCCCCGGTGCTTGAGCCGGACATCGAAATGACCGGCGCTACAGACGCTGTCCGGCAAGAGACCGGCACCCTCGCATTCGCTAGCGTCTTCCACCAGCACACAGCCGCCGCTGGCGCGAACCGCAGCACAGCCCGCCACGCCATCCTGACCATAGCCGCACAGCACAACGGCCAGCAGATCGACGCCATATTCTGCCGCCAGGGATTCAAACAACACATCGATTGAAGGCCGTGCATAGCCGATCTTGCGGTCACGGGTCAGATAGACGAGACCGTGCGCCACCTTCATGTGGTGGCCCGGCGGGGCGACATAAAGGGTGTGAGGCTGAATCGCCACGAGATGCTGGGGCATGACCACGCTGTAGTGGGTGCGTACCTTGAGAAGCTGATCGAGCAGATTGGTCTGATCTTCCCGCACATGCTGCACGACAAAGAGGGCCGCGTCGCTGTCTAGCAGGCCCTCGACGATGACGAGGATCTTGTCCAGGCTGTTGGCCGAACCGGCCAGGGCCAGGGCGCGACAACGGGCCGGCAAGGTGGGCGGCACGACCGGTAACACGGACAGTACCGGCAGCGACAGGCGCAGCAGACCGTAAACCAGCAGGTGGCGATAGGCGCGTACCTTGACATCAATGCCGCGATCAAGGGCTGCGGCGATGGCCTCGATCACTACGGCTGGCAGGGTGTCGGCATCGAAGCAGGCGATCTCGATGGCCAGCGCGCCGGGCTTGGCCAGCCGTTTTTGCAGCTCGGCCATCTCTTCCGGTCGTTCGAGCCGCCCGAGCAGGTTGATCTTGCACAGCATCGACCCATCCGGTGCTTCCAGGTGTTGCACGCCAAGATTCATCGCCGGCCCTCACACCAGGCGGCGGCCATGTTGATCAGCACCTCGTAGTCGGCGGGCTTGGCCAGATAATCGTCGGCACCGGCCGCCAACGCCTGCTCGCGGTCGCTCGGCAGAGCCTTGGCGGTCAGCGCCAGGATCGGCACCCCGGCCAGACGAGGGTCAGCGCGCATGGCGGCGATGGTCTTGTAGCCATCCATTTCGGGCATCATGATGTCCATGAGTACCAGGTCGGGCCGCAGGGTGGCCAGTAGATCCAGAGCGCGGTGGCCGTTGAGGGCATTTTCCACGGTGGCACCGTGCTGTTCCAGTGCGGCGGTGATGACAAAGAGATTGCGCGGGTCGTCGTCCACCACCAGGACGTGGCGACCACTGAGCCGTTTGCTGCCGCTGCCCTCGGGGACGGACAGCGCGGTGCGGCCCTGACGGCGCAGTGACGTTTGTTTGAGAAAGCGCTCGATATTTTCCTGCAAGCGGCGCTCGGCCTGCGGCGTTTTGATGATGATGCTGTCGGAAAACTGTCGCAGGCCGGCGTCTTCTTCGTCACTCAAGGGGGTCTTGCCGTAAAACAGGATAGCCAGGCCCGGAGCCATGCGCCGCAGCCGGGCGGCGATCTCGCGAGCCACCGCGACACGGGCACCCAGATCGATGATGGCGAGGCGGCAAGGCGTGGTGGCCAGCGCCTCGGTCAGGGCCTCGCGGCTGGCCAAGGCGGCCGGCAGTGTGACAATGGGGTTGCGCTGCCCCCCGAGCAGGGGCGCAATCCCGGCCGCATCGATCGAGCCGTTCTCCACGAGCAACAGTCCCTGGCCGGCGGTTTCCCGCCATTGTGCCAATACCGACGCTTCGGCTGCGGCAATCTGTTGGCTGTCGACCGGCTTGTGCAGGTATCCAAGCGCGCCCTGTGTGATGAGGGCGTTGTCACGGTCACGCGCCGAGAGGATGTAGACGGGAATGGCCGACAGTTCGGGGGTACTTTTGAGCTGATGCAGTACCGCGCTACCGTCGATGTCGGGCAGGCCCAGATCGAGGAGGATGCCGTTGGGGCTGAAACGGCGTGTCAGATCCAGTCCTTCGCGGCCAGATCCGGCCAGCAGTGTGCGATAGCCGAGGCGGCGGTTGATGTCGAGGAGGGCCTGGGCGAAGTGGGGATCGTCATCAATCAGCAGCAGCACCTGATCGTTGTCGCCGATATGCTCGCGATCATCATGCGGCCATTCCTCACCCGCCGAGGGAGAAAGGGCCGGGGCCGGGGTGCTACCGTCTGGCAAGCGCAGGGTAAAGGTGCTGCCTTTGCCCGCTGTGCTGGCCAGTTCCAGGGTGCCACCCATGAGGCGGGCAAAGGACAGGCTGATCGACAATCCAAGGCCGGTGCCACCATATTCGCGGCTGGTCGAACCATCGGCTTGCTGGAAGGCCTCGAAGATGATTGCCTGTTTGTCCTCGGGCACGCCGATGCCGGTATCCTGGACGCTGATGCAGAGCGGCAGGTCTTCCCCGGCGCGGTGTTCAAAACGCAGGGTGATGCTGCCCTGGCGGGTGAACTTGATGGCGTTGGACAGCAGGTTGCGCAGGATCTGCGAGAGTTTGTCCCGATCCACGAGAATCTTCGCGGCCATGGCATCCTGGATATGGAGTTCGAGTCCCTTGTCGTGGGCCGAGTCGCTGAAAAGGTCGCGGAATTCTTCCGCCAATGCGCTGGTGGCCGCTGGTGCCACCTGGAGTTCCATGCGACCGGCCTCGATCTTGGAGAGATCCAGCACGTCATTGATGAGGTGTAGCAGATCCTGGCCGGCGCGATAAATGACCTCGGCGCGTTTGACATCCTCTTCGTGTAGCCGCCGATCCTCGTTGTTGGCCATCATCTTGGCCAGCAGGATAATGGCGTTGAGCGGCGTGCGCAGCTCGTGGCTCATATTGGCGAGGAATTCGGACTTGTATTGGCTCGATAATTCCAGCTGATGCGCCCGCGCGTCCAGCTCCTTCTGTGACTGCAACAGCTCGCGGTTGCGTTGCTCCAACAGCTGTTGCTGCTCCTCCATCTGGGCGTTGCTGGCCTGAAGTTCGGCGGTCTGCTGCTGGAGTTGCTGTTGCTGTTCCTCCATTTGGGCGTTGCTGGCCTGGAGTTCGGCGGTCTGCTGCTGGAGTTGTTGTTGTTGCTCTTCCATCTGGACATTGGCGGCCTGGAGCTGGCGGCTTTGCGCCTGGGCCTCACGGGTGGAGGCCTCGGCAACCACCAAGAGTTCCTGGATACGGCTTCGCTGCAATACCGCTAGGAGGAAGGCGGCGATGGTTTCGGCGGCGGCGTTCAAATAGGTTAGCTGGGTCTCGTCCAGGGCATCGAGCTGGGCAATCTCCAGAACACCTTGCAGGGCACCATCGCGTTGCAGGGGCCAGGTGTAGGTGTAGCGCGGTGCCACGCTCAGGGTGCCGGTGGTGATGACCGGCAGAGGGTCATGGTGCGCCGAGGCACCGCCGGCATGGAGAATAATGGGTTTTTGCTCCCGTGCCACTTGGCCCACGGCACCTTCGCCCGGCTTAACGCGGGCACCCAGGGCGTGGCGCTCGGTAAACATGTAACTACCGAGTAATTCCAGAACCTGCTCGTGCTTGTTCCAGACATAAAGTACGCCACGTCCGGCACCGAGCGTCCGGCCCACCTGAGCAATGGCCAGGTCGGCGAGACGTTGTGCCTCCAGATCCCCGGCCAGGGCGCGGGCCAATTCCGCCAGACCGTCCTTGAGCCAGTTGCGCTGACGGTCGGTGCGATGGTTTTCGGCGAGCTGCCGGGTCATGTTGTTGAGGGCGAGGCCCAGCCGGTCGCGTTCGGACAAGGGCACGACCTGGCCGGACAGATCGCCACTGGCAATGGCATCCGCCTGGTGGGCCAGGGCATCCAGGTTGGCCACCAGCCGCTCGGTGGAATCCAGCATCTGGCGGATCTCGTCCCGGGCGGGGTAGTCCAGGGTCTCCGGCCGTGTTTCTCCGCGCCCCAGGTGTTCAAGCTGGCGGGTCACGAACCCAAGCGGCGTCATGATCTGACCCACCATATAGCGGGTGGACGACAACACGATCAGGGTCAGCACCGCGAGTAGGGCGAGGAAGACGGCGACAAACGCATTCAGTTCGGCGAGCGCGGTGGCCTCGTCCACCACCCCGACCAGAAACCAGTAACGATCAGGCTGTTGGGGATTCGGCAGAATCGTGCGAAAGACGTGGATATGGCCGCTCCGGGTGATCACGCCCTCCGGCTGGCCGCGCATCTCGGCGAGCAGATGGTGGTGTTCCTGATCAAAATGATGGCCATGGCCGAGCAGGTGGCCGAACTGCTTGTCGGCATCCGGGTGAAACAGAAAATTGCCCTGGGCGTCGACCAGGTAGAAGGTTCGGCCCAGGGCGTTTTTATTGGCTTGGCGGATGAAATCGTAGATGGCCGAGGCCCGGATGTTGCTGACGATCAGGCCATACAATACCTGATTGTCGCCTATCAGCGGCTGAACAAAACGCAGCACCGGTGTCAGGTTTTTTTCGACCTGGCCCTGACGGGTGCTGAAATCCATGGCGCTGACATAGGTTTCGCCGCGTTTGAGTTTTAGCCCCTCGACCATATAATCCTGTCCGGCGTCGTTCCGCAATTCATGATCGTCGAGGAGACGCGCCTGGCCGCTGACAGGATCGGTCTCGACATGAATCATCTCCTGGCCGTCGCGGTCGATAAAGCGGATCTTGTGGTAGTAGCGGTAATTTTCGGCGAAGCTATGAAGCGTATCCCCGGCGATCGTGCGCCACTCTTCCATCTTGGCGGTGTCGCCAATATCCTTCCAGTAGGCGTAGCGCAGAATGGCGTAAAAGTCGTTGATGAAGTTCAGGTCGTTGCGTTCCAGGTGGATGAAGGCGTTGATGCTCGTGACAATCTCGTTGCGGCTGCTTTCCAACAGCTCAACCGCGTGTTGCCGGTAGGCCTTGCTGGCGTTGAAGTAGCCATAAAGGCCGATGGCGGCCATGGCGAAAAAGGCCGTGAGATAGAACAACGCCGACAACTTGGTGCGAATGCCGGTGGCGCGAATGGTCTGGAGCAGTGGGAACATGAGCATTTACCTCGACCGGATTTCGTGCAGCTTGTTGGCGATATAGCCCAGCAGTTGCACGACATCGGCCGGCGACTTGTTTTCCTCATAAACCGCCGGCGCGGTGATGGCGTGCGTCATGCCAATCTGGGCCTTGACCCGCTGCAATTCGGCCAGCGTGAAGGCCACCAGGCCGAAGACATCGCCGGGCACGGTCTTGTCGTCCGTCTCAAAACCCTTGAAATCCGTCGTGTCAAGACTATGGGCTCGCTGGAGGCGCTGGATCTCGCCCATCACCTCGAAGACGGCCCGCAGCGAGTCCCTGGGTTGCAGGTTCTCCCGTCGCGGCGGCGGCATGGCTCGTTCAAAGATACGCAGGTGACGCAACAGGGCGTTGACATCCGCGTTGAGACGCTTCACCTCGCCATAGACCTCACTGGGTGTCACCGGGCTGGTCAGTAGTTCCAGTTCAGCCGAAACCTGCTGGAGCCTGTTGTAGGCATCAATGGGGCGCTTGCCGGTCACGGGCTGCGCTGCGGGTGAGTCCCCCGGGATATCGAGATAAAACTTCAGGATGGCGATCTCGCCGAGAATGCGTTGGGTCATGCCCCAAGGCTGATTGGGCGGCATGTCTCGCAGGGGCTCGATGTTGACCGGTTCGATGTAGGTCAGACCCAGGTGGCGGCGCAACTTGCCGAGCTTGAGCAGGATGATGTAGCACTCTGCCCAGGCATGGCGGGGCTTGAGATCGCCGCTCTTGGGTTCGACCCTGGCTTCGCCGACTACCCCGAAATGGCGTTTGAGCCCCGCGATCTCCTGTTCGATGCGCACAACCTGTGCGTACAACTCGGAGGGCGTGACCTCGGCGGCGTGGCCAGCGGTGGCCCCTGCGATCAGGGTCAGCATCAACAATATGGTGGCGGGGCGGGCCAT
>SESE01000495.1_pt1 | contig 16628 bp, 12 predicted proteins | sample 3171371 | NCBI WGS metagenome assembly SESE01 (sample SAMN06051881, study PRJNA518727) | freshwater metagenome | biome: subpolar coniferous forest; feature: holomictic lake; material: water; isolation source: holomictic Lake 442, 13 m depth | place: Canada: near Kenora, Ontario | collected... | reverse complement strand
TGATGACAGGGCCATAAGGCGCTGCCAGCTCCGCCGCCATTGCCGGCACACTAACCGCCGTGCGCGCCCAGGCCACAGCGTCAGCAATGTCCGCATCCGAGAGGTCCAGATCCGCCAGTTTGGCGCGGACTGCGTCGCCGCGCTGAATGCGCACCGGCGTCAGAATAATCTGCCCAGCACGGGCTTCTACGTCAAAGTACTCGGCGGTACCCACGGCTTGCGTCACGCTCTTGGGCAGTGTGAGTTGATTCTTGGAGGTGATCTTGGCGAGCATGGCGAACTAGTTAAAGTAAGGAATCCTTACTTTACCGCTTTGCCGCTTACTTGTCCAGACTTGATGTTGCACCCCGTGACAATCAAGCGCATCAGTTCACACGTGGGTGGAACTGCTTCGCTTTGAATGTAGTTCTCAATCTCACATCCTTTACAAAACCCACTGCTCACGCCGCACCAAACACAGCAGACTGATGCTGGTACACGATTTGGCGTGACTGGTTCACCGCCGCAATGACATCGGGATTCTCCAGCGCGGAGCTCGTTACCAGGTCAATCTTGCTGGCAAACAATTGCTCCAGTGCTTGCTGCAGTTCAAAGTAGCTATCGAACAGACTGCCCGCGTCACCCGGAAGGAATTCGACCAAAAGATCAATGTGGCTGCGTGCCGGGTCAAACGCGCCGTCGGCAGCCAAGCCGAAGACCTCCAGGCTTTGCACGCCAAAACGGCTGCATAGCGCGGCAACTTCAGGGCGGTGTTGTTCGATGAGGGCAATCATGGTGTTCTCTCGCTGGGATTATGTGGCCAGGGGCAAAATCACTGCTACAGCTATCAAGGTACAAGGCGCTTTACAGGCTTGCCCGTCACATCCGCCGTAAACCCGATGGGGCGGTTGGCGGGCTTGGGCTGGGCCATCAGAGCGCGAATGGCGTCTATGACCTCGGCCAAGGAGTTGTCATGATGCGAAACCCGCCGCTCCAGTGCCGTGAGTTTGTCGGCCAGCGCTTTGTGGTCCAGCAGAACGGTGCGCAGTTGCACAAAGGCGCACCACGTACACGCTCATCTCCACCGCCCAGTCAGAGTTGAGCACGCTGGCGGCCATGCGCCATGTCGCACACGTGCCAGCCAGCCTGCACCAGCAAGGCGTCAATGCTGACTCGGGCTTTCTGCTCTGGCGTCATGTCTCTCCTTGTTCGGCATTCCAGGGCTTCATAATTCGACCCATGAACCTTACCCGTCGCACCTGCATCAGCGCCCTCGCCTGCGGCGCCCTGCCTGCCCTGCAGGCACAGACCCTGGCCGTTGGCGCTTCTGTAGTTGACGAAGTCTGGATTGATGCTGCGCGTCAGCGCGAGGTGCCGGTCAAAGTGCGCTGGCCCGATGCAGCAGCGGCAAACGCCGGGCCGTACCCAGCGGTGCTTTTCTCGCACGGTCTGGGCGGCACGCGCGAGGGCGGTGCGCTTTGGGGTGAGGCCTGGGCGGCGGCAGGCTTTGTGGTCGTGCATCTGCAGCACGCGGGCAGCGACCTGGCAGCGGTGCGCGCTGTCACCAACAGCTTCGCGGATCAGCGGGCGTTGCGCTCTGCCGCAGGACCGGCGCAGTTGCTGGCACGGCTACGCGATGTGAGCTTCGCGCTCGATGAGATCGGGCGTCGCCACGCAGCCAAACAGCAGCGCTGGCGTTCGGTACGCCCGGTGCAGATCGGCCTGTGCGGTCATTCGTTTGGCGCCCATACCACGCTGGGCATGGCCGGCCAGCGTTACCCTCGATTTGAAGGTGTAACCGAGCCACGACTCGCGTCGTTCATTGCGTTTTCACCTTCGCTACCCGCCGTGGGCGATGCCGGGCAGGCGTTTGATCGCATCACCCGGCCTCTGCTGTGCCTCACCGGCACGCTGGATTCCGATGTGCTGGGTGTCGGCGCCACGCCGGAGCGCCGACGAGCCGTGTTTGACGCACTGCCGGCAGGCGACAAGGCGCAGCTCGTACTGCGCGAGGCCGACCACATGACCTTTGCCGGGCAGACCGGGCGCGCGGTCGAAATCGTGCCACGAGAGCAGATGACGCGCGACCTGCAAGCGGCGCATCACGCACTGGTGGCCAGCATCACGACCGACTGGTGGCGCGCCACGCTGCTGGATGCTGGCGCAGCACGCTCACGACTGAGCGCGCCGCAGGGCTTGAGCCCGGGCGATAGCTGGCAGCAGAAGTAGCATCCTGAGCGCATCCGGCGGGCCAGCAACGCGGGGATGCCAGAATGCAGATAACAACAACGGCAACCGCGACGCGCAACTATGCCCCCTGACACCCCACAACCCTCTGCGGAAACCCGCCATAACAACCGTCTCTGGCTGGGCCAGATGGACGCCTGGCTGATGCGTGAAGGCAAGCACCTGCGCCCGTGGCAGAAGCTGGGCGCGCACCTGACTCGGCAAGACGACGTGGCTGGCGCAGCCTTTGCCCTCTGGGCACCCAACGCACAGCGAGTGTCGGTGGTGGGCGACTTCAACCTGTGGGATGGACGCCGCAACCCGATGGTCTGGCGCGCTGACTGCGCGGTCTGGGAAACCTTTGTAGCCGGCGTGCAGGCCGGTGCCATGTACAAGTTTGAAGTCGTCGATGCGCAGGGCCAGCTCACGCTCAAGACCGATCCTTACGCGCTGCACAGTGAAGGTCCGCCCGGCAATGCAGCCCTGGTCTGCGACTGGCCAAGCGCGGACGAAGCGTCGGTATCGGATGCAGCGCTCGACGGGCACAGCGCCCTGTCCTCTCCCATGGCCATCTACGAGGTGCACGCCGGCTCCTGGCGCCGCCCCGACGGTCAGGTGCCGGACTGGGATTTTCTGGCGGGCGCGCTGGTGCCCTACGTGGCCGAGCTGGGCTTTACGCACATCGAGTTGCTGCCCGTCACCGAGCACCCGTTTTACGGCTCCTGGGGCTACCAGCCCACCGGCCTGTACGCACCGACTGCGCGCTACGGCTCGCCGCGTGCGCTGCGCCGCTTCATCGCCACGGCGCACGCCGCGGGGCTCAAGGTGATTCTGGACTGGGTGCCGGGTCACTTTCCATCGGATGCCCACGCGCTGGCGCGCTTTGATGGCACCGCCCTGTACGAACATGCCGATCCGCGTGAAGGCTTTCACCAGGACTGGAACACGCTGATCTACAACTTTGGCCGCAACGAGGTGCGCAATTTTCTGGTGGGCAGTGCGCTGTTCTGGATCGAGCAATACGCGGTGGACGGTCTGCGCGTGGACGCGGTGGCCTCGATGCTGTACCGCGACTACAGTCGCGCCGCCGGGGAGTGGCTGCCGAATCGCGATGGCGGTCGCGAGAACTACGAGGCGATTGACTTCCTGAAGCAGACCAATCAGACACTGCACCAGGAGGCGCCAGGCGCGCTGACGATGGCCGAAGAATCGACTGCTTTTCCGCGGGTCACCGGTGCAGCGGCCGAGGGCGGTCTGGCTTTTGACTTCAAATGGAACATGGGCTGGATGAACGACACCCTGGCCTACTTCGCGCTGGACCCGGTGCACCGCCGCTGGCACCACCATCGCATCACCTTTGCCCTGACCTACGCCTGGAGCGAGCGCTTCGTGCTACCCCTGTCACACGACGAGGTGGTGCACGGCAAGGGCTCGCTGCTGGGCAAGATGTCGGGCGACGCCTGGCAAAAGCGCGCCAACCTGCGCGCCCTGTACGCCCTGATGTACGCCTTCCCGGGCAAGAAGCTGCTGTTCATGGGCAGCGAACTGGCCACTCCGACCGAGTGGAACCACGACGCCGAACTGGACTGGGGTTTGCTGCAGGACCCGGCTCATGCCGGTGTGCAGCGACTGGTGCGCGACCTCAATCGCCTCTACCGCGCTCTGCCCAGCCTGCACGCGCGCGACAGCGATGCCCGTGGTTTTCGCTGGATCGAAGCCGACGACGCTGAGCACTCGGTCTACAGTTTTTTGCGTCTGGGAGCGACACCGCAGCAGCAACTGCTCGCGGTTTGCAACCTGACACCGGTGCCACGCTCCGGCTGGCGTATCGGTGTGCCGCAGAATGGCCTGTGGCGTGAGGTCCTGAACACCGACTCGGATCACTACGGTGGCAGCAACCTCGGCAACCATGGCGGCGTCAAGGCGGACCCGGTACCCATGCACGGAGAAGTCCAGTCACTGAGCCTGAATCTGCCGCCGCTTGCCGTGCTCTGGTTCGAACTGGAGAGCGCGCCGTGAACGAGCTTGACCGGCCGGCAACGCGCGACGCCTGCGCGCCGGGGCAGCCATGGCCCCTGGGCGTCACGCTGAGCGCGTGCGAGGGCCTCAGCGGTCTGAACGTGGCGGTGTATGCACGCCATGCCACGGCGGTCGAGTTGTGCCTGTTCGATGCCACTGCCGAGATCGAAGCCACGCGCATCCGGCTCACCGCCTGCAGCGATGGCGTCTGGCACGGCTTTGTGGCGGGCCTCGGTGTCGGCCAGCGCTACGGCCTGCGCGCGCACGGCCCGTGGCAACCGGATGCCGGGCACCGTTTCAATCCGCGGTGCCTCCTGCTCGACCCCTGGGCGCGTTCGCTGTGCGGTCCACTGGCTGCAGATGAGGTCGCACAACAGATACCTAAAGCGCGCGTGCTCGATCTGGCCGCCGAACTGTGCGCTGGTGCTGCCATCACACCCGCCCCGCAAACCCCGTTGGCAAGGACGGTTCTCTATGAAGCCCAAGTCAAGGCCCTGACAGCGCTGCACCCGCAAGTCCCTGCCGAGCAGCGCGGTAGCTACGCCGGTGTGGCCAGTGCAGCCATGCTGGCTCACTACCAGCGTCTGGGCATCACGGCCCTGTGTCTGCTGCCGGTGCAACGGCAACAGGACGAGCGGCATCTGGTCAAGCGGGGTCTGCACAACCACTGGGGCTACAACACGCTGTCCTTTTTTGTGCCGGATGCGCGCTTCGCTACGCCGACGGCGCGCGCGCTGGCGCGGGACGATGATGCTGCTGTGCGCGCTGAGTTCCGCGCCATGGTGGACACCTTGCACCGGCACGGTATCAAGGTGATCCTCGATGTGGTCTACAACCACACGGCCGAAAGCGATGCGCTCGGCCCCACGCTGTGCTGGCGCGGCCTGGACAACGCGAGTTGGTACGCACTGGACGCCCAGGGTGCTTACCTGAACCCGAGCGGCTGCGGCAACACGCTCAACATGGGCGAGCCGCGCGTGGTGCAGATGGTGATGGACAGCCTGCGCTGGTGGGTGCAGGCCTTCGGTGTGGACGGCTTTCGCTTTGACCTGGCGGTGGCGCTGGGGCGCCGGGGTGGGCCGGATGCGCGCTTTGAGGTGATGTCCCCGCTGTTTGCCGCCATAGCCCAGGACCCGGTGCTGGCGGGCGTGAAGCTGATCGCAGAACCCTGGGACCTGGGTCCGGACGGTTACCAGATCGGGCGCTTCGGCGCGCGCTGGGCGGAATGGAACGATCAGTTTCGTGACACCGTGCGCGCCTGGTGGCTGGGCCACCCCTGCACACCTGGGCAGATGGCACGCCGCCTGGCGGGCTCCAGCGACCTGTTTCAGGGCAGTGCCCGAACACCACTGGCCAGTGTCAATCTGATTACGGCGCACGACGGCTTTACGCTGGCTGATCTGACCGCTTTTCAACACAAACACAACGAGGCCAACGGCGAGAACAACCGCGACGGCCACGACCACAACCTCAGCGCCAACGCCGGCTACGAGGGGCCAACGCAGGAGCCTGCCATCCTGAGCTTGCGCGGGCAATGGCGCCGCGCCCTGCTGGCCACTTTGCTGTGTGCGCAGGGCACGCCGCAATTGCTCGCCGGAGACGAACTCGCGCACAGCCAGGGTGGCAACAACAACGCCTATTGCCAGGACAACCCCATCACCTGGCTGGACTGGGCGCAAGCTGATCTGGAACTGGGCACCTTTGTGGCCAAAGTGGTGCGTCTGCGCCAGCAGTATCCCGGCTTGCGCCATCCACGTTGGTTCACCGGCGCCACAACGCAGGGCGCCGCCCGGCCCGATATCGAATGGCGCACCGCCAGCGGCCAGACGCCCAGCGCCGCCGACTGGGAGCAGCGCGAGCAGCGGCTGTTGGTCTGCGTGATTGGCGTCGGCGAAAACTTGCAAGCGGTGCGCGAGCGCCTGCTGCTGATTTTGTACGCCGACCCGGCGCCGCTGGAAGTTTGCCTGCCCGAGGGGCCCTGGCAACTGCTGCTCGACAGCGCCTATGGCTGGGCGGCTGACGCGCACGCCCCGGCGTCCAAAGAGGTGGCATCGCCCTTGCTTGTGTCCGGACCAGCGCTGTTGGCGCTGATCCAGGTGCTGCCGCTCGCAGACAATGGCTTTCGAAATTGAAGCAAGTCCACCGAACAAGGAAGTCCCCATGGAAACCAATTCACCCCAATGGCTGGCACGCCACACCATCGCTCTGGTGCTGGCCGGTGGACGCGGCTCGCGCCTGCAGGCCCTGACCGACCGACGCGCCAAGCCGGCCGTCTATTTCGGCGGCAAGTTCCGGATCGTCGATTTCGCGCTCTCGAACTGCCTGAACTCCGGCGTGCGCCGCATCGGTGTTGTGACGCAGTACAAATCGCACAGTCTGCTGCGCCATCTGCAGCGCGGCTGGTCCTTTCTGCGCAGCGAATTCAACGAGTTTATTGACCTGCTGCCGGCGCAGCAGCGCATTGACGAATCTTCCTGGTACCAGGGCACGGCGGACGCCGTGTTCCAGAATCTGGACATCCTGCACTCGCACCGCCCCAAGTACATCCTGATCCTGGCGGGCGACCATATCTACAAGATGGACTACGCAAACCTGATTGCCGACCATGTGGCACAAGGGGCGCGCTGCACCGTGGCCTGCATCGAAGTGCCGCTGGCCGAGGCCAGCGCCTTTGGCGTGATGGCCATTGACCAACAGCGTCGCATTGTCAGTTTTGACGAGAAGCCGCAGAACCCCACACCGATGCCCGGCCGAAGCGATCACGCACTGGCCAGCATGGGCATTTACGTGTTCGACGCCGACTACCTCTACGCGGCACTGAAGACCGACGCCGGAGTCGAGGGGTCGAGCCGCGACTTCGGCAAGGACCTGATTCCGGCCATCGTGGCCCAAGGCGAAGCGGTAGCGCATCCGTTTGGCTTGTCATGCGTCAAGAGCTCGCCCAAAGCACCGGCGTACTGGCGTGACGTCGGCACCATCGATGCCTACTGGGCGGCCAACCTCGATCTCACACGAACCGTCCCCGACCTCGACATGTACGACCGCGATTGGCCGATCTGGACGTACCAGGAGCAGTTGCCGCCGGCCAAGTTTGTCTTCGACGATGACCGGCGGCGCGGCATGGCCGTCGACTCGCTGGTATCGGGTGGCTGCATTATTTCCGGCACGCTGGTGCGCCGCTCCGTGCTGTTCTCCAAGGTGCGACTGCATTCCTACAGCAAGGTCGAGGAATCGGTGCTGCTGCCCGAGGTGGATGTTGGCCGGCATTGCCATCTGCGCAAGGTGGTGATTGACACTGGCTGCCATATACCCGACGGCATGAGCATCGGCCTGGATCCGGCCGAGGATGGACGCCGCTTTTTCCGAACCGAACAGGGGGTGGTTCTTGTAACGCGCGCCATGCTGGAGCGTCTGCAGCAACGTGCTGGCGCCGAGGAAATCACGCAGTGAAAATTCTCTACGTCTGTACCGAACTCTACCCGCTGCTGAAAACCGGCGGCCTGGCTGACGTCGGTGCGGCACTGCCAGCGGCGCTGCGGGCAGCGGGTTGTCATGTGCGCCTGCTGCTACCAGCGTTCACATCGATTGCAGCCGGTGTGCGCGCTGATGCACCGGCCCTGCCTTTGCCAGACCAAGGCGGCCCAGAAGTGGTGCGAACACTGCAACAGGCGCCAATGATTGTGCCCGGTCATGTGGTAGATAGCGGCCAGTCGGTTTACCTGCTGGACGCGCCCGCGTTGTACCAGCGCGAGGGTGGACCGTACCAGGACGCAGCCGGTCAGGACTGGAGCGACAACGCGGCGCGCTTTGCGCTGCTGGGCTGGGCCGCTGCCGCACTCGGGCAAGGCGCCGACCCCGACTGGCAGCCCGATATCGTGCATGCGCACGACTGGCATGCCGGGCTGGCCCCGCTTTACCTGAAACTGCTGGCCAAGGGCCGTCGGCCAAGACCCAGCGTGTTCACCATTCACAACCTCGCTTACCAAGGTTTGTTTTCCGCGAGCACCTGTGACACGCTGGGCCTGCCGGAGTCCTTGTTCAACATTGAGGGCGTGGAATACCACGGCCTGTTGTCGTTCATGAAAGCCGGTCTGCAATTTGCCGATGCCATTACCACCGTCAGCCCGCGTTTTGCACAGGAGATCATGAGCAGCGAGCAAGGCTGCGGCCTGGACGGCGTGCTGCGAGCGCGCCGCGAGCGTGTCAGCGGCATCCTCAACGGTGTTGATTACGCCGCTTGGAATCCAGCCACAGACCCGTTGCTCAATGCCCACTTCGACTCCAGGCGCATGAGGGGCAAGGCCCGGGTCAAGCGCGCGCTGCAGTGTCTGCTGGGTCTGGAGGAACGGCCAGACGCGCTGCTGTTTGCGGCGGTGACACGCCTGAGTGAACAAAAAGGGCTGCACCTCGTGCCACCGATACTGGCCGACCTGATCGATCGGGGTGGCCAGTTGGTGATATTGGGCAGCGGCGACGCGGCGATTGAACGCGCCCTGCGCGACGCGCTGGATTGCCACCCGGGGCAAGCTGCCCTGCGCATTGGCTATGACGAACGACTGGCGCATCGCATCATCGCCGCCGCCGATGTGATCCTGCTGCCTTCGCGATTCGAGCCCTGCGGACTGACACAGTTGTATGGTCTGCGCTACGGTGCGCTGCCGCTGGTGCACGCTGTCGGCGGACTGGCCGACACCGTCACCGACTGCAACCTCGAAACCCTTGATGATGGCAGTGCCAACGGCTTCACCTTCCATAAATTCACTGTGGACGGCCTGCGCGGCGCCGTGCGCCGCGCCTTTGCCCTGCGCAGCCGACCGTCGGACTGGACGGCCGTGCAACGCTTCGCCATGAAACAGCGCTTTGACTGGCAGGAGCCAGCGAGAGCCTATCGCTCGCTTTACCGGAGTCTGCTCGGGCCGACCGCCTCGCCGGCCCCTCCAGTTCGTCCCTGAGCCCCTTGTTTTGCGGGAGATTGTCGATGTTCAGCCTACAGCCATTTCAGTTTGATCAGCCCACCAACACGGTCGATGCATTGCGTCGGTCCATCTCGAATCGCCTCGTGTACCAAGTCGGCAAAGACGTGCGCACGGCAACCCGACGCGACTGGTTGTTTGCCATCTTCTACGCCTTGCGTGACCGCACCATGGACCGTTGGCGCGCCACCCTCAACGCTGCCGAGGATCAGAACCTCAAACGTGTCTATTACCTTTCGATGGAGTTCCTGCCCGGGCGCATGCTGACCAACGCGCTGATGGCCCTGGGTATCTACGAAGAAACCAAGACCGCCTGCGCGCAGCTCGGTGCCGACTTTGATGCGATCACCGATCTGGAAGCCGACCCCGGTTTGGGCAACGGCGGTCTGGGCCGTCTGGCGGCCTGCTTTCTGGACTCCATTGCCAGCGTCGGGCTGCCGGGGATGGGCTACGGTATCCGTTACGACTACGGAATGTTCGCACAGCGCATTGTGGACGGCCGGCAAGTGGAGGAGCCCGACGGCTGGCTGGTCAACGGCAACCCGTGGGAGTTCATGCGCCCGGAATTCAGTCACACCGTGCGATTCGGCGGGCGACTGACGAACGAGAACGGGCTTGTGAACTGGGTCGACACCGACGACGTCATCGCTACCGCCTATGACAGTGGGGTACCCGGCTATGAACTGACCTCGGTCTCGACACTGCGCCTTTGGTCGGCGCGCGCCACCAGCGCGATCAACCTGGACGCCTTCAACAAGGGCGACTACATGCGCGCAGTGGAAGCCAAGAATGAATCCGAAAATGTCTCGAGGGTGCTCTACCCGGACGACAGCACCGACCACGGCAAGGAATTGCGCCTGCGCCAGGAATACTTCTTCATCAGCGCCTCACTGCAGGACCTGCTGCGCCGCTACCTGCGAAGCCACAGCAGCTTCGATGCGCTGGCCGACAAAGTGGCGATCCACCTTAACGATACCCATCCGGCGCTGGCCGTTCCCGAACTGATGCGACTGCTGCTGGACGAGCATCGCCTGGCCTGGGACAGCGCCTGGTCGTTGTGCTGCCGCATCTTCAGCTACACCAACCACACACTGATGCACGAGGCGCTGGAGACCTGGTCGGTGGAACTGATGGGGCGCCTCCTGCCGCGCCACCTGCGCATCATCTACGATCTGAACGCGCGCTTCCTGGCCGACCTGCACGAGAGCCATCCGGGTGACCCGGACCTGCTGCGGCGCGTTTCGCTGATTGACGAGAGCGGAGACCGGCGCGTGCGCATGGCCTACCTGTGCGTTCTTGCGAGCCACAAGATCAACGGCGTCTCTGCCCTGCACAGTGAATTGATGGTGCAGACCATCTTCACCGATTTCGCGCGCCTGTTCCCCGAACGCTTCTGCAACAAGACCAATGGCATCACACCACGGCGCTGGCTGGCACAGGCGAACCAACCGCTGGCCCGGCTGATCGACGACCGGATTGGACCGCACTGGCGCCGCCATCTGGGTCAGCTTTCGCAATTGCGTCCGCTCGCCAGTGAGCCGGCCTTCAACAACGCGGTACGCCTGGCCAAGCAGCAGAACAAACGCCGCCTGGCAGACTACATCGGACGCGAACTCGGCATTCGGCTTGACCCCGAGAGTCTGTTTGACGTGCAGGTAAAGCGCATGCACGAGTACAAACGCCAGTTGCTCAACCTGCTGCACGTGATCAGCCGCTACCACCAGATCCTGGCCAATCCGCAGGCGAACTGGGTGCCGCGCACAGTGATCTTTGCCGGCAAGGCGGCGTCGGCCTATTACATGGCCAAGCAGGTGATCCGCCTTATCAACGATGTCGCCCGCGTCATCAATGCCGACCAGCGATTGGGCAACCGACTCAAGCTGGTGTTCATACCCAATTACCGTGTGACGCTGGCCGAGCTGATCATCCCGGCGGCCGATCTCTCTGAACAGATCTCGACGGCCGGCACTGAAGCCTCGGGCACCGGCAACATGAAGTTCGCACTCAATGGCGCACTGACCATTGGAACCTGGGACGGCGCCAACATCGAAATTGCCGAAAACGTCGGGATAGACAATATCTTCATCTTCGGTAACCGCACCCAGCAGGTGGCCGAACTGCGCGCTCACGGCTATCAACCGCGCCGTTACTACGACAGCAGCTACGAACTCAAGACGGCGATTGACCGCATCGCCGATGGCGCTTTCTCGCCAGATGAGCCGCAGCGTTACCAGGACGTTACCCGCAATCTGCTCGAGTCGGACTACTACCAGCTGCTGGCGGACTTTCCGGACTATCTGGCAGCGCAACAGCGCGTCGATGCGCTGTACCGGCGCCCGACCGAATGGACACGGCAAACGATCCTGAACATCGCCGCCATGGGGCCGTTTTCATCGGACCGCACGATTGGCGAATACGCCAGCGAGATCTGGAATGTGCAGCCGCTGTTCGGGGACGACACGATCACACCCAAGGGCTGAACGTACTCGCTGCGGTCCACTGCGATTGAAGCTCTATCGAGCTTTCCTGAAGTGATGACAAGTCCAAGTCCGCTCGACATGTAAGGTGGATCGGGCTGACGGGGCACTCAGCTCCGCGGCTGATAGGGGTAGAGAAGGACTCTCGTCCTCCCCTCCCTCCGAACCGTGCGTGCGGTTCTCCCGCACACGGCTCTCCAGTTAGTGGTTTCCTCATCGGGATTGGCTCGCATAGTGATGGGCCTGTGACATGGTGAACAGCCCCAAGTTTGCGAAGTAAGCATTTGGCCATCGTCTGTGATCTTCGTAGCAGCGCCCCATGCCCGGTCTCTTTTCCTGCTTGCGCAGTATGGCGCGCAGGCGCCGCCGGATCAATCCATCGAGCGTGGAGAAGGTGTGCCGGTGGGCGTGTTTGAAATAGCCAAACCAGCCTCTGAGCATCGGGCTCAGGTCTTCAATGATGGTGCACATGCGGTCGCCTCTGGTGCGACGGGTCTTTTCGCGTACCTTGTCCTTTAGACCTTTGAGACTTTTGTCCCGTACCCGGCGCCCTCCTGCCTCGAACCGGTAGCCCAGAAACTCAAAGCCTTGTCCTGGCACCAAACTGGCTCCCGTCACCTCGGGCTCCAGGTCTCCCCGCTTGTCTCGCTACACCTTCCCGACATTGCGCCTCCAGCCACGTGATGTACCCCAGCATCGCTTTACACACCAAACCTCAGCGTACCGGGCGAGTTTCGGGCTTCGCCATGAGAGGAGGAGGCTCGCCGTCACATCCCGCCGAATCGAGTTCGTCATCCTGCGCACTGCCAGTTCGCACTCCGGTTGCTCTCCACCCCGCTTCACAGCGACGCAGTTACCTTCGGCTACAGGGTCTTGGCTTGCCCTGACACGGACTCTCACCGTGCTGATGTAGCGCCTTCACGGGCGCACTCCCCCGGCCTGCGGCCTCCGCCTTTATTCCGCTGCGCTGAGTGCCCCATCATCCAGATCCTTGAAGCGGGGTTGGTGTGCAAGCAGTGCAAACCGCAGACCACTGGCGCTCGTTGCCGAGGGTGATGCGGTGGGTGACGTAGCGAAATAAAGGCGGAGGCCGCAGGCCGGGGACATTCGCGTAGTCACCCACTGCATCACCCTCGGCCTACACAAGCATGAGACTCGGACTTGCGAAAACCATCTGCGTTAGACAGGCATGGCTAGAACCGTGCTGCCAGTTACGGAACTCTCAACAGGCGGGCAGTGCGTCGAGCCCCAGCACGGCATCGGACTGGAACAGTTGCAACGCCAACTGCGCAGCGTCACTCGCCAGCAGCCGTTTGCACCAGGCGTCCAGGGTGGGCTGTGCGACGACTTGCGGCTCAAAGGCCAGGCGCGGCATGACTCGGGCCAACACGGACGACGGCACACCCGCTGCCGATAGCGCCGCGGCGAACTGGCTGGCTGCCGTGCCCATCCGGAAGGCGTTGATATTGGCCTTGACGATGCGTTCACCCTTGCTCGCAAAGAGTTCGTGAATCTGCTTTTCCAGCAAGTCCACCGGCAAGGGCAGTTGCGACGCAGCAGCGCCAAGTACCACCATGTTCTGCGCCTTCACGGCGCCGGCCTTGGTCGCCAGCCGGGTGGCATCGAGCGCCACCAGATGCGGCACCGAAAACAACACCTTGTACAGGGCTTCGTGCTGCGGATAGGCGTCCACATTCTCCAGCGGCGTGACGTCGCTCACGATCCAGCCGTCCGGCCGCAGCAACTGGGCATAGCGCAAGGCCTCCATCGGTTCCACCGACAGCACCAGGCTGGCAGCGCCGTTGGCAATCAGGTCACTGGCAACCGGCTTGTCGGAGATGCGGACAAACGCGGAGACGGCGCCGCCGCGCTGCGCCATGCCGTGCACCTCGGACTGTTTGAAATGCAGGCCGGCCTCATGAACTGCGTGATCAATCACCCAGGCAATCGACAACACGCCCTGGCCGCCGACACCGCAAATTACCAGGTCGTAGTTCATTCAGTTTGCTCCTCGCAGGCGCGCTTGTAGAGCTTGATCTGCTTGGCGTAAGTGACGCAGGCACGCCGCGCAATGATCACCGACAGCCCCTTGTAGGGCAGTTCCTCGTTGATGATGGCCAGCGTCTGCTCCTTGCGGTTGGGCAGCGGCACGACGATGCGGATGTGCTCGCGCGGCACCCCCAGCCCGGCCACCAGATCCACCACTTCCTCGTCGGTCGCCATGGTCGGCTGCCCGCCGGTCATGGCCACAATGCTGTTGTCCAGGATGAAGACCTTGATGTTGGTGTTGTCGCGCGCCGCGTCCAGCAGCGGCGCCATGCCCGAGTGCGTGAAGGTGCCGTCGCCGATGACGCACAGCGAGGGTGTCATGCCGGTGTGGGCAGCACCGATGGCCATACCGATGGAGGAGCCCATGCACAGGCAGGAGTGGATGGCGTTGTAGGGTTGCAGGTAGCCCAGTGTGTAGCAGCCGATGTCGCCCATCACGCGCACACCAGGATCGTACTGGGTCAGGACCTGGTTGATGGCAATGTAGGCGTCGGTATGAGGGCACTTGTCGCACAGGCGAGGTGGTCGCCCGACCAGTACGTCGGACAGACCCTCGATCTGCAGCGAAACACTGACCGGCAAACCAAAGCAGCGCCGGATCGTGTCCTGCGTCAGTTCACCCATGCGCGGCAGGGCGCCGGTGAGCTTGCCGTGAATGGGCCGCTCACGCATCAGTCCCAAGGCGCTCACGTAGCGTTCGATGAAGGGGTAGCCCTCCTCCACAATCCAGACTTCGCTGGAGGCATCAAGCAGTTGGCGGATCTTCTTCACCGGCAGCGGATAGACGCCAACGCGCAGCAGGTTGTAGCCCTCCAGCGCGTCGCCCATCGCCTCTTTCAGGTAGTTCCAACCCAGGCCGCTGACCAGAATGCCGGGTTTGCCGTTGCCGCGCAGTGTCAGCGCATTCCCGACATGATTCTCCGAGAATTCCTGCAGGGCCGGTTGCTTGTCCACCAGCTTGGCGTAAGCCTTGCGCGCATTGACCGGGAGCAGCGTGTAGCGACTCGGATCTTCCACATAATTGGGCACGTTCTGCGCCCGCGCTGGAGCCAGCGTCACTGCCGCGCGACTGTGCGCCAGACGCGTGACCAGGCGCAACAGCACCGGCACCTGCAGGCGCTCCGACAGTTCGAAAGCCTCTCGCGTGAAGTCGTAGCACTGCTGCTGGTCGCCGGGCTCCAGGCAGGGCACCATGGCGAAGTCGGCAAAGTAGCGCGAGTCCTGCTCGTTCTGAGAACTGTGCATGGAGGGGTCGTCGGCCACGGCAATCACCAGCCCGCCATGGGCGCCGGAGACGGCAACATTCATGAATGGATCGGCCGCCACATTGAGGCCCACGTGCTTCATCGAGACCATGGCACGACCACCGGCGTAGGACACGCCGATCCCCTCTTCGAGTGCCACCTTCTCGTTGGTCGACCACATGCCGCGCACTGGCAGGCTGTGCTCCTTGGCGTAATCCTGTATGGTTTGGTAGATCTCGGTCGAAGGCGTGCCGGGATAGGCATAGGCCGCGCTGATCCCCGCATCGATCGCCCCGCGCGCGACGGCTTCGTCGCCGAGCAAAATTTCTTCAGACATGCTTGCCCCAAAAAAAGCAGGGTGCTCAGGAAATTGAGCCGACCCTGGCCAAGTATCGCATCCCGGGCGCCGGGGCACTGGGGCCTGTTCACACTACTTTTGCGAGTGCGAACAGGCCCTAATCAGGCTGGATGCCTCTGTCCGCAGCGGAAGACCAGCAGCAACTGGTAAATCTCATCCTTGAGTTTCGCACGGGCCTTCTTCATGTCTTCCAGCGTAAAGTCAGCCACTGGCATGTCGTGCTCTTCGAGGTCCTCGACCTTGCCAGTGAGGCGGTTGTAACGTCCAAAGAGGTTGCTGAAGTAACCACTTTCATCCTTCAGGACAGCAATAGCCTCACGCATGTCGGGGAATTCGGTGTAGAGATCGTGGTGATCAATGTGCATGTTCGCCTGCCCATCATGGTTGCTCGATAGTCTGGAGAAATTCTATCAGCGCACAAGGGGCAAGCGAACTTCGCTCCGCACGGCTGTGCCGGCGGTGGTCGGCTTGTGTCGGTTGATTGACTACCTGCGCGCTGGCGGCACGTCCGTGCAGCTGCCGTGCGCCACTTCGGCCGCCATACCGATGCTCTCGCCCAAGGTTGGGTGCGGATGAATCGTCTTGCCGATGTCCACGGCGTCGGCACCCATCTCGATAGCCAGCGCAATCTCGCCAATCATGTCGCCGGCGTGCGTGCCAACAATGCCGCCGCCCAAAATCTTGCCGTGGCCATGGGCTTCCTCGCTGTCGTCAAACAGCAGCTTGGTAAAGCCTTCGTCGCGCCCGTTGGCAATGGCGCGCCCGGAGGCAACCCAGGGGAACAAGCCCTTCTTCACCTTGATGCCCTTGGCCCTGGCCTGATCTTCGGTGAGGCCAACCCATGCCACCTCTGGGTCGGTATAAGCCACGCTCGGAATCACCCGTGCGTTGAAAGCGGCACTGGCCAGGTCTTTCTTGCCCTGCAGTTCGCCGGCAATCACTTCGGCCGCTACATGCGCCTCGTGCACCGCCTTGTGCGCCAGCATGGGCTGACCAACGATGTCGCCGATGGCAAAGATGTGGGAGACGTTGGTGCGCATCTGGATATCGACATTGATGAAGCCGCGTTCGGTCACGGCAACACCCGCTTTTTCAGCAGCAATCTTCTTGCCGTTGGGTGTGCGTCCCACCGCCTGCAGTACCAAATCGTAGGTCTGCGGTGCCGGTGCCGTGCCGCCTTCTTCGGCTGGCGCAAACGTGACCTCAATGCCTTCAGGCGTGGCTTTGGCACCGACGGTTTTTGTCTTGAGCATGATGTTGTCAAAGCGCGGCGCATTCACCTTCTGCCAGACCTTGACCAGGT
>SESE01000494.1_pt1 | contig 16630 bp, 13 predicted proteins | sample 3171371 | NCBI WGS metagenome assembly SESE01 (sample SAMN06051881, study PRJNA518727) | freshwater metagenome | biome: subpolar coniferous forest; feature: holomictic lake; material: water; isolation source: holomictic Lake 442, 13 m depth | place: Canada: near Kenora, Ontario | collected... | reverse complement strand
CATCGTTGGCTCTGCAATTCTCAATGGCATCCGGCGGGTCCGGCGGCCCCGCCCTACCTGCCCAATCCGTGCGATCTCTGGTAGGGCGGGGCCGCCGGACCCGCCGCGCAACTTCCATGCTGCGAATTGCTGCATTTGGCTTGCCTGGCCTTGACCGCCTTGAACTGACGGTTAACAAAACGCCCTATCGTGCGCTTGCCTTCGGCGTCGATGCGAATCAGCAGGCCCGGTGCGTCTGGGGCGGGTTCGTAATGCGGATACGGCTGCGACTGGAGGAACGCGGCAACCTGACGCCGGCCGGCGGAAGAATCCACGGCTTCGAGGCAGGTGGAGAGCGGGCGGGCAGCGGCGCTGCGACAAAGGGCTAAGGCCTGCTCGCCTTGCAGCAGCGATTCGACGGCGCGTCCCAGCTTGGCCCAGAATTCCACCTGCCCCGCAATGGAACGTTCCAGCGACACGCCAGCCAGCCGGGCGTCGAGCACCAAGGCATCGGAGAGTTTGACGGGTTGACTCATGGGACGAGGGTAGCATTATGCTACCAACCGGGTCAAGCCGTGAAGCAACAGTTCTCTTTATGGCGCCAAAACGCCTTACGGCGTCACTACAAACGGCCTAGAAACGGCAAAAAGCCGTTCGTAGTGTGCCCGTAAGGGCATTCTCGTCGGCCATAACGAGAACTGCTGAGGCCGCAGGTACGATTGGCAAAGGTTTCGAATTTGGAACTCAGCCAGCCGCGCGGCTGCGCCGCGAACAAACACCAAGGTAACATGAAATTCGCCGCGTTGAGGAACGTGTCTTTGCCGCCAAAGAACGCAAAGAAGCACAAAAAATCACCGCATATTTTCAACCTGTTTTTTGCGATCTTTGTGTTCTTTTGTGGCAAACTTTTCTGTCCCCGGATTCCTCAGCATTTCCTTGGCGTTCGCGGCGCGGGTCTCGCGGCAGGCCGAGTTCCAAATTCGGCTTCATCCCGCCAGCCCCGCGTGTCGCAGCAGCGCGGCGACTTGCGGCGGGCGGCTGCGGAAGGCCTGGAAAACCTCCATGGGGTGCGTGCCACCGCCCAGGGCCAGGATCGTGTCGCGATAGCGCCGGCCCGTGGCTGCCACGGCCGCTTCGTCATGCAAACCGGCTTCCTCAAATGCGGCGAACGCGTCCGCAGCCAGCACTTCGGCCCACTTATAACTGTAGTACCCGGCCGCATAGCCGCCGGCAAAGATGTGGCTGAAGCCGCACAGAAAGCGGTCCTCGGGCAGCAGTGGGACCGGCAGCAGGCGCGCGGCTACCGCGCGTTTGACGGCCTCGGCATCTGCCCCGAGCGCTCCCGGATAGCGCGCATGCAGCTCCATGTCCACGGTTCCCAGGAAGAGCTGGCGCAGCAGGTCCGGTGCGGCGCGGTAGTTCTTTGCGGCCAGGATGCGCGCGAACAGCTCTTCCGGCAGCGCGGCGCCGGTTTCGACGTGCTGGCTGAGCCCCTGCAGTGTGGCGCGTTCGTAGCACCAGTTTTCCATGAATTGACTGGCCAGTTCGACCGCGTCCCATTCGACATTGTTGATTCCGGAAGCTTCGGGCTCTTCCACCGTGGTGAGCATGTGCTGGAGGGAGTGGCCGAATTCGTGGAAGAGCGTGGTGACTTCATCAAACCGCATCAGCGACGGCTGCGTCGGCGTGGGGAGCGTCTGGTTGCAGACCAGCACCGCCACGGGCAGGCGCAGAGCGCCGTCCGGCAGACGATCGCGGGTGCGGAACTCGTTCATCCAGGCGCCGCCGCGTTTGGTGGCTGGCCGGCTGTACGGGTCCAGGTAGAAGGACGCCAGCGGCGTGCCGTCGTTTGCCAGGACCCGGAAGAAACGCACATCCGGATGCCACACCGGCGCCTCGCCGTCTGCCGCCTGCACGCGGATGCCGAAGAGGCGTTCGGAAAGGGCGAACAGTCCATCCAGCACGCGCGGGAAGGGGAAATAGGCGCGCAGCTCTTCTTCGCTGTATGCGTAGCGCTGTTCGCGCAGACGCTCGGACCAGAAGGCATAATCCCAGGGGGCCAGTTCGGATTCCGCAAAACCGTTGCTGCGCGCAAACGCCAGCAGTTCGGCGTTGTCGCGCCGGGCCGGGGCTTGCGCAGCCGCAGCCAGGTCCGCGGTGAGCTGGTCCACAGCCTCGATGCCAGGCGCCATCTTGCGTGTCAGGCTCAAGTGCGCGTAGGTCGGATACCCCAGCAGGCCGGCCATTTCGCGGCGCAAGGCCAGGGTGCGTTCGAGCAGGCTGCTGTTGTCGAGTTCGCCGGACGAGGCGCGTGTGACGTGCGCGCGGTAGAGCTCCTCGCGCAGGCGGCGGCAACGGGCGTGTTTGAGGAAGGGGACCAGCACCGGCGCATCGAGTGTGGCGCGCCAGGGGCCCTGCTCGGCCGTGGCTGCGGGCTCGCCTGCTTCCTTGGCAGCCTGCGCTGCGGCGGCGCGCCAGGCGGACGGCAGTCCGTCGAGATCGGCCGGATCGCGAATCCAGAGCGAGTAGGCCTTGACCGCATCGAGCAGGTGGTTGCTGAAGGCTGTGGAGAGCGTGGCCAGCTCCTGCTGGATGGCATTGAAGCGCTGGCGCGGTTCGCCGGAGAGTCCGACGCCCGCCTGCTCTGCGCTGCGGATGGTGCTCTCGAGAATGCGGCGCTGGGGTCCGGTGAGCAGAGGCGTAGCGCGGTCGGTTGCGCGCAACTCCAGGTAGCGCTGGTATAACCGCGGACTTTGCGCCACGCGCAGGCCAAAGCTGACCAGCTCCGGCTGCAGTAGATCATGCGCCTTGCGCCAGGCGTCGCTGTTCATGACGCTCAGGAGATGTCCGACCAGCCCCCAGGCACTGTAGAGCGGATAACAAGCCCGGTAGAGCGGATCCATCAGCCCCTGCCAGGTAGGCGTGGCGAGCTCTTCCAGTTGCGCCACGACCGCCTCGGCTTCCGCCAGATGCGCACGCAAGGCCGTCTCGGCATGCTCCGGCGTCATCCGGTCAAAGGCCGGCAGATACGAGATGGCGTACAGGGGGTTGGTGGAGAGAGTGGGTGTAGACATAGGTAGAGCAGCATACCGAAACGGACACGCGGGGGCGAGTCGGCAGTGGGAGGCGCTCCGCGGGCGCGGGCGCAAGTCAGAGTTGACGCTTCGGCATCACACACCTCATGCTGTGTTCGATTTGTGCACGAACCCAGGTGGCCCGCGAGCTCCGCGCGCGGGCAGTTACCGAAACAGCGTCGGACCAGCAACTGCCCGCGCGCGGAGCTCGCGGGCCACCTTTCCAACAGCACCGCAAGTTACAACCCCGTCAACTCTGACTTGCACCCCAACGCCCCGACACGCACAGCTTTCTGGTTGTGCGAAAGGAACGTGGCAGTCTATGCTGTCGAGACCTGTCGAGGCCTGTCGTCTCCTGACGTTACCTTTCGAAAGGACTCGAAAGGACTCGACAGGCTTCGACAGGCCTCGACAGGCCCCGCCCCATACGCACCCCAGGAGCTTCGAATGAAAATCCTGATCGTGGAAGACGACGCCAACATTGTGCGCGGTCTGAAGGACAACCTCGCGTTCGAAGGCTATGCCGTGTCTGTCGCCTCGGATGGCGAGGAGGGACTGGCCCAGGCGCTGTCCCTGCAGCCTGACCTGATCCTGCTGGACATCATGATGCCCAAGCGCAACGGCTTTGATGTGCTGCGCGAACTGCGCGACCACAAGCAGACCGTCCCCGTGATCATGCTCACCTGCAAAGGCGAGGAAGTGGACAAGGTCCTGGGTCTGGAACTGGGCGCGGACGACTACGTGACCAAGCCTTTCGGCCTCAATGAACTCCTGGCCCGCATTCGCGCCGTGCTGCGCCGCCGCAATGCCCCGCCTACAGCCCTGACCGATGACACCTACGCGTTCGAGGGGATCGAGATCCGGTTTGCGCGCTGCGAGATCGCGCGCAAGCGCAAGACGTTTCCGCTCACAGCCATCGAGACGGCGCTGCTGCGCTATCTGGTCGAGCGGCGCGGCAAGGTCGTGACGCGCGAGGAGCTGCTGAACAAAGTCTGGGGCTACGACCGCTTTCCCAGCACCCGCACCGTGGATAACCGCATCATGGCCCTGCGCAAAAAACTTGGCGACGATCCGCAAGCGCCGCGCTATCTCGTGAGCATGCGTTCGCTAGGGTACCGGTTCGATCATGAATCGCGCTGAGGCTGGCTGGAGAGGCGGGGGAGCTGGCGGTCCCTTTCGAGGCCTGTCGGTGCCTGTCGGTTCCTTCCGACAGGTCTCGACAGGTTTCGACAGGACCCGACAGGCCCCGACCGCCCCCGCCAATTGCAACCGCGTGACCAACAAGTTACCCGGCCGTTACAGTTGCGTGACACAAGCGGCAGGGCGTTTCGGTACCGTGGGTCTCGTAACACACAACAGGAGGTTTCCATGATCGCGAGGCGAATGTTTCTTGTGGCAATCGGAACGCTGGGTCTGGCCTGGGCCGGGACGACAAGCGGCGCGGCCACCAATGCGGCGTCGGCGGGTTCCGACGAACGCTTCCTTGGCGCGCTCTACCAGGAACTCGCCCTTGGCAACGTCACCAACGCCGTGGCGGAATACGAGAAGCTGGCCGAATCCGCGCAAGTGGATGCGCGCGTCAAAGCCCTGGCCCTGTTCCGGCTCGCTTCCACACTGGCCGAACAAGGCCGGACCGAACAGGCCACCGGCTACTTCCGCCGGATCGTCGAAACGTACCCCGACCAGGCCGTGGCTCAGAAAGCCCAGGCGGAACTCAAGCGGCTCGAAAGCGCGCGCCCGGGTTTCGATGCCGTGGCGCAGGAGTGCTTTGCGCGGTTCGTCGTGGCCAAAGCCGATGAATACAATGCAGCGCTTCTGCAATTGACCATGCTGGGAGACCGCGCTTTGCCGACAGTGTTGGAGGGTTGCAAGAATCGCGATAGCGAAGTTCGAAAACGTGCCGCACTTGCGCTGGCCCGTTTTGGGGATGAGCGGGCCTTTCCAATTCTGCTGGACATCGTCGCGCAGGAAGACAGCGGCAGCGCGACTATTGCGCGGAAAGCGCTTGTTCAACTAGCAAAAGAAAACGCTCGCCATCTGGCGCGACTGAAGGATGCCTGCCTGGAAACCCAGTTGAAATATGGGATACTCAGGCTTTTTTACGCTCTCAAAGAAGCGGAAGGGGTGGGACCGCTTACTACGGAGGTGGCTAGAAAGATGCTCTACTCCTATGGTGTGGATGAAGCTCTGGCCGTCAAGGAGGTATGGTCCGCCGTCGAGTCTGACAAGTCCAAACTGCTTCGGCGGCTTTGGGAATTGTGGGAGAAGAACGCTGACGAAAACAAGTATGACTCCTTGGCCGATATGATTTTTACGATAGCCGCGAAGAACGACGCGGAGTCGTTCGGAAAGACGTTCGACAAACTTGTCACTTCGGCTCGACAGAAGAATCTCAAACTCCCCATGACTTGGCAGAATGGCCGATCTCTCCTCTCTGCGCGGATTTGCCGTATTGGAGATATTGACGACGATCTTCTTAGGTACTCCTGGGCTAGCAGGGAGGGCAATATGGTTTATGGAAGTATTTGCGCCTTTTTTGAGCAAAAAGATGAATATAACCAACCTTACTTCTCGCTATCCGGCGCTAAGACGATTCTACAAAAACTTCTGCGATCTGGAAATCTGCGCGGTTCTCACGTAGAGAACATTATCGAACCTTTTCTCAAGCGCACAAATGGAGCAGTGGATGACGATTGGTATGCCCTCTTCCTGGAAGCGTTACCAGATATGACAAAAGGATATTCGTGGATAAATAGCCTCTCCCCCGAATGCAATTCGAAACTGGGCGAAAGGCTGATTGCTTCCACCGGGGACAATTCGGTTTGGATAAGGGCAGGCAAAAATGCGGAGGATGCGCTTCAAACCATATTCATGTATATATTTTATGAGCGTGGGACGGCAGAGCAATATGTTCGTTCAGAGCTTTCTCCTCCTCCTCCTCCTATGCCTGGTGTAGTCAGAGCGCCGCCACTCGTTGATAGGTCTCGACCTATCACAATGGCTAGCGGCACACCCTTGAAAATACTGGCTCTTTCGCTCATCGCGGACAGTCCTTCGAATGGCGTGCCGCTTTCCGTGCGAGTCAGCATTATGGCCACGACTATTTCGAGGAGCACATCGGCGGTGCTTGACGCCATGCTTGCCAGCACCCACCAAGAGTTCCGCCGCCTTGCGCAGAAGGAACTCCTGCGCCGTCAGGATACCCCACAACCCCAGAAGGAAACCCTCTGTCTTGCTCTTCTTTCGGAGACAAATGGCGTGGACGTTGTGGTGAATCATATCGTCGCGGATACTGACCACGACTGGTCGAAGGTTCTTCCGGAACTGGCGCGGCGGCTTCCCAAGGGGGACGAGGGGCGGATTCTGGAGCCCATGGAGAAGCGCCCCTCGATCCAGTACGTTCCCATGTTGATCGCGCTTCTGGATAGCAGCGATGTGCTCACGCGCGAACGGGCGACCAAGGTTCTGCAGCGCATCCGGGAGACGCAGAATACGAAGGAGGGGTGGTCCAAGTGGTATCAGGAGGTACAGTCCGGCGCGGCCGCCCCGACCAATGCCGCGCGCGCCGCCGGCGAAGCGCCGTAAGGAAAGCGGGCCTGTCGAGGCCTGTCGAGACCTGCCGGCACCTATCGGACCCAGGAGAGAAAGGTGGTTGTTGCGGGCTGCGCTGAAGTGCGCTAAATATATGCCTTGGCGGGGCCGCTCGGCAGGTCTCGCCAGGTCTCGAAAGGCCCCGACACAAACCCGCCATGGAGCCCTCCCACATGAACTTCGACAAAACCGGCGGCTTCCGCTGGCTCGACTCGTGGGTCATGGGCAGTATCGTCCAGCTTGCCACCTTTCGGTTCTGCGAGCGGTTTCTGCCGCACAAGCTCGATCCGACCGGGCGGCAGTACGACCAGATGACCCAGGCCGCGCGCTCGGGCGTGATGAACAACGTGGAAGGCAACGAACGGACGAGCACCTCGAAAGAGACCGAAATGAAGCTCACCAACGTTGCCCACGCGAGTCTGGCGGAACTCAAGGGCGATTACGAGAAGTGGCTCCTGCGGCACGGACTCATCCCCTGGAGCGTGGATTCCGAGGACGCGCAGCTCATCTACAGCATCCGCCTCGATCGACCGAACTACGGCAAGGATGTGCTTCGCGATTCCTGCGCGCACATTCTCGCGCAGAGCGCCAAGTTCTCCCGCTGGCTGGAATCCGAGGACCACGAAGTCGTGGCCAACTGCCTGCTGATCCTGTTGAGCCGTACCATCAACATGCTGTCGCATCAATTGCAGGCACAGGGCGACAAGTTTGCCGAACAGGGCGGTTTTCGCGAGAAACTAACCGAGGTGCGCGTGGAAGCCCGCGCCAAACAGGAGAACGCCCCCGACTGTCCCGACTGCGGCAAGCCCATGAAAAAGCGAAAAGCCACCAGCGGCAAGAACGCCGGAACCGAGTTCTGGGGGTGCACAGGGTATCCGAATTGCAGAGGAGTGCGGCAGGTGTAGGGGGGGGGGGCTGGCGGTGCCTGCCGAGACCTGCCGGTGCCTCTCGAGACCTCTCGAAAGGAAACGACAGGAACCGACAGGCCCCGAAAGGAACCGCCCACCCACCACCCGCCACCACCCGCCACCACCCACCAACCCATGCTCCAAGAACACTCCATGCGACGGGTCCTCTGGCTCATGATCGGCGCGGTGCTCGTGCCGTGCCTGGTACTGGTCTGGGTGGGCACACGTTCGGTGCGGGAGGACCGCGCTCTGCAGGAAGTGCGCACCCGCGCTCTGACAGAGCAGACAGCGGTCCTGCTCCTGCGGGATGTGGAGGCTGCGCTGGCCGACTACGAGCAGCGACCAGCGCCACTGTTGCTCGCCCCCACGAGCGGCGTCTGTGCGCTCGCCGAGCGCCTAGGTGCGGCAGGCCTCGCGTGGCATGTGGACGGGCAGCGTCTCCCCGCTGACCGTCCATTGCCGGAAGGCGCACTTGCCACGGACGGACCTGCCAGCCAACGGCGCGCACAGGCGCGCGCCGCGGAGTTGGCGGCGAATCTGCCGACGGCCGCCGAAGGGTATCGCGAAGCGCTGCGAATGCCGGTCGCCGGTGCCGACAAGGTCCTGCTACTTCTGGATCTGGCGCGCGTTCAAACGCGCATGGGCGAGAGTGCGGCAGCCAGGAAGATGCTGCAGGAGGCGCTGTCCACAGGCGCGCCCGCTCCGGGCGAGCGCGCGTTGCTGGTGGCACTGGCCGGCGAACTGGCCTGGCGCGCCAATGAGGCGGATGCCGCGGAGCGTGTGTGTCAGGCGCTCGAGCAGGTGCTCGACGCGGATGACGGCTCCGCTTGGAGCGCGTTTGCCCGGCGGCGTCTGGTGGCGTTGCTGTTGGAGAAGCCGTTGGCCGCCGGAGAGTCGCTGCTGGCGCAAAGTCGCGGCGCGGAGCTTTTCTGGGAGTGCTCGCGCCGGCTCCAGCGCGAGTTTGTGCTGGATGGAACGAATGTGGCAGGTGGTCTGCGTCTGTCGGTACCGGACGGCGAGACGAACCTGGTGTCGTTCATGCATGGCTCCAACGGCTGGGCTGTGGCGGCGTTCCCATGGGGAACGGTTGTGGCTGCCATGGAGCGCGTGTTGCGCCCGTATAACGAAAGCGTCGAGTTTGCCTGCGAGGTTGGCCCCGCGCCGGCGTCGCCGCCCGAGAATGCGCGCTCCGGCCTCGCAGCCACAAAAGCATCGACGCGGGTTGTCGGATTGACGGTGCGTGTGCGGGAGCGCGATCCGGCTCGTGCGGCGGCGCTGGCGGCACGCAAGGCCTGGAGCTGGGTGGGGCTGGTGGTGTGCGCTGCGGCGGCGCTGCTGTTCGGGGCCTGGCAGACGTATCGCGTGGTGCAGCGGCAGTTAGAGCTGGCGCGCATGCGCACGGACTTTGTCTCCAACGTCTCGCACGAACTACGTACGCCAGTGACCACGGTGCGGTTGATGAGCGAGACGCTGAAAGCCGGCCGCGTTACAGAGGCCGGCGCCACGCGCGAATATCACGAGATCATTGCGCGGGAATCCGAGCGCCTGTCGCGGCTGGTGGATAATGTGCTGGATTTTGCGCGGCTGGAGGAGGGGCGCAAGCAGTTCCAGTTCGAGTCCGTGGATCTGCAGGCGCTGGCAGCCGGACTTTGCGGCACGTTTCGGGACTACTACGGCAAGGACGGCTACCGCTTCGAGCTGGTCTGCGCGGGCGAAGGTCCGTTCGAAGTGCAGGCCGATGCGGCGGCCATTGAGCAGGTGCTCTTCAACCTGTTGGACAATGCGGTTAAATACAGCCGCGAGGAGTCCCGTTGGGCGCGTGTCGCGCTGGAGGCGACCGGCGACTGGGTGACGCTGAGCGTGGAAGATCAGGGCGTCGGCATTCCGGAAAAGGAACGCGAACGCATCTTCGAGAAGTTCTACCGCTGCGGCGACGCCCTGACGCGCAAGGTGCGCGGCAGCGGCCTGGGCCTGACCCTGGTACGGCAGATCGTGCTCGCGCACGGCGGCGACATCCGCGTGGAAAGCCGCGTGGGCGAGGGGAGCAAGTTCAGCGTGCGTTTGCCCTCTACTTTGCCTATCAAGGCGTGAGCTTGCGCCAGTCATGCGTTGGAGGTGGCCCGGGCGCTCCGCGCACGGGCAGGCGCATATTCGGCAACGGGCACTGTTTCTTGCCCGTGCGCAGCGCCCGGGCCATCTGGGTTGCCAACGCATGACGGATGCCTTACCAGAAGGCGCGGAGTAAAACCGAGACCACAGAACAATTTCCGGCTTTAGTGTGTTCAGTGGCTAATCTCACACCTCTAGAGGTGTGAGACGACATGCGCGACTTCGATCGATGCCGGGTACCGGCATATTATTCCCCACATGCAGCGGGCGCACGTGTCTCATAAACACGTGAGTGCGGCAGTAGTAATCCTGAAAATCAGGTTAATGCTGGCAAAAAAGAACGATTCGGCTCTTCTATAATGCGTCATTTCTCGCAACTTGCTTATCCGCCCGCATTTGCTTGTGGCTGCTTGTGCATCCAACGCAGTTTCATTGGCGAGACAGCAAAAGGGAAGCTTTGGGACAGACTCCATGCTGCGCTGGGACCTTCGTGTCCTCCCGACACGTGACACGCGGTGCGCGTCACCCGCCACCCGCCTCCCGCCACGCGAAATTTATGTTTATTCAGCCGCTTGACGTACTAGGTGTCCTATGGTACATAGTACACCATGTTTTTACCGCACATAGGATTTCAGTCGGGCGTGCCGGTATACGAGCAGGTCATTTACGCCGTGAAGAAGGCAATGATCTCCGGCACCTTGAAACCGGGCGATGAATTTCCCTCGGTGCGCCGGTTAAGCCAGGAGCTGCGCATCAACCCCAATACCGCGCACAAGGTGGTGGCGGCGCTGACCGCCGAGGGGTTGCTGGAAGTCAAACCCGGCATCGGCACCGTGGTGGCCGCCGCGCCAGAGGCGAGCGAGAAACAGCGCCAGGCCCTGCTCGGCAACGAAGTCGAACGCCTGGTGGTCGAAGCCCGGAATCTGGGCCTCGGCGTCAAGGACGTGACGGATGCGGTTCAGGCGCATTGGAAAAGGTTGCTTAAGTAGTCTGGAGACAGGATTCAGGATTCAGAATTCAGGAGTCAGAATGAGAGACTGATCGAAGATGTTTGAAGATTCGCAGTCAATTCTGAATTCTGAATTCTGACTCCTACCTCCCTAAGCAGTTTAAAGGAGAAACAAACCATGACCAACGTAATCGAAACACAAGCCCTGACCCGCCGGTTCGGCAAAAATGAAGCGGTGCATGACTTGTCCATCCGCGTGCCGGCCGGGAGTATTTTTGCCTTCCTGGGACCGAACGGGGCTGGCAAGAGCACAACCATCAAGCTGCTGATGAACATCCTGGCGCCCACCGCCGGCAGTTCGTCCGTGCTGGGCGTGGAATCGTCCCGGCTGGGACCCGAGCAGTTCCAGCAGATCGGGTACGTGGCCGAGGATCAGCGCCTGCCGGAGTGGATGACGGTGGAGCAGTTCCTGAACTATGTGCGCCCCATGTACCCCACTTGGGATCCGGCGTTTTGCGCCACCCTGCGCAAACAGTTCGACCTGCCGCCGGACCGTAAGCTCAAGCAACTCTCGCGCGGCATGCGCATGAAAGCCGCGCTGCTGGCCTCGCTGGCCTACCGGCCGAAGCTGCTGGTGCTGGATGAGCCGTTTTCCGGCTTGGATCCGCTGGTGCGCGACGAGTTTATCCGGGGCGTCCTGGAACTCACGGAACAGGAACAGTGGACGGTGTTTGTCTCTTCACACGACATTGACGAGGTGGAGCGCCTGGCCGACTGGGTCGGTATCGTCAACAATGGCGTTCTACAACTTGAAGAATCGGTGAACGATTTGCAGGCCCGGTTTCGTCGCATGGAACTCGTGGTGCAGGAGCGCATGCGCCTGCCGACTGTGCTGCCGTCCCATTGGCTGGTGCCGGAACAGGCGGCGCACGCCGTCCATTACGTGGACAGCCAATACGAGGAACAGAAGAGTGAGGCCGTTGCGCGGGAGGTAATCCCGACCTGCACGCAGTGCAGCGCGACGCCGATGTCGTTACGAGAAATCTTCCTGGCTCTGGCGCGTACCTACCGCCTGGCCTCGACGGAGGGGACACGATGAACATGCTCATGCACAACATGAAGAAGGATATCCGCCATTTCCGAATCTTGCTGATCCTGTGGTTTGCGTTGTTGCTTCTGCAAACGGCGGTCAGCGGATTTGGCGCCACGGTTGGCGCCGCGAATATCGTCATGACAATCACTCTCAAGACGCTGGCCACGCTGATGCCGTTATTGCAGTGCGTGCTGATCGTGGCGATGATTCCGCTGCTGATTCACGATGAACCGCTGGTTGGCACTACCGCCTTCTGGTTCACCCGCCCCATAGCCAGGAAGACGCTGCTCTCAAGCAAGGCGCTCTTTGCCGGCGCGTTTCTTGTTCTTCCGCAAGTGGTCGTCCAGATGATCTTGCTGGCCGGCACCGGAATCTCGGCTGGGCATCTGCTGCTGGCGGTCTTCGAAACCCTTCTCCAAAGCCTGTCTTATTTACTGGTAGTGGCAGGCCTGGCGGTTTTGACACCCAACTTCGCGCGCTTTGCCCTGGTGGGGGTGATCTGTTTTGTGGTCGCCATGGTGATTGCGTTCTGCGTGTCCATGGTTCGGCTATTTCTGGACCCGGAAGGCATGGCTGCGCAGATGGAGCAGCACTATACGCTGCAATTGTCGCGGAGTATTGTCAGTTCGCTGCTGATGATTGCGACCGGCACGGTGGTGGTATGGCACCAGTACCTGACGCGCCGCAGCGTACGTTCCTTCGTGATGTCTGTCATGGGTATCCTTCTCTGTTTCGTTGCCGGTCAGAAGTGGCCGTGGGATTTCCTGGCTGTTCCACGCGTGGCGGTGAGTTCGGCGCTGGTGGATACCAACCGGGTCGTGTTGGCCCTGGACCGGGTACATGGCACCAGCCTCTCGGAGTCGAGTTCGTTTCTCGGAAATGCCAAGAAGAAGCGCCATGTCAGCAGTGGCCTTGCGATCACCGGACTGCCGGAAAGCGTGTTTACGAAATTCACTGTCGAAAAGGCCATATTGACCCTGCCGGATGGGAAGGCGGGGCCTGTCGCGGAGCCGTCTTCCGCCATATCGTATGACGATTCCAGGGGCTGGCATGAGGTTGCGCTGATGGATGCGCTAGGAAATATGACAGTCGTAAATTCGTTTAACTTGTTGGGCACAATCAATCGGTTTAATACAACGCACCTGCTGACCCTGTCAGAAGACAACTTCCTGGCATGTGAAAGCAAGGAGATGAATCTTTCGCTGACTGTGGATGTCGAGACGTTCCGGTATCGGGTGGTGGCTTCGATTCCCCTTCGGAAGAAGGCGTATGCCGAACAGGGAACGCGGCAGACCTTGATTACGGACATCGTGCGTGCCACGCAAGGATGCACGGTCATGCTGCGCGAACGCTGGGTCAATTTGCAATACGCCAGGGAAGCGCGACTGCGTTCTATGCGGGAGCGCTTCACGAATAAGAGCGGATGGCTTTACGTTCTCTGCAATCGCAAACGTCAGCAGGCGGTATTGCCGGAAGACGTTCACGAATCCGTTAACTTCACCTTCGACTCGAATGCCCACCTGCGCATGGAAAACCAGCAATTGCGGTTTGCCAACGACCGGAACTACCGGCTGGATTTCCAGTTGGATGACAACTGGCTGGCAGATGCTGAGCTTGTGTGCATCGAGTGCGTCAGCGAAGGCCATTTTATCAAGCGTCTGGATGAGAAAGCCTTTGTCATTCAAGACGATCAGAAAAAAAAGATGCGCCAACAACAAGAAAAAGGGGTTGACTTGGAGGCCTTGAAGAAGATCGTTCTTCCTGAGAAACCAACGCCAGACCAGGTTCGCGAGTATGTGAATGCGATTGTCGAGACCGCAAACTATCAGCAACAAAACTCTCCCGCTGACCCGCAAGTGGAGATGCTCCTGCGGGTAGGGCCTGAGAATCTGGACGTGTTGATCGCCGCATCGGACGACTTCTATGTGCGAAAGGCGGTGGAACGGCTTTTGGGCGCGCAACACAAGGAGATTGTCCTGAAGTCGCTTCCTCGTCACCCATGGCTGGCCTCCTTTGTGCTGGCGCAGGACTGGGCACAGGACGCGCGCGAGCCGCTGATCCAAAGTTTGCGTACGGGCGGCAACAATAGCGACGTGGTACGTGCGGTCGCCAGTCTGCGCGATCCGGCCACGTATCCGGATTTGCTCACGGCCTTGTCTACCAGCGTCCGATCGTGGGGCGGTGAGATCGCGGCCGCGAACTATGCCGCCATCCGGGACCTACCGGAAATCGATTTCACCAACACGGTTGCCAAAGCCTGGCGCACCGTGCAGTTTCATCCGAACGCCATGCGTATCCCGGTGCTGCCGATGGCCTTGGAGTGCGGTCAGCGTAGCGCGCTTGACGTGGCGGCAAAATGGACGGATGAACGCGGCAACGACGTAGTCAACGCCGACCAACTCCGCACCGCCATCTGGAAGCATGTGGAGGCCGATACGAATCAGTCACTTCAGGTTTGGGTCAATGCCAACACGGACCGCATCCGTTTTGATTCAGCGACAAAGAGATTCACGATAAAATGAATGAGAATTCACAATACGCTGTGGGCTGGGGAACGCTTTCGCTGATCAACGCGGGGCTTGCCCAAAGCAAAGGTCGTAGCGGTTTGGCGTGGTGGTTGTTGTCTCTTTTGCTTGGACCGATTGCAACCCTATTGATCGTCGTGCTGGACCCGATCCGCAAAACAGTGGAGTGATTTGCGGTTGGTTGGTATCCATGGTCTGGCGCTGATTGGGCTTGTTGATTCTCAAGAACACAGGACATTGCGCGGCAGCAATCAACACGCCGCGGATACGATTCCGGATCTCTTTCCGGGCGCCGTCGCGCAGGGGCTGGTGGCACAGGACATCGGGTGGCTGACGTCATTCAAACTCGCCCTGTTTTTGGCGGTTATTTCAAGCATAGTCGCCGGGATGCGGGGAACGGGAGAAAACGAATGAGAACAATAAAGTTGTTTGAACAGGAGGCAACGGAGAAAACAGAGCAAGGCAACCCTCCGTTCTCTCTGTTGCCTCCTGTTTCAAACTGGATTAGGTTGCGGGCTGTTGCCCGCCTTGGAACCGGAAGAAGGGCGTGAGAAAGAAAGGAAGGAAACAGCGAAAATGACAACGCGACACATGGTGGCGGTATTGGCGGCGGTAGCAATGGTGAGCGGCCTCACGGGGTGCGCGATGTTCAACAGGGGAACAGTACACTACAATCGCACGACGACAATCGGTAAAGAGTTGGTTGATTTGCAGGATGCCAAGGCGAAGGGAGCCATCTCGGACGAGGAGTACACCAAGGCCAAAAAGGAGATACTGGAAGGCGGTCCGCTGAAGGTCGAAAGAATGTGTGCAGAGACGAAGTAATGTCTCTTGAAGCGTAACAACTCCGACGATGGGTAATGGGTCAGTTATGGGATGGCGGCGGGTCCGGCGGTAAGTAGCCCCGGCCCGCCCCGGGCCGAGGGCGGAGTATGGCGTTGGGTTTGTATGCGCTTTGCGTGCGCTGGGCTCGAGGGCGAGTGGTTCGACGTTGCTCACCACATCCTGCCCGCGCTACTGGTCGCGACCGCCCGCCGGCGCATGACGGCTGGCTCGAAAAGACGAAGAGGAAAGACGAAGTAGCGGCGGTCTCTGACCGCCGGCTGAAGCGGAGTCACCCCATGTTAGCCATTGAAACCAGTCAATTATCACGAAACTTCGGCGCTGTGTGCGCGGTGGACAATCTGGCTTTGCGCGTCGAGGCCGGGACGTTCTACGGCTTTCTCGGTCCGAACGGCGCGGGCAAGTCCACGACCATTAAGATGCTGACCGGCTTGCTGGCGCCCACCGGCGGCTTTATGCGCATCCTGGGCGCGGACCTCTCCGAGTCCGAGGCGGCGCGCGCCATCAAGCGCCGGATCGGCGTGGTGCCGGAGGATCTGGCGCTGTTCGATAACCTGACCGGTCGCGAATATCTCACGTTCATCGGACGCATGTACAGCCTGCCACCGGCCACCGTGCGGGAGAGGTGTCAGGAATTGCTGATCATGATGGGCCTGGCGGACGAAGAAAAAAAGGTCACGCTGGAATATTCGCACGGCATGAAGAAGAAGCTGGCGCTGGCTGCGGCCTTGCTACCTGATCCGGATCTGCTCTTTCTCGATGAGCCGTTCGAGGGCGTGGATGCCGTGGCCTCGCGCATGCTCAAGGACATCCTGCTGCGGTTTGTGCAGCGCGGACGGACCGTGTTCCTGACATCGCACGTGCTGGAGATCGTCGAAAAACTTTGCACCGATGTCGGCATGATTGACAAAGGACGGCTGGTCTACGAAGCCACCATGGCGGACATTCACGGCAGCAGCTCGCTGGAGGAGCGCTTCCTGGCAATGGTCGGCAAAGGGCAGGCCGAGCAACAGCGTCCGAGCTGGTTGGAGTAACGGCATGCTGCAGCATCTAGCGACTTTGGTGTGGCTCCGCTGGCGGCTGACCCGCAACCAGTGGCAACGGCAGGGCACGGCCAGCTTTGTGATTACGCTGCTGGTCGTGATCTTTGGCGCGCTGCTGGCTGTGGCAGGTGGCGTGGCAGGTGTATATTGCGGCTGGGATCTCTTGCCGGAATGCTCGGCGCTGACGATCATGCTGGTGTGGGACGGGCTGACAGTGTGTTTCCTGTTTTTCTGGATTTCCGGTCTGGTTACCGCGATACAAAAGGCCGAGATCATTGATTTGCGCCATCTGCTGCACTTGCCGATTTCGCTGCGCGAGGCGTTTGTGTTGAACTATCTCTCCTCGCTTTGTGCCATCAGCGTGATCTTCTTTCTACCGGGCATGCTGGGGCTGGTCTTCGGATATGCGTTGGCTGCTGGCCCCCTGCAACTGCTGCTCGTGCTGCTGGTGCTGGGGTTTATCTTCATGGTGACAGCCTGGAGCTACTGCCTGCAAAGCTGGCTGGCGGCGATCAT
>SESE01000491.1_pt1 | contig 16650 bp, 8 predicted proteins | sample 3171371 | NCBI WGS metagenome assembly SESE01 (sample SAMN06051881, study PRJNA518727) | freshwater metagenome | biome: subpolar coniferous forest; feature: holomictic lake; material: water; isolation source: holomictic Lake 442, 13 m depth | place: Canada: near Kenora, Ontario | collected... | reverse complement strand
ATCTTGACGTTTGTCCCCGCATCTGTCATGCTCCTACGCATGCCACTGCTCATGCTATTGCTGCGTCAGACCTGTTCCGTCTTGCTTGAACTCTTCTCCATTTTGGGGCTTGCGTCCAACAGACTGCGGGTCGATTGGATTCAACTGGCCCTTTCTGTTGGCATGGTTACGGTCCTTGCGCCTGCACTGCACGCTGGTGCGGCCGACGGGAATCTCGATCGAGCAGTTCTTACGGCTTCTTATGAACAAGAGGCCTTGAAGATTGTGCCTGATTATGCGGGCATGCGCCATGTGGAGTCCGAATATCTCAAAGCACTGGACGTGTTGTTCAACGAATTCAAAAAACAGGGCGATTTCGACAACGTCACGGCAGTGATGGCCGAGCGCAAGCGTTTCGAGGTCAGCAAGACCGTACCGGATTCGCCGGCGGAGGTCCTGCCGCCTGCTGTTATCAAGATACAAGCCATATATCACAGCGCATGGGCGAAGATTCAGGCTGAAAACAACCGGAAAAAGGCTTCGCTGCTTCGATCCTATCTTGCCGCGCTCAAAGGGCACATCAAGGCGCTTCTCGAGAAAGACAGGATGGACGAGGCCAAGGAATCCAATGACGAACTAAAGCGTGCCGAGGCTGACCTGGCTACGCTGGAATCCAAATTCAACGCCTGGGGTGTTGCAGCGACCGGCGGCACCATCACCAACTACGTCCTGGATGGCATTTCCTACTGCGCCCATATTTTCACCAGCAACGGCATGCTTGTGATCTCAACCGGCGGATCCGTGGATGTGTTGGTTGTGGGTGGCGGGGGCGGGGGCGGAAATGGATACGGCGGCGGCGCAGGCGGCGGCGCAGGCGGGTTGGTTTATGCCACGAATTACGTGCTGGCAGACGCAACTTTTGCCGTCACGGTTGGCGCAGGCGGAAGAGGCGCCGATGAATTCAGGACCTATCATGCCGATCCAGGCGGAAATTCTATTTTTGGGGAAATCACGGCGCTTGGCGGTGCCCGTTGCATGGCGCAAGCAGAAGGCGCACAAGTGGGGCAAAGCGGAGGTTCTGGCAGTGGCGGACACTGGGATGCCGAGGGTGGATCTTCCACGCAAAGTGATTCCGGTGGCGCAAAAGGATACGGTCATGCGGGGGGCTACGGTGTATCTGGTGGTGCATATGGCGGAGGTGGTGGCGGTGGCGCAGGCGGTGCTGGTGGTGATGGCACAACCAGCAGGGGCGGTGCGGGTGGCGTCGGCTTGCCATTTTCCATCAGCGGCGTTTCCACCTACTATGCGGGTGGCGGTGGCGGCGGAAGAAACACATCTGGAACACCCGCCGCGGGTGGGCTTGGTGGCGGCGGATCCGGGAACTTCGGCATTGGAGGAACAGCATGCGCCAGCACAGGTGGTGGGGGTGGTGGCGGCGGCTTCGGCAGCGCAGTTGGCGGCAGCGGTGGCAGCGGAATCGTAATCATCCGCTATCCTAAAAGCCACGACAAAGGTGTCGAATGTTCCGCGGTGAAGCCCCCCAAGCCAACGGCTTCGGAACCGCGCTACAAGATCGTAAAATATCGCTATGACAGTACAACCGCAAAAGGAGTACTGGCGGTCGATATATCCAGCCAGGGAATTGAAGCCCGCAAATGGGTGCTAAAGAACATTGGCGAAATTGCCTCCAGCAAAGAACTCCTGTTGGAAGCGGGCAAGGAAACCATAGCGGGCGGGCGATATTCCGTTCTGGATGAAGTGTTTGCCGACGGCATCTTAACCGTGAACTTCGAGGTTCTTCACTAGAATTCGCATTGCACACACGATGGAGCGTCGCAAACGCAAGAAACACCAATCCGTAAACGAGGAGAATATTCACCCCCTTCACGCCCAAAACAAGATCTACGTGCATTCTGGTTCCAAATGCCATTTTGCGCACGAAACTTGCTCCTCTAATCGCATGCAGGCGGCTCGAAAAACAACCGTGGCGATTCTGACGGCCGGGGTGCTGTTCAGCGGCAGCATCTGGGCCTCCCCGGTGACGTCCCAAGACGCCCGGACAACCGTCGACGGATGGCTGAGCCTCCAGCAACCCCATCAGCAGACGCGCCTGAGTAAACCAGCCATGGGTGCGGCGACGACCGTTAACGATACGTCCGGAAACGCGCTTTGTCATGTGGTCCAGTTGGATCCCGAGGGGTTTGTGATTGTGGCGACGGACGATCGACTCGAGCCCATCATCTGCTTCTCCCCTGCCGGCCGGTTTGTCGCCTCGCCGCAAAACCCCTTGTATGCGCTGGTCAGTCAGGATCTCCCCCGCCGGCTTTCCCATGCAAAAAAAGCCGCGGCCGGGGCAGAGCACGCGGCCAGGCCTGGTGCCCGGAAGAAATGGGCCGCACTCCAGCAGGCGGCACTTCCGGCGGCGGCCGCGCAGCCCGATGCGCCAGGCGCCCTGAATGCGGCGGGGTTGTCCGACGTGCGGGTCGCACCGCTAATCCAGACCCGCTGGGATCAAAATGCCGTGGCCAACACCAATGCCTGCTACAACTACTACACACCCCCCTATAGCGAAGGCAACTCCTCGAACTATCCCAGCGGCTGCATCGCGACCGCCCTGTCGCAACTGCTGCGGTACTGGCGCTACCCCGTGGCTGGCGTGGGAACCAATGCCCGCACGATCTACGTGAATGACGTGGCACAATCCCGACGCCTGCGCGGCGGGGATGGCGCCGGCGGACCGTATGACTGGGAAAATATGGTCACAAACCCGGCCAGCAACTGCACACTCGCGCAGCGACAGGCCATCGGGGCCTTGTGCGCCGATGCCGGCACCGCAGTGGGCATGAGCTACCACTACGCAAGCTCCTACACGGCGGCCTGGCTTCAGCAATACGCCCTGACAACCGTTTTTGGCTACAGCAATGCCGTCTGCAGCCAGTCTGTCGGCCCCTCCGGCACGCTCGATGCATCAGCCATCGTCGGCATCATCAACCCCAATCTGGATGCCGGCTGCCCGGTGTTGCTGGGGGTGGCCGGGGATCTCTATGCGCATGCCATTGTTTGCGACGGCTACGGCTACAACCTCTCCACCCTCTATCATCACCTGAACATGGGCTGGGGCGGTTTTGATGATGCCTGGTATGCCCTCCCCCTGATTGATCCGGCCGGACTGTCGTACACGTTTAACCTGATACAAACCATCATTTACAACGCGTGGACCAACCAGACGGGCGAGATTGTCAGCGGACGCGTCCTTACCGCAGGCGGCATGCCCATTCCCGACGCGCTGGTGACAGCCACGCGTGCCGGCGGCGGAACCTACACGACCACCAGCGATGCACGCGGCATCTACGCCCTGGCAGGCATTCCGTCGTCGTCGTCCTACACCATGAGCACAGTCAAGGCGGGATGCATCTTCACAGGGCAGGTCTTCACCACGGGATGGTCCACCAACTTCAGCTTCGCTTCCGGAAACCTGTGGGGCGTGGATCTGGTGTCGACAGAACCGGGCGTAACCATGGACGTTTCCGGCACGCCGCTGAACAGAACCAATGGCGCCGCCGTTGTGACGGTGACGCTGTCCAAGCCCTGTGCACTGCCGGTGACAGTGACCCTGGCGCTCTCGGGAACCGCTGCGGTCGAAGCCGACTATACGGTGTCGGCAACGAACCTGACGATCCTGCCCGGAAACCTGACGGCCACGGCCACGCTGACCCCGCTGCCGAACCCGCTTACATGCGGCCATACGACCATTGTGGTCGACCTCGACAACGTGGTCAATGCCTCGGAACTGGGCGTGCAGCAGGTGGTGGTGCAGATCGTGGACGACCTTGCGCCGCCGGACAGTCCGTCCAATTTCCGGGCCCTCGCAGCCAATAGCTCCATGATCCGGGTGTCATGGAAACCGAATGCCTCCAACGATACGGTCCTGGTGGCTTGGAACAGCAGCCCGAATTTCGGCACGCCGGTTGCGGCATACGCGACCAACGACTGGATCAGCGGCGGCGGAACGATCCTGTACGCCGGCTCCGCTACGACGGTCACACACACCTGCCTGGCATCCTCCACTTCCTATTTCTATCAGGCGTGGTCCGTGAACAGCAAAGGCGTCTGCTCGACGGGCCTGTTTTGCTCTGCCACGACCTCCAACCGCACGACGCTGCCGTTCACGTATGGCTTCGAAGACCCGGATCATTTCTTTGCCACCTGGCCGCAGGAGGTGATGATCGGCAACACCGCGTGGTGTGTCGCCGGGTCGCTCGGCACACGAAGCGCGGCCTTGTATATCCCCGGGGTCAAGACCCGTCTGCTGACACCCCGGCTGGACTTCGGCACGGACGCCCGCAACGCGCAACTGTCGTTCCGCCATCGCATGCCGGCCAGCGCTACGAACCAGGACACGCTGTGTGTCTATTACAAGACCAACGCCAGCGAAAGCGGCACGCTGCTGATGGCCTACACGAACGCCATTGCCTCCTGGACCGTGCAGACAATCCCCCTACCCAATCCGAATAACAGCTACACTGTCGTCTTTGAGGGGTATGCCAAAGGTGGCGGCGGAATCTCGCTCGACGACGTCTCGATTGTTGCCCACATTCCGACCGCCACCAGCTTCACCGTCTGGACGCAACTCCACACGCCCGGCAATCCCATCACCAACGCCTTCGCCGTGGATCGTGATGGTGACGGCGTCCCGAACGGCATCGAATACGCGTTCGGCACGAACTGGGCCGCGGGCACCCCGCTCCTGAACATCCGCATCGTCGCTGGCGTGCCGGTGGTGGAGGTGCCGTGCCTGGACGCGCAAGCCGGCCCCTATGCTGGCGCTTGTGTGGAAGTCGCCCATGACCTGGCAGCGCCACACTGGACCAACCGCGTGCATGCCGTGGGCGGCAGCGACAAGCCGTCCAATCGCGACTGGTTCCAACCCGACGTCGACGGCAGCAACAGCTTCTTCCGGCTACGGGCGGTCTTGCTGGAGTGAGAATCCGGCCGGCAAATGATCTTCACTTCATGATTCATGATTCGATATTCTGCGGTTGAGCAGCCTGATCGGCCGTTGGTTTGTACCTCCGGAAGGCTAAGTCCGACAGGCTGCCAGGAACCTGTCGGACTTAGGCCCTGGATCATTCTGGCACCTTCTGCCAACAGGTTCCTGTCACACGGCCAAGTTCCGTCCGTGGCCACGTGCACCCGCCATTGCCTTCCGGCATCGCGACAGAGCCGCGGCTGTAGTCTTAATCCTACACCCTGTTGCCGTTTGTCCTACACAACTTTACCTGTTTTACTTATACCTCCACACCCCATCTCCTCGCATAAGCTTATTGCGCTTTGGAGCGGCATGCCCGCAGGCAAAGTAAACAACAACATTCGCGTCGTCCGCGAGGACATTTAGAGCGGGTAAATAACGGAGATGCGTCATTCAGCAGAACAAAGTTTTCGCCCTGGTTGAAATTATGATCGTGGTCGCAATGATCGCCTTGCTGGCGGCAATTGCCATCCCGTTGTTCATGAAGTCGCGTCAGGATTCCCGCTGGCCAGCCTTCGTGAATAACCTGCGCCTCATCGATCATGCCAAGCAGCAGGTCGCGACGGTCTCGAAGACCCTGACCGATAGTTCTACGCCCTCGGAGGGCTTCGAGGGTCGGGCTTCGAGGGTCAGCCCTGAAGTCAACAAATAGCTACGATTCATCTCGTCCCGCTTATGGTCTCCAAGGCCTTTGTGGTTTTCGAGACCAATTACCGGAATTCTGCGCGGGGCTCCATCTGTCGGTGTAATTTCCTGATCTGGTAGCTGACGCCTGATCCCGTGGTCAATCCGAGCCGGGCTGGCAGGCTCCAAGGACCGCCCGACACCACGGCGACCGACAGCAGAAGACGCAGACTGGTGACATCTGGTGACATTCAACCCGCCTAACGTAGCCGTTTCAGGCCTATACCAAGGGGATAGCAAGCAACGCGTTACCGCGCGCTTTCTAGCGTAACTCGTTTATTATCAACATGGTGGGCGAGGCGGGACTTGAACCCGCACGGCTTGCGCCACAAGATCCTAAGTCTTGCGTGTCTGCCAATTTCACCACTCGCCCGGAACGATTTTCCGGCGCGGAAAATCTAACGTAGCGACGCGCAGAAAGCGGCGAATCGCGATAGGCCGGATTCGATCTCGGCCAGACTGCAGGCGTAGCTGAGGCGTACGCAAGCGTCCGCGTCAAAGGCCACGCCCGGCACTACGGCCACCTTCTGCTCAGCCAGCAGTCGCTTGGCAAAGGTCACGGAATCGAGGCCGAAGGACGAAATATCCGGGAAGATGTAGAACGCGCCGGTGGGGCGCGGGCACTTCACGCCGGGAATGGCCGACATCAGGGCAAAGATGCGCTGCCGGCGCTCATCAAAGGCCTTGACCATCTGCGCGATCGAGTCGTCGCCCTTCTCCAGCGCCGCGATGGCACCGCACTGGGCAAAGGTCGTGGGTGCGGAGGCGCAGTGGCTCTGCAGGGCACCCATGGCCTGTATGAACGCCACCGGGCCAGCCGTATAGCCCAGGCGCCAGCCGGTCATGGAGTAGGCCTTGCTGAAGCCGTTGACCGTGATCGTATGGTCATACAACTGCGGCGACAGCGCGGCCAGGCTGACCTGCTGGTTGCCGTCGTAGACCATCTTCTCGTAGATCTCGTCCGAGACCACCGTGAGACCGAGCTGCAGCGCCATCTCGCCCAGGGAGCGGATCTCCGACGGGGTGTACATGATGCCGGTCGGGTTGCACGGGCTGTTGATCACCAGGGCCACGGTGCGCTTGGTGGCGGCGCGCTGCAGGTCCGCGGGCATGACCTTAAAGTCGTTCTCACGGGTCGCGCGCACCAGCACCGGAACGCCACCGGCCACGCGGATCATCTCCGGATAGCTCAGCCAGAAGGGCGAAGGAACCAGCACCTCGTCGCCCGGGTTGAGCAGCGTTTGGAACACCAGCGCCAGCGAGTGCTTGGCGCCGCAGCTCACGATGATCTGCGAGGCCATGTAGTTGATGTTATTCTCGCGCTTCAGCTTGGCGGCGATCAGCTCACAGAGCCGCGGGATGCCGTTCACGGGCGTATACTTGGTCTGCCCCTTGCGCAGGGCCTCACAGCAGGCCTCCTTGATGAAGTCCGGCGTGTCGAAGTCCGGCTCGCCAGCGGAGAAGTTACAGACCTGATGCCCCTGCTGCGCCATCTGCCTGGCCAGGCTGGCAATGGCCAGCGTGGCAGACGGTTGAATGGCAAGAATCGTATGATTCAGTTTCATGGACCGTAATATCTCCGGATGCGCTCTTCAAATTGCGCATCGTGGTCAACGTCAATAATCCCCATCTCGCGCACGGCGTTCTCCGGGGAGTCGGACGCATGTGCGGCGTTGACCATAATATTTGTGCCGAACTCGCGACGGATTGAGCCCGGGCGGGCCTTGCGCGGATCGGTCGATCCCAGAACATCGCGGATCTTGCTCACCGCGGAAACGCCTTCATACACAATCGCCAGGCACTCCTCATTGCCCGGGGCACTCTTTTCTTCCGGCGTGCAGGCGGACGGGCGCCGGCCGCTCATGAACTCGACGATGTTTTCGAACTCGCGCGCCGCAAAGCTCGGCGCCAACTGTGCGCACAGCGAATCCAGCGAGGCGGGCTCGACGGGAAAGCCGAATTCCTGCGCCAGGGCTTGCGCGGCGCGATCCTTGCCAAATATGGGAAATACGCGCTTGAGGCTTTCGCGCACCGGCCCGTAAAACGCCTCGGCCTGCGCCACGGTCATGGCAAACTTCTTGACGCAAATAATCCGCAGGCCGGAGCCGGACAACAAATCCATGATGTTGCCCGCGCGCAGCGACGGCTGGTGAAAATTATCCGGCTTGAGCAGCACCAGCGTGCGCTGCACACCTTCGCCCGTCAGCAGGTCCGAGGCGCTGCGCACAATGCCGGCATCCGCCGCCGCGTGCCGCCCCCAGATGCGCAGGCAGGAGCTCACGATCTCCGGCGAGGTGCCGACGATCACGGCCGGCTCAAAGTAGACGACCTTTCCGGTCTCCTCTGCACGCACAAAATCACCATAGGTGTCGCGCACAGAAAGGCCGGTGCACCAGCGCTGGCGCAGGCTGCCGGTCACTTCGTAGATCTTGCGAATGGCATCCTCGCCCTCAAACAGCAGGCAGATGCAGCGGTGCGGGCGCCCGGTCGCAGGATCCGGCGCATACGCACGCAGGACATAATTGGCCAGCAGGTCGCCGACCTCCCGGTCGTCCGGCTCGACCACCCGGAGGTAGTCGGCAAATTCATCCGCCAGCGCCTGGGAGGGGCCGAACAAACGCGCGCCCGCCAGCTTCAAGTCGGTCCGTGCCAGATACCGCGCCATGATGCCACCCGTACGCGACTTGCGAATCGGATACGGGTTGACCAGAACAAAAGCCAGCTCCTTCGCCATACCAACACCTCAGGTCCTGCGCGCATGCGCTTCAATTAAAAACATTACTATAAGAAAAATGCGAGGGTGAGTCAAACCCGCAATCGCAGGATGACAGCGGAATAACATGGTCTTTTCCTGAAGCTTCCCCTGGGCGGCTTCCACCACGAAGATTCGAAGACCACGAAGGTTCCCGTAATCGGACGCTGGGAATAACCGAAACTGTGGGTTTATTGAACTTCGTGCTCTTCGGGTCCTTCGTGGTGAAAACATTTAGTTTCAGGTGTCGACGTATACGGCCGCTTATTCGTGCCACTCGCCCACTTCGCCCATTTTTACTTGCCGCTGCATTTGGGTAGCGACGGCTTTACGCCGTCTACCCGCAAATGCCAGAAAATGGACGGCGTAAAGCCGTCCCTACCGTGAAGGTCAATGAATCGCAGATACGCCCATACCGCTAGCAAACCGGAAAAAACAAAGGCCAGTCTCACACTTTCGGAAGTGTGAGACTGGCGGACGTATCACGGGCCAGCCCGCTGTTCCCTGACTGGCTGGTCAGCGGGTGCGCAGCCCCCGCTGTACGGACGCACGGCGCACGCCTGCCACGGGGTAGGTCAGCTTCTTCCCCGCCTTGGTCTTGGCTGGCGCGGCCACCACGCCGCCGGGCTTTTGCAGCGCGTCATCCAGGCGCTGGAGCTCGCGGATTTCATCGCGCAGCATGGCGGCGCGCTCAAACTCCAGCGCGTCCGCCGCCTCCACCATCTCGCGCTCCATGTCGGCGATGGTCTTGCGCACGTCGTACTGCTCCGGGCGCTCGGCCACGACGCGTTCCGCAATCGCGCGCGCGGTATCGACCACGGCCTCCTCGTCGTGCAGCGCACGCTGTGTGCTGCGCGGCGTGATGTGGTGCTCGCGGTTGTACGCCTCCTGCCGCGCGCGGCGCTCACCCGTCACGTCCAGCATCTGCCGGATGGCATCGGTGATGGTGTCCGCGTACAAGATCACGCGGCCGTCCAGATGCCGTGCCGTGCGCCCGGCGGTCTGGATCAGCGAGGTGGCGGAGCGCAGGAACCCCTCCTTGTCCGCATCCAGCACCGCCACCAGCGCCACCTCGGGCAGGTCCAGACCCTCGCGCAGCAGGTTCACGCCCACGAGGCAATCGAACGTGCCGTGGCGCAGGCGCCCCAGCACAGCCACGCGCTCCAGCGCATCAATGCCGGAGTGCAGGTATTCTACGCGCAGCCCGGCATCGCGCAGGTATTGGGACAGGTCCTCGGCTGTGCGCTTGGTGAGCGTGGTCACCAGCGTGCGGGCGCCGGCTGCCGTGGTGCGCCGCACCTCCTCCATGAGGTCGTCGATCTGGTTGCGCAGCGGACGCACCACCACCGGCGGATCGAGCAGGCCGGTGGGACGGATCACCTGCTGCGCCTGGCAGTCGGAAACCTGCCGCTCGTAGGGGCCGGGCGTGGCGGAGACAAACAGGAGCGGACCGGTTTTGGCCAGAAAATCGTCCCAGTTCAGCGGCCGGTTGTCCAGGGCCGAAGGCAGCCGGAAGCCATGCTCAATGAGCGTGCGCTTGCGCGCCTGGTCGCCGTTGAACATGCCGCGCACCTGCGGCAGCGTCACATGCGACTCGTCGATGATGGTCAGAAAGTCAGCGGGAAAGTAGTCGATCAGGCAGGCGCCCGGCTCGCCGGCGGCCCGTGCGCTGAGGTGGCGCGAATAGTTCTCGATCCCGGAGCAGTAGCCGAGCTCGCGCAGCATCTCGAGGTCGAAGGTCGTGCGCTGCTGAATGCGCTGCGCTTCGAGCAGCTTCCCCTGCGTCTCGAATTCGCGCATGCGGCCGGAAAGCTCTTCGCGGATGCGCGCAAATGCGGGCTCGATCTTTTCGCGGGGCATGACAAAGTGCTTGGCTGGGGAGATCAGCGCACGCGTCAGCGGCTCGCCGGTGCGGCCGGTGGTCGGATCCAGAGGGCGGATGGACTCCACCTGATCGCCGAAGAACGCCACGCGCACGCCATCCGTGCGGTAGGAGGGAAAGATGTCCACGATGTCCCCCCGCACGCGAAACACGCCGGGCTGCGGCTCGTAGTCATTGCGCTCGTACTGGATCGCCACGAGTTTTTCCAGCAGCGCCTCGCGGCCGAGCTCCGCGCCGGGCGCGATGTCGACCAGCATGCCGCGGTAATCCTCCGGCGAGCCCAGACCGTAGATGCAGGAGACCGACGCCACGATGATCACATCCTGCCGGCTGAGCAGCGCATTGGTCGCGGCCAGGCGATAGCGCTCGATGGTCTCGTTGATGGCGGAATCCTTCTCGATATAGGTGTCCGTCTGCGGAATGTAGGCTTCCGGCTGGTAGTAGTCGTAATAGCTGATGAAAAACTCGACCGCGTTGCGCGGAAAAAAACCCTTGAGCTCCGCAAACAGTTGCGCGGCCAGCGTCTTGTTGTGCGAAATGATCAGGGCCGGGCGCCCCCAGGACGCAATGATGTTGGCCATGGTAAAGGTCTTGCCGGAGCCGGTGACGCCCTCCAGCGTCAGACGCCGGGCCCCGGCCTGCAACCCATCGGCCAGCTTGCGAATGGCCTCCGGCTGGTCGCCGGTCGGCTCGAACGGCGCAACTAACTGAAAAAGCGCAGACATGAGAGGATTGTCAGGCAGAAAGGCTTCGGGGGTCAAGAATTTTGGAAATTGTCGCTGCTGGCACAGCGTGGTATGGTAGCAGCCTTTTGTGCTAACGCAGAGCGGTGTGCAGCCTCAACGAAAGAGAAGCAGACACATGAGAATTGCAGTGGGAACAGATCACGCCGGACTGGAAGTCAAAGAAGCCGTGAAAAAGCTTCTCGCCGGGCGTTCGATCGAGATTTTGGATGTGGGCGCACACACCGCCGCCGCGTCGGATTATCCCGACTATGCCATCGCCATGGCCGAAGCGATCCTGGAAGGAAAGGCCGACCGCGGCATCCTGCTCTGCACCACCGGCAACGGCATGGCCATCTGCGCCAACCGCTTTCCAGGCATCCGTGCCGCCATCTGCATGAGCCCGGAACTGGCCGCCAAATCGCGCAGCCACAACAATGCCAACGTGCTCGTGCTGGCCGGCCATTTCCTGTCGACCGCGGAAGCCAGCCAGATCGTAAACGCCTGGCTGGATACCGCCTTCACGCAGGAAGAGCGCCATGTGCGCCGTCTGGCCAAGATCGAGCGCGCCGGACGCCTGTCTGAAATCGCCACGCTGGCCTCCGCCGACCCCGAGGTGCATGCCGCCATCACGGGACACATTGCCCAGGAAGACACCACGATCAACCTGATCGCCTCCGAGAACACCGTCACGCGCGCCGTGCGGGAGGCACAGGGTAGCGTGCTGACGAACAAATACGCCGAAGGGTACCCCGGCAAGCGCTGGTATGGCGGCTGCCAGTATGTGGACGCGGTCGAAACGCTGGCCATCGAACGCGCCAAGGCGCTTTTCGGCGCCGAGCATGCCAACGTGCAGCCGCACTGCGGCAGCGCCGCCAACATGGCCGTCTATTTCAGCGTGCTCCAGCCCGGCGACACAATCCTGGCCATGAGCCTGGACCAGGGCGGACACCTGACACACGGCAGCCCGGTCAATTTCTCCGGCAAACTCTTCAAAATCGTCCCGTATCATGTCACCCAGCAAACCGAACTGCTGGACTATGACGCCATCGAAGCCAAGGCCATCGAGTGCAAACCCAAGCTGATCGTGGCCGGCGCCAGCGCCTACCCGCGCATTCTCGACTTCCCCCGCTTCCGCCAGATCGCAGACAAAGTGGGTGCCTTGCTGATGGTGGACATGGCGCACATCGCCGGCCTCGTGGCTGGTGGCGTGCATCCGAACCCGGTGCCCTACGCGGAGTTTGTCACGTCCACCACGCACAAGACCCTGCGCGGCCCGCGCAGCGGCCTGGTGCTCTGCCGGGCGCAATTCGCGCAGGCGCTCGACAAGACCGTCTTCCCCGGCCTGCAGGGCGGCCCGCTCGAGCACACCACCGCCGCCAAGGCGGTCTGCTTCCACGAAGCCATGCAGCCCTCTTTCCGGGCTTATGCCGCGCAGATCGTCGCCAACAGCCGGACGCTCGCCGCCGAACTGACCGCACGCGGCTTCCGCCTGGTCTCCGGCGGCACGGACAACCACCTCATGCTGGTCAATGTCGGCGCCAGCGGTCTCACCGGCAAGGATGCCTCCCTGGCACTCGACAACGCCGGCATTATCTGCAATAAAAACGCAATTCCGTTCGACACCAAGAGCCCGTTTGTCACATCCGGCATCCGCATCGGCACCGCGGCGGTCACCACACGCGGCATGCGCGAAGCAGAAATGCGCCAGATCGCACAGTGGATCGCGCAGATACTCGCCAACCCGGCCGACGCCGCGCTCCAGGCGAGCGTCCGCGCAGAAGTCGCGGTGTTTACGCGGCAATACCAGGTCCCCTAAGTTTGCGCGGAGCGCGCAAACTCATTGCGCCTGCGGCGCGGGGCCGAGACAACGGGCGATGATGCCGGAAACTTCACCGCGAAGGTAAGCGAAGGTCCGAAACAAAAACGATTTGCCGGACAATCAAAATTTTGAAATAACCAGGTCAGCGGGTGCGCAGCCCCCGCTGTACTCACCCCGACACCCGACACGCCTATGAACCTACGCAAGAAAATCTACCTGAGCGGTCCGATCATGGACGAGACGCACTCGGCGGCAATAACGTGGCGCGAGGTCGCCAAGCAGCAGCTGTGCGACCACTTCATCCTGCTCGACCCCATGCGCCGCAACTTCAAAGACCGTGAAGTGGACAGCGCCAACGAAATCGTCGAGTTCGACCTGCAGGATGTGCGCGACGCCGACATCCTGCTGGTCAACTACAACAAAGCCTCCATCGGCACCGCCATGGAAGTCTTCTACGCGGCGCATGACCTCGGCAAATTCATCGTGGCCTTCTCGCCCTTCTCCTTCCAGGACAGCTCGCCGTGGATGGTGCGGTACTGCACCAAGATTCTCCCCGACCTGGAAACCGCGCTCCAGTACATACGGGACAACTTTGTGCAGCGGCACGTGGAGTAGCCCGGCCCGCGGGGCGGTTGCTTCCAGCTGCACCGCCGCAGGTCAGCCCGGAAGGCTCAGCGCGACATGAAATCCGGCCGCCGCGTCGGGTCTGGAACTTCGCCGTCAAACCAGGCGGCCACCGGCTCGTCCAGCCCAAGGCCCAGCATGTAGTTGTACGTGGCGCGCCGCAGACCGGCGCCGAGCTGCTGCTGCACATCCGCAGCTGACCCGCGCACGGCGCCCTTCGAACACGAACTCCGGGCCGGGTGACGCCCGGGCTGGGTGGCTTCAACAACCTCATAGCGCAGTTCGTTGCGCGCGAAGACGCGGCCGGGGGTGCGGCGCGGCCATTTCACGCGGAGGCCGAAGGCTTCCGGCGCCGCCGCGATCGGGCTGTGGCAGGTGAGCGCAAAGCGGTGCCAGTAGGCGGACTGCACCACGCCCGCCGCAAAGAGCTGCCGCACGTATTCCAGCCCATCCACGGTTTCCTGCACAGTCTGGGTCGGAAAGCCATACATCAGATAGGCGTGTACCAGAACCCCCGCCCGGGCAAAGGCCCGGCAGGCGAGGGCCGCGCCGCGCAGCGTGATCCCCTTGTCCATCTGCGCCAACAACCGGTCGTGCGCGCACTCCAGCCCGCCTGTGACGGCCACGCAACCGGCACGCGCCAGGAGCCCTGCCAACTCCGGCGTGAAGGCGCGCTCAAAGCGGATATTCCCCCACCACGTCACACGTGCCTTGCACGCCACCAGACGTTCGGACACCTGCCGCAGCAGCGCCGGTGACAGGGCCTCATCCGTAAAATGAAATCCGTCCAGCCCGGTGCGGCGCTGCAACTCCAGCATGCGCGCCACCACTGCATCCGCGCGCGGCGGCACATAGCGGCCAATGTAGTCCAGCGCGGTATCGCAGAACCGGCACCGGTGCCAGTAGCACCCGTGCGCCAGCTGCAGTTTCAGCCAGCGGCCCTCCGACCAGATGCGGTGCATCGGGTTGGTGGACTCTGCCAGCGAAATATAGCGGTCCAGCGGGAGTCCGGCGTAGTCCGGGATCGAGAGGCCCGGTGGACGGTCGGACGGTTGGACAGTCGGACGGTTGGACGGTTCCCCTTTGGATGTTGGCTGTTGGGTGTTGGATGTTGGATGTTGAATCTCCCCCTGAACCCTAAACACTGAACCCTGAACCCTGACGCCTGGTGCCGCCTCCTCGTGCGCAAACCCGCACCGCACCACCCGCCCTCCCCGGCGCACAAGCGTGCGCACAAGCGGTACGCGTGTGCCAGCGATGGCCTGTGCGATGCGCAGCAGCGGCTCTTCTCCATCGTCGAAGCAGATGTGGTCGACGAAGTCGAACACACGCGGATCGTCCAATTCGCGCAGCTCCGTATTTACATAGCCGCCGCCCAATGCAATGCGCGTGCGCGGCCGGAGCTGGCGGATGCGGCGCGCGATGCACAGCGCGCCGTAGAGCGTGCCGGGGAACGGCACCGTCAAACCGACCAGTGCAGGCTTATGTTCCGCCAGGGCGTCGGCCGTGACTTCGTCCAGCATCCGGTCCACCAGCGACGGCCGTGCTTCCAGGGCCCGCAGCAGCGGATCGAAGCGCGTCGCAATCACGGCCAGATGCTCGGCATAGCGTGCAAAACCGAAGCGCGGGTCCACGCCGTCGCGAATCGCGTCAGCCAGGTCGTCGAGATAGAGGCTGGCGAGGTGCTTGGGGAGGTCATAATCAGGGGCAGACGCGACGCAGTGACGCGGTGACTGGGTGACGCCGGTATGTTGCCATTCACGGCGCATTTGACGAAAGCGCGGACCTTCCACGAGCCAGCCACCAGCCAGAATACGCGCTGCGACTGTGTCGTCATGCCCCTGCAGGAAAGCCACCACCGCGTCCACGGTCTGCGCGTATGTCCCGGCATGCCGCAGAAAATGGCGTGTGGCAGGTGTGCGGCGGGCGCTTGAGCGGGAGCGGCGGATGGCAGCTTCCACCTGCCGCAGCCCATCGGCGGAGAAGAGGCGCAAGAGCAGCGCCAGAGACAGATCGGTCTGCACGGCGCGAAAGCCGTGCGCCTGCAAGTGCCCGGCCAGCACAGCCGTGGCCGGATAAGGCGTGTTGGGCTGCAGCAGCGGCGGCGTGAGCAGCAGAATCCGCGTGGCACAGCCACGCGGATTCTGCTTCGGGGTTTTTCTGCGGATCGAAAGCTGCGCCATGCCCACATCGTAACCGGAGCGCCGGCACGGGGGAAAGGCGAAAGACAGGACGGGCGCATCTGCGATTCGTTGACCTTGCATCATGCACATTACCATATAAGGAACTGTATTGCGGAAAGGTAGGGCGGGGCCGCCGGACCCGCCGCCAGCGGAGGCAAGCGGGCTTGCCTCCGTGTTGCAGGAAAGCGGCGGGTCCGGCGGTCACACCTGGGACAAATGGGACGAGCAGATCGAGCACGTGTTCGCGTGGATGGGGGGCGGAGAAATCTAAGAAAACGACCAAATTGCCAGCTGCTAGTCAAAGAGAATCCCCCTCCAAGCACTGGACATCAGAAAAACACTATCAACTAGCAGGGAAAGCACAGTCATTCTGCCTGTTTTGATAGGTATCGCAACCCGCGATCCGCGGGTTGCACAACTAGGAACCTGTCGGCAGAAGGTTTGTACTTCCAAAAGGCTAAATCCGACAGGTTCCTAGCGGATCTTCAGCCCTTTCTCCGTCGCGTCCACGGTCACGGTGGCGCCGGGTGCATAGGCGGCGGCGACAATCTGCCGCGCCACCGGCGTCTCGATCTCGCGCTGGATCGTGCGCTTGATCGGGCGCGCGCCATAGACCGGGTCAAAGCCGGCCTTGGCAATCCACAGGATCGCCTTGTCGGTGACCTCGAGCTTCAGCTCCTGCTCCGCGAGGCGCTGCTGTAGATCCGCGAGCTGCAGCCGCACAATGGCCTCAATCTGCTTCATGCCGAGCGGATGAAAGAGTACGATCTCGTCGAGGCGGTTGAGAAACTCCGGGCGGAACGCGGCCTTGAGCGTCTCCATGACCGCCGCGCGTGTCTTGGGCGAAATATCCGTCCGATCCGTCCGATCCGTCCGATCCTGCGCCAGAAACTCCGACCCGACGTTGCTGGTCATGATCACAATGGCGTTGCGGAAGCTGACGGTGCGGCCATGGCCATCTGTGAGGCGGCCG
>SESE01000489.1_pt1 | contig 16667 bp, 9 predicted proteins | sample 3171371 | NCBI WGS metagenome assembly SESE01 (sample SAMN06051881, study PRJNA518727) | freshwater metagenome | biome: subpolar coniferous forest; feature: holomictic lake; material: water; isolation source: holomictic Lake 442, 13 m depth | place: Canada: near Kenora, Ontario | collected... | reverse complement strand
GAACGCGTCCCTCGTTCCATATACGATATAGTCATTCCTCAAGCGGAACAAGGCGTTGCGCCATGTCCAACCGGGAAGAAAGCGTCACCGGCCATGAACATCGTCACCCCTGCCAATCGTCCGGACACGCTCGCCGCCCTCGCCACGCTCGGGGAGTGGGCGGCCATGGGCTTTTACGAAGCGCTGGATGAACCTTGGCCGCGCGCCTATGGCCGCGCCTTCCGCCGGCTCTATGAGCGCATGGACATCGTGTTGATGCCTGGGCATCGCCTCGTGCCGTGCGAACCGCTCCCCCGCGCCAGGACCATGCAAAGCCATCAGACCTGGACGGCGGCGAGCCTGATCTGCGACTTCGAACACAACGCCGGCCTGCGCCTCAACTTCAACATCGCCGAAGAACGGAAAGCCCAGTTTCCCGCGCAGGCCGCTTTCATTGACCAGCTCTGCGCCGACCTGAAGGGGCGTCTCCCGGGTTTCGGCGGCTACACACACAGCAATCCGGACATCCGGCGCGTCGTGGGTGAAGGGTTCCTCGCCATGGTCCAGGAACTCGACCAGGAACTCCAGTTGGTCGAGCAGGAGCGCCAGGCCGCACCGTCCCCGGAACTCGACGCCGCCTGGAACCTGCTGCTGGCCCTGAAGGACTACACCACCGGTGTGGCCGCCTTCCACCGCCGCATCGGCGAGGCGCTGGCCCAAGCCATCGCCACCGAAGCCGACGCCCGGTGCCGCGATACACTCGCCACCACCGCCGCCGCGTGGCGCAAGGCCTTTCTGCATCCGGCCGGCTCCTTCCTCGAAGGACTCCTGGCGGTTCATTTTTGCTGGATGCTCGACGGCCATGACAGCATCGGGCGCTTCGATCAGGCGCTCGGGCCGCTCTTCGACAAGGATCTGGCCGAGGGCCGCCTCACGCTTTCCGATGCCCGGGAGTTGCTGGACGAGGTGTGGCAGTATTTCGAGCATCTCAACGGCTGGAACCTTCAGCTTGGCGGCCGCACCCCCGCAGGCCACGATGGCTGCAACCGACTCACCCTCGAATGCCTGGACGCCTGTCAGAGAAACAAGTTCCGCCGCCCAAACGTGGCTTTCCGGATCACCGCGGACACGCCGGACACGGCGCTCGAACACGCCTTGCGTGTGCTCGCCAACGGTTCGGGTCGCCCCGCCCTCTACAATGACGATCTCTATATCCGCACCCTTCGGGAACTGGACCTGGGGCTGACGGAAGCTGATGCGCGGGAGGTCGGCTTTGGCGGCTGCACGGAGACGATGATCCCCGGCATGTCCAACGTCGGCAGCCTCGATGGCGAGATCAACCTGGCGTGGTGCCTCTCCCTCGCCCTGCGCGATGGCTACGACGCGATGCAACACCGTCAGGTTGGTCCACACACCGGCCCCCTGGCCAGTTTTACCACCTTTGAAGAGCTGCTCGCCGCCGTCCGCCGGCAGATCCAATATGCCACGGACCTGCATGTGATCTGGCTCAAGGACGCCTTGCGACGCCGCTTCACCGAAGGCGACCCGAAACTTTACCGCACCTTCTTCACCCGTGACTGCGTACGCAACCGCAAGTCCTTCGAAGGGGGCGGCGCCCGCTACAACTGGTCGGTCGTCTCCTACCATGGCATCGCGAATCTCATTGATTCGCTCTACACGGTGCAGCAACTGGTATACGCCGGGAAAAGTATCACGGCCGATGAACTGACAGCCGTGCTGGATGCTGATTTTGCCGGCCCCAGGGGCGCGGCACTGCGCCAGCAGATCGCGGCGCTGCCGAAGTTCGGCAACAATCGTCCGGAGGTGGACGCGCTGGGGCGCGAGATCATCGGCTTTGCCTGGCGCGAGTTGCTGGCCCACGAGACCCCGCGCGGTGGCCGGTTCCTGCCATCCTGCATCCTGTTCACCACCTACTACCTGGCCGGCCTGGCGGTGCCAGCCACACCGGACGGGCGCAAAGCAGGCGAGGTGCTGGCCGACTCCGTCGGTCCAGCTCAGGGACGGGACCTGCTCGGCCCAACCGCCCTGTTCAACTCCGTGGTACACCTGCCACTGACGCTGGCGGCGGGCACGCCGGTCCTCAATCTCCGCCTCGGCAAGCGCCTGTTTGCCACGGATGAAGGCGTGCACAAGGTCGCCACCCTGGTGCGCACCTTCTTCGCGGGTGGCGGGATGCAACTGCAGCTTTCGGTGCTCGACCAGGCGGAGCTGCTCGCCGCCCAACAGGAGCCGGAAAAGTACGCCAACCTCATTGTTCGCATCGGCGGTTACAGCGAGTACTTCACCCGCCTCAACCGCGCGACGCAGGACAGTGTCATTGCCCGCGTGGAGCATTGATCCCGGATGCGACGCTTGTACGCGGACGGCGTGCCATATACGGGACACCCCGGGTCTGTCCCCATGGTCTTTTCCTGACGCGCCACTTTGGCGGCATCCACCCGTGTCACGGACTGCACGGTTGCCTATTCCTGCTCCTATCAAAGCCTAAGTCCGACAGATTCCTAGGGTAAAATGTAGCCTTTCTCGCCAGGGGTGTAGAAAGTGGTCTGATCGGCTGGAGTCAGGGAGTCCCCATTCCTGAGTTTGGTCACGAGTTTCGGATTTGCGATGAACGGACGTCCAAAGGCGATCAGATCCCCATTCTTCGCCACCAGATCTGCCTCGGCCCGGTTCCGATCATAGCCGCCCGAGAGGATCAGCGTCCCGCGGAACGCCGCACGGATCTTCCGTTTAATGCCGGCCGGAACTTCTGGCGCACCCATCGAACTGTGGTCCACCAAGTGGATGTAGACCAAACCGATCCTATCGAGTTCAGTCGCAAGTTGTTCGAACGTGTCCTCCATCGTGGGATCGATCGACATATCGTTGAACACGCCGTAGGGAGAGAGTCGCATGCCGAGCCGTTCTCTGCCGATCTTTTCGGCTGTCTGCTGCGCGGTCTCGATTGCAAAGCGCATCCGGTTCGCGATGCTGCCGCCCCAGCCATCCTTACGCTGGTTGGAGGCCGCATTGAGAAACTGGTTGATGAGGTAGCCGTTGGCACCGTGGAGCTCAACACCGTCGAACCCGGCTTCGATTGCCCGTCCCGCGGATCGGCTATACTCACCAATGGACATCTGGATATCGGACTCGGTCATCTCCTCAGGCACAGGATAGGGCTGCTCGCCCTGGGCATCGGTCCACATCTTGCCGGAAAGTGCGATCGGTGAAGGCGCCAGGATACGACTTTTCGGGGGCATGTTGAGCGGGTGAGAAACCCGGCCGGTGTGCATGAGTTGCGCAAAGATCCGGCCGCCGGCCTCGTGGACCGCATCCGTGACCTTGCGCCAGTCATGAACATGTTGTGGCGAGAATAGCCCGGGGATCCGTGCATAACCCAATCCGTTGGGCGAAGGGGATGTCCCCTCGGTGATGATCAGGCCGGCCTCCGCACGTTGGGAATAGTACGTGGCCACGATATCACCTGGCGAATTGCCAGGGCATCGACTCCGCGTCATGGGTGCCATCACGACCCGGTTCCCGACTTCCATCTTCCCCAGTTTCCACGGCGCGAATAGCGTATTCGACATCATAGTCTCCTTTGTCGGTAGCATAAGTCAGCCCGTCAAAACAGGTAATTGGGTGTTTCCTGATTTACCGCTGCGCGAATCCTCATGCGGAATATGAACGGTCTCCGGCGGACGGCACCTGGACGCCGGCGTCCTCGAGCATGCGCGTCTCGCAGGCATTGCAGAACCCGTCGTGATCAACAAGCACACCGGTGTGTTGACTCAGATACTCCTCGAGCTGAACCCAATACCCCTTGTCATCACGGACGCCTTTGCAACGCGCACAGATGGGCAGCAGCCGCTGGAGCAAACGCACCTCCGACCGGGCCTGCTGCAGTGCAGCCGCTGCCGCCCGCTCGGACAAAACCAGCTCCTTGATCTGCACCACGCTATAGCCATTAGCCAGGAAGGAAGCCACACGGATCATGGCGCTCCAGATTGCGTACAACCAATTGCTGTAGGGGTGACCGGAATAGATGTCGATCGAAAACCACAGGCCGCCGCACAAAGCCGAAATGCACAGAGTGCGGGCCAGTCCGCAATTCCAACCAGCCAGTGTGATCGGCAGGAAGTAGAAGACAAAGAACTGCAGTTCGTATCCCGACGCCCAATCGACAACACCCAGCGCCAGCGACAAGGCCACCGCAACCAGAAACACGGTATGCTTCGAAAGTTGCGCAACGTTTCGCATGTCGTCAGCTCCGGAGGTGCTTCTCAATCGTCTGGATGAGAATGTCGAGGTCCACTGGCTTGGCTAGAAATGGATGTAAGCCTATAATGGCTTCCTGGCCATGCGTATCCGTGTTGGTAATCAATGCCGTCAGAAAGACAATCGGTGTGTTCCGCAGCAGCGGATCGATCTGAAGAAGCGCACTCAGATCGCCACCGTCCACATCCGGCATGACCACATCCAGAAGGATCAGGTCCGGACGGAAACTTCGGGCCGCAGACAAAGCATGGGCAGACGTGTTCTCCACGCAAACCTCGTACCGACCGCCGATTTCGAGGTTCAATTTCAAGCTACGCGTGACGCCCGGCTCGTCGTCCACCACGAGGATTCGTTTTTTTGTGCTCATGTTGTTCCCTTCGTTTTGGTGTTGAATCGCAAGGTAACTGTTACGCCCCCTTCCGGACGGTTGGCGATCTGGATCGAACCCTGGTGGAGCGCCATGATCTTTCGGACAATCGACAGCCCCAGCCCCGTCCCCTGCCCCGGCGCCTTAGTGGTGAAAAATGGCTCGTAGAGCCTCCCGAGATGTTCCTGCTTGATGCCCGCGCCCGTATCCGACACCTCCACGACCAGCTGCGCCGGACCGTTGTCCGTATCCGTCCGCAGGGAAGTGCGTATCGTCAGTGTACCACTTTCCGGCATCGCCTGGATGGCATTCAGCAAGATGTTGATCAATGCATGCTCAACCCGTGTGCGGTCCAACAGCACAGGTGGCAGATCGTGCTGCAACTCGCGCATCACCGTCACCCGCCCCTTGGCAAGCGGTTGCCGGACCAGCAGCAGCGCGTTTTCAATCAGGGTGTTGATCTCCTCCTCCGTCTCCTGGAGCGGGGCGGGCCGTGAAACCGTCAGCAGCAGATTGATAATTTTGCTCGCCCGATGAACGGCCTCTTTCATGTCCTGCACCAGCATCCGTTCGTCCGGGTTTGCTGACGGTCGCGCCAGAAAATAGTCGGCGCCCAGGCTCAACGTCATCAACGGATTCTTGACCTCATGCGCGATCCCCGCGGCCAGCCGGCCGACAACTTCAGCCTTGGCGGTCTCGGCAAGCTGCATCTGTGCGTGCCGCAATTCCTCGCTGCGCCGTGCCACCGTCTGCGCCAGCGTCTGCGTGTTTCGTGCAATCTTGTCGACCAGATAGGCCACAATGCAGAACTCCACACCCAGCCCAACGGCGTTCCACAGCGACACAAACGAATGCCCCGCTATGAGACGCACCAGGACATTGGCGAGCAACCACATGAGCGTGCTGCAACAGGCGAGCCATATCCCCGCGCGCCGGCCGACAAACCAGGCGCCTAGCGCAATCGGCGCGTAATAAAATTCGGTCATGACCACGTCGATGCCCGTGATGTAGTCCAGTTCGCCAACCAGCAACACCATTACGAGGCATTCGGCTTGGATGACAAAACCCGGTTGACGCCGGAACCATTGGAGGAATGCCCTCATCTGCCCTTTCGTCGGAAAGACAAAGTTGCCAATTGTTTTGACACACGCGTTCTGACGACCATGGGGTTCCCGTGCATCGTCGTTCGCGCGCCAGATTGCCGCGCACAAAACGACAACTTGTCGCGGCAACAAACAATCTCCCTTGAACAGATCGCGTCAGGCGAAAATCACCGTCCGTCCTCGGCTGCGCGGCCCCTGCCGCCAGATCTATTCCACCGTCAGGTTCTCCGCCCGGAAAGCGCCGATCTCAACCGTGACCTGGCTGCCGGACTTGACGAGAAGCCCGGAGTTGGCAAAGAGCATGAAGTAGATCTTGCCGGCGATCAGGCGTTCTGCCGACTGGCGCAAGGGGCCCAGTTTCGGCGTGTTGGGTACGACCATCTTGATGCCGGTCTTCTGGTCAATCAGGCACGGCTTGTATTTGCGATCGCCCAGCAGCGCGGCTTTATCCGGATCGATCACCCGATAGCGAAAATCGATCAGGTGCCCATTGCCGGACATCCGCAGGCTCGCGATTTCCATGCCCCACTTCTCCCGCAGGTCCGCCGCGGCAATGGAGGCGGCCTGAGCCGTGCCCCCGGCAGCCGGTTGCCCGGTCTGCGATACGCAACCGGCAGATAAAATAGCCAGGCCCAATGCCAGACTTGCCAGCAGGGCGGTTCTTTCGCACAGTCGTGCCAGCCCCCCCATCGCGTATCGAACCAGGTGGCCCGGGCGCTCCGCGCACGGGCATGCGCGAGCACTGTATCCGGCACCGCAACCTGCCCGTGCGCGGAGCGCCCGGGCCACCTGGGCGACCTGATCTGTTTGCTCTGTGTTTCTTGCACTCACTCGTATCCGCCCTGCGTTGCTAGTTTCCGAAAAACCGCAGAATATCGAATAAGGAATCACAAATCATGAAGTAAAGATCGTTTGTCAGCCTCTTGCCTTCATGATTCCTGATTCGACATTCAATCCTTCTCCCAAATGTCCGACCAAGCTGCAAGTCATGGAGCAAGCGTACGCCAAACATCGGATTCCAGTATAAGACGCAAACAAATAACAAAAATAACGGCATTCTGGTCGTTTTTTGAGGTCTCGCAACCCGCTATCCGCGGGTTGCATAACTAGGAACCGGTCGGCAGAAGGCACCGGAACGATCCAGGACCCAATACCGACCGGTTCCTAGGGGAGATCCACCCGTATGCGATAGAACCCGGTATCGTTTGTATGCACATCGTCCAAGAACATCCAGCCTGCGTAACCGGGTATGTTTGTCTGTACCAGACTCCAGCTGCCGGTCAGCAGATTCGTGCGGTGTTCCATCGAGTAGAAGCGCCCGGTGCGCGTGGGGGAGAAGTAGACATTCTTGGCCTGCTGCACATTCCCCGTGATGGCGGTGATCACGAAGATCGAGGCCGGGTTGGTCGGATCGAGGCCTGCGATATAGACGGGCAGCAAGTTGGTCGGATACGGGCCTGCGCCATAATACTGCTCCAGCCACCAGGCCGGCGGATTGGTCGGCGTCCCGGGGTGGCAGACATTCAGATACGTCAGCATGCCGCCATCGGTGGTGGTGGAGTTGATCATGTTCAGCCGGCGATCATAGACGGCCAGCTGGTTGCTGACGCTGGTGGTGTAAAGGGCATCAATCGTCTTGCCGGCTGGCAGAAATACGGAGTACTGATCCTTTGGATACGGGTACGGAAACCCGTCTTCCGCAATCAGCTGAAAATAGGAGTTGTTGACAATCGGCACATGCGTCTGCAGCCCGGCATTCAGGAAGTGAATGACGAGCGTGTCGCCCGGACGCCCGGCGGAGACCGGCGCCAAACCGTTGGTGTAGGCCTGTCCGTTGATCAAAAAATATTTCGGCGCGTAGTCGACCGTACTGGTCATGGCCTGGCCCGGGCCATAGTTGCCAGTCGCGACGGCCTCATGCAGGGCCGGATCAATCTCACTGTAGAGCAGCGTGGCTTCGCTTTGGAAGGTCACCCCGGGGTATGTTTTGCCGAAGGCATAGTCCTTCCGCACGGCGCCGTACAGCCCCATCTGAACCTGGACCGACGGATGGGTGCCGCTCTGGTACAGAAAGGTCCCGGGGCGAAGATTGCTCCAGGTGTAGTCCACCGGCACGCCATTGTAAGGCGCAGTCTCCGCCGTGAAGGAACGCACGCGTCCGTTGGGCAGGCGAACCGGTGTGGGCACAATGGTCTGCCCGGGGATGACAATTGAGACCGGCTCGGGCAGATTGTTATCCAGGTGGATGGTCAGCGTGGCATCGCCGGGCAGAATAGTCAATGTAGGACCGGGCACTGTCACGACGCCGTCCATGGCGCCGAACGCGGAGTCTTGTGCGAAACCCCACATGACGACATTGCTGCCGTTGGGCATCGTATTGGTGATCACACCCGTGCGCAGGTAGAACGCAGCACCATGGGCCAGCGTGCTGGCAAACAGGCAACCGGCCCATACCAGGACGGTCGGCTTCGTGATCTTCAGCGTCTGCAGAGTCATGTTCGTCCCTTTCTGGAAAACTACGGCATCATCGCGCCCGGCGCCATGATCATCAGCATGGTCATCATGCCGCCCGGGAAGACATCGTCGTTCACGATCTCCTTCTCGCTATGCGAGTGCCACATATACATGAAGGCGCCGGCCGGGTTGATATTCGGCGTGCCTGGATAGATAAAACCGGGTTGTCCGAGAAAGGGGCCACCACCAAAATGTTCGCCATAGGTCAAATCCTGCGGACCGGGCAGAATCACGGGGAAGGGCTTGCCGTGGTCCGGCTCATACTCGCCCGGCATCATCGGATCGCCAGCCATATGCCCGTAGATGTCCCACCCCAGTTTGGCACCGGTCCAGGTAAAGATGGCATCGGCTGTGCCGCCGGGATAGGTGGTAATGGTGAAGTCCGATTCCGCCAGATCCGGGCCTGACGTCCCTGGCGTGCTTTCCAACATACGACCATCGCGTGCGATGATCCAGGCGTTGTTGCCGTGAAAATGAAACGGATGCGGATCGCGACCGGCCCCGACCATGCGCATCAGGAGCTTCTGCCCCGGGTACATCATGGGGGCACAATTATACGGCTGGCTGGGGAGCCATGCCGCGTTCGCGTCGACCAGGGTGTCCGGCCCGCAGCGGCCGTTGATAAACCACAGGACCGGGAAGAAGGTCGTGGTGTCCACCTCGGCCAGGCGCCCCTGCTCAATCAAGTTATGGAACCGCGGGTCCATCTCGGTGAGCAGAAACAGGAATTCCGTATCAAAGGAGCTCGCGACGTGATGATAAGCCTGCGTGCTCACGACCGGCCGCACGATGATGGCGCCCAGCAGCCCCATCTCCACCTGCAAATCCGGGCGCGTACCGCTGTTGTACAGATAGGTTCCAGGCCGGGAAGCCGTAAACGTATAGGTCACGGTGCCGCCATTGGTGGCGGCTTCGCGCGTCAGCAACCCCGGCACACCAGCGGTGGCCACCACCCCGGTCTGCCCTGGAAACACGATGGAGGTCGGGACCGGCAGCTGGTTCTGCAGATTCACCGTGACGGTCGCCCCCTGGTTGACGATGAGGGTAGGACCCGGATATTGGGCCTCGCCGCCCTCATGCGCATAGCACCAGACCAGAATACTGTTGCCATCCGGCGTGAGGATATGGGTCGGCTTGGCTGTCAGGTTGACCGTGGTGTTGGTGATTCCGTCGATCTTCGCCTGTGCCAGCACGGTCGCCAGTCCCAGCGACAAGGACATGAAGATCGTCCGACGCCTGTGATTTTTTACAAAGTCGAGTTTCATGCGTGTTCCTTGCTCTAGCATTCGGTTCCCTATTCCAGCTCGATTTCCGTCATGATGCCGCCGTATTCCTCAGTCCCGTTGTTCAACTGGTCCAGGTTGGCGGAGTAGATGAAATATGTGCCCGGCGCCACGCCGGTCGTGTCGATGATAGCATCGTAGCTTTCGCCGCCGCCTATCGTGACTGATGTGGTCATATAGGCCAGATTCTTGCCCACACCACCACCCGCCGGATCCGGCCCGCGCAGCAAGCGCGCCCCGCGGCCAACGATCTTCATCGGCAGCATGGAGGTGAGCGTGGTGAAGTCCTTGGTCGCCAGACTGGAGATGCGCAGCAGAATCTTCTCGCCAACCTGCGCGTTGAGCTTGGCATGCACATTCTGAGCTGCCACGCCATTCATGTTGGTTATGGCGTTGGTGTTGATCGTGTCCGGATATCCGCGACCGTTGAGCAGGAAGTAGTCGTCCCGCATCAGGGCCATGGGAAGGGGCTGAATGGCCAGGTGCTTGATATGGAAGTCGGAATCCATGCCCGTAACCTGCAGCGGAAGCTCCCGATTATAATGCGTCGAACCGTCGCCGTCGTTGTAGGCGTACTTGAAGCCAGTCTGATGCACAAAGCCGTTGAGGTTGGTGCCGTTGGGCAGCAGGTTCTGCTTCGGCTCGACCCAAAGCATTCCGAGCATCCCCATCTGCATGTGCTCTGTGGCCTCGACATGGCAGTGGTACATGAATGTGCCGGGCTCCACCGGTTCGTAGTAGTAGGTAAAGGTATTACCCATGTTGACAGCCACAGACGCCATGGGCTCGCCGTCAAAGATCGGCGCCGCATTCGGGAAGCCGTGGAAGTGCACACTGTGCGGATCGAACAGATCCGGCCGCATCATCATGCCAACGTTGGTCAGCTTCAGGTACACATGCTGCCCTTCCCGGAAAACCAGGGTGGGCGCCGGCGTCCCGGCGCGGAGCATGTTCTGCATCATGATCTCAGCCTCAGTCAGCCCGGTGGCGTCCGAGAAGCCAAAGCAGTAGAGATCCGTCCCGTCCGCCATCTTAATGAACCCGTCACCAGCTGCCAGGCGCACCCGCACATAGTCGTTGCTGACATTGCCGTCGCCATCCGTGTCCAGCCCATCCGTGTCAGCCGGGAAATAATCCGCCGGCACCTCACCCATGGTCGACAGGTTGGTGGTCACCCGGTAGGCAAGTGTGAGCTGGTTGTTGCTGTTGGTGAATTCAGCCTGAGTCGCCAGCGAATTGACGAACGCCCGGAAGGTCGCCGCATATTGAGACGCCCCAGCCGGCACCACGGGGGCTTGCAGGCTCAGGAACGTCAGCGTCTTGGAGGCCCCTGCCGCAAGCGCGCCAACCGCCAGGGAGGCCTCGCCTGCCGTAGGCGCCACCGCAGGCGCGGGCAGATCGGTCCAGACCGCCAGCGTGCCACCGTTGCCATTCGTCGGACCTTGATTGCGAACTACCACAGAGGCGGCAAACAGTTCGCCGCCCGGCAGAACGCTCTGCGACAGGTTAATGGACGTGATCACGTAATCCGGCGCCGGGGCGCTGACGACCAGCGACACGGTGGCCGTGGTGCTGAACAGCTGCCCATCGTAGGCGCGGTAGCGGAACAGGTCGGTTCCGACGTAGCCAGTGGTCGGCGTATAGGTGAAGGACCCGTTGGTTTGCAGCGCGAGCGCACCGTGCGTGGGACCAACCGCCAATACTGCAGTCAACGGCTGCCCTTCGGTATCGGAATCGTTGGTCAGCACACCGGATACCGGCACGGTCAGGAACGAGTTCCCGTTGACCCGGTACGAATCGTTGCGCGCCACCGGCGGATCATTGACCGGCCGCACCGTAATGGTAACCAGCGCTGGCCGGCTATTGGTAGCGCTGCTGATCGCACGGTACGTAAACGTATCGGTTCCATAGTAGTTCGTCGCCGGCTTGTAACCGAACCCCCCGTTGGCAGGAAACAGATTGTTTGTAAATGTGCCATGAATCGGCCCCGTGACTAACACGGCGGTAAGCGCTCCCGGGCCCCGATCGTTGCTCAACACGCCCGGCGCTGGCACCGTCAGCTGCGTGTCTTCGTTGACAAAGTAGGAATCGTTGGTTGCAAAGACCGTGGCAACCGAATACTCGTCGGCTCCGATGTCCGGGCTGGTGCCATACGGCCGGTAATCCGTGTCGTAATCGCCACGCAAGAGCGGGTAGGTGTTGAGAAGGCTGGTTTCGGCTCTATTGATGGCTGGCGAATTACTCCGGAGATGATAATCGCCGGCCAGGTAGATGGGCGAGAACCGCAACGAAACCTGATTGCCCGCCTCATCCGGCACGGCGGCCTGGACATTGAGGTTGGAATAACCTGCCACAAAAAGCGGGTCGCTCGCGAAATTGGAGCTGTGATACCCGTTTGTCACGCTGAGAATACAGGTCCGCGGATTGAGGCGATCGGCCAAGCCCCACACCTGCAAATCCCAGTACGGCAGCACAGGATTCGGGCGAATGACACCGCCCCCGGGATCCGACCCGGCGTTCGGATTGGCATCAATATAGAACGAGCGGTTGTGCCAGATAATGTTGTCCAAAAGCGTTGGATTGGCAAACGTCTGCCGGTTGAATCGACTAAAGGCATCGGCCAGCAGGGCGCTGTGCGCATAAGCCACAATACCGGCCGGCTGCGGCGTGGAGTTGGTGGCGCCCTGCGAAAACGCAGCCAGGGCGGTCGCGCAACTGTCGTTATGCGCAATGGTGTTATGTACAATGAAACAGCGCGCCGCGTCCTGCAGCGAGACGCCGCCGCCGGCAAATCCGGCCGCATTGTTCACGATGATGTTGTCGAACAGGTACAGGGCATGCCAGTTGTTTGCGTTAACGGAATCCGCCACGTCCTGCCCGTTAAAGCCATCTACGCGAATGCCGCCGCCATTGCCCGCGCCGGAGATGTTTCCCTGGATCAGATTGCCGACCACGGAGACCGTGCCCGCACCGGGCGTGAGGGCACCATCCACGATATCCCCGCCCAGGAAGAGTCCGCCGCCATAGCCAAAGCCGGTCAGATCGTCGATTGTCTCGTTGAACAGGATCTGGTTGCGGGCAATCAGGCCACGCTGGCTCAAGCCGAAGTGCGACACACCTGCCCCGTTGCCCGTGGATAGGTTGCCCATGATGAAGTTATCGGTCAGCTGGTAGTCATCGGTGCCGAAGTAGATGCCGATGCCGCCGGCGCCGGCCGTGCCAGCCATGCCCGTGGAGCCGTTCTTCAGCACTTCATTGTGATGAATCGTGAGGTGGTCATTGTCTGAGCTGGCGGCAGCCCCGGGGATGCCTACAGCCAGGCCGCCTGCGTAACTGCCGCCATTGCCCTTCAAGCGGTTATTGCTGATCTGCAGGTAGTGGGCCTGGGTGTCCACTTCGATCGCGCCACCCACCTTGGCACCGGTGATGTAAAACCCATCGACCCGGGCCTGATTGGTGCTGTTGTAGGCAAACCCCGCGCTGCCCAGCACCATCACGCCGGGGCAGTCATTGGCCGTAAACGGATCCACACCCGGAGTCCCGAGAAGCTGCTGGATCTTGGTGTGCCAGGAATACAGCCGGTCGCCGGGGCTCAGGTTGGCGCGGATAATCGTAGACCCCGCACCGGAGCCCTGCAGCTTGACCGGCTTCCACAGGATGATGTTTTCATCATACGCGCCGGGACCGACCAGGATCAGGTCGCCGGATCTGGCCGCGTCAATCGCATCCTGGATCGGATGCGCCGGATAGGGCGCAGCCGTGACGTGGTAGATGCTCCCCACCAGCGGGCCCACTGTCAGCGTCAGCCCGATGCGCGTGGTCAGACCGTTGTCACCGCGCATCACCATCAGCTGACCGGACGGCACATTCGTCGGCGCGGTCGCACGGATCACACCCGCGGACCAGGAAACGATGCGCAGGGGAATGCCGTTGACGGTCACACGCCCGGTCACGCTGCCGAAGCCGAAATCCCGCATGATCATCTTGGGCGCTGCATTGGTGACGTTGGCCAGCGGGTTCGGCACCAGTGTCGGGCCCATGGAAACCACGGTCAGCACATCCGAAGTGGTCGATAAATAGGGTCCGCCCGCTGTCCCTTGCGCCGAGAAGATGACCGGCGTGCCATTGGTCGGCTCCACGTCCATGCGACCGTTGGGATAACCCACAAACGCCCCTTGTGCTGTGATGGGCGTGTCGGGATAGGTGGTTCTGCCCGGCCAGAAGTCCCACGTGGCGGCCTCGGTAGTGTAATCCGGATCGTAGAACGGATCGGGGATGCGCTGCCCGGGATTCGCCGGGTCAGGCATCGTGGGATCGTTGCAGACGATCATCAGCATCATGGGCGACACGCCGCTGGGCATAGGCACATTCACCGAGTAAGTGCTGGGAACCATGGCGTTGTACCCGCCGAATTCGTCGCAGTACACGCGCGCCACTTCATGCCCGGTATAATCCTGGAACGAGATCGGAATCCAGGAGGGCGTGGCTTTTTCGCCATAAAACGGGCTGTTCCGGTCAAAGTTGGCATGCAGATCTTCCGTCACCAGTCCCACGGCCCGCGCCGCCTTGGGCACCTCCGTGAAGAAGAAGAAGTCGCAGTTGGCATTCTTCTGCGAGACCAGGAATACCTCTTTCCGGTCCGCCAGACGCTTGGTTTGTCCGGCCAGGACACATGGAATGCCCGGGAACAGACTGAGTTCGGCCGGCACCACATGCGGATCGCCCACGCATTCCGGCAGCATTTGCAGCGGACTCGGCGTATAGGCATCGCCGAAATCCACGTTCTTATCCTCTTCCTTGACGAGCAGGTATCCCGGCGGCGGAACGGACTCTACGATGTACGTGCCGGGCGGAATCCCATCCACCTCGGTGGTGTTGGTGGCCATGCCGCCGGGGAAGTAGGAGTTGAACCAGTAACCACCGTCGAACACGCCCGGGCGCACCTGGTTCCAGGTGCCGAACGCGTCATAGCCGGGCTTCACCTTCTGGCCATGCACCGTGGCAGGGTTGGTCATAATCGAACCGCTCGGGATGTTGTCATCCCAGCTATCCGTGTGTACGATCTGGATGGCATCGCCCGGATCGAAAACGCCGTTGCCGTTGCGGTCCACGTCCTCCGGCCCCAATTGATCCGGGTCGTCCTGCCAGCCGAACGGGTAGTTGTCTACGTCGGCCAGCGTCACCTGCTCGTCGCCGTCCAGATCGTCAATGATCTTGTCCTTGTTGGCATCAACATACAGGTTCACCTGCACCCGGGGGATGCCGGGTTCCCACGGTTCGCCTACGCAGTGCGAGGCATCGTTCTCGGCACGGGTGGTATCGTAGTAGGCAATGCCAACAATGCCGCCGTTCTCATTGGTGGCATAGTTGACCTTACCCCAGTCGATCACGTCGGCCTGATAGGTCTGGATGGCCTCCAGCAGCACTGGGCCGGTCTCGGTACGGGAGAGGTTGTTGCCCGTGTTCGGGTTGATGATGGGGATGAACTGTCCAAGTCCGTTCGTCAGACAGAGCCCGGTATCCGGGTCCGTCTCGAACTGCGGCTGCGGGTTGATCAACCCAAAGGAAGGCATGACCCACCCATTGGCCGGCGGAATCGGCCCGCCGCCATCATCCATGGCTGCGGTGATGCCCGTGGGCTTATAGCGGTCATAATTGATCTCCGCGATCAGCCAGGCAAACATGACTGGAATCTCGCGGAAGAAGTAGTTACCTTTCTCATCCGTGGCCGTGGATTGCAGGATCGAGCCGTCCCGATAGCGGACGTTCAGCGCCTGATTCGGCATGCCGACTTCGCCGTCATCCCGGAAGCCATTCTGGTTGTTGTCATAGAACACGCTCCCTGTAAGCCAGCCGTGCCAGCGCAGGCAGAACAGATCGCCGACATTCTGCACCGCCCCATTGGTCACAACCACGGTGTTGAACCCGATGTTCAAATCCAGTGCCTTATCCCAGGTGACCAGCTCATACGTGCCGGGCGGCACATGGGGGATCGAGAAAACCCCCGTGTCCGGATCGCACACCGCCACGTACAGCCCCTGCGTCGGGGCGTTCGCGTCGTTCAGACCCACCAGCCCATTGGGCACAATCGCGCCGGGAAAATCCGCCAGCAGCGCTGGCGGCCGGGAGATGTGATCGTCCACCAGGCGCCCGGTGATGGTCGCGCCGGCGGCAGGCGGACTTTGTGCCCACGGCAACCGACTCGGATTGACCATGCCGAAGGAAACGTGCCTGGTGACTGCGCCAAACTCCACCAACGTGGCGGGTTCGTTGAGTTTCGTCCAGACGTCGATATACGGGGAGCCGTCAATCGTGGTGGTCTGATACCACGTCTCGCCCTGCGGCGGAAGCACCTCCACGGGATAGCGCGCCGGCATCATATACTTGATCTGCGCATTTCCATTCGCATCCGTGAAAATCTCGCCATTGCCCAGCACGTCAACCAACGGGGCGCCATCGACATCCGTCAGGAAGACGCCGTTCGTGTCCTGCTGATACGTGGTGCCCAGCGGGTTGCCAAAGGCATCCTGCGAAACCACGCCCATGTTGTCAAAGATCATAACCTTGAAGCCGGCCAGGCCGGGCTCGTCTGCATCCTGGGCGTTGTTGATCGGATTGTGATCTTGGAAAACCGTGATGGAAATCTGTGCCGTGGGCACGGGCGTGGCATGCACGGTCACGGTTACGTTCGTCTGCCCGCTGGCAACCTGCGCGGATGACATCGTATATCCGGCGTCCGGCAGGACCGACAGGACATAGCGGTTCGTGGAAGGCAGCGTAATGCTGGCGGATGCGGCTGACACATGCCCTGTGCTCATGACCGTGCAATGGCTCCGCGAGATGGCCAGCAGCACGCTCCCCGGCCCTGATCCGGGCACCGGCACGCCGGGCGTGACGGCAAACGTCGTATCCTCTTCCAACAGCCAGCGGAAGCCACCGTTGATGGCCGCACCGTTGGCGTCCACCACATTCAGCGTCAGGGCGGAGGCTATGCGGCACGTGAAGAGGACGGCTACACAAACCATAGCTCGGATGCATATGAGAGAGGATGCTCCATACCGATACAAACACATAATCCGCCTGCGCTTTCTACTCGTGCCACCTTCCGACGCCCGAAAACTAAGACGATACAAAATTTTAGAT
>SESE01000488.1_pt1 | contig 16671 bp, 10 predicted proteins | sample 3171371 | NCBI WGS metagenome assembly SESE01 (sample SAMN06051881, study PRJNA518727) | freshwater metagenome | biome: subpolar coniferous forest; feature: holomictic lake; material: water; isolation source: holomictic Lake 442, 13 m depth | place: Canada: near Kenora, Ontario | collected... | reverse complement strand
ACTGGGCCTTGCGGCGGTGCACGATCTGGTGGCCGAAGGTGCCAAGGATCTTCACGTTCCGCTGGATGGCGCTGAGGGTCAGCTCCTCCTGCAGGGCATCGTGGCCCCAGCCCAGCTCCCCCTGGAGGGGGGCGAGCATGGCGCGCCCGGCCTCGGGGGACCAGTCCCAGTAGCCGTCGTAGAGGAGGCTGGCGAGGTCGTAGGTGGCGGCCCCCCGGCGGGCATCCTGGAAGTCAATGGCCACCAGCCGGTCCCCGTGGACCATGAGGTTGCGCACGTGGAAGTCCCGGTGGACGAAGAAGTGGGCCCGGGTCTCCAGGCTGGCGTGGATCTCTTCCATCAGGCGGTCCAGCCAGCGGGGCGGCTCCTTCTGCAGGAAGTCCTGGAAGAAGTTGGTCCGGCAGTAGTCCCACTCGAAGGTGAACTTGGGTGCATCGAAGGCCCGGTTCATGAAGAAGCTGTGGCCCGGTGCCCCCAGGGTGAGGGGCCCGGCGAGGGTGGCCAGCAGCTCTCCCGCCCCCTGCGCCCACTGCACCTCTTCTTCGGGGTGGGTGACGAGGCGGGCCTCCAGGGTCGTGTCCCCCAGATCCTCCACCAGCAGGCAGCGGTTGTCCTCATCGACCTGGAGGATGGTGGGCACCCGCAGCAGGGGATCCAGGTAGGCCTGCAGGGCGCAGAACTCGTAGAAGCTGTCGTCCACCTTCTCCGGCGTGTCCAGCGGGTGCAGGACCACCATGGCGGTCCCCAGGTGGGGATGGGCCACCCGCACATACTGGCGGGCCCCGGCGTCGCCCGTCACAGGCCGGGGCTCCGTGAGGCTCCAGCGATCCAGGGCTCGGGCAAGACGAGGGTTCATCCCCCCAGGGTAATCCGCTGGGCGGCGATGGCCAGCAGGGAAGCGGCGAGACTCAGACCGGAAGGCCCAGCCGCACCTGTCGGCCCCCCTCCTGGAACCAGAGGGCGGCGCAGTCTGTGGTGGCCTCTGGCGGGGCCGCACCGGGCCCCAGAACGCACCGGACGAGCTGGCCGGCGGGGTGGGCCGCCGGGTGCACATAGCAGCCGGGAAGGCGTCCCTCCTGCCCAGGGGCGAGGTCGGCGGCGGCGGCGATCAGGGCGTCCGGCGTGCCCACCTCCCGCCAGGGGAAGGGCTCTGCCACCACCCCCAGGTGCAGGGGCAGGCGGGGCCGCAGGGTGTCCGCCTCGCTGGGGCCTTCGGGGAGCAGGGCCAGGGCCTCCGGCGCCCAGGCGGCGGCGCCCGTGAAGTGGTAGGGGCCGCGGGGACCGGCCACCCCCTTGGGCAGCACCCGATCCGCCTCGTCCAGATAGACCGGGTTCCAGGGGCCGCCCGGGTGGGGGACCAGCAGCCAGCTCAGGGTGGCCCGGGCCTGACGGTGGCGCTCCCGGAGCAGGGCGAAGGGGACGGCGTCCGCCCACACATCGGCATTCCAGGTCAATAGCTCGGCAGCGACGCGGCCCCGGGCGTGCAAGAGGGCTCCGACGTTGCCCAGCAGGTTCGGCTCCTCGCAGACCTCCAGGCCCGTCGCCTCGGCCCGGATGTCCCAGGGGCGGTGGTGGGCATTGCAGGCCAGGCGCTGGGCCCCGGCGCTGCGCAGGGCCTCGGCCCCCCACTGGAGCAGGGAGCGCCCCCGGAGGGTCCAGGCTGGCTTGGCCAGGCACTGGCTGAGGGGCCCCATGCGCAGGCCGAGGCCCGCCGCCAGGAGGAACCCGTCCAGGGCCTCAGGCATGCCTGTCCCCGGGCTCCGGGGGCAGGGGCTTGAGCAGGAACTGACCCGGGGCGAGGCCCCGCATGGCCAGCACGCGGATGCGCCAGCCCTGTAGCTTCAGCTCATCGCCGGGGCGCAGCACCCGGCCCAGGCGTTCCTGGAAGAAGCCGCCCAGGCTCACAGAGCCCGCCTCGGCCTCCAGGCTCAGCTGCAGGTGATCCTCCAGCTGCTCGAGGGTGACATTCCCCTGGGCCAGCCAGCCGCCGCCCCGGGTCTGCCGGAGCTGGATGGCCTCGCGGTCGAACTCGTCCTGGATCTCGCCCACCAGCTCCTCGAGGACATCCTCCAGGGTCACCAGGCCGTCCACCCCGCCGTGCTCGTTCACCACCAGGGCCAGGTGCTCCTTCCGCTGCTGGAAGTCCAGCAGCAGGCCCTGGATCGGCTTCATCTCCGGTACGAAGAAGGCGGGGCGGGCCAAGGCCCGCAGGTCCAGCGACCGGCCATGGTCCTGGAGGGCCCAGAGCAGCTCCTTCAGGTGGATGATGCCCACCACGCGGTCGAGGTCCCCCTCCACCAGCGGGATGCGGGTGTGGGGCGTGGAGCGGGCCAGCTCCAGGTTGGCCTCCAGGCTCCGGGTCAGATCGAAGCAGACCACCCGGGCCCGGGGCACGGCGATCTCCTTGACCGTGCGGCGGCTGAAGTCAAAGAGGTTCTCGATGAGCTCCTTGCGGTCCAGCTCCAGGCTGCCCTCCGCATGGCTTCGCTCGAGCATGCGACGGAACTCGGCCTCGCTGGGCAGCAGGTCCTCGGCATCACTCTCGGGCCGCGCCCCGAGGAGCCGCAGCACCCCGTGGCTGAGGCGGATCAGGCCCCAGGTAAGCGGCCGTACCAGGCGGGACCAGGCCAGCAGGGGGGCGGCGGTGCGCAGGGCCCAGGGCAGCGCCGAGCGGATGGCCAGGCTGCGGGGCACCAGCTCCGCCAGCACCACATGCAGGGTCGTCATTACCAAAAGGGCCAGGCCAGAGCTGAGCGGGAGCACCAGCCCCGGCCAGGGCAGGCGGTCGAAGAGGGTGCGGAAGCCGTGGCTGAAGAGATTCTCGCCCACGGCCCCGAGGGCCAGGGCGCACAGCACGATGCCCGCCTGGATGGCCGACAGGTGATGGCCCAGGCTCCGGTGGACCTCCAGGGCGCGGAGGGCGCGGAGGTCCGCCGGGGCCAGGGCCTCCAGCTGGGTCTCCCGCACCCGGACGGCGGCGAACTCCGCCAGCACAAAGAAGGCACTCACACAGATCAGGGCCGCACAGACGAGGGCTGCAGTCAGGGTCACTCCTGGCCCCGGGCGAGGTCAGCAGCGCGGCGGAGGGGCTCCTGCAGCTCCCCCAGCAGAGCGTCGAGGCCCTGCAGTCGGTCCCGCTGGGCCGCAACCTCGGCGACGAGGGCCTGCTTCTCCTCCTCCAGGGCGGACAGCACTTCGACGATCCGGACCGCTTCGGCCTCCTTCTCCCCCAGGGCAACCATCAGCTCCAGGCGCTCCCGCTCGTGCTGGAGGCGGGTCTCCTCCTGCTGGCGGTGCAGCTCGTCCAGCTGGGCCCCAGTGAGGTTGCCTTCCTCCTGGTGCTGCTGGAGGGCCGCCTCCGCCGCCAGGGCCCGCTGCTCCTGCGCCTCGGCCGTCTGCCGGACCTCGGCCAGGGCAGCTTCAACTCCGGTGCGGGCAGCTTCCAGTTCCGCCTGGGCCTGCAGGGCTGCTTCCAGCTCGGTGCGAACGGCGGCGAGGGCAGCTTCCCCGGCCTGGACCCCTTCCGCCAGAGCCTGCTCACCGGCGGCAATGGCCGCGGCAAGGGCCTGGTGGTGGCCCTCGGTGGCGGTCTCGCGGGCGGCATCGGCATCGGCCCAGAACTGCAGGGCCTCCTCCCGCTCCTGGCGGCAGGTGGCCAGGGCCTGTTCCCCGGCAACGACAGCTTCCTGGAGGGTCTGGCGCTGCACCTCCGTGGCGGCGGCCTGGAGGGCCATGGCCTCCTGCAGCTCGTCAACCCGGCCCTGGAGCTGATCCTGGTCCAGCGTCGCCTGGCGGAGCTGATCCCGCTCCTGGAGCAGGTCGATCCAGCCCTGGGCCTTCTCGGTGGCATCGTGGGTGAGTGCCTCCACCTGCTGGCGGAGGTCCCCCTGGGCGGCCTGGGCCTCTTCCAGTTCCAGCTGGAGGTTCCGGACCGCGCTGCCTTCCCGGTCCAGGCGGGCCTCCAGATCGAAGCGCGCCGCTTCGCCTTCGGCGAGCCTCATCTGGGCCTCGGCGGTGGCAACCTCGGCGGCCTGCAGACGGCGATCCCGGATGCGCAGTTCTTCGTGGAGTGTCTGCACCTCCTCCTCGAGGATCCGCACCTTTTCGGCCCCTGCCGCATCCAAGCGCACCGTGGCGGCGGCGCGGTCGTCCGCCGTCGGGCCTTCCAGGGAGCTCCGCAGGCCGGCCAACCAGTCGCTGCCAAGGCTGGTGTCGGCGATGCCGCCCAGGGGGTTGTCAGGGTCCACCGCGCGGGTGGGCACAAAGGGCGCCAGGGCCGCCACCAGGCTGCTGGGGGTCATGGGCTTGTGGAGGTAGAGGTCGGCCCGCACCTTGAGGCCCCGGTGCCGTTGGAACTCCTCCTCGGTGGCCTTGGCACTGATCAGGGCGATCTTGATGCCCTCCAGGCCGGGGGCCTTCCGAATGGCGGAGCACAGGGCATAGCCCTTGTTTTCGCTCACTTCGACGCAGATGAGGACGGCAGCGTAGGCCCCGCTTGCCAGGCGGTCCAGCACGCCCTCAGAGGTCTGGATGCACTCGAGCTCGAAGCTCGAGCCCAGGGTGACCCCGTGCTCCTTGAGGAAGCTCCGGTCGCTGTCCACAAGCAGGAGGCGTTGGCCCATCGTCGATCCTTTGGCCGGGTTGAGTCCCCAAGGATACCAAAAAACCGGCAGGGCCCCGAGGATCCGGGGCCCTGGGCAGATCTGGACGAAGGGATCAGCGCGGCGGGATGGCCAGGGTGCCCTTCTGGTTGCCACTGGTGGCCTGGACGAAGAGGAGCAGGGTGCGCCCCCCGGCCTTCTTTACCTGGGCATTGAACTCCGCCAGGGTGTTCACGGGCATTCGGCCGACCTCAGTGATGATCAGGCCCGGGGCAAGGCCCCGCTCGGCCGCCGGGGAGCGGGGGTCCACGGAGGTCACCACCACGCCCTTGAGGCGGTTCTTGGGGTCGGCGGACTCAACGGTGAAGCCGTAGGTCTTCTCCAGGTTCACGCTCTTGGCCTCACCCGGCGCCTTCTTGCCCTGCTCCTCCTCGGGGTCCTCCCCGGCGTCACGGCGGCGCTGGTCCTCCAGGGCCTTGCGGTCCCCCAAGGTCACGGTGAGGTTGAGCGTCTTCCCGTCCCGGATCACGGAGAGCTTCACGGCCTCCCCGGCCCGACGGTTGGAGATCGCGCTCACCAGCTCATCGGGGCTTTTGACAGCCTGGCCATCCACGGCGGTGATGACATCCAGGCGCTGGAGGCCGGCCTTGTCGGCGGGCTGCCCCTTCTCGAGGGTGCCGACGACCACGCCGGCCTTCACGCCCAGGGCGTCCTGGTAGGCCTGGTCGAGCTCCTGGGGACCGACGCCGAGGAAGCCCCGACTCACGGGCTTGCCCGAGCGGAGGTCCTTGAGGATCCGGTTCACCATGCTGATGGGGACGGCAAAGCCGATGTTCTGGCCCGCCGGGTTGATGGCCGTGTTGATGCCCACCACTTCGCCCCGGAGGTTCAGCAGGGGCCCACCGGAGTTGCCGCGGTTGATGGCGGCATCCGTCTGCAGGAAGGAGCTGACGCCGGTATCAAGCTTGCGACCCTTGGCACTGATGATGCCCTGGGTGACCGTGTGCTCCAGGCCGAAGGGGTTGCCGATGGCCACCACCCACTCGCCGATGCGCAGCGAGTCGGACTCGCCAAGCTTGGCAAAGGGCAGGTGGGCCGCATCGATCTTGATGAGGGCGATGTCGAGCTCCTTGTCCTTGCCCAGCACCGTGGCCTTGAAGGACTTGCCGTCGCTGGTCTTGACCTCGAGGGTGTTGTCCCCGGTGCCCATGCTGGCAATGACGTGGTAGTTGGTGAGGATCTCGCCCTGAGGGCTGATGATCACGCCAGAGCCACCTGAAACGGCCCGCTGCTCGTCCTCCCCTCCCCGGGGGGTCCGGCGCTGCTGGGGGTTCCCGGGGCCGAAGAAGAAGTCGAAGAAGTCCTGGCCGCCGACCTGCGGATGATCGAAGCCGCGGCCCTTCACGAAGCTGGTGTTGGTGATGGCCACCACGGTGGGGTTGAGCTTTTCCGCCACGTCCGCGATGGGGGGCAGGCGGTCCAGCCCCTTGGCATCCACCACCACGGGTTTTTCTTCCTGGGCTGTGGCAACCCACCCGTGGCTCAACCCCATCCCCAGGGCCATGCACCCGGCTGCAAACGCCGACAACCCTAGAACCTGCTTCACCTGACGATTCATGGAACTCCTCACTGGCCGAACCCCGGCATGCCATTCGATGACAGCAGTCCGCCGAAGGTTCCCGCTGGTCATCCCGACCGGCCGCGGATAATCTGAATGGTCCAACGGCGGCTGTAGCTCAGTTGGTTAGAGTACTGGATTGTGATTCCAGATGTCGCCGGTTCGAGCCCGGTCAGCCGCCCCAGATTGAAAAGGCCCCCGCATGGGGGCTTTTTCAATCTGGGGAGACCTTTTCAGGGCTCGAACCGGCGAGAGCAACAACGGCGGCCCGGTAGGCCCCAGCGAGAAGGCTCCGGGGGAGCCTTCGGAGCGCCCGGGGGCCGGGGCCAGCCGTACGGGATGCAAGTTGTTGCTTGTCGATAAAATTAATCAAAAAAATCTATTAATTCCAATTCGTAAGCTGTAGCCTACAACCCAATCATCCAATCAAGAGATCCTATGACCCTGTGCACGCCTCCCCGTGTCCTGTGTTCCGTTTTGGCAGGGTTCGCCCTGTTGCTCCACCTTGCGTGCGGCGGAGGGAGCAAATCTGAGACACCCCAGGCCGCAGCGGACTTCTCCCTGCAGGTGACCCCTGGGAGCCTGCAGATTCCTGCGGGTGGCAGCGGCTATGTCACGGTCACCCTCTCCCGCCTGAACGGCTTCACCGCAGCGGTCACGCTCTCTGGCTCGGGCTTCCCCGCCGGTGTGGTGGCCAGTGGCACCTTGGCCAGCGGGATGAATACCCTCCAGCTGCCCGTGGCCGTCGCACCCGGCGTCACTGTGGCGAGCTACACCGGGCTTAGCATCCGTGGCCAGTCAGGCGCCCTGACCCACGATGCCGCCTTCGGCTTCACCGTGGCCTCGGCCCTCCCCCCCAGTCACTTCCGCGATGACCTGGTCCAGGCACCGGGTGGCAAACAGGTGGGCGGCACCATCGAGAACCACGCAGTCGCCCGTGAGAATGTTCGCCCTGTATTGAGCAAAGACGCCAATGACACGATCCGGCTGCAGCACGGTTTCCTGCCCTCCGGGTCTCCCACCGATCACTGAGTCCATCCGCACCGGGAGACCCCATGCGCAACGTTCCGATCATTCCCTTCGCCCTCTTTTCGCTCGTTGCCGGAGGGACACTCCGGGGCCAGGCCCCAGCCCCCGTTCTCGCCTATCAAGGGCGACTGCTTGAGGCGACACTCCCCGTCACTGGAACGCGCACCTTCGTCTTCTCCCTCCTGGATGCCTCAGGGCGGGAGCTGTGGACCTCCGGCAACCAGTCCGTCTCGGTGAACACCGGGCTCTATGGGGTGGTGCTGGGGGCCTCGCCCATGAGCGCCATCCCCACCTCGGTGCTGGCTCAGCCCAGCCTGAAGCTGCACGTCGTGGTCTCGGGCATTGCCCTGGCCCCCGATACCGACCTGGTGCCAGCCCTGCAGGCCCGCAGTGCCTTCGAAGTGAGCGGCGACTTCGCCGGAGACATCGGGGGCACTCAGAACGCCATCACACTCCTGCGCCTGCAGGGCATTCCCCTGGACCTGACCACCACCCCGCCCACCGCCAACCAGGGACTGGTCTACAACGGCACCAAGTGGATCGCCGGGGCCATCGGTGGCAGCACGGGCCCCAAGGGTGATACCGGCGCGACGGGTGCAGCGGGAGCCACCGGTGCCACCGGCGCTCAGGGCCCGATCGGGGCCACGGGCGTCCAGGGTCCCGTTGGCGCCACGGGCGCCGCAGGCACCCAGGGTCTGATTGGCGCAACGGGTGCCACCGGCGCTCAGGGCCTGCTCGGGCCAGCAGGCGCCACCGGCGCCCCGGGCCTGGTGGGTGCGACGGGTGCCACCGGCGCATCCGGAGCACCTGGCACAGCGGGGGTCCAGGGAGCCACCGGTGCGGTTGGCACGAATGGCCTGGATGGTAAGACCCTGCTCAACGGAACGACTGCACCCCTAGCAGTGATCGGGGCGAAAGACGACTTCTACCTCAACACCACCACCAACACCCTCTACGGCCCAAAGAGTGCCGCCACGGGTTGGGGCCCAGGCGTCGGCCTGGTGGGCCCCCAGGGCGGGGACGGTGCGACCGGTCCCACAGGCGCGACTGGCACGGTGGGACCTGCCGGCCCCCAAGGTCTTCAAGGTTTCACGGGGGTCGCGGGACCAACGGGTCCCCAAGGTCCAGCAGGTGGTCCGATGCCCTGGATCTCGGCCACCGCAGGCACCACTCTCCTGGCGAACAAAGGGTACCTTGCCAACGGCAGCAGCACTGTGGCCTTTACCCTCCCCGCTTCACCTGCCGTTGGTGATGTCATCGCCATCGCGGGGGTGGGGAGTGGCTGGAGCCTGGTCCAGAACGCCGGGCAGTGGGTCACCCGTTCCAGTCTGGGTGCGGCGGGATTTCAGTGGATGGCCGTAGGGCCCGCCGCTTATTGGATGTCCGTTGCCTCATCCAGTGATGGCACGTACTTGGCAGCCTGCCAGATTGGCGGCCAGATCCATACCTCCACAGACAGTGGCGCCAGTTGGACCGCCCGCGGGAGCAGTCGCTCCTGGTATTCCATCGCCTCCTCCAGCGATGGCATGCGCTTGGTTGCTTGTGCGCAATCCAGCCAGATCTACACCTCCACCGACGGGGGAATCACCTGGACCCCCCGGGAGAGCGCCCGGAACTGGCTCTCTGTTGCCTCGTCGAGCGACGGCGTGAACCTCGCCGCAGCGGTGTATGGGGGACAGATCTACACCTCCACAGATGGGGGAGCCAGCTGGACGCCCCGAGAGACCAGCAGGAATTGGCGTTCCATCACCTCCTCTAGCAATGGCCAGCGCTTGGCCGCCTGCGTGGATAACGGCTTGCTCTACACCTCTCCGGATGGTGGGGTCACCTGGACGGCATACAATGCCACCGCCTCCTGGCGATCAATCACCTCCTCCAGCGACGGGATGCGACTGGCTGCGGTAGCACCCGGGAACTGGATCTTTTGTTCCTTTAATGGAGGGTCCACCTGGGGGCACCGGGAGTCTACACGGGATTGGTCTTCAATCACGTCCTCCAGTGATGGTATGACCCTCGCAGCCTGCGTTGAATGGAACGGCCAAATCTTCGTTTCCACGGATGGGGGCAGCACTTGGGCGATCCGGGAAAGCAGTCGGGATTGGAAAGCCGTGGCCTCCTCAGGCGATGGCAAGCGCCTGGTCGCGGCGGCCGGCCTGGTCGCGGCGGCCGGGGGGGGCGACCAGATCTACCTCTCAACGGGTGGTGGAAGCACGACTTCCGGGACGACAGGTGGCTTGGTTGGAGATGCGGATGCTTCCATCCAGTTGCTTTACGTGGGTAGTGGGCGCTTCAAGGTCATGAGCCACACGGGTTCCATTGTTTTTAATTAGGTGTCGGGTTCCCACCAAACGGGAATTCCAATAAAAATTTTAATTAATTTCAATTAAGGTGCTTAATCACCGCGGCAACCTCAGCGTGGAGTAACGGCACAGTCGCCGCGAGAGGCGCCGCCCCAGGCGTTGCCAGCCCAGGTCATCTGTCGCCTACCGCTGTCCTTCCAGGCTCACCTCCTTGGCGGTCAACACCGGGTCCGTAAAGGCGGCCGCATCCTTGCCCCGGGCCTGGACCACCGTCTCTCCAACCACCACAGCCGAGAAGAAGGCATCGGTGGTCATGGTCGGCCCTTCCACCCCGGACTGGCTGGAGTGCCCCGAGACATTGGCCTGGCCCGCCACCACGGTCTTACCCAGAACGGTCAGGGTCCGGCTGGCAGGGTCCTTGGCGGTCACCACGCCCTGGAGCATGGGCCGGTCGTCGTTGGTGGTCTCGAGGCGGGTGGCCACGATGGAGAGACCATCTCGGCCCAGGGTGCCGCGGACCTGTACAAACTGACCCGCCACCAGACTGGATAGGGCCACCCGCTGGTCGGTCAGGGCATCCACCCGGACGAGGACGCCGTTCACCAGGAGGGTGCCCGTTCCATCCGACCCGGCCAGGGGCGCTGTCACGGCACCCTGGAGGCGGACATTCGCCCGGAAGCTGACCTTGGAGGCGGCCAGGGAGCTGGCCCCGAGGACCCCCTCCACCTCGACCTTCACTCCCACCACCAGGTCCTCAGGGACGCCGCCGTTCCAGACGGTGTTCGCAGTGGTGGTGACGGTGACCCCGGCCACGGTGAACTGGGTGGAACCCGTTGCCGCCGTCACGAGGCCTTCCACCTCGGTCTCGCTCCCGGTCTCGCCGGGGCTGTCGTCTTCCAGGGAGATGCTGGAGGCCTCGATGACATTGCCGGCCTGGACCGACTTCAGGGAGCGCACCTCGACGAAGGCGCCATCAGCCAGACCCGCCGGCAGGGTGGCACCGCCCAGCAGGTTCACGGTGTAGGTGTCAGCGGCACCGGCATCCGGGGTGAGCTTGAGGGTGAAGCCGGTGGCCGTGAGGCCAGAGACCAGGCCCTTGAGCTCGAAGCTGTCGCCCTGCCCCGCCTGGCTCTTTTCAATCCGCGTCGCCCGGATGCCCCCCCGGCTGTCCGGCACGCCGGAGACCCGCACCCGGTCTTCCGCATGGATGCCGCCCAGTCGGGTGGTGTTGTCCTCAAACTCCGTGCTGTCATCTACCCGCACGGTCTGGCCCCCCACGGAGAGCGTGGAACTGCCGACGGCCCCGACCTTGCCCTTGACCGCATCCTCGAAGTTCACCTCAAGGGCCTCGCCGGTATGGCCGTCATGGTGCGCCTTCACCCGCACCACCATGCCTGGCTTAAGCTCGGAGGCGGGCTGTTGCGTTTTCTCGATGAGGACCGTGGCCTTGGCCGTGCTGAGCTGGAGGTTGTTGACCTGGATGGTGCCCGGGGACTGCGCAGTGATTGTCCCGGTGACGAACTGGGCGGCGGCAGGCGGCGTGGGACCGGCAGAGCTGCCCCCTGAGGACGAACCCCCGCAGGCCACCAGGACCGTGAGGACCGAGACCGCTGTGAGTTGGATGAGGTGCTTCATGGGACCCCCTTCGCCCTACGGCGACATGGACGTGCGTTCCCATTCAGGTTCGCCATCGCCCACAGGGTGGCCAGATCCGGTTCCAAGATTCCGGCCCCACCGGGTGAGACCTTGCCTTCGTTGAACAGGGGTGCGGCCTCATCCCGGTGACCGCACAGCTGCGGTCGTTCGGAGCCAGTCAGCCTCAGCTTGGGGGCACTGCGGTGTTCCCCTGCTCCAGCGTCAACCGCGCCTCGAGGTCTGCCATGGCATCCTCCAGGGGCTTCAGCGACACATCCTCGGAGGACTCGTTTTCGTAGTAGCCGAAGGGGTTGTCCAGATCCCGGATGAGGAAGAGGAGGAACAGGAGCAGGTAGCTCACCAGACCCAGGAAGAACAGGGACTCGTAGAAGGGCTCGATGCGGGCGAACACCAGGCCCAACAGGAGCAGCAGGGTCGTGGTCCGGGCGATGAAGTAGCCAGATGAGATGAAGTCCGTCTCGCGGATGGTGTGGATGCGGATGACGATCTTGCGCAGGGCGCTCTGTTCCTGCTTGAGGCGGGCGATGAAGTTGGCTTGGGTATGCCCCTCCACGGCCAGGAAGTGGTCATTCAGGTCGCCGATGAGGCCCATGACGACCCGAGTGCGCTCCTGCTTGTGCATCCAGCGGTGGAGGGTGGCCCCCAGGTGGCTCAGGTGGGCCAGGGCAGCCAGGGCCACCGGTGCGCGGGACCGCCGGTGAATGCTCTGCATCTCATCAGCCAAAGTGGCCAGGATGGCCGCCATCTCCCCGGGCAGCCGCTCGCTCTCCTTGTAGTCCGAGAGCACCCCACTCAGCAGGAAACCCATGAGGAAGACATTGGCGCCGATCAGCCCCGAAAAGAGGGTGTTGATGGAGAGCACCTCGACGCCGAAGCGATGCATCAGCAGCTTTGCAATGACCAGGCCCGCCAGCAGGGGCAGGACCCGATAAAAGATCCGATGCGCCTTGGGAATGTGCCGTGCGATCTGGCTGAGCATGGGCCGGGGTTCCTCCATTGGGCGCAGGGCCGTTCACGGGTCAGTCTACTGGGCATTGCGCCGCGCTGCCGCCCTAGTGGTCGTCGTCACCGTGCTGCCGTTTCCCGCCTTCCTGGCGAGCGCCCCGTCCTTTGCCCTCTTTGCCCTCCTTGCCCTCGCCCAGGGGCAGGACCGTGCCCACCAGCGGCAGCACCACCTGCCGCCGCTGGGCCTCAAAGCCGTTTCCCAAACCTGCCGCCCAGGCCCCCAGGAGCACCAGGTAGACCGCCCCGGCCCAGCTGCGGTGGGAGGTGATGGCCTCCCCTGCGGCCACGGGCCGGCGGCCGTGCACCATGGCCAAGGCGATGCCGTCCCGGTGGCGCTGGGCGTGCCAGGCAACTCCCAGCAGGTGCAGGCCAACCACCGCCAGCATGCCGTAGGCCAGCACGGCGTGGAGCTCCTCGGCCCACTCCCGGCCCGAGCTCTTCAGGAGCCCTGTGGCCACCAGGGCCAGGGGCAGCAGAAGCATGGCGTAGATCGCATAGCTGGAGCCGGGGTTGTGCCCGGCCCCGGGCTGATCCACCCCCTTCATGGCCAGCCGCACATAGCGCCCAAGGGCGGCGGGGCTGTAGAGGAAGGAGCGAAATCGGGACGGCTCCGAGCCCACCAGGCCCCAGACGAGCCTCAGCAGGATCGCAAAGGCCAGGACCAGCCCAATCAGCATGTGCACCAGGAACACCCGGCTGTGCTCAGAGCTGCCAATGGCCACCAGGAAGGCCCCCGCGAAGAGGGCCGCCAGGGTCCAGTGGAAGAGGCGGGTGGGGAGATCCCAGACCAGCCCTGGGGTCAGGCCAGAGGGGTTCGACCGCGAGATGGGTGTGGCTTCGGACATGCTAGCCTCCTGATGAGTAGAGCTTCGGCTGGCCGGCCCGCTTTCGCCATCCGACACCCGTCAGACTGGAGCAGTCCCTTGTGACCATTCAGGATTCCAGCCCCGCTCCCACACATGATGGATGGCATCCCCAGGCTGGGTTCGCCGCCATCCTGCTCGGCATCACCGCCCTGCTCGCCTGGGACCTGGCCACGGACCGGGCGGTGCGCAACGTGAGCACGGCCCACCTGGTTGTGGAAGGCTTGGCCGCTCTCGGCACGCTGGGTGCTGCAGCCTGGGTGCTCTCGACCCTGCGCCGCCACCGACAGGAGGTCCAGCGGCTCCGGGGCGACCTGGCCATGTCCAAGGCCGAGGCCGACCGGTGGCGAGGCGAGGCCTCCGAGCTCCTGCAGGGACTGTCCCACGCCATCGACCACCAGTTCGACCGCTGGGATCTGAGCCCCGCCGAGCGGGAAGTCGCCCTCCTGCTGCTGAAGGGGCTGTCCACCCGGGACATCGCTGACCTGCGGGAGACCCGCGAGGCCACCGTGCGCCAGCAGGCCCAGGGGGTCTACCGGAAAGCCAACCTCGAGGGACGGGCCGAGCTGGCAGCCTTCTTCCTGGAAGACCTGCTCGCGCCCAGCACCCAGCCCTGAATCCCCGCAGCTACGCTGGGCGCCCCTGAGCGCACGATCCCCAGCACTTGGATCGCATCAGCTGGTTCCGCCTGTACTTGCTCGTGGTGTGGGGCTCAGTGTGCAGATGAGGGCATGGCTACCCAGGAAAGCAGACTGTCTAATTCCAGTATTCGTTGTTGCTAGCGTGCGTCATCGTCTTGCTGGGAGTATGGCAAATGAGGGCGCACCCACCCCGTCCCTGGTTCCCACTGTTGACGCCAACACCTGACACCGTATAGGTAGCCCCTGGGGTGATGTAGGTGCCCGTGGCTGGTCCACCGAACTTGATGGTGTCGCTGGCGTACTGGTCGGCGGGGCGCGTGTTGGGTGCAATGGGGGTGGCGGCGCCACTAACCTCAGTAGTGTCTAAGTATTTCCAGTGGTTCTGTACCCCGGCCTTGGCCTGGGTCATGTCATGGCAGTAGTCGCAGGTCTGCTTGTGCTCGCTCACACTTGAATGCCGACCGGTGGCATCGTTCCACTGGGTGGCTGTGGACGCGGTCTTATGGCACTTGAGGCACCAGGTACTGGCATCGACCACCAGGGTGCCGGTCTGCCAGCCAGGTGTGACCTGGCCGCCGTGGCAGCTGACGTTGGAGCAGGTGAAGTTGGTGGCGCTGGGTGTGGTTCCCGCAGTGCCGCTCTTGGCGTTGAAGGTGCTGTGGATGGACACGGTGGCCGGCCCGGTCAGGATGGGCGAGGCCACCCGGCGGTTGGCATTGCTGTAGTGGGTCTGAGCGCTGTCGTAGGGAACAGCCCCCACATGGCACGCCTCGCACTTCGGATAGGCCGACCCTGTGAGCCCCACAGGCAGGGCTGGTGTTGCCCGGGTGAAGGTGAGCAGGGAGAGGTGCTTGAGGTGGGCCCCCTTCACGCTGGGCCAGGAGGTGTCGCCGGGGCCTAGCGTCGTGAAGTTGCTGCCCACGTGGCAGGACAGGCAGGTGCCGACGGTCATGCCTGCGGAGAGGGGGGAGCCTTTGATGTGGCAGGTGGTGCAGACGGGCCCCGACTTGTAGCTGGTGCCGGACTCGTCGTGGCAGGCGGTGCAGTCGGCAGCGAAGACGGTGGCATTCACGGTCTGGTGGGCGTTCCCCGAGAGGCTGAGGCCAGTGCTGTAGAAGGGCACGGGGTGGGCTGCAGAGCCCTTGGGGGCGTCCCAGTGCTGGCTGGCCGGCACATGGGTCATGCTGTGGCAGGACAGGGCACAGCCACCGTCTCCCTGGGGGGTGCTGGCAGAGATGGTGTAGGACCGGGTGCCCGTGATGGGGTAGGTGGCGTTGTTGGTCTTGAAGACGATGGTGGTGCTGGGCAGCTGATCCGCGGGTGTCCCAGTGGCCACGCCACTGAGGGCTGTGGTGTCCAGGTAGGCAAAGTGCCGGGCGGTGCTCATGTCATGGCAGAGGGTGCAGTCGGCCGCTGCGGCCAAGGCGTGGGTGCCCCAGGCATGGCGCCCCACGGCGTCGTTGTACTGCGCCGCCAGGGCCCCGCCGTTAATGGCGTGGCAGGAGCCGCACTGGGTGGCGCTGTTGATGGCCCCTGTCTGCCAGCTGGGGGTGGCCTGGCCACCATGGCAGCTCACACTGGAGCAGGTGAGCGCCGCAGGGTTGAAGGCCGCAGAGGCACCGCTCGGTGTGCCGGTCTCGGCATCGTAGGTGGACGCAATCCGCACCGTTCCGGGCCCCACTGGGGTGGCGACGCGAGCATTGGCGTTCTGGTAGTGGGTGGAGGTGCCCGCCCCCACGCCGTTGTGGCAGGTGCCACAGTCCAGCGGGGTGGGCAGAGAGAGGTGCTTCGCATGCTTGCCGGCCAAGCTGGGGAAGGCATTGCCGTCCGGCCCTAGCGTCAGGAAGCTGGCCCCAGTGTGGCAAGAGAGGCAGGTGCCCGTTCCCGTGGCGATCTGGGTGGGATCCGCCTTGGCATGGCAGACGTTGCAGGCGGGGGCCGTGACGTTGGGCGAGGTTCCGGAGTAGACGTGGCAGAGGCTGCAGTCCGAAGCGAAGGTGGCGGATGTGGTGGTGAAGTGGCCGTTGCCCTGGGTGTCTAGCTGGTTCCCAAGGAAGGAGATGGGATGCGGCGGCCCATTGAAGGTCCAGGTCTCCACCGTGGGCACGTGGATGTGGGTGTGGCAGGTGAGGGCGCAGCCCCCATTCCCCTGGGTGCCACCGTTGACGGAGTAGGTCAGGAGCCCCGAAGCGACCGCGGGATCGAAGAGGATGGTCCCGCTGGGCAGCTGGTCCGCCGGGGTGGCGGCAGGATTGAGACCGTCCACCGCCGGGGTGTTCAGGTACTTGAAGTGGGCGTTGGCGCCCAGGCTGCCGTTGGTCATGGTGTGGCAGGTGGTGCAGGCCACGGCGTTGTGCGTGCCCATGCTGTGGCGGCCATAGGCGTCGTTGTACTGGGTGGCGGTCCCGGCCTGGGCCGTGGTGGCGTGGCAGGCGGTGCACTGGGTGCCGGAGTTGAGGCTGCCTGTCTGCCAGTTGGGGGTGACCTGCCCTCCGTGGCAGCTGATGTTGGAGCAGGTCAAGGTGGCGGGGGTGAAGGCGATGCTGCCCCCGGTCTTGGCGGTGTAGATGGGGTCCACATTGACGGTGGCCGGTCCCACCGGGATGGCGATGCGGGCATCGGCGTTGAGATAGTGTCGGCTGGTACCGGTGCCGCTATTGGCGTGGCAGCTCTCGCAGTAGAGGGTGGTGGCCAAGTTCAGGTGCTTGCTGTGGGCACCGGCCTTGCTGGGGAAGGTGGCGCCAGCGGGTCCGCCCACCAGGCCGGTGGCGCCTTCATGGCAGGACTGGCAGGTGCCCGGGCCATAGCCATCGGACACAGGGTTCCCGCGGCTGTGGCAGACATTGCATAGAGGCGCTGCGGCGTTGGGCGTGGTCCCCGAGTAGGCATGGCAGATGCTGCAGTCCGAGGCGAAGGTGGTGGCTGTGACCTGGAAGTGTTCCACGAGCTGGCTGTCGA
>SESE01000483.1_pt1 | contig 16709 bp, 8 predicted proteins | sample 3171371 | NCBI WGS metagenome assembly SESE01 (sample SAMN06051881, study PRJNA518727) | freshwater metagenome | biome: subpolar coniferous forest; feature: holomictic lake; material: water; isolation source: holomictic Lake 442, 13 m depth | place: Canada: near Kenora, Ontario | collected... | reverse complement strand
GTGCGGCGGGCACGGACACGGGCGCCTTGGACATCTGCGGAATCAGCCGCGGCTGCAAATCTCCCCAGGCGTTCTGATCGGCCACCGGCACGGCCAAGCCCCAGTGGCGATCGTCGAACTCCGGTGTCGTCCACCCCGTTTCCTCCCTGGCCTGGTCGAACCTTTCCGCCGCATTGAGGATGAAACTCAGTTTGGGAGCATATTCCAGATGCGCGCCGCAGCGGATGGCTCTCCAATCCTTGCCGTTGGTATCCAGCGTCACGACCTGGTTGTCGTCGCCGCGAACCTCGCCCCAGGCGATGAATCCGGCCTGGGCCGGGATCGACTTGAAATTCTTGCCCCCGTCATAGTTCACCCGAACCGCAATGACATTCTTGCCCCTGATCAGAAACGAGCCAATGTCGAGCGTGTCATAAAGCGGAAACCGCGGATCGAACCGGGCCGGTCCGAAATCGACCAGTTTGCCGTTGATGAAAAGCTGGTAGGCCGTATCCGCAAAAACACAGATCGTTGCAGCCGACGGAACGCCGGTCAATTCGAACGACCGGCGGAACAAGCCGAACAGATTGCGCCCCTTGTTTTCGGCCGAATGCCAGGTATGAACCGCTTGCGTTGGCTTCATGTGGTCCGCGCTTCTTCGTCAAAGAACAGTGATGTCAAAACACCGCGCCGCGAACGGTTGATCGAATCGTACGGTCAGGGATTGGTTGGCGCCGTGGTAGCTGAACGTCACACCGCCCCGATCCGCCGGATATAACAGTTTCACCTGACTGGCGGCCGTCAACCACTTCGAGAGATCGATCTGAATGGTCGGCTCCGCCGTGGCCAGCCGCCACACGGCGAGCACAAGGCGTTTCCCATCCGGCGAAATCAACCCCTGGGCCGCATAGCCGGTATCGTTCATGCGGCAAATCCCGAGCGGCCAGACGGGATAGGCGGTCCGGACGAAGGCCCGTTCCCGCTTGCAGGCACGGACGCCCTCCATCAACAGGGCCTTATTAAGGTCATCCAGGCATTCAATGCGCCCGGAGAGGTAGAGCGTGCCGCACAAGGCATTCACCAAGTTGAAGATGGTCTCCTCGCCGTCGGCCATCCGCGCCTTGCGTTGCTCCCCCTTGAATGCTTCCGTCTTGGCCTTCATATCCAGGAAGAGGCATGGATTCGGATAAGCCCAAACGCCGGCTTGTTCGGGCAGAAGGTTGGCGAGCGTCCCGTTGATGATCGCCGGATAGCGGTAGTACTGTTCTTGATCACTGGTGCTCTGCAGATGGAAATGCTGCAACAGGCCATAGTCCTGCCGCATCGCGCCACCGCTGCAACTTTCCAGAATCAGCCCGGGATGGCGGGCGCGTGTCTCATCGATAAAAGCGTAGAAAGCCTTAACGTTCTCAATCAATCCGTCAGCCGGGGCGTTCCCCGCCTTGTCATCGCCAGACCCCGTGGATTGGTTGTAGTCATTCTTGAAATATCCTACGCCCATGCCGACCAGGCGATCGATCACACCACGCAGATGGTGGCGGACGTCCGGATTGCGGAAATCGAGAAACGCGCGGTCGCCACCGATTCGCTTCCCGTGGCGAAGGAGGAACCAGTTGTCCGGCTTGGCATAAAGGGCGGAACTCCGCACGCAGGCGTCCAGTTCCAACCATAGGCCCGGAATCAGCCCTTTCTCCTTGATGTAGTCCAGAACCCCCTGTAGTCCCGGTTTGCCAAAACGGTCTTCTGCAGCGAACCAGTCCCCGATCCCATGCCCCCACCCCTCACTGCGCGGCGCATACCAACCCGCATCGATACAGAATCCATCCGCGCCAACTTCGCGCGCCGCATCGATGAGCGGCAACAAAGCCTCCCTTGTCGGCAGTCCCCACAGGCAATTCATGTAGTCATTGAACATGACTGGAAGTTCACCCCGCCAGGCGTTCGCCGGCTTCAACACCTGCCGACGGTAGCGTGTGAGATCCCTGACCGCCTCCTCAAACCCACCCAAGGCGCAGCCAAACGCGACTGGCATGGCTTCGAAGGATTCACCCGGCGCCAGATGCTTGAACCACCCCTGACTGGTCTCATCCGCGCAGTCTGCCGCGATGAACAACGCCCCTGGCAGTCCATCATCCTTCTTCCGATGCCCAATTTCATAATGCCAACCGGAAGAACTCTCAATCTGGAAGTACCAGATCTGCCCGGTCTCCAAGTCCTCCACCATGGCGGCCGGGAAATAGCGGCCCGTACTGAAGCTTCCTACAGAGGCAACATGCACCGAGGAGTGAACTTGGTGGACCGAGCTCGGATACAGCCCCAACTCTTCCAGACCAGCGCATCGCCATTGCCCTTCGCCCTGCCCGGTATTGACGCAGTAATGCACCCGCACTTTGTTCGCATCATACCAGGGGAGTAGTCCATCCGTGGCGACCCCCATGAGGTTGGCGGAACTGAAGTGCGTGAGGGTGACAGGGCTATCGCCCAGATTCTTTACCGTATTCACCTGCCGCACAACCCGACACCCCTCGACAAAAGTGAGCGACACGGTCACGGACAACTGATGCGCGTCGATCTGATAGTCAAAGACCAACGCATTCCCGACCCGCGATTTCTTCAGCAGTTTCGCCTTGTCCGGACGCTGCGCCCACGAAGAATCCCCGGCCACCGCGAGGTTGAAGTTTGGCGCGCCAGCTTCGCCCATGAAGCGATTGCTGTTCGCAGCCGGTGAAAACTGGGTCATCCCATAACCTTCGCCAATCGGTTCGTAGCGAAGCAGCATGCCTTCATGGGTGTAACACTCTTGCTGATTCATTGGAATCATCATCGCTCTCGTCTGTCGCGGGAAGTACGTTCAGCCGCGAATTGCGGGCATCATGGAGTGTCCCAGTCCGTTCTTTTTGAGCTGACCTACGGAAAGATTGTATCGTTCGAACCGCACGAAGATGCCCCAGGCCGCACCGTTATTAGTACCCAGTGCAATCACAACCTGATGTCGACCGGCCGCCACCTTGAATCGGATGGTCTTCGCGTCCGCCACGGCCGGGTTGGTGCCGTTCGGGTCGTGAAACAGTTCGCTCTCATCCGCCCAGACCTTGACCGGGCCGTCGTACCCCAGCAGCACGCCCAGCGACATGGCTTCCTCGCACTCGAGGTCGCAGACGTAATAGAGCAGTCGATCGCCAGGCCCCGCCGCCACGATCTCCGGGCGCAGATGGCAGAAGTTCTCGCTGAATTCCCTTTTCTCCAACCCCAGGGCGGACAGATCCGGCAGTTTGAGTCCGTCCAGTTTGCCGGCGCCAGGTTGGAAGCGGCTGACCCGTAACGACCGCGTGAACCCGGTCGTGGCGCGCGTCGCGCCAAGCTGGAGCGGTCCGAACACGGGCAGCGAACGTCCGGCGGCATCGGTAACGTTGCAGACGGGGTCGGTTCCGTACCCGTAGTGAAGAACGAATTCCTGCAACTGCGTCGCGCTCAGAATGGTCCGCACGATCGCGCGGGAACCATCCAGCTGGGTGTCGCACACCATCCCGGACCCGAGCGCGCCGCTCAGCGCGAACCCGCAGGGACGGCCACTGGCCCGGAGTTCGCCTTCGACGTTCTCGAATTCGACCACCACGTTGGCCGTGGTGTGCCCGTCGTCGGGCTCAATCCGGAATCCCTTGAGCCCAATGGGCGGCTTGCCGGCTTTGGCGCCGCGCCGCAGCACGTCCATGGCCTGGGCCAGGCGCCGGCCTAGCGTGACGCCGCCCGCGCCGCTGATGTGGATCAAGTCGTCGAGCGGCAGGTCGATGGCCGGGACCGTCAGGCAGCGTTTGATGACCTTGGGCAGCCGGCGCTGCTGCTCCTGGATGGAGTTCCAGTACTGGGGATTGCTGCCTCCCAACGGGACGAAGCGGGCGATCTGCACCTGGACAAAAAGCATGTCGGCAGATCTCATATCGCGGCGTACGGCTGCCACGAACTTCCGCATGCGCCGTGTGAATTGCGCCGCCCCATCCGCATTGGTCTCGTTGCAGCCCTGATACCAGAGCATCCCCGCAACCTTGCCGCCGTTCTTTGCGAAACGGCGCATCATGGCGCCATAAAGACTCTTGCCGCCCAGCTTCTTCAGCGCGGGATCCCACTGCGTCAGGCCGGTGCCACCGTGGGCGCAGGCGATCACGCCTTGGGGAACCTTGCTGATCTTCTTCATGCATTGGGCAAACGACATCCCAGGGCCGGCGCAGAACCGTCCCGGTGCCGGATGACGGGTCCCGCCGCAAAGGTCGTTATGCACGGGATCCACGGCGACGGACAGGTCATGGATCGGTTCACAGGCCGGGACCCAATGATCGTCCATGAAGAAGGCGCGCACCAATGGGTCCATCTTCAGACCATTGTGCTTGTCGCCGCACCCCTGCATGTTGGATTGGCCGGCCAGGATCCAAACATCGCCGACCAGGACGTCCCGGATCGTCAGTTGGTCTATGGCTTTCCCGGTCTTGTCCTGAACCGTCAAGTTGACGACATAAGGTCCTCCCGCGGGTATGCCGTCCAGGCGGGCGCTGAACTTGCCTCCGCACACTGCGCCCAGTTTGATGCCAGCCAGCCCCTTCACCACTTTGGCGCCCGCTCTTACGGTGGCGACCAAGGCGCCGTCAGCCTCGGCACTGCCGCTGAATGCCGCCTCGCTGACGTTCCGCGCATTGCGCTGCACCACCATGTGATCGAAAAACCCAGTCAAGAGTTGCATGATTCCGTCCTTCAGTTCCGGAAGGTCTAGGCGACCCGGCAGACCTTGCGGAGGAGGGTGACGAACGGGATGGCGATGAGCAGGTACGCCACCAGCCACGGAGGCAGGAACAGCCAGTCAATCCCACCCACGAAATCGAAAAGACGCACTGGTTTCAGCGCCACCTCGATGGACTGCACCGGGGCGTCGGGAAAGAAGGTGAACGGCGGTTCGTAACGCCGTGTGCCGGCCAATAACGGCGCCTCGTACGTGCGGCCGCCATAGCGGATCTTCAGCACATGCGGCTGTGTATCGCGGGCGATCACGCGCCACACCGCGACGCCGTCGAGGTTCGGCGACGGCGCGGGCAGGTGCAGCAGGCCCCGAACGCGGCCGGCGATCCAAGCGCCCGTCCGGTCCCAAAGGCCGGATACCGCGGCAGGCTTATCCGCCACCACCGTCTGAACCCATCCGCCGACCGCATCGAGGCCGGGTTCCGGCGCCAGGTGCGCCAGTTTGCCGATGTCGGAACGCGGCAGGGTGGCGCGCACTTCGACCGGGGCGTTGGCGCGCGGCGGCACGTAGGCCAGGCGTGCGAAGGCCCAGGTCGCCAGCAGCGCCACCGGGATCAGCGCCCACAGAAGCGGCTTGCCCTCAAAGCGCATGGACTTCATCTTGATCAGCGTGACCACGTCCTTGTGACGCTTCACGGCTTCCTTGTCGCCGCGCTTCTTCGCTTCCTTGCGCAGTTGGTTTTGCCGCGCTTCATCGGCCACGGCCCGGTGCAGCCATTCCTGGTCCGTGGTCCACTTGCGCACGAACGTGAGCGAAGCGGACGTGAGCACGGCGACGCTAAATAGCGCCAGGTCGCGAGGCAAGTAAAGAATCCAGCCGAAGACCCAGTCCGCGGCGTGAACGAGAAGGCTATTGATCGTCTCGAGCATCTCAGACCTCCTCCACGAAGGTGATCCGTCCGCGGTTGCCGTCCACGCGGATCATGGTGCGATCCGGGATGCGGCGGGTGGCATCGGGGCAGACCAGCGCCGGGATGCCGAAGTCACGCGCCACAATTGCGCCGTGACTGAGGACGCCGCCGCGTTCCACGATCAGCGCCCGGGCATGCACGAAGAGCGCCGTCCAGCCGGGGTCGGTGGACGGACACACCAGCACGTAGTCGGTGGTGAGATCGGTCACCGCCTGGGGATCGAACACGAGGCGGGCCATCCCGGTGGCCACACCGGCGGCGATCGGCTCGCCCGGCAGTTCCTTGGCGCCGTCGTAGCGCTTCGGCAGTCCCAGGTCCTCAAGGCGCTGCGAATCGATCACAGCCGGCATCTCCAGCCGCTTGGCCGACTGCCAGCGGAGCTTGCGGCTGGCGATGACGGAGGCCCGTTCGGCGCGGCGCTGCTCGTAGGCGGCGAGTTCCTCGAGGTTGAGGAAGAAGATGTCGCGGCCGAGGTTCCAGCGGCTGGCAAGTTCGGTGAGCACGAGGCGGATGGTCTCATACCCCATCATCAGGTAGTGCTTGCCGGATTCGCGGTACGGGAGCATGCGCTGGGCGTCCGCGAGGTCGGTCATCACGTCCTCGTACAGGCAGCTGCCGCCCCAGTGGCGCAGCGTCTCGCGAAGCCCCTGCTGCGCCTCCCGGCGGCGCTCGACGTTGCGGTGGTGCAGTTCGGCCGGCGTGCGCGCGGACGGGCTCTGGTACATGGCCATAATCTGTTTGAGATACGAGGAGTCCTCGCGCCAGCGCGGCTTGGCGAGATCCATCTCCTCGACCGTGCGGTGGCCATAGGCCTCGACGAAATCCTCCAGCCTGCGCCTGCCGCGGGCGACCTCGCTGAGGGCGATCCCCTGCTCGATGGTCGTGTCGCCCTCGAGCCCCTGCGTCAGCGTGAGGGCCAGTTGCGTGCCGGCCTCCTGCCCCATGAGCTGCGTCAGGGTCCCCTTGAGCGCAGCGTCGGCCAGCCCGCCGAAGAAGCCGGGCTTGAGCGACTCGCCGCCGAAGTCGCCCAGCACGCGGTCGATGCGCACGCGCAGCTCGGTGAGCAGTTCGGTGGTGGAAAGCTTCGCAAGGTCCTGCTTGCGCTTCTGCGCGACCCACGCGAGGTAGGGCGGCAGGATCTCCTGCTCGAAGCGGTCCACCACGACCTTGCGGAACGCCTTCATGTTGCGCGAGCACTTGAGCATGCGGCTGACCAGGCGCGGAAGAGAAACCAGGAACTTCCCGTCCGCGCGGGCGGGGTCAAACTTCGCCGGCGCGGCGTCCATGACCTTCGGGTCCCTGGCCACGGCGTCGAGGTCGTAGCAGAGCGGCATGCCGTCCCAGAAGAGCTTGGCGGCGCGCTCGGGGTCGGCGTAGATGCGCCCGGCAATCAGCTCGAGGAAGCCGTCGCGGCAGACCTCGGCGCTGGGCTGGTAGCCGAGATCCTTGTACATGCGGCCAAAGCCTCCGTCGCCGCTCATGAACCCGCGGACAATGTCCCAGGTGAGCGGCGTCGGGGCGGGAAGCGTCTCGCCGAGGTTGTGGGTGACCCAGACGCGACGGTGCGGACCGGCCTGTTCGCGCAGGCGGTAGATCTCCTCCTTGCGGCCGACCTCGACATCCTCGAGCACGTCGAGCCCGCGGATCGGGCGCGACTGCAGCATGGCGAACTTGCCGTCCGCGCGGCCGAACTCGATGTCCATCGGCTTGCCGAAGAACTTCTCGATGTCGAGCGAGATGCGCGCCAGTTCCTGGATCTGGGGGTCGGCGAGCGACGCCGCATCCGGGTCGCGGTTGGCGGTGGCGTCGCCGAGCGCGGTGACCATGTGCACCTTGTGGCCGAGCACGCGGCGGCGGATGGCAAGCGTCTGGCGGTCGACCGCAAAGCTGTCCGGGTGCACGTCGCCGCTGACCACGGCCTCGCCAAGGCCGTAGGACGACTCGATGATGATCTCGTTGGCGTCGAGGTTGTTCGGGTTCATCGTGAAGACGATCCCCGAGACCTCGGAAGGGAACATCGCTTGCACGGTGACGGCGGTGCCATCGCAGCCGCGCACGTCGTGCTCGCGGCGGTAGGTGATGGCGCGCGCGTTGTTCCAGGAGCGGAACACAGCCTCGATGCACTGGATCAGCGCGTCCCACGGCGTGGCGGGGAACGGCTGATCGGTGCGCAGCGTGTAGAGCTTGATGTAGCGCTCCGCGAGCAGGCGCGGGTCCGGGCCGGCGTACTTCCGGGGGTGGTCGGCCTGGTCCTCGGAGTCGATCTCGCGGGCGGCGGCATCGAAGTCGTCCGGGCTGATGCCGGCAACGGTCTTGCCGAACATGAGGACGAACTGCGAGTAGACGCGCCAGAAGTTGGTATCCGAAGGGGACGCCCTGGACGGATCGAGGCCGCAGTTGAGGATCGTGTCCATCATGCCCGGCATGGAGGCCGCGGCGCCGGAGCGCACGGAGACGAGCAGCGGCGGCTGGGCGCCGTACTTCCGGTTGGTCAGGGTCTCCAGGCGCGCGAGCTGCGCGCGCACCTCGGCCTCGAGGCCATCCGGCCACTTGTGGTGGTTGTCCAGATAGAGGCGGCAGCACTGGGTCGAGATCGTGAACCCGGGCGGCACGGGGAGGCCGGCCTTGCTCATGGCGGCGAGGCTGGCGCCCTTGCCGCCGAGGATGTCCTTGCGCTCCGGGTCGCCCTCGACGATCCCCTGCCCGAAGAAGTAGGTCCAGCGCTGGCTCATCGTTTCCCCTGTCGGGCGCAGATCAGGCCCTTTTCGGCGGCTGCAAAAAAAACGGTTCCATCCGCCATGATCGCGGGCGATGTGACGTCGCCCAGCCAGGCCGTCGCCAGCCAGCGGCTGGCGGTGTTCCTGGCCGACAGGTCGACAATCTGCATGGCCTCTTTGGTAAAGTAGAACAACTTGTCGCCACACAGCATGCCGGGTAGACCGGGTGTCGCCCCCGTGATGCGGAACATCTCCCTGCCGCCCCATCCTGACGCTACAATCTCGCCGTCGGCCGTGGCGCAGAGTATGCGATCGTCATCCACCGTCAGCGGAGCGGTTGAAGGAGCGCACGGAAGAGACCACAACGTCCCGCCATTCACGATGCTGATCCCATCAAGCCCATTCTCCGTGGCGACAACCACGACATCGTCGTTGGCGCACGGACCGGTCACGGGCTTCCGCGGCGACGGCTGCCTCCAGAGAATCTGTCCGGTGCTTTCCTGCACGGCCATCACGCCATCCTTGAGCGTGGACACCAGGACAAGGTCGCCTGCCACGCAGGGCGCGCCGATCGTTTGACCGACCGACGCCGACCAGCGGGCCTTGCCGGCCTCTGCTCCCTTGGTGGTAATGCAGGCAAGCGTGTCGTCCTGCCGGAAGATGAACAGATTGGAGGTCGTCAGGACAAAATCGCCGCTGGCATGGATGTCAACCGGCGCCTGCCAAACGCGCCTGCCGTCAAGCGCATCCACACAGTGGAGCGCGCGTCCCGTCTCGCCGATTCTCCCTTCGACAAAGTAGACACGGGCGGTGGTGGCCGCCACCGTCCCGGAAAGCGGCAAGGCCGTGGCGGCAAACCACGCATTGGTTGAAGGGGCGGTCTTGGCAACACCGCCTTCCTTCGCACCGCTACCGACCGAGATCGCGACAAGACCGGTCTGTCCGGACATCCGAACAGCAGCGAAAAGCATTCCGTTCAGACAGGCGGCCGGGGTAACCGCCGGCGGCACGGCGTTGGAGCCTTCCGCGCTATCGGCGGGCCAGCGCCAGGCAAACGATCCCTTGGCCGGCGGGGCGACGCCATCCAGCCAGCCGGACTTGCCGGAGCCGCCACGCGCGCCAGCCCAGATCGTTTCGGTCTGCCGGTCAGCCGGACTGCCCATGCAGAGCAGACCCTCCTCGGGGGTGCCAATGTAAATGTGTCCACATCCGACCGCCGGTGAACTGGTGAAAAGGTCGCCGTTACCCAGGCGGGTCTGCCAGACCGGCCGCAACGTGCGGCGGTCGAGACCGAAGAAGCGCCCGCTGTCCGTCGCCACGTAGACGTGATCACGGCCGATGGCAGGCGAGGTCTTGATTCCCTCGTGCGCGTCCCACTGCGCGACCAGTTCGTTGTCCAGCGTGAGGCAGGTGAACAAGCCGTCGGAAGCGGCGAAATAGAGACGCCCGTCCGCGGCGGCCACGGATCCCAGCAGGGTCTGGCGGAGTTTGCGCGCCCAGAGCGGCTTGCCGGTGGCCGCATCAAAAGCCCGGAGTTCGCCGCCCGCCGCGTATTTCGGCGCGAGTTCATCGATCTCCTTCCGGCTCATCCCGTTCTTGCTCAATTCCTGCTGCTTGCGCGCCCAGTACTGCTCCGCGCTTTCCACAAAGTTGCCGTTACCCATGCCGACGAAGACCCGGTTGCTGACGATCGTTGGCGCGCACCAGACCGGCATGGGGGTCTCAACCTTCCAAACGATCTTGCCGCTGGCGGATTCAACGCAGGCGATGCCGTTCCAGTCCCCGTCATGCAACTCGGCCGAACTGAAATAGACGCGACCGTCCGCAACGGCCGTGGAGGCGTCGCAATGGAATGTGTTGGTCGCCTCCAATCCCGTATCGTGCAAGCCCCTGATGTGCCACACGACTGGCGAGACACCGGCCGGGGTGTCGAGCCGCATCCCGTAGACGCCATCGGCCCCGGCGCCACAGAAAACCATGTTGCTGGAGATGCACGGCGATGACTCCACGTGGCTGGTGGACCGCACCTCCCACAGCTTCTTGCCGGTTTCGAACGACAGGCAGACGATACGGGCGTCATGCGTGAGGTGCAGCCCTTCGCCGCAGACGACGTACTTCCCGGCGACCGAGGGGGAGGAGAAGGTGGCGCGGAAGTCCGATGGCGCGAACTCCCAGACCACGGCGCCGTTCTGGGCGTCGAGACAGTAGATGGCGCCGCGGTCCGCGAAGACTTCCTTCCGGGCGGACGAGGCGACAATACGGTTGCCGACGATGGCGGGTGATGAGTAGAAGGTTTTGAAGTTCCGGGCAAAGGCCCACATCGTGCCGCCGCCGACAGGGTCGGGCGCGCCGTCCGTGCCACCGCCACGACGGTCGAGGCCGCCACGAAACTGGGGCCATTCGGCGTGGCCCTGGTAGGCGGCCGTTTTTCCGCCGTGGCAACCGGGAAGCAGTGAGAACCCGTAGATCGATCCGCCGATGACGGCCACGGTCACGATGGTGGAAGCCTTGTTTCGCCAGAGCACCTGCAGGCCGATCTTGAGCGATGAGGGTTTCAGCATGGCGACCAGCGCGCCCCCGATGGCCACCAGAATCGCGGGCAAAATCGCTATCAATACCTGCAGTGGGCCGATCAGGATCGGCACCACCGCCAGATGAAGGGATCCCGGCAGAAGGGTCGTCAGCATGCTGGCTCCGTAGGAGATCGTTTGTCGCAGGCGCTCACGTCGACAGGAAGTTGCCCGACGCCTTTCAGCCTACCGTTGCAACGCAGCGATTGGCTCACGGCAGTATCACTTTCACCGGCACGTTTTCAAGCGTGACCGTCTTGCTCTGCGGTTTGCCGCCGGGCAGTTGCCAGGTAAGGGTCACAGGGCCGGCCTCGTTCTGGGCCACAAATCCCTCCGTCGTACCGGGCAGCACGTTCCAGGCGCCCAGACAGCGCTTGTCTCGGTAGCCGACCACATTCAGGGGTCCTGCGTATGGACCTTGGGACGAGAGCATTACCCGGGCGCAACCGCCTTTTTCGTTGCCCGTATCCACGGGCAGGAACCAGGCTTCGCCGTTCGCGAGGACCACGACAAGTTCCTGGATGCCATCGCCGTTGAGATCGGTCCAGCAGCCGGTCTGCTGACCATTCCCGGCTCCAGGAATGACGCCGGTAGCCTCAAAATCAATCCCATTGGCATTGCCGAAACTGCGGAATCCGCGGTTAAAGTTGATGTGCGGAATGCCGTTGGCGTAGAAACAGACCACATCCTGACGGCCATCTCCATTGATGTCGCCAATGGCGCCAAAATGGGAGTCGGTGCTTCCCTTGTAGGAGAACTCACCGCTTGCCTGCATCACGTTCACGAACTCCATCTTGCCCCGGTTGTTCCAGATCCGCGTGATGTCGCCTAGCGTGAAGATATCCAGCAACCCATCGCCATCGACATCGCCCAGAAACGCATCGGACTGCCCGGCGCCAAGCGCCACGGTGCAGGGCTTCGGCGGCTCGAACCGACCGGGGGCCCGGCCCTTGTAGATCAAGCTCCCTTTTTCGAACAGTTGAAGTATGTCCGCAAGACCATCGGCATCGAAGTCGGCCACGAGGCAGCGGCCGGCCGCGCCGAAATCCTTGACAGGCGCCTCGCCAGAGGCCACAGGTTTGGCAGTCTGCGGTTCCGCACCGGGGGTGGGCGTCCACAGCAGCGGCATGGCGGCCGTGCCGATCAGCACAGCCGGATGCCCGGCCACCCCGGATTCGATCACGACCAGCGATGTGCAACCGCCTTTGACACCACTGGCCGGCAGTTTGGCGTCTGCCTGCAGTACCCCATTCGAATCCTGGAGGAAGACGGTCACGGCGGCGCCGTTCCAACTCACCAGGTCCATGCGGCCATCGGCATTCAGATCGCCCCATGTCGCCACCGTGGACTTGGTGACCAGTTTGTGCGCCGCCGTAACATCCTTCAGACCACGGCTCGCGGCGTCGTACTCGAATAACTTGTCGCCGGAATCGGCCGCCACAAAGAGCGTCTGATTGCCGCCGTTGACCCGCGTCATCGGCATCGTCGCAGTCACCTTACCGCCAAGAGTGGCGAACTTGGAGGGCTTGCCCCACGACACGCCTTCCGTGCAAGGAATCACGGGTTGCGGGTCCGACAGAGTGTAGTCCACCACTTTGCGCAACATGTCCGTGCCGCCATTCCAGGTTCCCAGCATCTTCGAGCTGATCTCATTCATGCACCAGACACCCTTGTCCTTCTCGAACGAGACCCATTGGCCATCAATGTGGAGATACCCCTTTTCGATATCGCCCGCATCGTTGCCGCCACCACCGTCGCCGGTGGGCTGGGCGTCCTTCTCTTTGATCTTGCCGGAGAAGAAGAGCGCCGGCCCGGCGCCGGGTGCGCCGGCCAGCCGCTCCACCACCTCCGCTTGCGCCGGGAAGGCTGTGTCCTTGAGGCTCAATGCGAAGGTCTTGGCCTCGAACTTGCCCTTGATGACGGCCTTGACTGTGGCCGTGATCACGCTGTCCTTCGCCGGACTCAACTGCACTTCGAGGATCGTGTCCGCCTGATTCACGAGATGAATCGGCGTGAAGTTCGGGTTGATCAGGGCCTGCGCCGGCTCGATCGAGAACAAAGTCCATGTCAGCGCCGCTATGCCTACTCCAACCATTTGTCGCTTCGTCATGTTTGTCCTCTTTCCTGCTGTTTACAACGCCTTGGCCTGAAACTCGTTGAAGAGTGCGGACACGGCACGATCCTCTTTCGCCACGCGGATTTGCGCAGCCAGATTATCCACAAGGATCTCGAAAAACCTGGCGCCCTTCTCCGCGCTGCCAGGCGTGCCATTGCCGCTGAAATGATTCGGGTAGTTGGAATACCAGTCGATACCGGTCTTGAGCTGGGCGTCCGCCAAATGACGGAGCCGCCCTTGCGGTCTCCCGTCCTCCGCTCCGGCCGGGCTAGTGACGCTGGCCGGCGCCAAGTGCATCATCAGGCTGGTCTCCAGCTCGCCCGCGTGGCTGCACGACGTCTCCTGCGCCGGGGATTGCGACGGGGCGAACGTAAAAGCGTGCGAGACGTATACGGAGTAGGGCTTGCGTTTCTCCAGCAACAGGTTCCCGACAAAGAACGAAAGCAACGCCTGGTTTCCCCCGTGAAAGTTGACGATCAATATCTTGTCGAGACCGTTCCTGCCGATCTCGTCGCAGATGTTTTCGAAAAGCGGCAGGAGCAATCCGCTGCCGATCGCGACCGTTCCCGGCTGGTGCCTGGCTTCCGTGATGGCCGAGAGGAAGTAATAGGGGAAGACGATGGCAGTCTCGCGCTGCGCCGCTGCCTTGGAAACTTCGTAGGCGCCAATGGCATCGGTCCCCAACGGCAGATGGTCTCCGTGTTTTTCGATGCATCCCACGGGGAACAGACAGACTCCGCCCGACCTCTTCACGGCCGCGGGGAAGTCTTTTGACGTCAGTTTATCCCATTCCATGGCGAGGTTTCCTTTCGACAACGAACAACACATCGTCCTCGGTAATACCGGCCCTTTCGATGAGCGGCTGCATGTTCAACAGGGCTTGCTGCTGTTGCGGATCATGCGCGTCGCTGCCGAACGTGAACTTGCACCCTGCCCGCTTCGCGATCGCGATCATCCGAAGCGGCGTGTCCAGAGCGAACGCGGGATTCATTCCGCCGGGCACGACAGACCCCGCATTGATCTCAATCGCCACATGGTTCTCACGGGCCGTGCTGAAGGCGTCGAACAGTTCGGCATCCGAGACCGCGTTGAGCGTGGGTTCAAAGAGCCCCTTCAACTGCCCAACACCGATCAACCCAAACGGATGTGCGATCGCGGTCGGTAGCCCGCTCGTGACGCCCGAGAGGAACAATTTCAGCAGCAGGTCGGCCACGTCCCGGGGCGTATAACTCTTCGGCTGCTCCACGCCATCCGTCATGTGGATGTGACTGCAGGACAGCAACACAAAATCCAGGGATTCCGCGAACTCTTCGGTGATGCTGAACTTGCCCGGCGCCACGGTCTCCGCTTCGCACCCGACCAGGACGCGAACCTTTGTTTCGATGGCTTCGAGATCCTGCCGGAGCTTGGTGATCTGGCTCTCGTCCTGCGGGCGGTACCAGCCGTTGGGTTGGATGGCCGGATTCATCCAGAGATGATCGGCAAAACCGAGGGTTCGCAGCCCCATCTGTTCCGCCCGGGCAATGATCTGGCGGGGGGTTTGCTCCTTCTTGGCCGAACAGCAACTCGACAGATACGTATGGATGTGCAAATCGTGATCAATCGTCATGGTTGGCTCCAGAAACGCCCCTTCCTACTTTGCGCCGAGTTTCCTCGCGACTTCGCCCGCCAAAACGAAGAGGGCCTTCTCGCGGTCCTGCCAACCGTCAACAAACTGCGCCTGCCCATTGCGCTCCTCCGCTCTGTAATAAGCGTGCGTCTCGGCTGAGCCCCATTTCGGCAGCTTCTTGCCGCTCTTCCGCAGCGCATCGTCCAGCGCCTCGACCGGGTTGCGCTTGCCGCCCGCCACACCCATGCTCTTCAGGTCCTCGTCATTGCCCCAGACCGTCTTCCACATTATGCGATGATGCGCGTCCAGCGCCTCCTGGCAGCGCCGGGCCAGTTCCTCACCGAGCTTGGCCTTCTTGGCTGCATCCAGCAACGCATCTTCCAGCGCGATCCGCGCCTCGCAGACCTGGACGCCTTCCTTGAACGACTCCAGGCGCGCCGTGGCCACGGCGCCATCCGGCCCCGGCGCAAGCTCCCAGTCGCCGATATCCAGGTTGCGCCAGTTGTTTTCAGGATAACGGGAATAGACACTCCCGGCCCGCGCGCCCTTCTTGTTGCGCATCGCCGGCCACAGGTCCGCGCCCATGCGGCCCATACCGCGCTGCCCGCCCGTAATCTGGAAGGCCTGAACTTCACGGATGAAAGCGGCTGAATCCGTGTTCAGTTCATAACGCATGTAGCCGGAGAGGATGGCCAGGTTCCGCCATCCGTACAGCCGCCCCTTGTCGGGATTCACATTGAACGTCAGGTTGTAAACGAAAGCGGCGTAGCCAATGTCGGCGATCTTGTACAGCCCCTTGTTCCCGATCACCACATCCTTGGCCGGACCGGCGTGCCCGTGGATCACCCACGGCAGCCCGCCCGCCACATCATTCCAGAAGGCCACTTCCTCCTTGCTCGGCCACACATCCGGCATGATCCCCAGCATCATGGTGTTTTCCAGACCACGCTTTTTCATGCGATCCATCACCGCGGCCATCACCGGCCGCCAAATCGCCTGGCTCGCCGGATCTTCATAACGGGGCAGGAACAGGGATTGGGTCTCCTTGGTCGCCGGGTCCCATCCGGTCACCCGGGGACCTTTGCCGAACACCTCCTGGCGGGCCTCCCGGACCGCCTTCCCGCCATCCGGAGCGTAGCTGTTGACGGCGCGAGTCGTATCCACCTTGGACATGCAGACATCCCACACAAGGAAGATCACCAGCTTCGGCTTGCCCAGGTTCTTTTCCGCCGTGTCCAGGTACTTGTCCAAAACCGAGTAATCGCACGCGTACGCATTCTCCCCTTGCTTGATCCAGCGCACCATGGACTGTTCATTGCCGAAATTGGTCCGCTCGATCAACGGCACATACAACACGCGGCTTCCGGTCGGGCTCAGGAGGCGGAACGAACGGGCGATCAATTCCCAGTGTCTTTCCGACCACAGCGGCACATTGTATTCCACGGCCAGGGTGTCGGGCGATTGCACGAAATCCGACCAGGTTCGGTAATCCTGCGGATCCGGCAGCGTCCAGTTCGCAATGTCCAGATTCAACCTCACCTTGACCGGCGTCGCGCCTTCCGTCTGCACGGTGACTTCGCCGTTGTACGCCCCCGCCTTCGCATCCTTGGGAACCTGCACCGTGACGAACACCGGCAAAACCGCCCGGCCTTGCACGGGCGCCACAGCGGGCGCCGAATCCACCAGAACATCCAGCCGGTTGGGCCAGCCCCATCCCTGCGTGTCCCAAGCCGTTGCATATCGCACGTGCACATTCGATGCGGAAATGACACCGCCGGGACCGGTCAACGCTCCGGTTGTGGCTTTCAGACCCTTGATGGCGCCGCTGGACTCGGTCACGATCTTTCCCGAGAAAGTGCCATTGCGGGCGCCGACTAACTCAACGGGCTTCAATTCCTTCACGGCATTCGTGGACAGCTCATCCGAGACCACATCGCTGGTCCAGACCTTCACGTCCGCCGCCTGCGCGATAAACGCGATACTCAGTACCGCCAATACCGCCACCATTGTCCTTATTGTTCC
>SESE01000480.1_pt1 | contig 16729 bp, 9 predicted proteins | sample 3171371 | NCBI WGS metagenome assembly SESE01 (sample SAMN06051881, study PRJNA518727) | freshwater metagenome | biome: subpolar coniferous forest; feature: holomictic lake; material: water; isolation source: holomictic Lake 442, 13 m depth | place: Canada: near Kenora, Ontario | collected... | reverse complement strand
CTCTGCGATGAGACTTCCTTCCCTGCAATCCCGGAAGATCCCTAATTTCCTCTAGTCCCCCTGCCCTCTCTGCAGCTTGTCCACGGCCTGCTTCAGGAGGCTGTTGGGGGCAAAGTCGAAGTAGCGGGCCAGGTTGATGGAGATGATGGCCTGGTCAACCTTCTGGCCGTCGCTGCGGCGGCTGTGGCGGTAGCCGAACTTGAAGTCCCGGTAGGACGCGATCAGACCCAGGCCGTTGCTGCGCTCACCCTCGGCCCGCAGGGTGGCCAGCACGCCGAGGCCCCAGGTGGGCTTGTACCCTGCCCCGGGGTCGTACCACTGGAGGCCCAGGACCTCTGCGCCGGTGATGGGGCTCCCGCTGGAAGACTGGCGGCCCTGGAAGGCCACCACGCCGCTCACGGGATGGAGAATCTTCACCTGCCGGGTGGGGATGTCCGTGATGGCCCGCTTCACGTCAAACCACCCATTGGCCAGGGACTCCCAGGGGTACTCCTGCAGGGTGACGTGCTCGTAGAAAGCCTTCCACTGCGAAGCCAGCTTCTGTATCTGGGCGTCCTTTTCGATGATGAAGACCCGAGCACTGGGCTGGGTGATCTCCCCGAAGACCTGGGCCTGGATCTTGAGCACAGCCTGGACGGTCTTGGCGTCCGCCGGAATCAGCTGCAGGTTGAAGAGCCAGCGCTCCCCACGGGTCTGGCGGTCCACCTCCCAGACCGGATTCAATTCTGCGACGGCCCGGGCCGCCTCCGGCAGCGGCGCAGGGGCGGCCTCAGGCCTGGCACTGGCAAAGGATTCCAGGGCCGGGGCCGGGAGGCCAGGGATGGCCAGCACCCGCTGCCGCAGCAGGCCCAGGTTGCGGGCCGTCTCGTCCCGGAGGCGCTGGACGCTCGGGGCCTGGGGATCGCTGGCGAAGGCGGCGTCGAGATCGGCCAGGCTCTGGTCGATGATCGCCAAGGCTCGCCCTTGAATCGGGATGGTCGCCACACCGGCGGCGGCGGCCGGCGGCGCGGCGCAGAGGGGCAGCGGGAGGCAGAGACAAATCAGCAGGGCGAGTACGGTTCGCATGGCAGCCTCACCAGAGCTTCTGGTTGGTCATGGACTGGACGACCTGCATGAAGTCCTGGAGCCCAGTCTTGTCGGCGAAGCGCTGCGCGAGGTCCTGGAAGGCCCCCTGGCGACCCAGCGAGGACGCCGCCGTTGGGTTTGTGGCGGCGAGCTCCTGGAGCTCCCGTTCGGGGGTGTAGGTGGCTTCATCCAGGGTGATGCTCCACAGCAGCTGCATGTACACCTCGGGCGCCTGCACGTAGGTGAAGATGTCGTGGGGCTGCACCCCAGCTCCCCAGGCCTTGAACACCCTGTTCTGGAACAGGCGGCTGGACCACTCAGGGCGGAAGGCGTCCACCATGGGGATGGGGTCAAACGCATTGCGGTAGCTGTAGTAGCGCTGCAGGGCACCCTTGTCGACGGGATCCATGGTCCAGGGCCGGCAGAGGCTGGGCTGCGGCGGGTTGTAGGCGGGCAGCTCCGGGCGCTCCAGCACCTTGGCCACGTTGGCCAGCATGTGGACGGCGGGGAGTTTCTTGTAGTCCGTCACCCCCTGATCCGCCAGGAGATGGATCACGTCCGTGGCGACGGCCGTGCCCAGGCTGTGGGCGATGACCACCAGCTGCCGGTCCGGCGCTGCCGTCAGCGCCACCAGCAGCGGCGACAGTGCTGCGGCCAGCTTGGTGATGATCGTTGCGCGGGCCTGCGGGTGGAAGCGCCAGATCAGCACGTCGAGGATGTGGGTGTAGAGGAAGGAATCCGACGACTGGAGGTCACTGAGCGCACCCAGGACGCCCGTGTCCTGGAGGAAGGGCTGGAGGTCCGCTAGGGAGCCCGCCTGCCGCAGGGACGCGAAGACGTCGTCGTACACAAAAGGAATGGCCTTGGCCTTCAGGGGCTGGCCGGACAGGCTCTCGTGCTTCTGCTGCAGGAAGGCCCAGGCCGCCTCGTGGAAGGTGGCGTCGTGCTTGCCCATGCCGTGCAGGAAGACAACCGTGGTCTCAGTGCTCATGCTGGGTGTCCTTGAAAGACCGAGTCCACGGAGTGTTCGCCCAGCTTGCGGTAGGCCTCCCACTGGGCCTCGTCAAAGAACTGATCCGCCGTGGACTCGTGGGGGAAGTCGGGGTGGGTCGCATGGTAGTAGCGCAGGTCCATGGGCTCGTCCCCCACCAGCGCGGGCTTGAGCACCAGCAGGAAGGACTGCGCCGGGTGTTCCTCGGGTCCGCAGGGATAGGTGATCTTCGCCAGCGCGGCATGGGCGCGGGAGAGGCCCTGGGTCGAAGGCTTGGCCAGGACGGCACCGCCCTCGCCCGGCACCCAGTCGCCGCGGCGCAGGGCCTCCAGGGGGCCCAGGCCCGCTCCTGCGCCCTGCCCTGCCGGCAGCCCAAGGCCCTGCTCCAGCTCCTGCCATGCCGCTGCCAGCTCCGAGGCCGCCAGGAACCGCAGCTCTGCGCCGAAGTCGTTGCGCAGCTTGAGGGTCAGGTTGCCCAAGTCATCGAAGACATAGTCCGCATCACCTCCGGCATCGCACAGGATGATGAAGGGAACCCGCCGTCGGGCCAGCTCATAGACCCCCGAGTTTTCGAAGTGCCCGCCATCGCTGAGGTACCAGTGGCGCCGGGCGGTCCCCTGGAAGCGGGCCAGCCACTCGTCGAGCAGGTGGGCCTGCACGGGCAGGGACGTGGAGAAGCGGTGCCAGAGACCGGACTGACCCGCAGCCTTGTCGGTGCGCTCCGAGGAATCGACGCCACTCTCCCACCAGTAGCCGGTGCGGATGTTGAAGAAGCCGCAGAGGAAGCTCAGTCCGAAGCTGGTGCGGGCACCCATGCCCGTGCTGACGGCCGCACCGGAGATGCCCACCCACTGGCCGAGGGTCAGGGGCTGGGGGGCCAGGGCCTGGCCTTGGCTGGAGAAGAAGACGGGCCAGGGATTGCCGGCGGCAGCCGCTTCAGGCACGAGCAGGCAGGGAGCCTCCTTTGCCCACAGCGCATGGTGGCGCACCCCCACGCTGAGGCCCACCGGACCTGCCGCCAGGATCAGGCCCTTGCGGTCTTGGTTCTGGATCTGGGTGGAGCCGTCCAGGGTCTCGTTGATGGTCACGTTCACGAAGTGGAGGGGGCCTCCCTGCTGCCAGGGCTGGTAGGTCTCGAAGGGCAGATCATCGCCGGGCGCATTGTCGCGGGGGCTCGTGCTGCGGGACCGGCGCTCGGGGTTGCTGGCCCCCAGGAAGGTGCGGGTCAGGCGCTGCTGGTAGAAGGCGCTCATGGCGCTGAGGTTGAGGAAGGCGAGGTTGCGCCCAAAGGCGAAGAGGCTGAGGGCGGCCGCAACCAGGAGCGCGCCCAGCCACACCCGCTTGGCAAAGGGCGCACCGGGGGCCGTAACGGTCGGCGGCGGCAGGGCGGTGGACTGCTGGGGCGCAGCTTCGGGGGCACGCGCCGGGCTGGCTGCGGGGCGGGCCGTTGACGGCGGCTGCACCAGCAGGGCCCCCACAGAGCCGGTGGGCTGGGCTGCCTGCAGGGGCCAGCCCACGGGCTTGAAGCCCCAGGCCAGGCCGGTGGCCAGGGCCGCATACCCCACCATGAGGACGGCCAGGAGGAGGGCGGCGACGGCCCCGGCAATCAGGTTGACGGGGGGGGTCACCCCCTCCTTCTTGTCCGGCAGCAGGGTGGCCAGCTTGTGCCCCCACACGGACAGGGCGCCGGCCACCGAGGCGAAGCCCGCCGCCCAGAGAGCCACCCCGTGCCGGCCCTGATCGGCCCAGATGGCATAGGCGGACTGGCCCAGGGTGTCTGCCCCGGCAAACAGGAGCACCAGGAGGGTGAGCATGAGGCCCGCGTTGAGCAGGTGGGAGAGGCGCCAGCGCAGCCAGGAGGCGCGCTCCGCCGGCAGGGGTTCGTAGGAGGCACTCTGGCGCAGGCCTGCCGCCCGGGCAAAGCGCCGCTCCAGGAGGGCCAGCCAGGCCACGGCCTGCAGACCTTCCAGGGCCGCAGCGAACCCCGCCCAGGTCACCCAGGAGAGACCGAACCAGGGCCGGGTCGCCTCCCGGAGGGACGGTGCCCAGAGGCCGAGGGAGCCCACCCCAGCGAACAGCAGGACGGTCCCTGCGGCCACCCGCACCGGCGAAAACAGCCGAGACTTGCGGTCCTCGCCCCGGGCCTCCACCAGCCAGTAGGCCCAGGCTGGCGGCACCACCACCACCAGGACGAGGAGGCCCGCCAGCGCGCCCCAGGGACTCAGCCAGAGGCTGGAGCCAGGCTGCGCCGTCCAAGCGAGAAAGGAGCCCGGAATGGGCAGGGCCCAGACCCCCTTCAGAGCCAGCAGGACACCGAGAAAGAAGGTCCCCAGGACCACCTGCACGGCCACCCAGTTGCGCAGCAGGATCGTGGCGATGAGCAGCAGGTCCCCGCTGCCGCTCGGGGCCAGGTAGCGGCCGTTGTTCCGCAGCCAGCGGATGGGCGAGGCACCCCTGGGGGGGACCGTCTGTGCGCCCTTCCCGCCGCTCCCCGGCACGGGGGGCGGATCCTGCTCCAGGCAGGCCAGCGCGCCAGCCAGGCCGTCCCGCTGGATGAGGGCACCCAGGAAGCTCCCGGCGTACCCGCCGCCCGAGACCGTGCTCAGGAAATCCACTTTCGCCAGGATGCCCTTGCGCGCCAAGCCCCGGAGCACCCCCAGACAGAAGGTGGCGCTGCGGATGCCCCCACCCGAGAGGGCCAAGCCAACGGGGCCGGTGCCCGTCAGGGGCTGGCCCAGCGCCTGCTCGGCCCGGGCCCGCCGCGCCTGCACCCGAACCGACTCCGCCTGGGCGAGGCCTTCCGGGTACTCGGACCCGCGTGCTGGAAGCGTGTATGGGGCCTGGGACATGCCGCCTCCGGGGGAACCGCACGGAGAATCGAGACCAACGCAGGTCGGCTCGCTCGAGAATGCATTGAAATCAGATTCGTAGTATTTATCGCCCCGAATCGTTGTCAACCGTTCTTTTCTTAGTCAATTCGTTACAACAGAGATCAATTACTGGACATGGCATGGCCTAGCCAAACCCAGGAACCCGACTGCCTAAGGCTCGAGGAGGCCCTTCGAGACGGCGTAGGTGGTCAGGGCCGCAACGGAATGGAGGCCCAGGCGCTTCATCAGGTTTGCGCGATGTCGCTCCACGGTCTTGGGGCTGATGCCGAGGTGGGTGGCGATGTCCTTGCTGCGCCTGCCTTCGGCCACCAGCTTGAGGACCTCCCGTTCCCGCACGGAGAGGACATCGTACATGGATACCTCTGGCGGGACCTCCTTCACGAGGTAGCGGGCGACGACCTTGGTGGCGATGGCCGGGCTAAGGACGCGCTCTCCGGCCAGCACACTGAACAGGGCCGTCCGTAGCTCATCGGAGTCCGAATCCTTCAGGAAATACCCATCGGCGCCGGCCGTCAGCGCCGCAAAGAGGTGCTCCTCATCCTTGTGGGCCGTCACCACCAGCACCCGGCTCCCATCACTGACCCGCTTGATCTCCCTGAGGGCCTCGATGCCATTGGTGCCTGGCATCGAGAGATCCAGCAGGACCACGTCCGGCTGCAGTGCCTGGGCGCCGCGGATGCCCTCCTGGCCGTCGGAAGCCTCTCCCACAACCGTAAAGTTGGGCCAGGACTCCAGGAGTGAGCGCAGGCCCTCCCTCATGAGGGCGTGGTCCTCCACGATGAGCACACTGTATTTCCTTTTCTGATTCATCTGGCCCCCCGTTGAGGCACGGTCTTGTTCGGTGGTGAGGAGCTCGGCCCTTGCGCCTTCGCTTTCGGAGAGGTGGGGCCGAACTCTTTTGCGCGCTGGAGCGGCGCCCCAAAGGACAGGGGCCAGCGTGCAAGTACCTGGGTGCCGCTGCCCGGGGACGACTCGACCTCGAAGGTCCCGCCGCTGGCTTCGGCCCGCTCCCGCATGGAGGAGAGGCCCAGGCCGCCACCGGTGCTGGCCCGGTCCACGGCGGTGGGATCGAACCCCTGCCCGTTGTCAGCGACCTTCAGGGTCAGGGTCCCCTGCGCCAAGCCCAGGCTGAGGTCGATCACGCTGCCCTTGCCGTGCTGCTCCGCATTGTGGAAGGCTTCCTGCACGACCCGGTAGAGAGTGATCTTGAGGGCCTCTGGGATCGCCTCCTCAGCGACCCGGATCCGCTTGTTCACCTGGATCATGGGGTGGCTGGTCTTGAAGCCGCGCAGGAACCAGTTGAGGGTCGGCACAATGCCCAGGTCATCCAGCATGGAGGGCCGCAGGTCCATGGAGATGCGCCGAACCTCCTCGATGGCACCACTCAGAATGGTCATCATGGCGGGCGTGCAGGCCAGATGTCCGCCCTGGCCATCCGCGCGTGCTCCCACCACCCGTCCCCCCATGAGGCGCAGGGCGCTCAGGGTCTGGCCAAGGCTGTCGTGCAGATCCAGGGCAATCCGCTTGCGCTCGTCATCCTGGGCCGTGAGCAGGCGGGCGGACAGCCGCTCGAGCAGGGTGGTCTGGGCCTGGTGCTGGACTTCCAGGCTCCGGTTGAGCTTCAGGAGGCTCTCCTCGCGGCGCCGGCGTTCGGTGACATCGACGCAAAACAGGTTGGCGTAGCTGGCCTCGAGCACCGGCGTCACGAAGCAGAGCCAGTCGGTGCCTCGGTGACTGCTCGCCAACTTGCAGGGGCTGCCCTTGCGAAGAACCCGCTCAACGGTCTCACCCAGCTCCGCTGGCACAGGCTCGCCAATGATCAGAGGCCACTCGACCAGGTGCTTCAGTGCACCTTCATTGGCATACAGCAGGTGGCCATCCTGGGAGATTCGCAGGATGGGATTCAGGTTCTCGGAGGGAAAGCGGGCCAGGTCCCGGAGCGATTCTTCCAGCTGCTTGAGGGGGGTGATGTCTGAGATCGCCAGGAGGTACTCCAGCGGGCCCTTCTCCGCTGGCAGGACCTTGAGCTCGATCCTCGCCCAGAAGAAGCTGGCCTTGGTCCGCAGCAGACGCAGCTCGAAGGCCGCCGTGCCCTTGGTCTCTCGGGACTTGGGCCGGTGCCGGTAGAAGATGTCCTGGTCCTCGCGGAGGATGAACGCGGAGAACCGCTGCATGACCAGCTGCCCCCGGGGCGCGGCCAGCAGGGTAGCCAGGGCGAGGTTGGCCTTCTGGATCAGCCCCTGTTCGCTGAGGGTGCAATAACCCACCGGTGCGAGCTCATAGAGGTCGAAGTACCGCGCCAGGGAAGCGTCCAGCTCCACCTGCACCCTGCGCAGCTCCTCGTTCTGGAGCTCCAGCTCGATCTGATGGACCTGGAGCTCATGGATCAGGTGGTGCAGCTCCGCAGGCGAGGCCTGTCCCATGCTGTCGGCGGACGCCCCCGGGCGGCCTGCAAAGACCCTCTCGGCTTGGCGGCGCAAGTCGCCAGAGGGCTTCGGCGAGTTGGTCATGGCCGACCATTCCGGGCGATCGTCATCCGTGGCGGCAGAGCCCGAGGGCCGAAAGGAGGCCAGAGGGCTGCCGGCGCACCCTGGCCCTGCCGGGGCCAGCAGGCTTTTACCGCCAGGTTCTGAAGGCCCTTTGTCGTTCCCAGCATGGGGTCACCCGCCAGATGAATCATGCGCCGAATTCCCTGACTCATGGGGTGATAGGTTGCGTTCCGTGCAGGTGGGCGAAGTCCCGCTTTTGCGCTGCGCACGGCGCACTGCGCAAATCCTGATAAATTATTATTTAAATAAAACGACAAAGGCTTGCTCCGCCGATGCATTTGGGCCCGTGGGCCCACCGAATCAAGCGCATGATTCCCAAAGCAGAGGTGTGCCATGGCCCGAAAGATTGAAGCCAAACCAAAACGGACACCCAAGCCCCTCGCAGCCTCCCCCCCTGCGCTCCCCGACGCCCCCGTACGGCAGCCAGCGAACCCGTTTCCCATCGTGGGCATCGGCGCCTCGGCGGGCGGGCTGGGTGCTTTTGAAGCCTTCTTCTCGGGCATGCCCGCCAAGGCGGATCCCGGCATGGCCTTTGTACTGGTCCAGCACCTGGCCCCCAATCACAAGAGCCTCCTGACGGAGCTCATCCGGCGCTACACCCGCATGGATGTCTTCGAAGTGAGGGATGGAATGGTGGTCCAGCCCAACTGCGCCTACATCATCCCGCCGGGCCGGGACATGGCCTTCCTGAACGGCACCCTGCAGCTGCTGGAGCCGGCAGCACCGCGCGGTCAGCGTCTCCCCATCGACTTCTTCTTCCGCTCGCTGGCCCAGGACCAGCGGGAACGGGCCATCGGCATCGTGCTCTCGGGCACCGGGAGTGATGGCACCCTGGGCCTGCGGGCCATCAAGGGCGAAGGCGGCATGGCCATGGCCCAGACCCCGGAGTCCACCGAGTTTGCCGGCATGCCCCAGAGCGCCCTCGCCACAGGGCTGGTGGACTTCGTGCTGCCGCCTGCCGAGATGGCCGCCCAGCTCATGGCCTATGCGGCCCACGCCTTCGGCCAGCCCTTCACCCGGTCGACGAGCATCCCCTCGCCCAAGCTGGAAAATGCCCTGAAGAAGGTCTTCATCCTGCTGCGGTCCCAGACGGGCCACGACTTCTCCCAGTACAAGCCGAGCACCATCCACCGCCGCATCGAGCGCCGCATGGCCGTGCATCAGATCGATGCCGTCGAGACCTATGTCAGCTACCTGCAGCAGGCGCCAGTGGAGGTGGAAGCGCTCTTCCGGGACCTGCTCATCGGCGTCACCAACTTTTTCCGGGACCCAGCGGCGTTCCAGGCACTGGAAGACCTGGCCCTCCCCAGCCTCTTCGCCGACCGCCCCGTAGGCTCAGTGATCCGGGTCTGGTGCGTGGGCTGCTCCACCGGCGAGGAGGCCTACTCCCTCGCCATCCTGCTGCAGGAGCGCATGGAGGCCATGAAGCAGCGGTTCACCCTGCAGGTGTTCGCCACGGATATCGATAGCCGGGCGGTGGCTGCGGCCCGGGCGGGCCTCTATCCGGCCAGCATCGCCGTCGATCTCTCGGCGGAACGGCTGGCCCGGTTTTTCGTGCCCGAGCCCGGCGGCGGGGGCTACCGGATCCACAAGGGCATCCGGGACACGGTGGTCTTTTCCGAGCAGAACGTGATCAAGGATCCGCCCTTCTCCAGGCTCGATCTCGTCTGCTGCCGGAACCTCATGATCTACCTGGGCAGCGACCTGCAGAAGAAGCTGCTCCCGCTGTTCCACTACGCCCTGAACCCCGGTGGCATGCTCTTCCTGGGCATCTCGGAGACCATGGGCGAGCATACGGACCTCTTTGGCGTGGTGGACCGCCAGGCCAAGCTCTACCAGCGCAAGGAGGACGCCCGCAGCAGCCGACGGGCGGCCTTCGGCCCCTTCAGCCCCCCCATGACGGCGATCCACGCCTCCCTGCCCCAAGCAGCCGGCAAGACGGCCTACCCCATGAGAAACCAGCTGCGCGACCTGACGGAGCACGCCCTCCTGCAGAAGGCCACCCCGCCGGGTGCCCTCGTCAACAGCCAGGGCGACATCCTGTACCTGCACGGCCGCACCGGGACCTTCCTGGAGCTGGCCGCCGGCGAGGTCGGCCTCCCCAACATCCTGAAGATGGCTCGGGAGGGCCTGCGGCGGGAGCTGGTCACGGCCCTCCACACGGCGGCAGGGACCAGCGAGCCGGTGAGCTGCCCGGCCCTTCAGGTCAGGACCAATGGTCACTTCACGCGGGTCAACCTGAGCATCCATCCCCTGGCGGGCCGAGGGAGCAAGCTGGCTCCAGGATCCCTGGAGGCAGACCTCTTCCTGATCGTCCTGGAGGAGACTGGCGCCCCGGTCTTGGCCGGACCCGAGCCAGCGCCAGGAACCCCGGATCCAGCTTCGCTCTCCGGGGGGGACATCACGGCGCTCAAACAGGAGCTGCGCATCAAGGAGGAGTACCTCCAGACGGCCAATGAGCAGCTGGAGACCTCCAACGAGGAGCTCAAGTCCTCCAACGAGGAGATGCAGTCGGTGAACGAGGAGCTGCAGTCCACCAACGAGGAGCTGGAGACCTCCAAGGAGGAGCTGCAGTCGGTGAACGAGGAGCTGGCCACCGTCAACGGGGAGCTGCAGACCAAGGTGGTGGATCTGTCCCGGGCCAGCAACGACATGAACAACCTGCTGGCGGGCACGGGCATCGGCACGGTCTTCGTGGACCTGCACCTGCGCATCCTCCGCTTTACCCCCACGGCCAGCGCCATCATCAACCTGATTCCCAACGATGTGGGGCGCCCCGTGGCCCATCTGGTGTCCAACCTGGTGGGCTGCGACCACATGATCACGGATGCGCAAGCGGTCCTGGATTCGTTGATCCCCAGGGAAGCGGAAGTGCAGACCAAGGACGGCAGGTGGTTCACCATGCGGATCCAGCCCTATCGCACCCTGGACAATGTCATCGAAGGCGCCGTGATCACCTTCGTGGACATCACTGAGCGGAGGCAGATGCGGGAAGCGCTGCTGAAGGCCAACGACTTGCTCCGCCTGGCGGTGGTCGTCCGGGATGCCCACGATGCCATCACGGTCCAGGACCTGGAGGGCCGCACCCTGGCCTGGAACCCCGGGGCGGAGCGGCTGTATGGCTGGACGGAAGCCGAGGCCCTGGCCATGAATGTCCGGGACCGGATTCCGAAGGAGCTCCAGAAAGGGGCCCTGGCCACCCTCGCCCAGCTCAGTCGGGCCGAGATTCTGGCGCCGTACCTGACCCAGCGGCTCACCAAGGATGGCGCCAGCCTGGCCGTCTCGATCATCTCCACAGCCCTGCTCAGGGAATCCGGAGAGCTGTACGCCATCGCCACCACCGAGCGACCCGCGCCATCAGCCGCACCGACCCCCTGAACGGAAAGCACTGACGGCCTGCGTTCCGATCATTCCCATGGACAGGAGGGCGGCCCGGGCGCAGGCTCACGCTGCACCACGGGCGTGGTGACTGCGGGGTGGCGTGTGGGCACGGAAGATGAAGGCGCCATCCTGCGGGTGCTGGCGGAGCGCTACCCCACCCTCAAGGAGCTGCGGAAGGCCAACCCCCCGGAGGCCGCAAGCTTCCTGAAGGGCACCCAGAAGCAGTCCGAGAGCTGGCCAGTGGATGCGCTCATCGACGGGTATCTGGATAACCAGCCCTAGGGGCGCAATGACTCCGGGTGGATGATCCACTCGCTGCGGCGGAGCAGCTGGGGGTCGGGGCCGGGGCTGAGCTGCATGATGTAGCAGCCCTTGGCGGCATAGCGCTGGCCGGGACCAAAGCTGAGCCGAAGGTAATCCGGGAGCGCCTGTTCTGGCTGCATCCCGATGCGGTCCAGGAGGTTGTCCCGGTAGAAGTTGAGGTACATCTCGGCGAGGCCTTGGCGGAGCACCTGGATCATGGAGTAAACCCGGGTGGCAATGCGCGACTCGGGGTTCCTCGGCGTCAGCCCGGCCATCAGCGTAGCGGCATACTTCGAGACCTCGGGTTCGTGCTTGGGGTCCCGGTAGGGATAGGTGATGCGGGTGAAGGCCCTCGCCCCCTCGGGCAGCTCCGACACTGTGGGGCCCAGCAGGCGCGAGGAGAGAAACACCTGCTCGGGGTGCCTGGCGGACTCCGCCAGCTCGCCCAGGGCCGCGAAGGAGCCTGGGCCGGTCCAGAGGAGGAGCGCCGCCGGCCGCTCCTTGCGCAGCAGGTCCTGGAGCTGGGCTCCGGCAACCTGGGTGATCCCCTTGCCCAGGGGGACTTCCTTCAGGCCGCGCCGTCCCAGCTCCCGCCAGGTCTCCCGGAAACCGGCAGCGAGGGCCTGACCCGTCGCGCCCTCCTGGGTGATCTGCAGGACCCGTCCGCCCGGGGGCAGGCTGGCCAAGTAGCGGGCGGCGGCCTGCCCTTCCTGATAGAACCCCTTGGAGAAGTACAGCGTGTACCAGTCGGTGTTGGAGAGCACCGGCAGGTCGGTGATGGGGAGCAGGCAGGGCAGCCGGTGGGTCTCGCAGAAGGTGTGGATGGGCCGCCAGTCCCCGTAGGAGATGCCCCCCAGCAGGGCAAAGACGGGCTCCTCCGCCAGATAGGCCTCCAGCTGTTGCCCCCAAGTCTCGGGGGCGCCCTTGAGGCGCCAGACGGAGAGGGCCAGCTTGCGGTAGCTGCCGTTCATCTCACTGCCACCGGCGCTCTGGTACATCCGGTTGTCGAAGCCGTCCGAGTAGCGGTTGTGCCGCGCCAGGTAGTTGTTCATGGGCACCAGCATCGCCCGCTCGTCCTCGAGGCTGACCTCCTCGGTGACGACGGTGGCAAAGCGGATGGTGGTGGCGTCCACGCCCGGGGACACGGTGGCCGAGAGGGAGCGCAGGTAGTGGATCAGGATGGCCATGTTCGGGTCGGACAGCTGGAACCGGGGCATGGCGGGATGCAGCTCATGACCCGTGGGGTCCACACCGGTGCGGAGGACCCGGGCCAGGGTCGCGTCGGTATAGGCGGGTCGCGCCTCCGGCGTGATGGCGAGGATGTCCTTCCGGGCCTCGGGCGAGAGGTTCGGGAGCTTCCAGTAGCGGGGCTGGAACAACCGGGCGGCGTTGGCGGGGAGCGTGACGACACCCCCCTCGGCAGAGCCCAGCCCGCTCCTCAGGTGACAGCTCAGACAGGTGAAGGTGCTGCCCGGTACGGGCACACCCTCGCTCACCTGGGTCCGCAGGGGGGCACCGGAGGGCAGGAGGCCCTGGCGATACATGCGCTCGCCCAGGGCCAGTGCCCGGTCGGGAGAAAGCCCTGCCACAGCCCCGGAGGAGGAGGCTGGGGCAGGGTCCCGGGTCCCCGCACAGAGGGCCCCGGAAAGAACCAGGATGCCCAGTACCCAGCCAAGGGTCCTGGACACCTGGGCGCAGAGTCCACGCCCCCTCATGGGGACTCTGCCAGATGGCGAAACGGGGTGGTGGGCTGCATGTCCCCTCCTCCGATGGGCAAACGGCCGGGTGAGCGTTCCTTGCTGGCGAGCGTCAGGGAATGGTCCCCACCACGGTGATGGAAACAGGGGCGGTGCCAGTCGGGTAGAAGGTGGGCTCCAGGAGGACACCGGTGACGGGATCCACAGAACAGAGGGCGATCTGGTTGCCGTGGTAGTCGGCGAGGAAGCCCCACTTCCCACTGCGGCTGACCACCAGGCAGTCCGACCCGGCGGCCTCGAACAGGTCATAGTCATCGTCCATGATGGGCGTGAGCGCACCGGAGATCAGGTCCAGGGCATAGGCGGCGAAGTCGTTGTCCGAGTTCACCAGCGTGATGTAGATCACGGCCTGCGTGGGATTCGCAGCGACGCCGTGATAGGCGTCACTGTTGTTCAGCCCCGTGTCCATGGGTGCCAGGTCCGTCAGGCCACCCGTGGCAACGTCCACGTGGTACCCATAGACGAGGCAGGCCTGGGCGGCACCACCGGCGCGGCCCTCACTCTTGGTGTAGAGGTACTCCCCCGTGTGGCTGAGGGCCAGGGCCAGGGGCCCGGTGCTGGCGGGCAGGTTGCGGGTGGCGTTCGGTGTGAGGGCCCCGGTGGCCGGGTTCAGGGTGAAAACCTGAAGGGTGTCCGAGGTTCGGCCCGCGGTGAACAGGTACAGCCCGGAGCCGTGGATGAGCACATCCCCGGTGCCGCCGGCGGTGGCGATGCTGGGCGTGGCCAGCGGCAGGAGGGCACCGGTGGTGGCGTTGAGTGCGTAGGCCGAGAGGGACCCCTCGCAGCGCACATAGACGAACTTGCCACCAGGATCCACGGCGGCGGACCAGGGCCCGGTGCCGGTCGCATAGGCAGCGACCCGGGTGAGCGCCCCCGTGGTGGCGTTGATGCTGTAGACCGTGAGGGTGTTGACCTTCACCACGCCATTCCCGTTCACCACAAACAGGAACTTGCCGGCGGGATCGGAGGTGACATGGAGGGCCGTGGTGGCGACGTCGTAGGGCGACTGGGCCAGCGCCTGCAGGGCCCCGGTGGCCTCATTGAGGGAGAACCCGCTGATGCCTCCGCCGGCATTGGCCACGTAGACGAACTTGCTCGTGAAGGTGCGCACCGCCACGGTGAGAGCCTGCTGGGTGGCCTGCCCCACTGAGTTGGTGGTCGTGAGGGTGTAGGTGGTTCCCACGGTGGGCAGCACGGCGATCTGGCTGCCGCTCGTAACCGTTCCCACGCCCTGGTCAATGCTGCCGTCCCCGGTGAAGGTGAACGTCAGCAGGGTGCCCTGCCCTCTCGTGATGGCGGCGGGGTTGGCCCTGAAGGCCGTGATGGTGGCGGGGTCCGGTACCGAGACCGTGACCGAGTCGTAGGTGTAGTCCCCGGCCAGGTTCGTTACCCGCAGGGTGTAGGTGGTGGTGACCGTGGGCTTCACTTCCCGGGTGGCTCCGCTGGTGACAGTGCCGATCGCGTGGTCGACCACACCGGTCCCCCCGCTGAAGGCAAAGCCCAGGAGGGTGGCGGTGCCGGAGGCGACCTCGGTCTCACTGACGTAGAGCTGTTCGATGGTCGGGAAGGCCACGATGAGGCTGCTGGCACTGGCCGCCGTGGACGGGGTTCCCGCCCCATTGGTGACCTGGCAGCCGAGGACGACGGACCCGGTACTTCCGGGGGCGAAGGTGATGCTGGCGGTGCCCGCCCCGGTTACCAGGGTGCCGCCACTGAGGGTCCAGGTGTAGGTGGAGTCAGCCTGGGCGGGCACCGAGGCGCGGTAGCCGGTTTCGCCTGCGGAGACATGGGTCGGCGCAGTGATGACCGGCGTGCTGGGGGCCGCCACGATGGTCGCCGTGGCGAGGCCAGCGCTGGAGGGGGTGTTGGCCGCATTGGTGGCCACGCAGCTCAGGCTGACGGAGCCCGTGGTACCGGCCGTGAAGGTGACGCTGGCGCCGCTGGCGGCGGAGGTGAAGGTGCCATTGGTGATGGTCCAGGCCAGCGTCATGCCCGCCTGGGCCGGAGTCGAGGCGGTGTAGCCCCCCAGGCCTGCCGTGACCTTGGTGAGTGCCGTGATGACGGGCACGCTGGGCGCTGGCGCCAAGGCCACCGCCGTGGTGGAGACGGTGGCGACGCTGGCCGAGTTGGTCACCGTCAAGGTGTAGGTGGTATCAGCCGTGGGGGCCACCGTGACCGGGGTGCCGCTGGTGATGGTTCCGACGCCCTTGTCGATGACCCCGGTGCCGTTGGAGAACACGGCGGTCAGCGTGGTGGTGGTGCCGGTGGTGATGGGAGTCTTGGCCGCGCCGAAGCTGGTGATCACCGGCGTTGGCGGGGGAACGGCTGCAGAGCCGCCCCCACCGCAGGCGAGCGAGGCCAGCAGACCCAGCACGCCAACCCCGAGGAACACAATGGCTTTACGAAAGATGCTGGGCCGAACCAGGACCGAGGACATGGAGGACTCCCTGAGGATGGGCCTGAAACGCTGGACAAGGCGGATGGATCGGGTGGTTTCCGCACGAAGGAGGAGGGTGGGATCCCTCCCCCGTCGCAGGGCTACTACCGGACTGCACGATAGGGGGACACTCAAAAATGGTCCCCGGGCGGATCGCTCCGCCCGGGGGGGTCAGGCCTAGATTCCGCTGAACCGGATGCCAGCAACGTTCGCCGTCAGGTTGGTGTAGATGAAGCTGACGGGAGTCCAGGTGTGCCTCGGGGTGAGATTGGTATCCGAAGCGCTGATGTTGCCGGTCCAGCCCGTGGGAACGGTGACTGTGAAGGTGCCGTTGGCAGCCGAGGTGACGGTGCCACCGGTGCTGAGGGTGATGGTCACGCCGGCGAGGCCGACATTCGCACCGCCCACGCGGGTGGAGGCAACGCCAGCGATGGTCTGGGCAGTCACGAAGTTCTGCACCAGGTTGCCAGCGAGCGGGGTGGTCACGGTGACGACGGCCGGCAGGAAGATCCGTCCGGTCAAGGTCGGGGTGATGGTTCCGGTCCACCCCTTCACAAGCGTCTGCGTGTAGGTTCCGGCGGCGGTGGTGGTGGCAAACACGCCGGCATTGTTACTGAAGGTCACTCGCACACCCGCCAACGGCAGGCCATTGGAGGTGATGGTGCCCGAGACGGTAAAGAGCTGGGCGCCGGTAAAGTTCTGGCTGGCAGGCGCAGCCGTAACATTGGTCAGGTTCCGGGAGAGGGGCGTGAACATCCAGCCAGCAAGGGCGGGCGTCACGGAGCCACTGTAGCGGGTGGGGACATCGCGGGTGTAGAGGCCATTGACATCCGTGACCGCCGTACCGACTCCATTCGAGAAGGTGACCGTCACACCCGGCAGAGGAACGGCGGGCACAGCGTTGGTGGTGATGAGGCCAGAGACCGACACGCCAACGACGGCGGTGAAGTTCTGATTCGCCTGGTTGGTGGTCCTGGCTGTGAAGGTTATGGCAATGGGCGTTAGGTAATAGCCTGCCTTGAAGGCCGTGGCTGTGCCTGTGTAGGGCGCGGGCACGGTTACGGAGTAGGCTCCGGTGGCGTCGGTGTTCACGACATTGGTGATGGTGGTGCCCGTCGTGAAGGTGACGGTGGTACCGGCAAGCCCGGTGGCGCCCAGCAGCGCCCGCCCCGAGATGGTTATCAGGGGTGAGGCCACGTAGTTCTGGGCGATCTGGTCAACCGAGACAGCCGTGTAGGCCCTGCTGGTGGGGGCGAAGATAAAGCCCGTCAGGCTGGGTGTGATCGTCCCGCTGAAGGGAGCCGGAAGGATGAGGGTATAGGCACCACCGGCGTCGGTGACGGCCGTCTGCCCAT
>SESE01000478.1_pt1 | contig 16753 bp, 15 predicted proteins | sample 3171371 | NCBI WGS metagenome assembly SESE01 (sample SAMN06051881, study PRJNA518727) | freshwater metagenome | biome: subpolar coniferous forest; feature: holomictic lake; material: water; isolation source: holomictic Lake 442, 13 m depth | place: Canada: near Kenora, Ontario | collected... | reverse complement strand
TCATATTGCCTCAGAGATCTCGGTTATTTCAGCCCATAGGACACCACAAGATCTTGAACAATATGCCTCTTCGGCTATTGAACGGGGCCTTAAGATAATTATTGCAGGAGCTGGCGGAGCGGCGCACCTCCCCGGTGTTACGGCAGCCATGACGGTACTGCCGGTTATCGGTGTACCGATTTTCAGCAAAAAACTCAACGGGCAGGACTCACTCTATTCTATAGTACAGATGCCTGCAGGTATCCCTGTCGCCACCGTCGGGATTGACAATGCCCGCAATGCGGCGCTGCTTGCGGTTCAGATTCTTGCCCTGTCGGATGAAGTTCTCATGGCAGCCATGCTTGAGTTCCGCAAAAAACTTGCCGAAGCTTCACGTCAGAAAACAGGAAAAATCAGGGAAAAGCTCAATGCAAAAAGCTGAATTCTGGATAGAAAACCTGAACCTTTCTCCTCATCCGGAAGGTGGTTTCTATCGTGAAACTTATCGGTGTAACAAGTCGTATCCCTTTACCGATAATCCTTTTTTCATGGGCCCACGCTCTTATGCAACAGCCATTTCTTATCTGCTTAAAGGCGCGGAGTGCTCCAAACTTCACAGAATTCATTCTGACGAACTCTGGTTTTTCCATGCAGGTCATCCCCTGACTGTTTATATTTTTCCCGAAACAGGGAAAACGGCCTCATTTATTCTTGGACACTTACCTGAAGAGGGGCAAGTACTACAAGCATGGGTGCCCGCTGGCGCTTGGTTTGGAGCCTGTCTTGGCGATGCAACAGCGCCTGATCATTACGCTCTTGTCAGTTGTGTTGTGGCACCAGGATTTGATTTCAGTGACTTTGTCTTTGCCGACAGAGATACCCTTCTCAAAACATTTCCGCAGCACACCTCCATCATCGAACGCCTCACCTGATTCGCTCAATAAATTCGGAAGAGATGTGGAAATTTCTTTCTTTTTTTTACTTTAAGCCATTTTCTGTTGGTATCACGTTTATCACGTTATCTTGCAGTACAAAAATACAGAAAGAGTTCAAGTATTTTATTAAACGGTAACACGGGAAATGAAAAAGAGGGTTGTAATTGTAGGCGGGGGATTTGCAGGGTTCAATGCCGCAAGGGTTTTAGGAAACAAACCCGACATCGAGGTTACCCTCATCGACAGAAAAAACTATCATCTGTTCCAGCCACTCCTCTATCAGGTTGCCATGGCTGCCCTTGGAGAGGGTGATATTGCAGCACCGCTGAGAAATATGCTGGCAAATGACCAGAACGTCACCGTCTTCAAGGGTATCGTGGAACGTATTGATACTGAAAACAGAATTGTTGTTACCGATTTCAGCGATATTCCTTACGATTACCTGATTCTGGCCTGCGGGGTTCAACATCACTATTTCGGCCACAACGAGTGGGAGGAGTTTGCTCCAGGCCTGAAAACCCTTGCCCAGGCAAAAGAGATCCGACGACGGGTAATGGAGGCCTATGAACGTGCTGAAAGAACAAACGATTTTGTTGAACGCAAGAAATTGCTCACCTTTGTTATTGTCGGTGGAGGTCCGACGGGAGTAGAGCTGGCTGGTTCAATTGGTGAGATGAGCCGTTATACCCTGTCAAAATTTTACCGGAATATTGACCCGAAACTTACCCGAATTTTTATTGTTGAGGCCGCGCCGCGCATTCTCGGTTCATTTTCACCCGATTTGGCAAGCAAGGCAACACGATCGCTGGAGAAACTTGGCGTTCAAGTCTGGACAAACAGCATGGTGAGCAACGTCGATATAGACGGTGTGCAGATTGGTAATGAACGCATCGAGGCTGCAACGGTGCTCTGGGCGGCTGGTGTTACAGCCATTGGGATCGGCAAAACAATGGCCGGAGTGGAGACCGACCAGATTGGACGCATCATTGTCGCTGAAGATCTCAGTATTCCAGGACATCCCGAAATATTTGTTGGCGGCGACCTTGCTCACTTTGTATCTGAAAATGGATCCCCCCTGCCCGGACTCGCGCCCGTTGCCCTGCAGCAGGGCAGAGCTATCGGCAAAAATATTCTGCTGGATCTCAAAACAAAGGCAAGAAAAGCATTCCGATACAGGGATAAAGGACAAATGGCCACAATCGGAAAAAACAAGGCCATCGTAGAGTTCGGTAATCTGAAGTTTGATGGTATTCTTGCCTGGTTCACCTGGCTGCTGGTCCATATCTATTTTCTGACCAGCTTCCGCCACAAGGTCTTTGTACTCCTGCAGTGGGGATGGTCATATTTCACGTTCAGTTATGGCGCCCGGCTGATTGTCAACCGCGAATGGAGATTCTATGGCAGCAGCGACCAATGCCCTGGCAATGTTGGACAAAAAGAGCGTCAATGACAAAACAGATTAACGCTTCCATGGCCATAGGGATGGTACTGGCAATCACCTTTATTGGTATTTCGCTCTACATCCTTTTTATGCCCCTTCCTGCCGCTTTTTTTAGAAAGAATGACCTTCAGCTTTACGCCATGCTGACGGGCTCTTATGGAGTGTGGCGAGCTTTCCGGGTTTTCCTGAACTGGAAGGATTTGCAGGAAGACAACTGAACAGAACATGCTGAAAGTCAACCGTCACTGGAACAAATCGTTTACTTTTGTCCCGTAATTTATTTTTTCCGTAGATTACGCCCGATATTTGTCACAAAAGGCCGATAGAGAGCCTTCTGATGTACCGAGTCAACCACTTTTGACTGGCTTGTACAGCATATTTAGTTCGAGAATGCTTTTAAAGAAGAGAACGACGATGACACCACTACCCGTCACCCAGGAAACAGAACAGAGGCTTTTTTTTCATAATTATGCCAGATTGCCTATCGCTGTGACACATGGCGAAGGTCTCTGGCTCGTCAGTGATGACGGCACCCGTTATCTCGACATGATTGCTGGCATCGGCGTCAATGCCCTCGGCTATGGCGACAAGCGCCTTGTCGATGCAATAAGCTCACAGGCAGCAAAGTTGATACACGCATCAAACCTTTTCATGATGCAACCTCAATTTGAGCTGGCTGAAAAGCTGCTTGAGCTTTCGGGAATGTCGAAGGTATTTTTTGCCAACAGCGGCACGGAGGCGATTGAAGCTGCGATCAAAATGGCAAGAAAGTGGGCTGGAAAGTTTGGCAATTCCGAGAAAAAAGAGGTACTCTCGCTGAGCAACTGCTTTCATGGCAGAACATACGGTGCCATGTCGCTGACGGCTAAGGCAAAATATGTTGAGGGATTTGAGCCGCTCCTGCCGGAAACAGGCATGATTGCCTTTAATGATATTGCTGACCTTGAAGCGAAGGTGTCCGAAAAAACTGCTGCTGTTTTTGTTGAAGTGGTTCAGGGCGAAGGTGGTATTCACCGCATATCACAGCAATTTATTGATCGTTTGAAAGAGCTGCGGAAACAATACAATTTTCTGATTGTTGCCGACGATATCCAGGCTGGTTGCGGAAGAACCGGGACATTTTTCAGCTATACTCAAGTCAACGCCGAACCTGATCTGGTCTGTCTTGCTAAACCGCTTGGTGGCGGCCTGCCCTTGTCAGCCGTTATCGGCAGTGAGAACGTGGCGGATGTGCTGAGCTATGGCAACCATGGCACCACTTTCGGTGGAAACCCTGTGGCATGTGAGGCAGGAATCGCCATGATTAAAGCCATCTACGAAGACAACCTGATGGAAAATTCCGAAACCATTGGCAAATACATCCATGACGAAATGCAGAAACTGGCAGCAAAACACTCCCGGATTCTTGAAATCCGTCAGTATGGTTTGATGATCGGTATCACGGTCAACCGAGAGGCAAAATATTATGTCGGCAAAGCACTGGAAAAAAATATGCTTATAAACGCCACCAGCGTTAACGTTATCAGACTTCTTCCTCCCCTGACCATAAGCCAGAACGAGGCTCAACACTGTATTTCAACACTCGATGAAATCTTTACCGAAGAAAAAGCAGAAGACTCCCGCTGAACAAACAGCAGCAGCTATGCCCCTTGAATCCATAAATTATCTTATGATTGCTCTTGGGGCGCTGGCCATTACCGGAAGCTACTGGGGAATGTACATGGAAAAATCAGTTGACGGTGTATTCTCCCTTTTTATCAGTCCAGTCACCCTTGTCGGGGCCTATGTCTGGATTATCTTTGCGGTGCTCTATCGGCCAAAAGCACAAAAAACACGGCAGAGTTAATCGAGCTGGAACCGGATTGGAACGGTGAACCACACTTTTATGGGGCTGCCGTTCTGTATCCCTGGATAGTATTTCGATTCCATCACAGACTTGATGGCCACGGCGTCAAACACTTCACAGTCGGCAGGAATACGTTTCATGACCTTGGCCTTGATGGGGCGACCATCTTCAGCAATGAGAACGCTGACAAAAACCTTTCCTGTTATCCCGGCGATTCTTGCCATTTCAGGGTAGACCGGTTTTTTCTGCTCAAGAAAGCCCGGCATTTTTTCGCAGGGAACAAACATCGGCACTTCATCGCCTGAAGCCGCGCCACCAGATCCCGACCCTTGTGTCTGGATAGCCTGTTTCAGCTCTTTCTGCGTCGCTACGGTTTGTTCTGGAGGCACCTCATCCTGACTGACCTTTTTAATTTTGCCAACACTCGGGGGAACAGGAACTACCGGAGATGACGGAGTCACAGGAACGGGCTCAGGAATATTGAGCGGTGGAGGCGGGGGAAGCTGCGTCACACTGGTAACAACCTCATAACACTCGACCATTGGTTTATCAGCCTTGCCAAACAATCCGGTCAATGAGACAAGGCTCTGCCAATTGGCGGTAACCAGCCAGAAAACGCCAAGAATTGCGATGGCGACAAGAACTCCATGAGTGAGAAACAGATGGGCCTGATGCCTCAGAACAAGGTTGCCATAAGTCAACTTTCGCAAACGGTCAGTATCAAGAAACTGTTCACCGAATGACCAAGACGACAGAGCTTTTTTGCGAAACGTTTCCTGATGTATTTTTTTGATTGTTGAGGACACCTGAAAAAAACTCCTTTGCTGATTGCAGTCTTAAATAGCTCTTTGGATTTCGAGTGCATCCTGCTCAGTATAATCATCCAGGCTGAACCGGTCTATTTTCATGAGGTTCAACTCATCGATAATATCGACAAGATGACGGTACTTTGCTTTTTCACTTATTTTAACAACAATCACCAGGTTCTCGTTAGACCTTGTCTGCTGCCTCAAAAGCTGGCGCAACTCACCACTCAGGGCCAAGCGGCGGGTATCACGGGTATCGTAGAGGGGAACTCTTCTTGGCGCATTCTTTCCCAGAGAGTAATAGGCCATCAAATCATCAGCAATTCTCAGCGTCAGGACATTGTTTTCAGCAACCCTCACTTCAGTTTTTTCCGGCGGAATATTGATCTCCATGGTGTTGGATTTTGAAAAGGTCGTCGTGAGCATAAAAAAGGTCAGAAGGAGAAATGCAACATCAACCATGGGTGTCATGTCAAGATGAAACCCATGCCTTTTTGACTGCCGTCTTCCTTTTTTTTTATGGCGTCGTCCGGTTGGAGAATCAACAATACCCATAATCAGCGAACCTCCTTTTCAAGAACGGTAATCAGGTTGAAGGTGAGCAAGTTTGCTTTTTTATAGACCTTGATGACCTGGTTCACTGCATCAAAACTGGCATCAGCATCAGCCCTGATAACTGGCCGAAGCTTCTGATCGGCAAAGCGTGCCATAACGACAAATTTGTCGAGCTCACCTGGCTCAACCCGAAAATTTTCTGCCAATTTAAAGTTCTTCAGTGAATCAGCAATCACAACGGCAGAAAACCCTGCTGCCTGAAGTTTCGACTTCACAACAGCGTTAAAAATTTTCTCCCTCGATTGCTGCGAGGAGACCCCCATAAAAAAGGTATTGTTGCGACTCACTGTTACTGTCAGAACATTCGACTCGGGAAGCTTGAGCTGAGAATGAGATGAAGGAAGATCAATCTTAACCACTTCAGGCGGACGAAACTTGGTGGTGAGCATAAAAAAGGTCAAAAGAAGAAATGCAACATCCACCATCGGCGTCATATCGATCCGGAAGCCTACCCGTTTAGCCTTGATTCTCGACATCAGCGATCCGATTTACCGGTTCCAAGAGTCTGTATGATGTAGAATGCTGCCTCATCAATCATATAGCTGAAACGGTCGACCCTGCTGGTAAAAACATTATAGGCAACGATGCCCATAATACCACCGAAAATACCAAGAGCCGTATTAAACAGTGCCTCGGAGATTCCAAGCGAGAGCTGTACTGCATCGGGCGCGCCGCTTGTCGCCATTGCGGCAAAGGCACGAATCATGCCGAGCGTTGTTCCGAGAAGTCCAACCATCGTAGAAATTGATGCAATGGTAGAAATTGCCACCAGATTATTTTCCAGAAGCGGCATTTCCATGATTGTGGCCTCCTCAACTGCCTTTTCCATCTCGCTGATCTTTTTCTCCCGATCGGTGACATTATAATCAGAGAGTTTTTTATACCGGTCAAGAACCGCACGAAGCACTGCGGCAAGGGAGCTTTGATGGTCGTCACATTTCGCAATAGCCTGGTCGATTGATCCGTTATCGATATCCTGCTTGAGGCTGCGAACAAATTCGGGAATATTGCCCTTTCCCGAAGCCTTGTTCAGGGCGATGATACGTTCGACAGTGTAGGCAATCACCATCAGGATCAGTGACATGAGAACTGAGACTACCGGCCCTCCCTTCCAGATGGCATGAAAGATTGACTCCGGAGGGGTCGAACCCATCCATACATAGAACCCCAGAGAAACCACGTATGTTACAACAATGAGCAGACCGGTAAAAAAACCCTGTTTCATAGGCTCTTGATTGTTTTGACTATCCTGAAGATAAACGAAGCATTATGAACCACGCTCTAAATTACTATACTATAAAACATCGCTGAAAATCACCACAACCCTCGCAACCCGTAGACATGATGATGCAACATGAACCATCAACATCAAGAGAGCTGATCACCAACTCTGGCAATAACAACGATACTATATGGCTTTTAGTTTAGTAAATAAGCTTGTTATTTTTTAACCGTAATCGTTGATCAAAAGAAAAAAGCACGTGTTCAGTCAACAATATCATAGACAAGGAAGATGCGCATGATCCCTCCTGCGACCATCGATGAAGTTCGGCAAGCGGCAGACATTGTTGATATTATCTCTGATTATGTGACGCTTCAGCCTGCAGGACGCAACTATAAAGCTCTCTCTCCTTTTACTGTAGAGAAAACCCCTTCATTTATTGTTTCGCCTGACAAGCAACTCTACAAATGTTTTTCAACGGGCAAGGGAGGCAATGTTTTTTCCTTTGTCATGGAGATGGAAAAGGTACCCTTTCCTGAAGCACTTGAACTGGTTGCAAAAAGAACGGGTATCGATATCAGCCAATTCACCAAAAAAAAAGAGCCTCAATCAGCGCACGAAGAGAGCCAGACCGAAATCCTCCGCTGGGCAGCCAGATTCTATCACGAAACTCTGAAGCGAAAAGCAGGAAATACGGGGTACACCTATCTTGCTGCTGAACGGGCTCTTTCGGAAAAAACTATCCAGACTTTTGGTCTCGGCTATGCGCCCGATGCATGGGACGATCTCTTCATTGAGGCAAAACGTGCAGGAATAGCAAAAGAGCACCTGCTCGATCTCGGTCTTATAACCGCCAGCAAGCAGAAAAACTCCTGTTATGACACCTTTCGCAACAGAGTGATCTTTCCAATTTTTTCAGTCGGAGGGCAGGTTGTCGGTTTTGGAGGACGAACCCTGCAAAGTGACCCACAAACGCCGAAATACCTGAATTCCTCGGAAAGCAAGCTGTTTGAAAAATCAAAACTTCTTTACGGACTTCATACTGCAAAAAATGAAATCCGGCGGCTGGAAACAGCAATACTTGTTGAAGGGTACATGGACGTTCTTGCGCTGCACCAGGCAGGTATGACCAATGCGGTGGCTTCATGCGGGACGTCGCTGACACGCTATCAGGCAAAGGTGCTGCATCATTACACAAAACGAGTCTTGTTCATGTACGACGCCGACAGGGCCGGTCAAAAATCTATGATGAGCGGCATTGACACTCTGCTTTCCGAAAACATCACCCCCTATGTAGTCATTCTTCCTGAGGGTGACGACCCTGACAGTTTTGTTCGTCACGAAGGAAGAGAAAAATTTCTGCAGTTTAGTGAAAAAAACATGCTTTCGTTTCAGGATTTTCAAATCCGATTTTTCACGGAATCGGGAAATTTCGCACAGCCTGATTCGAAATCAAGAGCGATACGGGCAATGGCACACACCATTTCACTGGTTCCCGACCGTATCCGGCGGGAACTGTATCTTCAGGAACTCTCAAAAAAACTTGCGCTCAGCCTGCCAGCTCTCCAGGAACTGCTCGACCGGGAAGAGAGTGCGACCGATAAAAAAAGAGCGTCGTTCGAAAACCGTCAGGAGGTTCAGCCACCGCGCAAGACTGCGCCGAAGCTTTCAGTGCTGGAAAAAACTTTTTTAAAAGCCCTGCTGGAAAGCACCAGCTACGGAAATGCTGTACTCGAATTTGCCGCATCACATGAAGAGATGCTGGAGTTGCCGCACAAGGAGGCTCAGGAAATATTTACCCATTTGATCCGCCGCTACCACGAGATTGCTGACCATCCAGAAGAACGGATTGACATTACCTCTGAAATAAGTTCGTTCCTCAACCCTGAATCGCGGGATCTTGCATCCGGCCTGCTGATTGACCCACCGGTCAGCAATAAATGGCTCGAGCAATCCGACGTCCATGCCGATAACGCAAAACGGTGCCTCGCGATGTTCCTTGACGCGTTCAAAAACCTTATTCTCGAACCGCTTGTCCATCAGAAAAACGCACTTACCGAAAAGATAGGTCTTGAAAATGATACTGATCGTGAGATTGAGCTGTCGAGAGAAAAGATCATCCTTGATAAAAAAATCAGGAAAACCTCTCATGAACTCAAAAGCATGATCACCAGCATTCTCGAAAACAGTTAGCCTCCCCTTCCTAAGACAGGAGAGGCTTTTAAAACCCTGTTACTCTCTTACACGCAGTATCCCTCAATAGGATGACTCAGGCAGAGTTCCCTGATTTCCTCTCTGACGGTGCGACAGATATCAGCGATATTCGGCTTTTCAGCAGAAGAGATCACCCTGTCGATCAGGCCAGCAATCGCCTTGCACTCTTCTTCCTTCATACCCCTTGTCGTCATGGCCGGAGTACCGATGCGAATGCCGCTGGTAACAAAGGGAGACTTGTCATCAAAAGGAACCATGTTCTTGTTAACCGTAATACCGGCTTCATGCAGAAGGTTTTCGGCAACCTTGCCCGTAACACTCTTGTTGCGCAAATCAAGCAGCATGAGATGGTTCCTGGTGCCGCCGCTGACAATTTTGTAACCAAGAGCCGTAAACTTTTCAGCCATCGCCGAAGCATTTTTAATGACCTGGGCTGCATATTCCCTGAAGGAGGGCTGCAATGCTTCTCCAAAAGCAACGGCCTTGCCTGCAATAATATGCATGAGAGGACCACCCTGAATACCCGGCATCACCTCAGCATCCATCACTTCTGACATCATTTTCAACCGTGAGCCGGTTTTGGTCTTGATAGTAATCCCCATCGGGTTCTCAAAATCGGAGCCCATCATAATCATGCCACCCCTCGGACCACGAAGGGTCTTGTGCGTGGTGGTGGTCACAAAATGACAATGCGGCATAGGGTCGCCCAACAGGCCAGCCGCAATAAGGCCAGCAGGATGAGCAATATCGGCCATCAGAAACGCACCAATCTTGTCGGCGATAGCTCTGAACGCCTTCACATCAAAACCCTGGGAATAGGCGCTTGCGCCACAGATAATCAGTTTCGGACGAACCTGCAAGGCAAGCTCCTCAACTTTGTTCATATCAATCAAGCCAGTCCCGGGATCAACACCGTAAGAGTGTGCATCGAACATCTGACCAGAGAAATTTACCGAACTGCCATGTGTCAGATGACCTCCGTGAGAGAGATCAAGTCCCATGATCCGGTCACCAGGTTTCAATACCGAAAACAGAACTGCCATGTTGGCGCTCGAACCGGAGTGAGGCTGCACATTGACATAGGCACAGCCAAAAAGCTTTTTAGCTCGATCGCGGGCAAGATTTTCAGCCACATCAACATATTCACAGCCACCATAATAGCGCTTGCCGGGATAGCCCTCGGCATATTTATTGGTCATCACTGACCCACAGGCCTGCATCACAGCACGGCTTGTGAAGTTTTCCGAAGCTATAAGCTCGAGCGTTTCAGTCTGCCGCGTCATCTCATTGGCAATCGCTTCAAAAAGCTCTTTATCCTGCATCTGAAGGATGTCGGTATCCATCGTTTCTCAGTCCTTTTCCTGACGGAAGTTTACGGGTTGGGATTTATTGTTTCAAACTAACGACTTTCAGTTCCGCATGAACAACCAATCAGATGGCCAAGTTTATCGCGTTTAGTGTCCAGATAACTTTGATTCATCGGATTTGGTGCAATTTCAAGCGATATCCTCTCAACAATTTCAAGGCCATACCCCTCAAGACCGACCACTTTTTTTGGATTATTGGTCATGAGCTTCATTTTTCTGACACCAAGATCCTTGAGAATCTGGGCACCGATACCGTAATCACGCAGATCGGCCTTAAAACCGAGCTTTTCATTGGCCTCTACTGTATCAAACCCTTCATCCTGAAGATTATAGGCTTTGAGTTTGTTGATCAGACCAATACCACGTCCCTCCTGCATGAGGTAAATCAACACGCCACGACCCTCTTGTTCTATCATGCTGAGTGCTGAAGCAAGCTGGTTGCCACAATCGCAACGCAGAGATGCGAAGGTATCTCCAGTGGCACATTGCGAGTGAACCCTTACAAGAACCGGCTCATCAGTTGTAACATCACCCTTCACAAATGCAATATGGTTCTGCTGGTCAGTGAACGATTCGTAGGCAATAAGCCTGAACTCACCATAAGCAGTCGGCAACCTCGATTCAACAGCCCGGTTCACGAGTTTGTTGCGCTTCATCTGGTAGGCAACAAGTTCCTTGATGGTAATCAACTTCAGTCCAAATTTCGCCTTCAGCTTGATCAGTTCCGGAAGCCTGGCCATACTGCCATCATCATTCAGGATTTCACAGAGCAGCCCAACCGGACTGCAACCTGCAAGACGAGCAAGATCGACCGCCGCTTCCGTATGCCCCACGCGCCTGAGAACGCCGCCATCCATAGCCCGAAGAGGGAAAATATGACCCGGACGGGAAAAATCGTCGGCCTTCGACAACGGAGCACCCAGCATCTTGATCGTCATGGTGCGGTCATGGACAGAAATCCCTGTGGTGACCCCTTCAGCAATCGCATCCACAGAAACCGTAAAGTTCGTTTCATGCTGGGAGGTGTTCCTCTGCACCATCGGATCAAGCTGCAGCTCTTTTGCTCTTTCCATGGTGACTGCCACACAAAGAAGTCCACGAGCCTCCCTGGTAATAAAATTGATCATTTCATTGGTCACCAGTTCTGCTGCACCAATAAAATCGCCCTCATCCTCACGATCCTCATCATCGATGACAATGACAAGCTTCCCCTGCCGTATATCTTCGAGAGCAGCGTCTATAGAATCAAAATTTTTTTTATACATACACGTTATTAGACCTTTTTTTCATACCTGAGCGCACTCGATTGAACGATAATGTAAAAAAATCCTGCACCATTTTCAGAGAGTGAAAAAAGAAGATCGGGAACGGCGAACCGGCAACTTTGAGAAGGATATGCATTTTTGTATAATGCATCGGCTTTTATATCAAGAGGTGAATTATTACCTTTACACGACTCTATCCTGAAGCATCTTAAAACTATCGAGATTGCATGACCATTCAAGCTTCTGACCTGACGCAGGATGTTATTGACCTTTCCCGGAAATTTCCTGAAGAGTGGCTTCTGAAAGCCAAACAAAACGGATTTTCTGATTTTCAGCTTGCCAATATTTTCAATACGACGGAACCCTCCATACGCGCACTCAGAAAGCATTATGGCGTTGAATCCGTCTTCAAGACAGTCGACACCTGTGCAGCAGAATTCGATGCTAAAACACCTTATCATTACTCGACCTACGAGGAGGAAAACGAGTCCGTTGCCTCTGATCGAAAAAAAGTCATTATCCTCGGTGGAGGTCCGAACCGCATCGGCCAGGGTATCGAGTTTGACTACTGTTGTGTTCAGGCCGTTTTCGCACTCAGAGAGGCTGGCTATGAGACCATTATGGTCAACTGTAACCCTGAAACCGTTTCGACAGACTACGATATTGCAGACAAGCTCTACTTCGAACCGCTTACTTTCGAAGACACCATCCGCATCATAGAACACGAAAAGCCTCTCGGAGTAATAGTCAGCTTTGGAGGCCAGACGCCGCTGAAGCTCTCGACCAAACTTCATGAAGCGGGTGTCACCATTCTCGGCACTTCTTCAAAAGGCATTGACCTTGCTGAAGACCGTAAAAAATTTGGTGCGCTTCTTGAACAGCTTGATATTCCTCATCCCGAATACGGAACAGCCATAAGCTTTGAAGAAGCCAAGGAGATCACCCTGAGAATTGGATACCCGGCACTGGTAAGACCAAGTTACGTTCTGGGCGGACGGGCAATGAAAATAGTCTACAATGATGACTCCCTTAAAGAATACGTCGATCAGGCACTTTTCATTACCGAAAAATATCCTCTGCTGGTCGACCGTTTTCTTGAAACCGCAGTTGAATTTGATATTGATGCCATTGCCGATACCACAGACTGCGTCATCAGCGGTATCATGCAGCATGTTGAGGCAGCAGGCATACACAGCGGTGACTCCACCTCTATTCTGCCCTATCACAACATCAGTCAGAATGTTATTGCCACAATGAAGGCATATACCAAAACCCTTGCAACAAATCTTAAGGTCGTAGGGTTAATGAATATCCAATATGCCGTCCAGAACGAAAGTGTCTATGTGATTGAGGTCAATCCAAGAGCGAGCCGGACGGTTCCTTTTGTCGGAAAGGCAACCGCCATCCCTGTCGTCAAAATAGCCACCCGCGTCATGCTTGGCGAAAAGCTCAGCGATCTGCGTAAAGAGTATGACCTGAAAGATTGTGATGAGCTCGGCATGAAGCATCTGGCCATCAAGGAACCAGTCTTCCCATTTTCCAAATTTGTCAAATCCGGTGTCTATCTTGGTCCTGAAATGCGCTCGACCGGTGAAGCAATGAGCCTTGCTGAAGAGTTTCCAGAGGCCTTTGCCAAAGCCTATCAGGCAGCAAACATGCAGCTTCCTCTCTCCGGCGCAGTCTTCATCAGTGTGAACGATCAGGACAAAAATCAGCGCATTATCGCCATTGCAAAGGCTCTTTTCCGCATGGACTTTGATCTTGTGGCAACTGCTGGCACACACCAGTTCCTCACTGACAACGGAATCGAATGCAAGAAAGTCTTCAAGGTCGGGGAAGAGGGACGCCCCAACATCTTTGATATTATCAAACACGGAAAAATCAACTTTGTTATCAACACACCGAGAGGCGAAAAAGCGCTGCACGACGAAGAGGCTATCGGCGCAGCATCGGTGCTGAGCAATGTGCCGTTTGTAACCACCATCGAAGCCGCGGAGGCATCATTGCAGGCTATTGACTGTATCCGCCATCAGGAGTTCGGTATTAAAAGTCTTCAGGAGTACGCATCCTACCGCAACAAAGCCTAACACATCTATGACCATGCCCGAACAAATCCAGAAACATCTTGACGAATCAATACAACTGGAATTGAACCTTGCAAAACTCTACACCATCTTCAATGACTGTTTTTCGGATGATGAGGATTTCTGGTGGGATCTTGCAATGGAAGAGCAAGGCCACGCCACCCTTCTGCAGCAGGAGAAAAAGCAACCTCAGCAAAAAGAGTTCTTTCCGGAAAATCTTCTGGCCAAAGATCTGCAATCCCTTATCGATACCAATACAAAAATTTCAGCACTGATCGATACCTGCTCGTCCAGGCCTCCCTCAAGAGCGGAAGCATTCAAGACCGCATACGATCTTGAAATGGCCGCAGGAGAATCTCATTTTCAGCAATTTCTCGACAGTCCGACAAACTCTTTTTCGGCAAATATTTTCAAACAACTGAATCAGGATGACCGCGACCATGCCGCAAGAATCCTTCAATACATGCAAGAAAATCAAATTGAACAACAGTAAACCATCCCTTCAGTCAAGCTGAACAAACTTCTGTTTACAGCTCCCCTCGCCATCGATAAGCAGTTCACTATAGCACAGTGGATTGTAGCGAAAACTTCCCCCATTGATAAAGGTTATACCATCGACTGTGTAGCTCTGAAAACGGTGAAAATGGCCATGCAGCACCAATTTTGCATGCATAACTTTCATAAGACCGAGGAACTCTTCTCGGTTTTTCAGCTCCATAGTCCAGTCAAAAGCCTGGTCGATCAATGAATCAGTCCCATAAACTTTATACGCATGATGGCAAAGACCAATCACAACACACTCTTTCACAGAGGAAAGAACTCGTTCCATACTCAAAGGGCGCAACTGCCCCTGACTAATTAATCCTCTGGCTCCGAGAGGATTATCTGCAGGATACCACGGATAGACCGAGTTAAGCGCAGCAAAGGCAATCTTCAGCGATGGATAGTTTATGATCTTGATAAAAGGGAATGCGTTATTGCCCCGCTCTTCACCGGTTATCAGCTCCTGAAAAAAAACACAAAACGCTTTCAACTTGCGGTCAAAAGCTTTTTTTCTGATCAAAGGAAGAGGATTCAGCGCATTATAAAATCGCATCTCCTCTTCAAGATTGATCAAATCGTGATTACCGGCAACAACGGTAGCTTTATCCCAGTGGTAAAAACCGTGACTTTCAAGTTTTTTCCTGACGATGCGCCACTCTTCCGGGTCAGCGTTATTGCTCAGATCACCTGAAATAACAAGGTGATCAAAACCTTCGGTATTGAAATGATCAAGCAGACGATCAAGACAGCCAAGCTGACGGCGCTCCTGGTTGCCTGAAATATGAAGATCCGATATATGCGCTATTTTCACCACATCTTTAATCAATTATAATTAGGCTTGGGGTTTTCAATTCTAAAACAGTAAATTGAGGCCTATTTTATGCATCGAGCATTAACAATACACAGTAAAAGCCCTAATGCAATGAGAATATATCGTTACGATTCGACCTGCAGTATAAGCGCAATTTACTATACTGATCAACTATGAAAAAAAAATTAATTGCGCTGCAAGAACTGTCAAAAAACCTCTGGTGGTCATGGGACACAGAAGCAAAACAAATTTTTGACGAACTCTCCCCCCTCCTCTGGGAACAAAACAATCATAATCCTGTTGAACTTTTGCGGCAGATATCTGATGATGAACTTGTTGCCCGCTACGATTCCCGATTTGGCGAAAAAATAGATCGTGTCTATTCGCGATTTACAGCCTACCTCAACGAGAAAAATACCTGGGCCGCAAAAAACACGCCTGAACTTGTCAAAAGTCCAGTTGCCTATTTCAGTGCAGAGTTCGGTATTCATGAAAGCGTAAGAATATATTCTGGAGGACTAGGTGTTCTTGCTGGAGACCACCTGAAATCGGCCAGCGATTTGGGGCTAAATTTTATAGGTATTACACTGTTTTACTCAGAGGGTTACTTCCGCCAGCACCTCAATCGGGACGGATGGCAGATTGAAGACTACCCACTGCAACACCCTGATCATATTCCTATAGAAAAAGTGAGCCGTCCTGACGGCAAGAATATGATTATCTCCGTAAATATAGCTCAAAGTGAAGTTTTTGCGCAGGTATGGAAACTCAAGGTTGGCCGGGCGACACTCTTCCTCCTTGACACTAACATTGACGCAAATGAATCGCACTATCGCGCCATCTGTTCCAGAGTTTATGGCGGTGACCAGAATACGCGCATCAACCAGGAGATACTTCTTGGTATCGGAGGCGTAAAACTTCTCGATCAGCTCAATATAGAGCCTGCAGTCTATCACATGAACGAAGGTCACTCCGCATTTCTGACGCTCGAGCTGCTCGCCAATGAACATGCCAAGGGAGTATCAGAACAAGAGGCAATAGCCAATGTCAGATCACGCTGCGTCTTCACAACGCACACACCGGTTCCAGCCGGTCATGACCGCTTCTCAAGAGAGATGATGCACTACACTTTTGACAAGTACCTTGCCAATGTCAACATGAAGTTCGATGAACTGATGCTGCTCGGCTCCGAAGACAAGGAGAATACGCATGGACTGTTCACCATGACTGTTCTTGCGCTCAACCTGTCGAGATCGGCAAATGGTGTCTCAAAACTGCACGGAGAAGTTTCACGCAATATGTGGCAACACCTCTTCCCTGAAAAAACTGTTTCAGAGGTTCCAATCGGACATATCACCAACGGTGTGCACACCAGTACCTGGGCATGCGGATATACTGCACTTTTCTGGAAAAAATTCACTGACAGTATTGACGAAATGACCTTTTCGCGTGAAGCAACTGAAGCCGTACTTGCAAAAATTACCGATGAAGATCTCTGGTCGCTCCGTTACAACCTGAAGCGTAACCTTATCGACTTCATCGACAGGTATCTGGCCAACCAACTGTTTCACCAGCATCAGCACATGAGCATGTTCCAGCACGATACCATGGAAGCAGGTAAAAAC
>SESE01000477.1_pt1 | contig 16768 bp, 11 predicted proteins | sample 3171371 | NCBI WGS metagenome assembly SESE01 (sample SAMN06051881, study PRJNA518727) | freshwater metagenome | biome: subpolar coniferous forest; feature: holomictic lake; material: water; isolation source: holomictic Lake 442, 13 m depth | place: Canada: near Kenora, Ontario | collected... | reverse complement strand
TCCTTACTTCCGCTGCAGGATGGCCTTACGGCAGGCGGTGCAGAGCCGCTGGTCGGCGCTGTTGGTGTCGGAGCCCAGTTCTTCCGTGCCGCAGGTGAGGCAGACGAAGGATGCCGCGACCGGTGGCTTGCGCGACTCCACCAGGCGGCGGAGGGGCGCCTCTGTTTCAGGGATGGTGGCGGGCTCGCGGCGGGGCGCCCCCGCCGCCATGGCGTGGCGAATGCTGGTGACTATGGCCGGCGTGGCGGTGGGCCCCGGGAGCGCCTCGGGCAGGGGCGCCGCTGGCGTTTTCACTGACGCCAGTGTTGCCGGATCAGCGTTCGGAGTTAGTCCCCGTCCACCCAGGCCGAGACGCCCCAGGAGGAGACCCCAGGCCTCTAGGAATTCACGGGAGGGTATGCGTTCAGTCGTTGCAGTAGCCATGTTCAATCATCCATCGAAGAAGGTCTTTGACGCCATGGGCGGCCCGGTACTGGGGCCCTGTTCTCTCGATCACCATGGAGATTGCGTAACCCTGCTTGCGCTTTTCGTTGTAGATCACGAAGCCCAGACGGGAGGTTTCCCGGATGAGCCCCTTCCGTCGGTGGGCCCTGCCCTGGGTGCCATCCTCCCGCAGCGCCCCCTCTTCCACCACCGAGAAGTCCTCGTTCTGCATGGTGCCGGTCTTGCCGTAGGCCACCCAGCCCTTGTGCTCCAGAGCCCGCAACTGGCTGAGGATGGGGGCCAGGTAGCTGGTGGCGGTGCCGCGGGTGATGACGCGGGCCATGCCCTGGCGGACCGGTGCCAGCTGGCGCACTTCCTGGGCGGAGAAGGCGGGACGCCCGGACTTGACTTCGACCCCCTTCAGCAAGTGCGGCGTGATGGGCTGCCCTGTCACCAGCTGGCTCAGGGCCGCTGGGAACTGGAGGTTGTTCCACTGGTTCTCTTGCCCACCCAGCAGCATGCCCACGAATTTCCGCGAGGAGTCGATGGAGGCGAAATCGAGGATGGACTTGGCGGGGGAGCGGTAGCGCGCGAACTCCGCCGGCGGTTGCGCATCGTGGGCCTCGTCGCCGCTCCAGAAGGAGATCTGCTCCTGCCGGAACAGTTGCTCTGAACCGCCGGGATCCCGGCCGGACACCGAGCCCAGCTGGACATCGAAGCGCTGCTGGAAATCCTTCGCCAGCTCAGAATCAGCAAGGCTCCCGAGGCGGATGCGGGAGGGCTCCTTCAGGGATAACCGGATGGCTGGGGGGAAGCTCGGGAACTGCCGCCAGGGCGTGCCCTTGCCATCCATGGCCTCCTGCTTGGCCGCTGGGTTCGAAACCCCGGCGACGCCGCCGCGCTCGGTCTTTTCAGCGAGGCCCAGGAAGCCGATCCGCACCTGGTAGGCGTTATCGGACTGGGCCAGATAGGTGGGCAGGTCCAGCCAGGCGGTGGAGGTGTGCACATCCCAGGGGGCGCCGATGGCCACCCCGAAGATGCTGTGCTCCTTTGGCTCGCCGCTGCCCCGGACGAACAAGCTCTTGCCCAGTTCGGGCTTCCGGAGCAGGGTCATGGCGGCCCAGAGGGGCTTTGACGCCGAGCCCATGACCAGGAGATCAAAATTCTTTTCGCCGAGATACTTCTGAGCCAGCACCGCCCGGGAAGAGGCACTGAGCCAGCGGCTCGGGGGCAGCCACTCGCCATTGGCATCGCGCTTCCAACTGGTGCCCGGACTCGAGCGGGGCCAGCCGCTCATGGCGAGGATTTCGCCGCTGCCAACTTCGATCACCGAAAGGGCCACGCGGGGCGGGCGGATCTTGCCAATCTCGGAGCGATGCTTCGGATGCAGCCGCTTGAGGAGGTCGTCATGCACGATCCGGCCCGATACCTGGGCCTGCTGGGCGGCCATCTGCTGCAGCTCCGGGTCGATGGTGATCACCATGGGCTTGCCCCCGGTGGCCTCCCGCAGCAGGGGGTGGCCCAGGGTGCCTGCGAGGTAGTCCGGCAGCGGCCAGCGGGGCGACGTCACCAGGCGGTAGCGGCCGGACACCCAGGCCCAGCCAGCCAGGGGGATGCGCGTCTTCCGTCGGTCCTTCATTTCGACGGCATAGTTCTTCGCTTCGGGAATCTCGGCGGTGCCCTGCGCCAGCTTCATCTCATGGGGCGTGGCAAAGGCCGGGTTGATGATGATGCCCTGCGGCGGCCCTTCCGGTTCTGGCAGGCCTTCAGCGAGTTCCGCCCCTTCCGGCGGGGCCGCCATGTCCCCTTCCTCGCCCAGCTCATGCTGGTGGTTGGTGACCAGGAACATGAGCGTGCGGCGGCGGTTCGGCTGCACGGAGTCCAACTCCCGCAGGGCGTTCATGGCTTCGTCATAGTCGCTCACTCCCCCCCGAAAGGTGAAAAGCCGCGATCCAATGCGCAAACCCGGCTGCCGCCTGGAGGGATCCGCCTGGATGCCTTCATCCGACAGGCCCTGCTGGTGGAGTCGCGGCAGGGCGTTGAAGCGCGCGACCTCCTGTTCCAGCATGGAACCGGGCCGGACCTGCTTGGCCACCAGCTGGAAAGCGCCTGACGCTTCGTCCTCCACCAGCCGCAGCCGACCATCCCGCAAGCGGACCTTCAAGGCCTCGAACAGGCGGGAGGCGAGGTTGAAGGTGGGCTCCGTCAGCTGGGTCCGTTGGATGCCCCAGGCCGACCAGGCCAGGACCACCACACCCAGGGTCACCAGGGCCCGCCGCACCGCCACCGGGTAGGGCGTCCGGGCCGAGGCGCGGGTGTAGGGAGCGAAGGCCTCCGTCAGGGGCGGCAGGCCCTCTTTGGAGGGGTCCTGGCCCCAGAACAGGGCCTGGACCATCAGCCCCAGGAGCAGGGTCCAGCGCAGCAGATCAGAGCCCGAGTTCACGGACAGCAGCGGCAGGTTCCGGCCCGTGAAAGGCAGAAGTCCCACATTCATCAGGGCATGCAGGGAGGCCTCCAGGAAGAGGGCCCCGGCCAGCACCAGGGCCAGGGCTTGGCCCGTGTGGACGCGCTTCCTGGCCAGCATCAAGCCGACTGCCAGGGGGCAGGCAAACAGGCCCAGCAGGCAGAGTCCACCGATGGCCCCATGCTCCGAGAGGATGAAGAAGCTGAAGACACTGTCGAGCTGCACGGTGTCCTGGCGGATCTGCGAAGCGCGGCTGGGTGCGGCGCCGTAGCCAAGGCCTTCCACGCCCCCTAGCCGCGCCATGGTCTGGTTCTCCCAGGTGTGTTCCAGGGCGCCATAGAGCTGACCCACCTGCCCTCGAGCCTGCAGGTCCAGCAGTCGGCGGGCCGCCCCAGGGCCCTCCACGAAGGCCGTGATCCGATACATGGCCCGCAGGCTGCCGGGTCGCTTCTCGGCCAGGAGCGGCAAGCCCCAGGCGGCCAGGAACCAGAGGGCCAGGATCGCCGCCACCAGCCCGGTCCCCCAGGCCATGGCCCGGCTCGTGGGCTTCAGGCAGAGGGTGAGGATGGCCACTGGTATCCAGAAAGCGAAGCCGCCGAGCACGCCTCCGGTATCACCGGCAAAGGCCGGGATCAACAGCGGCACGCCGAGGAACAAGGCCGTTAGCAGCAGCCAGTGCACCCGTGAGGTCCGCTCCCGGGCCTTCCGCCGCAGGTGGGCCCCGGGGGACAGCCAGAACAGCAGGGATGGCACCAGCACACCGATGGGGATCAGCACCTCGTGCACAAAGGGCGACCCGAATAGGGGCGGGAAGAATTTCACCAGCAGCAGCAGGAGTCCCAGAAGCACCGGGGCCAGACAGGCGAGCACCTTGGCGATGGGGACATCGATCTCCGCTCCCCAGCGGGCGCGGAGGTAGGGCCAGAAGGGCAGAATAAGGGTCGGCCAGTGCCACCAGCGCCGCCGAGCCCCATCCAGGTTCGCGGGCCAGAGGGTGCGGAACACGACGCTGCCCATGCGCGTGCCGAGGAAGAGGGCAAAGACCAGCCAGCCGAACAGTCCCAACAGGTTGGCGCCGAGGCCGAGCCGGCCCATGCCTGGGATCACCCACAGCCAGGTCGCGGCCTGCCGCCAGACCAGGGCACCAACCCCCCCCATGAGCGCCAGGGCCCCCAGATACTTCCATCGGGCCAGGGGTGGGCAGCGTTCCTGCCAGAAACCCAGGTGCAGACAGGCCGAGGCAAAGGGCAGGGCCGGGACCACGAACAGCGCCCCACAGGAGAGAGCCAGTCCGGCGACCGCATGATCGTCCACCTGGGAGGGATCCAGCGCATAACGCATGGCCAGCAGGACGCGCAGGCTGGCCAGCAGCCACAGGCAGCCGGCCAGCAGATCCAACGGCGCTTCCTGCGGTCCCTGGTAGAGGTCCCGGGTCAGATGACGCACCAGCAGCAAGGACGCCGCCGCCAGCAGGAGGATGCCCGCCAGGACCCCGCTGTGCATTTCGAAATGCACCAGCGCCAGGCCAAGGGTGGCGCGGCTCCCCGTGCCGGGGCGTTCCAGGGTGTAGCTGCCGCCCAGGGCACCGTTCTCATCGGGCGTGGGCCGCCAGGGCAACCCCACCTTTTCAACAGTGGTGTCCGGATGCACGGGCAGTTCAAAGAGGAAGTCCCCGGGCTCGGCCCGGGCGCCCACTTTCAGCCCGTCAGGGCCGGTCAGGGGGTCGGGAATCGGCGCCGAGTTCAGGAAGGGCGCCTGGAACTGGAGCAGACCGCTGTGGGGGTTCAGGGTGAAGGCGATCTTGTGCTTGGGGCGGTAGAGCTGGAAGGGGATGGCAGCGCCATTCCTGGCGAACCGGGCAGCGGTTGCGTGCACCGACCCCTGGTGCCCTGGGCACAGAATCCGCACCTCGTTCCGCGCCACCAGCAGGGCCCCCGCATCCGCCCAGGTCTCGATCTGCTCGGCCAGCGCCGCTGCCCCCGAGCCGCGGAGGCGGATGAGTTCATCGGCCACCAGCTGGCCCAGGGGAAGGACTTTCGGCTTGCCGTTACTGCGGGCCTTGGGCAGGTCGAAGGTTATAGCGGCGCTGGTGCCCACCCGCAGCCGCAGCTGCTCAGCGGACCACCAGTGGGCTCCAGGAATCCGCTCGACCACAGCGGCCTCGCCAGGAACGGACGTGTCCAGGGGCTTCCCGGGCTCCAGGGCCGTGCCGTTCTGGAAGGCCTTGCGCGCGACATCGTAGAGGAAGGCCCGGTTGCCCTTGATGGCCAGCGTCCAGCCCCCGGTAGCCGTCCCCGTGAAGCTCAGCTCCGGCTCCATCAGGCCATCCGGCCAGCCCACCAGTCCCCGATCGCCGCCCAGGATCGGTGCCAGGAGACCTTTCGTCGAAGGCGTGTGCGCGGGCAGCGCATAGTCCCGCCAGACGATCCGATGGGTGGACTGGACGCCGTTGAGGGCAGCCCCCCGCCAGACATAGATCGGTACGAGGCTGCAGGAAAGGATCAGTGGCAGCAGCAGCCAGGGGCGGAGGGCTCCGGGCAGGCCCGCAAACGGCAGCAGAAGACGCGGGGGCGAGGACCGGTAGAGCCAGAGGCCCAAGCCCATGATGGCTGCCGCCAGGAACAGGTACACCATGCGCTCAGTCCCTCCCGGGCGCGGAACGACCCGGGCCCAGGGTCGCCAGCAGGCGCCAGAAGCGGGGCGTCGCCGGAGCCAGCAAGAGGCTCCGTGCTAGGAGCCGGTGGACCCTGATCCGGAGGAGAGCGGCCCCAGGAAGGGGCCCCCCGGACTGCCTCAACAGGGCGGCGGCCTGGCTCGGTGCGGGGTGGACCAGGAGGCAGCGCCACCCAGCCTGGGGCCCCAGCAGCCTGGCCCCCGCCACCAGCGGGGCCCAGGCATCGGCGAGGGCCTCGGGACCGCTCCGCCCCACAACTTCAACCAGGAGCTGAGTGTATTTCTCCAGGCCCAGGCCCGGAGCCAACCCAGACAGTCGCTGGAGCAACGCAGGCAGGGCTTCCTGCAGGAAGTTCGCTTCCATTCCCTTGGGCAAGGCCGAGGCCGGGTCCCCATCCAGAAGCCAGCGCAGCAGTCGGATCGCCTGCCGGTCTTCGGGATCCGGGCTGTCGTCCGCCCAGGGAGGAGGAACCTGAATGGGGACCTCGATCAGCTTCAGCAGCCGAGTGAGTTCCCCGGGGAAGGGCGTGTAGACCGCAGTGACCGCGCCTCCCGCCAGGGCCTTCTGCAGCAGGTCCCAATTCTGCCAGGCGGGGTGTACCGCTGCGAAGGCAGAAAGACACTCGGGGGCCAGGCGTCGGCGCAGGGCAGAGCTCGCCAGAACCTCCAGCCAGGCCTCGCTGGCGGCTGTGTTCACGGCCGCCAGGAGCCCCAGGCCGGCCAGGTGCTCGGGACTCTGCAGGGCGCGTTCCCAGCCATCGAAGGGGCCAAAGCAGGGCAGCAGCCGCAGCCAGCGGTGCTCGGTGCCGAGGCACCTCTGAAAGAGGCTTTGCGCCTCCGGTAGCAGGTCCCCGGACAGGGGCCCGAGGTCCTGGTGTTGGCTGTCCGCGAGGGCCTCCAGGTAGCGGCCCAGGTCTGCCTCGAACCGCTCCCGAAGGCCCGCGGACCGCAGCCCCCGCAGCCAGGGGGGGAAGCGCTGCAGATCCACAGGCGGTGGGGGCAGAGCGGCGATCTGGGCGGGCACCCAGAGGCCCGCCAGCCGCTCCAGACAGGGGGGGCCCACCAGTGGGCGGCTCTGGGGTGACCAGGAACGGTGCGCCCAGTCCCTCAGGAAGTCCACCGGCAGGGGCAGCTCGGTCTGCCGATCTGCGTCGGTCCATGAGCCATCTGCCAGACGCTCAAGGGTTGCCAGCGGCTGCCACGAGGGGGCCACGGCCAGCAGCTCTGCCTTCAGCTCTGAGGAAACGAATTCTGCGAAGGGAACAGGACCCGCAGCCTCAAGCAGGGGCCGCGCCCAGGCCGCCAGCGGGGAGGCCTGCTCCGCCGCGGCGGCCAGAGCCTGCCGGCAGACCTCCCCCTGCGCGGCGCCGCAGATGACGGCCGCCAGCGGCCACCCGGCAAGCACCGCCAGCAGTAGGCAGCCAGCCGGGGCACCTTCCCCAGCCAACACCTCCGCCTCCTGGAGCACCAGCGATCGGGGTAGGAGTCCTGCCGTGAGGTGGGCGAACAGGTACGGCAACTGCGCCAGCGCATCCGCTTCCCGCAGCGCCTGTCGGAGGAACCGTTGGGGCAGCTCCTCGGCGCCATACCGGAAGAGGGTGTCCAGGCATGGCCCGGGGCTGCTCAGGCCCCAGCAGGCGGATCGCGCCAGCACCAACCGCCTCAGGGCATCCCCAGCGAAGGCTCCCAGCAGGTTCTCCAGGGCGGGGAGATCGGGGGCTTCGCCGGCCTGCCCTGGCCAGTCTTCGAGTTCCTGCACCAGCCTGCGGGATTCCTCCAGGGAGGGTTCCTCCAGCAGATCGGAACCAGGCCGACCTTCCATGGCCGCCCAGAGGGACCGAAAGGGTTCCCAGGCGCCACCGGCGACAGCGGCAATCTGCCGCTTCAGTCCCAGCGGGAGGGCCTCTCGGACAAGCGCCCCGGCAAGCCGATCCAACTGCCCGACGGCAAGGGCAGAGAAGGACCCGTCGGCTTCTGCGACCAGGGTTAGTAAGTGGCCACAGCGCTGTTCGGCCACGGCCAGGGGCAAGTCGTCCCAATCCGCCTCGCGGCCCAACAGGAGTCTGAACTGGATGCCCAGACCTTCGTCCTGGGCCTGCCTGGAAGCGCGCACGAGGGACTTGATTGCCTGGTGGGGCAGGAGGCCCGCGCCCTCCCGCCAAAGATGGGGCGCTGCCTTCAGGCGCAGGAGGTCCCGATTCCAAAGCCAGTCCGGCACGCCGGGATGGCGGTCCAGCATCCTCGCGACCAGACTCGGCACCCGTTCTGCAGGAGCGAGGGCGAGCTTCCGCTCCCAGATGACTTCCCAGTCCGGGAAGGTGAGACTGTCGGCTTCCTCGGTATGAGCGCTCCAGAACCCAATCCAGGTCTCAGGATCGACGAGGCTTCGCCAGTCGTTGCCGATCTGTTCTGGGGAGTGGTCCTGCAGCATGGCCCCAGCCGCACGGGGCTGGTGGGCCGCGATCAAGCGCTCCAAAGCGGCAACCTCCGGGTGGTCCCGATCGGGCAGTCCCCGCACCTGGTCGAGGAGGGTCGGGCCACCCTGGTCGGTCCCCCGGGCCAGGATGCGCAGCAGGCCTTCCACGGCAGGCTCAACCACTGCCGCAGCGGGATCGCCACTCCAAAGCCAGGTGGGCTGAATGGACTGGATGAACTTCAGGGCCAGCCGACCCGTGGGCCCTGGAGGGGTCTGCGGGGATGCCTCGGCAGCGGCACCTTGCAGGACCAGACGCACGCCGTATTCGTCTCCCAGAGAAGCAGGCGCACCAATGAGCCAGCTCGCCCGGCTCTGCAAGGAGGACGGCAGCCCATCCAGGGCCGGGATCAAGCGATTCAACTGGTCAAGACCGTTACCCTGCCGCCGCAGCAGCCAGGGCTCGGCCGGTCGCTCTAGGATCGAGGCCAGCAACCATTCGGTCAGGTCCGGTTCCGTTGGCAGGGTAGGTTCGGCGGGCTCCGCAAGCCCCGCCAGGAAGGCCTGAAGCGCCGGGGTATCCAGGAGCTCGTCCAGTCGGCTGGGAGCCAGCGCAGCGGCGTTGTCGGCCTGCAGCAGCGCTTTCAGGAAGCGGGCGGGGTTATTCCGGAAGGGCAGCAGCGCTGCCCGCCCCGGTCCGAAGAGCAGGGTCTGGGGGTAGCCACCGTGGTGGGGGGCCAGGAGACGCCGCAGGATGGCGAACACTTCGCCATCCCGCCGGCCCCAGCCAAAACTCGGGAACCCCTCCGTAGGGGGCGCCTCCAGACCGGACCGGGACAGACTGGCCCCGGGCACGCGCTCCCCCTTGAAGACCCAATGCCCCACCCGGCCCCACTCCCGCAGGCCCTCGCCGCCGAAGATCAGAAGCTTGGCGTTCAAGGCTCGTCCACCCGGGCCAGCTCACCGGGCTCCATGCACCAGCGAAGCAGGCCTTCCAGACCATCGGACTGGGGCGGGGCGTCTAGCGGGAAGGTGGTCTGCACGAAGAAAATGGGCAGTTCTCCCTTCCGGATGCATTGGACGAGATCGGGGAGGTCGGTCACCCCCTTGGGCCGCTGGGCGTTCCAGGCCTCCAGCAGGTCCCGCAGCAGGGGCGTGGAGGAAACCCCGCCAAAGAACTGATCGGGCCGGTAGGGGGCCAGGAAGGCATGGGCGGGGTTGGTTTCGTTGCCGAGCACCGCATCCATGTGGGTGACCACGATGGCGAGTCGGGCCTCCGAGGTCTGGTGGATCCGCACCCACTCGCGGACGATGGCATCCAGGCAGTTGCCCCGCTGTTCCTCTTCCTGGACCCGCTTCCCGGGCAGGGTGGTCACCGCCTTGAAGATGTCCGTCGATTTGCAAGTCAGTAGAATCACATCGGATTTCCGCTGGGCGATATCCCGATCCAGGTTGAAGGCCATATCGATGGATTCCCCAGGGAGATCCTGGAAAATCAGCGTGGTCCCATCCAGGTGAGACAAGCCGGGGCGAGGACGTTTTGGCGCCAGCATGCCGGTGAGCTTGGCAAACCAGTGCTTGTTCTTTGCCGGGGCCTCAGCGCAAGCATTGAAGCGCACAGCCTTGATGTTGCCCGGCTTGTCGTAGGTCCGGCGCACGACATTGCTTTCATCCTCCGGGCGGAACCAAGGCGGCAGGCGGTTGTTGCGGAACCCCATGAGGGCGCTTTCCAACTGCAGGTATTCGGATTCACCCCGCTCGGCGGAAGGAGCGAAGGAATACCAGCAGGGACTGAAGTCCCCCGGATCCCAGTTCGGGAGGGTGGAGGTGGCCGGATAACCCCCCTTGTGCAGGGCCTGCACACCCAGCGTGGTCTTGCCTGATTGTCGCCGTCCATAGAGCGACACTCGGATGGACCGGTTCCCCTCTGCCGGGAAGGTCGAGCGCAGAAACCAGGCGGGGAAGACCACTTCGGCATCCGTCTTTTCCAGGTGAAGGCGTAGCCGTTTCAGGAGTTCCCTACGAGCCTCCTCCATGGTGGTGCCCTGGGTCCGAGCGGTGCGGGCGAGATCCATGATCTCCGTCGCCGGAATGGCCTCCTCGATGAGCGCCAGGTCCTGGAGGTTCAGTTCGTGGAGGATATCGGGATCGGGGCTGGCTTCGAGGCTCTGGATGAGCCCCATGAACCGTGCGAAGGAGGCTCCGATGACCTGCTCCCGCTCGCCTTCCGGCAGGGTCAGTAGCCAGGTGAGCCAGCGGAGGTTGGGGGAATCGACCGTGCACCAACCGCTCCGCCCAGCGGCTCCCGCCAGGATTTCCAGCTTCTGCTGCCCCCGGTCAAAGCGAACCCGCTCTGCTTCGTCCTCCCGCTGAAGCAGCAGCCTCCAGAAGCTGTGAGTGGCCCGGCAACCGATGTGGCGGAAGTAGGTGCGGCCTGGGAGATCTTGCTCCAGGGCCTCCTTGCCCATCATCCGATCGAAGTTCGGCTGGGTGTCATAGAAAGGGGAGACCTCTCCGCACAGCTCGGGGTGTCCCGTCGCCAGCCGCCACAGCCGTGTCTGGTCATCGAATTCAGACAGGCATAGGGGGCAGTAGGGCACGCGCAACCTCTGGGGTGGACAGGGAAGGCTGGAGGTCCAAAGCAGGCTGTCAAAAGGCCACCTTCGGTCTGTCCCAACCGCTTAGGACTTCAGTCACCGTCCTTGTATCGGCCTGGGAAGGCCCTTCCCTTGAGCATTGATCACTTGGAGGGGATTAGGGGGCCCCTACCTTCCCACGCCTGACGCCGCCGTTGGTTCCGGCGAAGTAGCGGCGCACACCCAGGGTGATGGCATCGGCGACCTTGGCGCGAAAGGCGGGGTCCCTAAGCTTGGCCTCTTCTCTGGGATTGGAAATGAAGGCCACCTCGACCAGCACGGCAGGCATGGCAGCTCCCCGCAGAACGATGAAGGGGGCCTGCTTGACCCCGCGTTCCTTGATGCCCGACAGGCGGTTGAGTTGGCCCTGGATGGCCACAGCCAGGCGCTCGGAATCCTGCAGAAAAGCTTGTTGCGCCAAGTCATCGAGGATGCTGGCAACGACGCTGTCGGGGGTCCCTGCCTTCTGGCCCCCAGCCGCGTTCTCAGTGGCCACCAGCGCATCGTTATCACCCTTGCCCAGGCTGAGGAAATAGACCTCTGAGCCCCGGGCCGACCGGGCCTTGGCGGCATTCAAGTGCAAGCTGATGAAGAGGTCGGCGCCCTGGCTGTTGGCGGCCTTGGCGCGATCCCAGAGGGGGATGAAGCGATCGTCCTCCCGGGTGAAGACGGTCTCGAACCCTGCCGCCTCGAGCTTTTCGGCCACCACCCGGCCAATGGCGAGGGCGGCGGTCTTTTCCTTCAGGCCCTTGGCCCCCCGAGCACCACCATCGTCCCCGCCGTGGCCGGGGTCGAGCATGACCTTCAGCCGCGGGTGAGGGGTCACCGCAGGGGCCTGTTTGGGAGTCTGGCTCCAAGCCAGTAGGCTGAAGGTGGCGATTAACAGCAGTCTCGGGAGTCGGATCATGGCCCAGTCGGTGAAAGGTATGCGGGATCTCTTGGGGGTGGAGCTGCGCTGGTTCCAGCATATCGAGGAAACCGCCCGGCGCGTGTTCGGTTGCCATGGCTATGAAGAGATCCGCACACCGATCCTGGAAGAGCTCGAGGTCTTCAAGCGCAGCGTAGGCGAGAGCTCGGACATCGTGAACAAGGAGATGTACGAGTTCACGGACAAGGGTGGGCGCCAGGTGGTCATGCGTCCCGAGAACACGGCGGGCGTCGTGCGGGCAGTCATCCAGCACAAGCTCCTGAACGCCAATGATCCCGTGCTGCTCTATTACATCGGCCAGCAGTTCCGCTACGAGCGCATGCAGGCGGGCCGCTATCGCCAGTTCTGGCAGATCGGCGCCGAAAGCTTCGGTGTAGCCACCCCGGAATCCGAGGCCGAAAGCCTGCTCATGCTCCACAGCTTTTTGACAGAGCTGGGCCTCAAACGCCTGGTCTTCGCCATCAACAGCGTGGGCACGCCCGAATCCCGGCCCGCCTTCCACGCGGCCATCCGGGCCTTCTTCGCCCAGCGCTCGGAGCAGTTCTGTGCGGACTGCCACCGGCGCATCGAGAGCAACCCGCTGCGAATACTGGACTGTAAAAACGAACAGTGCCAGCGGGCTCTGGCGGGGCATCCGGTGATCACCGAGTACCTGGATGAAGCCTCCGCGAGGCACCATGCGCGACTCAAGGAACTGCTCACGGAACTGGCCATCCCCTTCGAGGAGACTCCCCGGTTGGTGCGCGGGCTGGACTACTACACCCGCACGGCCTTCGAAGTGCTCAGCACGGATCTCGGTGCCCAGAGCGCCCTGCTGGGCGGCGGCCGCTACGACGGGCTGGTCAAGCACCTGGGTGGTCCCGATGTGCCGGCCTTCGGCTGGGCCATCGGCCTGGATCGCCTGGCCATGGTCCTGCAGCAGATCAAGACTGAAGCAGACGCCCCTTCCCGCGTGACCTCGACCCTGCTAATCCCCCTGGGTGACCGCGCCGCCACCGCGGCCCTCCAGCTGGCCCGGACGATCTGGGACGCAGGTCTGGCCCTGCAGCTGGAAACCCGCGGCGGCGCCCTCAAGAAGGCCATGGCCAGCGCCAACCGCATGGGCATCCAGACCGTCCTCATCCTGGGCGATGGCGAGCTCGATAGCGGCACCATCACCGTCAAGCACATGGCCAGTGGGGAGCAGGAAAGCTGGCCGCTGGGCGCCGTGGCGGCGCGGCTGGCAGCTCAGTAATGGCCGCTGCTGCAGTCGGCCTCGTTGGGTTGGGGACCCGTACCAACCAAGGGTAAAAAGGGCCGCTTCGCAGCCCAGCCAAGGGGCTCGCCACGCCCCGGCCGCCCCGGGTCAGCACGTGGGTGTAGATCATGGTCGCCACCTCCTTGTGGCCCAGCAGTTCTGGCACCGTGCGGATGTCGTCGCCCGCGCCCAGCAGGTGGGTCGCAAAGCTGTGGCGCAGCACGTGGGGCGTCACCGGCTTGGTCAGCTCCGCCAATAGGGTGGCCTTCCGCACGGCCTTTTGCACACTCTCCGCATGCAGGTGATGGCGCCGAACCGCACCCGTGCAGGGGTCCACCGACCGGTCGGCCGAAGGAAACACCCACTGCCAGCCCCACTGGCGCGCCGCACTCCGGTACTTCGCCGCCAGAGCCTCCGGCAGGGAGACCTCACCGTTGCCTTCGGCCACATCCCGCTCATGCCGCGCCTTCAGCTGCAGCAAGTGGGCGCGCAGCAACGGCAGCAGCCGCTCGGGCAACATGGTCACCCGGTCCTTGTCGCCCTTGCCACCCCGGACGGTGATCGCCATGGCATCGAAATCCAGATCCTTCACCCGCAGCCGCAACCCTTCCATCAGGCGCAAGCCGGTGCCATAGAGCAGGGCCGCCACCAGGCTTATCTGCCCTGCCAACTGCTCCAATCACGACCTGGCTTCCCCTGGGGCAAGCACCACTGGCAGCCATCGCTTCTCCCGGGCCTGGGTCACGCCATCCAGTCAGGGCAGCGTCACGCCCAGGAGCTTCCGGTACAGGAACAGCAGCGCTGCTCTGGCCTGATTCGGGGTCGAGGCCGATACCTAGCGCGGCACCACCAAGTGCGAGAGGAAGTCCCCCACCTCTTGGGCACCCCTGTCCTTCGGGTGCCGCTTCCCGTGCAACAGAATGAAGCAGCCAAACCAGCCCTCGTAGGCTTCTTAGGTCCGCAAGCTGTAGTGCTTCCGCCGTAGGCGCGACCGCAACTGATCCAGCAGGCGGGGCGGTTGGGAAGGGCTTGCCATCCGGTTATTTCAGGGCCGCCCTAATGCCCCGTCCCCCAGCATTTTTGTATATTTTTCTGATAGGCTGCCCCATCCCGTCCACCATGGGCGAACCACCCCCCTCTCCCAACGTTTGCCTAATATTTAGGCGTCACCCACACCCACCATGCCAGCAATCCGCGCCTCGTCACTCAGCAGTACTCGTATCGCGGGATTAATCTATCTCGCAATCATTACATTGGGCATCTTCGGAGAGGTATTTGTCCGTGGCTCGCTCGTCGTCAGCGGCAACGCGTCATCGACCGCCACTAGCATTCTTGCCTCCCAAACTCTTTGGAGATCAGGCATTGCCACTGATCTACTCATGCACGTGCTGGACGCACCACTGATCGTGTTCTTCTACCTCTTGCTTAGGCCGGTTAGCAAACCGCTTGCATTGCTGGCCACAGCACTAAACGTCGTTCAAACGTGCGTGCTGGCTGCAAATAAACTATCTTTGGTGGCAGCACTCTTGATGCTCCAACGATCCGTGTCGGCGACTGCAGTGTCACCGCAAGACCTGCATGACCTTGCCTATGTGGCAATCAACCTCCATGGCTACGGCTTTGGAGTTGGCCTGATATTCTTCGGTTTCGCCTGCTTGATACGGGGATATTTGATTTTTAACTCAGACTTTGTTCCACGCATATTCGGGGTATTGCTGGCCATCGCCGGAGTTTGTTACGTTATAAATAGCTTTGCGTTGCTACTGTCGCCAAATCTTGCTGCCGCCCTATTCCCAGCCATCCTGCTCCCTGCTCTCGTTGGCGAATTGGCTCTCAGCATTTGGTTGCTTTTGACCAAGTACAAACTGGGCAATCAGGTACCACTGAGTTTGAGCAATTCAATCGCCAGCCCCAGTGGCGCCTAACTATCCATTTCTCTCGACCTGCCTTCGGCAAGCCGCTGAATTTATATGTTAGGCCCACAACGTTTCTAACCCGCCGAAAGGCATAATTCTCAAAGGAATTTCCCCATGCTTGATGTTCGATTAACATCTATTTCTTTCTTGTCGACTGCAATCCTTTGCTCAACCGCCTTTGGACAAGGACGACCCGACCCGGCCAAATTGATTCCTGCCCAACAAGCAGCTCTCACCAAACTCTCCTTCATGGATGGAATCTGGAGGGGTACTGCCTGGACTCTGTTGCCGTCTGGTGAAAAGCACACGATCACACAAACAGAACGAGTTGGTCCTTTCCTGGATGGGTCCGTAAAGGTGGTCGAGGGCCGAGGTTTTGAAGCTGATGGCAAAGTCGCGTTCAACGCCTTCGCGACCATTTCTTTCAACCCTGGAACTGCGGTATACACTCTTCACTCATACGCAATGGGTAGCGTTGGTGACTTCACGTTAACCCCGACTGCAACGGGGTTTGTGTGGGAGATCCCCGCTGGCCCGATGACAATTCGTTACACAGCAACCATCAAAGATAGCACTTGGGTCGAAGTCGGTGATCGAATTATCCCTGGCAAGGATCCTATACGCTTTTTCGAAATGAGTCTCAAACGAATCGGCGATACTACTTGGCCGGCGTCCGGCTGGGTTCCTGCAAAATAATCCATGCCAGCTCGGCTGCTAACCCGTCGTTCAAGCGGACCCGGCTGCGCTGGGCCGCTTGACTTTTTTCGTTAGGCGCTCCCATTTACCTAGTGCTCAGGTAGTGAGGTGAGAATGATTGGTCGATATTGTTGGTTTTTCCTACTGATGATATATTTCCCCTCCACTGTTATTGGTGCTCAAGTCGTCATTGGCCAAACCCACAGAATTCATTCATCTGTTTTGAACGAAGATCGAAGCTACCAGGTTTCTCTGCCTGACAGCTACGCATGGGCCAAGGATCGCCGGTACCCAGTCCTCTACGTGCTCGATGGAAAGTCGGAGTTTCTACACACCGCTGTTTCTGTCAGCTATCTCGCTGCGCATGGAGAAATCCCCGAGCTAGTTGTGGTGGGGCTTGATAGTACCGTCAGGGTAAGGGACTTTACCCAAACGGATTGGCCCAAAGCATGGCATGGCGGAGGTGGTGCAGGCAATTTCAAGCGCTTCCTTTCCACTGAACTCATCCCGGCCATTGAACAGGCATACCGAACAGACGGGTTCCGTGTGCTTTCCGGGCATTCCGCGGGTGGTCAATTTGCATTGTTCTGCCTGACCTCCGAACCATCGCTCTTTCGCGCTTATCTAGCGCTAAGCCCTAGCCTCGACTGGGATCACAACTTGCCGCAACGGTCGCTAAAGAGAGCTTTCGAAACCAGACGCAACTTGAATGCATTCTTATATATCGCCCGATCGGATGACGCTGGGCGGCCCTTGGCAGACTATGAGAAGCTGGTTCAGACACTCAAGACCAACTCCCCCCAAGGGTTTCGCTGGTTCAGCCAGGCCTTCCCGAACGAAACACACACCAGTGTGCCCTTGCTTGCGCAGATCGATGCCCTTCGCCATCTATATTCTGGGTACCGATTTCATCCAGACATGATGAGCAGAGGGTTCTCATACGCCGAGCAACATTTCCAGGTGGCGTCGCAGATAGTCGGGTGGCCACTTGCCATTCCTGAGAATGTAATCAACGATTTCGCTTATGAAGCTCTATCCCATGGGAAAACCAAGGAGGCTATTGAGTTATTCAAACGGAATGTCAAAGCAAATCCGAACTCTGGCAACGCCTGGGATGGCATGGCTGACGGTTACGCGAAGGTTGGACAGTGGAGTGATGCCGCACAGGCATCCGAGAGAGCCCTGGCCTTAGCCACTCAGTACGCCAGTCCAAATCTGTCCTATTTTACTGAGCAGGCCAAGAAGATGAATGATCGACTCAAGGGGGTGCCAGTAACTTCAAAATGAGCTTTTGACCACCGCCCTGGCGCGCCTAACCGCGTGCTCAAGTCGGACCCCGCCCGCATTGCCTTCCGTTCTCTCTCAGCACCTGGCCTCCTCGG
>SESE01000476.1_pt1 | contig 16779 bp, 18 predicted proteins | sample 3171371 | NCBI WGS metagenome assembly SESE01 (sample SAMN06051881, study PRJNA518727) | freshwater metagenome | biome: subpolar coniferous forest; feature: holomictic lake; material: water; isolation source: holomictic Lake 442, 13 m depth | place: Canada: near Kenora, Ontario | collected... | reverse complement strand
AAAACATGAACATGCGGATTTTTTCCGGCACATCGAACCCTGTGCTGGCTGGAAAAATTGCCGCTTATCTTGGTCAGGATCTGGGTGCGATTGACATCCAGAGATTTCCTGACGGCGAGACGTTTGTCAAGATTCGCGACAACATTCGGGGCGGCGATCTGTTTCTGGTGCAGTCGACCTGTCGTCAGCCGAACGAGATGCTGATGGAACTGCTGGTTATGATTGATGCCATGCGACGTGCTTCAGCCGCGCGCATCACGGCCGTGCTGCCCTATTTCGGGTATGCGCGTCAGGATCGCAAGGACCAGCCGCGCGTGCCCATCACGGCGAAGCTGGTGGCCAATCTGCTGGTGGCGGCCGGCGCCAACCGAGTGCTGACGATGGACCTGCACGCCCAGCAAATCCAGGGATTCTTCGACATCCCCGTAGATCACTTGTATGCGGCGCCGGTGATGGTGAAGTACCTGCGGGACTTGAATTTAAAGAACCCGCTCGTGGTGTCTCCCGACACCGGTGGTGTGAAAGCGGCGTATGCCTATTCGCAGATGCTGGGGACGGGACTGGCGATCGTCGCGAAGGAGCGTCTGGGACCGACCGAGGTGGATGCCTACAGCATCGTCGGCAATGTGGCCGGATGCGATGTGTTGATGGTTGACGACCTGACGACCACCTGCGGAACGCTTTGCGCGGCAGCGCGCATTCTCATGGAACACGGCGCGGCCAGCGTGCGCGGCGTGGTGTCGCACGCCCTGCTGACGGAACAGGGGCTGCAACGATTGAAGGCTTCGTCGATCACGGAACTGGTGGTGACCGACACGGTCCCGCCGGTCAACGCGCAGGGGTTTCCCGTCACGGTGCTTTCGGTGGCGGATCTGCTGGGCGAGGCGATTCTTCGGATTCACAACGACAAGTCCGTCAGTTCGCTCTTCCGGCTCGCATAACGCGGCAGGGAGATGGGTAAAGAGGAAGAAATCATGGCGAAAGAGATCAAGATCAAGGCCGAGCATCGTCAGGAGCAGGGATCAGGTGCCGTGCGTCGCTTGCGGCGCAAGGGACTGGTGCCAGCGGCCATGACACGCATCGCGGGTGGATCCACGATGCTGCAGGTCAATGCACATGAATTTGAAAACATGCTGCGACATCACAGCAGCAACCAGTTCGTGGTGACGGTTGAAATCGACGGTCAGGATCTGCCGGCGTTGTTGCGCGAAGTGCAGTCTGACGTGATGACCGGCCACGCAATTCACGCCGACTTCGGTGAGATCTCCCTGACGCGCAAGCTGCGCGTTTCCATCGGGCTGCGCTTGGCCGGCGAACCGGAAGGCGTCAAGAATGAAGGCGGAATCCTCGAGCAGACGCTGCGCCAGATTGAGGTGGAGTGCCTGCCCGGAGACATCGTTGAGTTCTTCACGGTGGATGTGAGCGCCCTGAAACTTGGCCAGTCGCTGGCTGTGCGTGATTTGAATTTGAGCGAGGGGTACCACGTTCTGACGCATTCCGACGTGGCTGTGGCCACCATTGTTGAGATGGCGGCGGAAGAAGTCACGGCGACAGCAGCGCCAGTCGAAGGCGCGGTTTCCGCCGGCGAGCCGGACGTTATTACGAAGGGCAAGAAGGAAGAAGGCGAGGAAGCCGAGGCGGCTGCTGGCGACAAGAAGGCTGGCGCAGGCGGCGACAAGAAGGGCGCTGCTCCGGCGGGCGGCGACAAGAAGAAATAACGCCGGTGTTGAGGCGGTGCGTGAAGGTTATTGCGGGACTTGGGAATCCTGGAACAGAGTACGAAGATACTCCGCACAACGTCGGGTTCGACGTGGTGGCGCTGCTGGCGGAACGGCTGGCGGTGGATTGGCGGAGAAGTACGCGGTTTCAGGCGCGGCTGGCGCGAGTCGACCGCGGCGGCGATGCGTGGCTGCTGGTGCAGCCACAGACGTTTATGAATTTGAGCGGGACGTGTGTGGCGCCCCTGGTACGCTACTACGGTGGTGTGCCGGCAGATCTGGTGGTGGTGATGGACGACGCAGACCTGCCGTTGGGTCGGATTCGCATTCGACCGGACGGCGGCAGTGGCGGTCACCGGGGGTTGGCTTCGGTGATTGAGTCGCTCGGTACAGGGGCGTTTGCGCGCGTGCGAATGGGTGTCGGACGTGCAGGAGCTGCGGACGCAGGGCTGGTGGATCATGTGCTGGGGAGATTTGACCCGGCACGTCGGCAGGAGGCGCGGCGCATGGTCGCGGCTACGGCAGAAGCAGTGACTTGTTTGGTTGAACGAGGCGTGGCAGAGGCAATGAACCGGTACAATGGACCGCAGGTAGAATCTGCGGACCCAGCGGCCGCGAGTTAAGGTTGGTGGATTCATGGTGAGAAAGTACGAAGGCTTGTATATCTTTGTCGGCGCGGCAAAGGATGAACTGCTCGAAAAAACAGTGGAAAAGATGCGTGGTGAAATCACGCGCCTTTCCGGAACCATTTTGCACTCCGAGGTGCTGGGCAAGCGCACCTTTGCGCGCCAGATGCGGAAGTGCGATTACGGCGTCTATGTGCGGATCCGGTTCGAGTTGGATCCGGCCAGCCTGGCGACGCTGCGCGAGCGCTATCATTTGGCGGAAGATCTGTTTCGCGTGCAGTTGCAGGTGGTGGATGAACGCCGCGAGGCGATCATCGCAGAGCAGAGCGCCAAGCAGAAGGCCCGCGAGGCGATGGTGGCGGCCCGTGCGGAGACGGCAGCTGCCGAGGCGTAGCCTGGCGCGGACTGAGGTGTTTTTCCGCCAGTGGTTGCCGACAGGGGGATGAGCGGGCATGTCTTCGTTCAACCGAGTAGTACTGATGGGGAATCTGACCCGCGATCCCGAAATGCGGCAGACGTCTTCCGGGGCGCAGGTGGCGGAGTTGCGCCTGGCGGTCTCCGAAACGTATCGTGACCGGCAGACGAATCAGCCGAAGGAAGTCACCTGCTACGTGGATGTGGTTGTTTGGAACAAACTTGCGGAACTTTGCCAGCAGTACCTGACCAAAGGGCGTTCGGTGCTGGTGGAAGGTCGGTTGACGTACGATGAGTGGAAGACGCCGCAAGGCGAGGCGCGCAACAAACTGCGCGTGCGTGCGGACGCGGTGAAGTTCATCGGCTCGCCGAAGCGTGGCGAAGCGCAGGATGGCGCGGCGGCGGTGCCGGCGCGTGCGGCGGCGGCAGTCAGCACGCAGACGGCGATGGCTTCGGCGGGGCAGGATGTGGCGCCCGCCGAGCCGGCGGATACGGACGATATGCCGTTTTAACGTGTTTAGGCAGATGGTGTAAGCGACAACCCGGGAAAAGAACATGGCAATGATGAGGCGAGAGCGGGACAGAGACAGAGACAAGGAAAAGTCGGAGAATACAGGGCCGCGCCGGCGCGCGCGCTACCTGGATCCGAACGCGGTGGTCGATAGTAACGATGTCGATTCGCTGCGGCGGTTTGTCACCGAATATGGCAAGATCATCCCGTCGCGGCTGACCGGCGTTACCGCTGCGCAGCAGCGGGACATCAAGCGTGGCGTGCGTCGTGCACGCAATATGGGACTGCTGGCGTAGCAGCCACGGTGGATGGAAGTCGGGCATGATGTTGCCCGGCGGCAGTCCACCGGGCAACCACAGCAAAAAAGAACGGGATATCTATCATGGCGACGGAAGTGCTGTTGATGGCGGACGTGCCGGACCTTGGTAAAGCCGGCGAAGTCGTAAAAGTGTCCGATGGCTACGCGCGCAATTATTTGCTGCCGCGTGAACTGGCGGCTGCAGTGACGCCGGCCTCGTTGCGCCGGCTCGACAAGCTGCGCAAGGAGCGCGCCGAGCTCGCGAAGATCCAACTGGCGGAGGCGCAGGCCAAGGCATCCAAACTTGAGGGCGTTTCGATCACGATTCGCGCCCGGACAATTGACGGCGAGAAGCTGTACGGTTCCGTCTCGGTGACCGAGATCGCAAGTGCGCTGGCTGCCCAAGGGGTCGCGATTGACCGTTCGCAGCTGGAGCTGGCGGAGCACCTGAAGCAGGTCGGCGCGTACGATGTGCCGGTTCGCTTGCATCCGGAAGTCACGGTTTCGCTCAAGGTCTGGATCGTCAAGGAATAGCCTATGCCGCAGTCAGGCACGGCAGAGGGTGCCGGTATGCCCGCGATGCGGGTGCCGCCGCACAGCGCCGAGGCCGAGAAGGGCGTATTGGGTTCCATTCTGCTGGACGCATCCCGGGTAATGGATCTGTGCGTTGGCGAAGGCGTGGTATCCGAGTCCTTCTATTTTGATGCCCATCGGCGCTTGTTTGATGAATTTGTAGCCATGCAGCGAACCGGCATGGCGATCGACCTGCTGACTGCGGTTGAGCGCCTGCGCAGCGTGGGCCGGCTGGATGCGCTCGGCGGGACGGCGTTTCTGGAGGGGTTGGTGGATGCCACGCCCACCGCCGCTCACGCCGAGTACTACATCGATATCGTTCGCCAAAAACACCTGCTGCGTGCGGTCATTGACTGTGCACGCGAGACGGAGCGGACCTGTTTCGAGAGTAACCAGTCTGCAGACCTCATTCTGGGGCAGACCGAGCAGGCCTTTCTCAATATCACCGAACGGCAGCATGGCCAGTTGTTCTCCTGGGTGCAGGTGATCAACAGCACCATGCAGCACGTCGAACGCCTGTTTCAGCTGGGTCCGGGTGGCGTGGCTGGAATACCAGCCGGGTTGCGGAATCTCGACAAGAAACTGCGCGGCTTCCGGCCTGGTGAATTGACGGTTCTTGCGGCGCGGCCATCCATGGGCAAAACCTCTCTGGCGATGAACATCGCCGAGTGCATGGCGCTGGGACGGGACATGGAGGGGCAGCGGTTCAAGGGCGATCACGCGCGCCAGCATCCCGTTGCCATCTTCAGCCTCGAAATGGCGCAGGAAGCTCTGGCGCTGCGCATGCTTTGCGGCATGGCCGGTGTTCCTGCATTTCAGATCGATAGCGGCTTGGGAAATCCCCAGAAGGTGACGCAGCAGCTTACGCGCGCCGCATCCGAGCTCGGCAAGGCTCCGATTTATGTGGATGACACCGGCGGGCTGGATGTCATGGAGTTGCGCGCCCGCGCCCGGCGGTTGAAAAAAAAGTACAATATCGAGATGATCATCGTGGATTATCTGCAACTCATGAACTGCCGTGACATGGCGCGTCAGGGACGGCAGCTGGAAACCGCCGCGGTATCATCCAATCTGAAAGCCATGGCCAAGGAGCTCAAGGTTCCGGTGATCGTTTTGAGTCAGCTCAGCCGCGCACCGGAGCAGCGGGGCGACAAGAGTGCCCGCCCAAAACTTTCCGATCTGCGGGATTCCGGCGCGATTGAGCAGGATGCGGATGTCGTGCTGCTGCTTCGACGCCCCAGTCGCAATCCGGGCGACACGGAGTTTGAAGACAAAACCCTGGCGATTGTTGATGTGGCCAAACATCGCAATGGACCTACGGGCGAAGTGCGGCTAAACTTCCACGATTCTTTGACCCGGTTCAACGACCGGGCGGATGTCGGTCCCGGCGACGGCGATTATGTGACCGGGGATGATGCGGAAGCGGCGGGTGTCGGAGAAGCTTGAACAAAGGGAGAGTATTCAATGTTCGCACGTACCATCATGCACAGCGCATGGCTGATTATCCTGCTGGCCGGGTTTGCCCAGGCGGCGGGCGAGAGTATTCGCGACATCCAAATTAAATCACTGGATGGGTTTACGGCCGACGATGGCGATGTGCGCGCCGTGATCCGGGCCAAGGTCGGCGATACGGTCACCCAGGCCAGCCTGAATAAAGACGTGACGGCGCTCCTCGCGACGAAGCGCTATTCGGCTGCGAGCACGTCTATCGAGTCATTGGTGGACGGCATTCGCGTCGTATATACAATCGAACGGCGTCCGACGGTTTTCGGCGAGCTGGAAATCACGGGCGTCGACTACTTCAGCCGCAGCAAGGTCGAGACGTGGCTGGCGTTGCCGGAGGGTTCCGCCGTTGATCAGGCGATCCTGAAGACCCAGTGTAACAAGGTTCGCAGCGAATACCTCACGCGCTACTTTCCGCAGACTGTGATCACGGCCACGCTGACGCCGGTGGAAGCACCCAACCAGCGCAAGGGACTTGTCCGTGTGCATATCAAGGTGGAAGAAGGGGCGCGCCTGAAGCCGGATATGTATGTGTTCGAGGGGAACCAGAATTTTTCGGACAAAGAGTTGCGCGCGACGTTCGGCGAATACGCCTGGTGGAACCCGCGCGGTTGGTTCTCCACGTCACCGTATAGCGAGGACCAGTTGGCGAAGGCACGCCAGCAGGCCGTGGATGTTTATCGAAATGCTGGCTACCTCGATGTGAAGATCAGCGACGCGCGCTTTGTGCCGCTGAAGGATGACCCCAAGCGGGCGACGGTGCAGTTCTCGGTGGAGGAGGGGGTGCGCTATACGATTGCCGGCGTGGTTTTGACCGGGGTCAATCTCTTCCCGGAAGCGGCCGTTCGCAAGAATATCACGACGCTGAAGCCGGGCGCGACGGCATCCAGTCAGGATATTTCCGCGGCCGCCAAGGCCGTGCGGGATTACTACACTTCGCGTGGCTATATCGACACTGCGGTCGGCGTCAGCGCCAAGGCCAACGATGCAGCCAACACCTCCCGGGCCACGATTGTCTTCGATGTGCAAGAAGGCATTCTGGTCAAGGTTCGCCAGATTATCATTCGCGGTAATGAACGCACCAAGGATAAGGTGATCCGCCGCGAGATCCAGCTCAACCCCCTCGACACCATGGATGGGGTTAAGATCGAGCAGAACGAGAATCGCATCAAGAACCTCAACATCTTTGACAAGGATCAGGTGCGCCACTCAATCCCGGCCAATCAACCGGGCGAAGCCCCCGACTCCCGCGATCTCATCTTCGACGTGAAGGAGACACGCACGGGCAGCTTCATGATCGGCGGCGGATTCTCCAGCGTCGACAAACTGGTTGGTTACGTCCAGATGCAGCAGGGAAATTTTGACATTCTGAACTGGCCGGACTTCACCGGTGGTGGCCAGAAGGCCCGTGCTTCGCTGGAGATCGGTGCCAGCCATCAGTCTTACGAGCTGGGCTGGACAGAGCCCTGGTTCCGCGATAAGCCCATGGCGCTGTCGGTGGACCTTTTCTATCGGACACGCGATTACGATGAATACTCCCAGAAGAACCTCGGCGGTGATGTGGGGATCAAGTACCCGGTCAAGTTTGCCGGGGTGCCGTTCGGCGCTTTCGGCTTGCGGTACACGCTCGAGAAGATCGATCTGCGCAACTTGTCGACCAATACCTACTGGCGCTACGATGATCCGCTCGTTTCTTACCGGTTCTCGGACGAGCCCGATTCCGCGATCAACAGTGCGTTGCAAGCGTCGTGGGAGTACGATACGCGCGATCAGGTCTTTGTCCCCACGCGTGGAACTTCGGCCGACATCTTCGGCGAGGTGGCCGGCAGCGTGCTGGGCGGCGACAGCGACGTCTTTCGCCTGGGCGGTTCCTACAAGCACTGGTTTAACCCGTGGATGCATCACGTGCTCAGCTTGCGCAGTCGCATCGAGACCGTGAGTGCTTATGGCAACGAGCCGGTGCCGATCTACGACCGCCTGTTCTTGGGCGGCGGGCGTACCGTTCGCGGCATCCGCTACCGCGATGCCGGGCCGAAGGTTGTGGATGCCTCGCTACCCCCCACAGAGCAGCACCCGGTTGGCGGCGCAACGCTCGGGCTGGTGTCACTCGAGTATAACATCCCGGTTTTTGATGCTGTTCGGTTTGCCCTGTTCACCGATATTGGCAACCTTAAGCCCGCGGAATATGATTTCACCAGCTTGACTAAAGACTACTGCTGGACCTACGGCGCCGGGCTGCGCATCGACATTCCGGGGTTTCCGATCCGGATCGATTATGCTGTGCCACGGCGCACGGATGACGACTTGACGCGCACGGAAAGCTTCGTTTTCTGGATCGGTTTTGAATAGGATGATCTGGTAACTGTCAACCCAAGCAACAAAGGAAAGTAGCATGAAGCAGAGCAGTATGTTGATGGCCTGTGTGTGCCTGTGTGTGGCGATGGCTGCACGCGGGCAGAGCGTGGCGGTGGTGGACATGGAGGAACTGGTAAAGTCGCACCCCAACACGATCTCGGACAAGAAGCTGCTGGAGCAGACGCTGAAGGATTTCCGCGTAGAGAACGATGACCTGCGCCAGAAACTGGAAGCGATGCAGGAGGATTTCGAGAAAATTCGCAAAGAGGCGCTGGATCCCGCGCTGAGCGAAAAGGCGCGCAAGACGGCCGAGGAGCGCGCCGGCAAGGCGCGCGAGGCGTTGATTGCGTCGGATCGCACAGCGCGCGAAAAGATGCAGTCGCGGCAGGAGCAGTTTAACGACATGCAGATGCGCATGCGAAAAAAGACCGTCGGCGAGCTTCGCGAAGTAATCGGTAAGTATGCCGAGGATAAGAAGATCACGCTGGTGCTCTTTGCAGAAGCCACGGTTTATAATGAGAAATCAATGAACATCACCGATGCCATCCTGAAGCAGCTGAACGTGCAACCGGCGCCCAGGGTTACAGAAGAAATCACGAAGCCGATTCCGGTGAAGGTCAAGGACGCACCCGCCCCGGCGACACCCAAATGAACTGGACCGTAACCAGCCTTGCCGCGAGAGTCAATGGCACCGTGGAAGGCGCGGGCGACGCGGAGGTCTGCGCGCTGTCTGCGCTGGCCGAGGCGTGTGCCGGCGACATTTCCTTTCTGGCCAACCCGCGTTATGAACACCTGATGGCACAGACGGCTGCGACGGCAGTGGTGGTCAGTCGCGCCTGGAATGGCGCACGGAGCTGTCCGGCGCTGATCCGCGTGGATAACCCGGACAAGGCCTTTGCCGATCTTACGGCACTGTTCGCGCCAGAACCCGTGGTGCGAACACCCGGCGTACATGCCACGGCGGTGATAGCGTCATCGGTTAGACTGGGCCGCGACGTGCATGTCGGCGCGTTTACGGTGATCGAGGACGGCGCCTGCATCGGCGACCGCTCGGTTATTGAGACGCAGTGCTTTGTCGGTCGTAACGTCATGCTCGGCGCGGACAGCCACCTGTATCCACAGGTCAGCCTGCGCGAGGAATGCCGCATCGGCGAGCGTTTTATCGCCCATTGCGGCGCGGTTGTGGGGAGCGACGGTTACGGGTACAACGTTGAATTTCGCGATGGCCGCCCCGTGGTTGTCAAGATTCCGCAGGTTGGCATTGTCGAGATTGGAAACGACGTCGAGATTGGCGCGAACACGGCTGTTGATCGCGCCCGATTCGGCCGCACACGCATCGGAAACCATGTGAAGATCGATAACCTGGTGCAGATTGCCCACAATGTGCAGATCGGTGATTGTACCGGTATTTGCGGACAGGTCGGCATTGCCGGCAGCGCGCAGATCGGATCCGGTGTGATGATCTGGTCGCAGGCGGGCATCGCCGGGCATCTTACGGTTGGCGACCGTGCTCAAATCGGTCCGCAGGCCGGCATCAGCAAGGATGTCGCCCCGGGCGAGTTTGTGCTGGGATCGCCCGCTGTGCCGAAAAAGGAGTTTGTCGTCGGGATGGCTACGCCGCGCGCAGTTGCAAAGCTGAAGACGCGCCTGGCTGAACTCGAAGCGCGCCTTGCGGCGCTGGAAAAGCAGTCGGCGTCATGATGACCGACCGTGATCGAAACGGAAAAGCAGTATGGAAACGTTGAGTCAGAACGGTGCTATGCCAGGTGCTGCACAAAAGCCGGCGGTGTGGAACTGGTATATTGTTTACGCGGCAGCCATGGCCGTGATGTATGCCGTGGTTTCCATTCTGGGAATTGTATTTCTGTTGATTGATCCCTCCTGGCTTGAAATGGATTCTACGGAGTTGAAGGTTCAGGGCGGTATCTGTTTTCTGATGGGCGCCATTTTGTTCCTGCCCTTTGCGGTTGCGCCGTTTCTTCCCAAGCGCCCTTGGGTTTGGATCTATCACCTGGTGCTGATCTGCCTTGGCATGACCAGCTGCTGCTGCCTGCCGGCAACCATCCCGCTGCTCATCTTCTGGCTCAAGCCGGAGTGCAAGCAGTTCTTTGGCCGTGCGGCCTGACGCATGGCCCGCAATATATGAGTGCCTCCTCAGAAGCGCCCCCCTCCCTGGAAGCCAGTCTGGTCCAGCTTCTGACGGAACTCGGCTGGACCCTGGCAGTGGCAGAGTCCTGCACCGGTGGCCTGGTGGCCGTGCGTGTAACGTCCGTGGCCGGAGCCTCGGCGGCCTTTCAGGGCGGCGTGATTGCCTATCATAACAACGTCAAGCGCGAGGTCCTTTGCGTTCCGGCTGATGTGTTACAAGCGGCAGGTGCAGTGAGTACGGAGACTGCTCTGGCTATGGCGCAGGGGGCACGGCGTCTATTGCACGCCACCCTTGCCGCTGCTGTCACGGGCATTGCGGGCCCAGGCGGCGGTTCGGATGCGAAGCCAGTTGGGCTGGTATATATTGCCGTGTCAGGCCCGCGCGGCGAATGCGTCGAACGTTTTCTTTTTGAGGGCGACCGCGACGCGATTCGCACGCAAGCTGCGCAGGCCATGCTGCAGAAGTTGCTAGCAGCCTGTCGGACTTAGCGCTGGATCAGTACAGATTTTGGGCCGACCAGGCTGCTCGTCATGGGGCAAGCGTACGCCAAGCATCGGATTTCAGTATAAGACGCAAACAATTGACAAAAAAGAATGGCATGCTGGTCGTTTATTGAGGTCTCGCATCCCGCTATCCGCGGGTTGCACAACTAGGAGACTGTCGGCAGGAGGTTCCGGACTAATCCAAGGCCTAAGTCCGACAGTCTCCCAGGTCACCACTCCATCACGGCCTTCTTGATCTTCTCCCGTTCCGGATGCTCTTCCCCTTCGCCGGGTTGCGCCTGTGCGTCTGGCGCATCCCCGCGCGCAGGTTCCGGGAATGCTTCCGTCAGCGCACTGCACGCATCCTGCAATTCCGACTTGAGCGGCTGCTCCTTGCTCTTGCGCAGGCGGAGTGTGTTCATCAGGTTCTCCCGCTGCACGCCAGCCGCTTTGTCCATCTTCTCGACGAGGGCCGAGCTCTCCGCGAGAAAGGCATCGAAAGCCTTCCGGGCGGCTATGAACCGCGCCAGAGTCTTCTTCTGTGCCTCCGTTGGGTTTGGGGTTGCCGCCAGTATCGCGTCAACGTCGATCTTGGGAATCGGATACCCGGTGCCGACGCCACCTCCGTTGCCACCTTCGGCCGCGACAAAGAGATCCAGCGACTTCATTTTCATGGCCGCCACCCGGATCTCCTTGCCGTCTTTTTCCAGCAGGTATTCGCGTTTTTCAAACCCCCTCAGTACGGCTGTTTCCTCTTTTTTGCCGTCTGCCGTGAGGTAGGTGACGGGAGCGGGTTTGGTCAGCGAGATCTTTGAGATGCGGCTGGGAAGTTCCTTTGTAAGCCGTCCCTTTTCGTTCAGGAAGAGGATCGAACCTCCTGTAACCCCCTGAAACGTGCACTCCTTGGGCCGACTGGCCAGCATCGTCACCTGATCGCCCAGTGCGGCGAGAGACAACAACGACAAATATACCGGAATGATTCTGCACAACTTGCTGCTCATCTGCCAGTGCCCCTTTCTTTTCGGCCATGCCCGGAGAAACAGCGACTCACCAACAAATTATTAGCCCTTTGTGCAGTGGGAAGCAAGCACCAACCGATGCAGATTTGCGCCCTTCGGAATTGACTTCAAACCCGAGCCATTCTGCGTTATGTTCTTCAAGGTGTATCCTGTAAGGCTACAAACTAAGGCGGGGATTGGTTATGCATGCACTGCGACAGGGGTTGAGTCTTCTGCTGGCAGGATGGCTGCTGGCCTGGGGTGGAACTGCAACAGCCGGACCGAAGGATGCCGGTGTGCCCCAACCGGTCGTAGTTGTAGACCTTACAGACGGCTCGCGACTCCTGGGCCGTCCGGGCATGACCGAAATGCCGTTCGTGACCGCCATGGGAACCATGCTTCTTCCGCTCAATCGTATTACGCGGGTGGTCTTTGCCGGGGATAATACCAATCAAGTGTTTCTGTGCAGTGGTGACCGCCTGACTGGATCGTGGGCCTGGGATGCGCTTGGCCTGATGACTCTCGTCGGGCCTGTGGTCATCAACCGGACCCACCTGGCCAAAATGTCCGTGCAAGCTGAAGCCGGTACGTTGGCTCCACAACTTCGGGAAGGCCTTTTGCTGCACTACGTCTTTGACAAAGAGGATAGCCGCGTTCTTGTCGATAGAAGCGATAGGCGATGCGATGGCCGAAGCTTCGGTGCCACGTGGGCCGCGAACCGGGCGATGGGTGGCGTGCTGGTATTTGATGGCGCGGAGTCACGCGTTGATTTTCCCGCCACCGGCTTTCCGGTTGGGTCCGAAGCCCGCACACTGGCGGCCTGGGTGAGTCAGGACACGATCACAGGCGGACGGTATTACGCTTTCGGATATGGGGGAAATCCGCGCGGTTCCGAATTTCGCATGGCCTTAAATGAGTTTATGCCCGGGCAATTCTCCCTGGAATCCGGCGACGGTGGATGGCATGCCCGTGCGACGCTGCAGCCTCGCCGCTGGTATCATCTGGCGATTTCCTATGGCGGAAGCGGCGAGCCGAGATTTTATGTCAACGGCGATCCCGTGGCGGTTTCCGGCACATGGCCATCTCCGCTGATTCGCTCGCTGGCTGTGGGCGGAACATTGGGCCAGCGCGGAAATCATGAAGGGGGCGGTTGTCTGAAAGGGATGCTGGCCGAAGTCGCCGCATGGAATCGTGAATTGCGTGCGGATGAAATCCGCGCTCTTTTTCAAGCCCGTCCCGGCGTGGTCAAAGACGCAGACTGGCAGGAGAACTGAGCACACGTGGGCCCCGTTGTACAGCGGGGCTGCGCACCCGCTGGCGTTCGCATGCCTGCCGGTGCATGTGCGTGGGGCAGATCCGGTTTGTCGCTCAGAGGACTTTCAAATACGTGGCTCGACCGTCTCCCGGCGCATAGAAATCTTCCAGTATTTCGGCTAATTTGTAGCCGGTGCGTTCGTAAAAGGCGCGCGTGCTGAGGTATTGCGGCCGGCTGGAAGTTTCGGCATAGAGTCGCGTGCCACCCATTTCACGGATACGTCGCTCGGTCTCCGCAAGTAATAACCGCCCTAGTCCTTTGCCCTGGACTTCGGGATGCACCGCGATCCAGTACAGATCGTAACTTGCAGTGGTGCAAGGTATCGAGCCAAAGCACGTGTAACCGGCCACACGTCCATGCAATTCTGCGATGACGAATTCGTAGCCAGACGTCGGTCCTTTGTTCAATCGTTCATCAATCAACTCCAGCGCGATCGCGATCTCCCCATCATGGAAAAATCCGGTTGTCCGCGTCAGGGCATCGATGGCGTCCCGGTCGGAGGTGTTGAGTTCGTGACGTATCAGGAATGGCGTGGCAGGTGTACGGGGCGATGGATCATCAAGGTCGCTGGATGCGGCGCCGGTCAACTGTGTAGCGGAAGCAGGCGCCACCTTGCGTTGGGAAACGGCGGGTGGGGTTCGGAAGCGGTTGCAGTTGGCAAGCGCATCGGCCAGGATGCGCTCAACGGCTTGCTCAAACGTCAGCCCGGCCTGTGTCACCATGGCGGCAAAGCCTGAATCCGGAGAGATGCATGGATTGGCATTGACCTCGAGAATCCAAGGGGCCCCTTTGGCATCCACGCGAAAATCGACGCGCGCATAACCGGCCAGCCCGAACACATCCCAGCACCGGAGCGCCAGTCGTTTCATTTCATCGACCAGCGGGGCATCGGTGGCTGCAAGCGCAAAAGAGCGCGTGGTATGCTGGTATTCAAAGGAATCCGTTTCCCACTTGGCGCGATAGCCCACAATGCGGGGTTTGTCGTCCGGAAAGTCGGAGAAAACAATTTCGGCGGGTGGCAGCACCTCCGGGCCATTGGGGCCGGCCAGCAAGCCGATGTTGAATTCGCGACCGTTGACAAACTCTTCCGCGAAGCACTCGCCCCCCATGCGCTTGGAAAAGGAGGATAGACGGCTGGCGACCAGGGCTGGTGTGACGCTCCGGAGCAGACAGGAGTCGTCCATGCCAAGCGAGGCGTGCTCCCAGACCGACTTCACCAGCCAGGTCCGCAGGCTTCCCTCGACTGTGGCGTGGCGGCCGTCTTTCGATTCCGGTCCACGGGTGCGTGGATCGTGCGCTCCGGTGCCCATCCACATGGGCGTGGGCAGATCCGCCTCGCGCAGTCGCTCCTTGGCCAGGATCTTGTGAGATGTGATAAAAAGAGCTTCCGCGGAGCTGCCGGTATAGGGTCGCCGGGTGGCATCGAGCATGGCCGGCGGCAGATAGAGCAGGCGGCCGGCACCGGCCACGGCTTCGACCAGGTTGAAAACCAGATCGGGCTGGGCCGTGTGGAGTGCGGCGTCGAGTGCCGCGAGGTTCAGCGTGCAGGCATGTGCTTCCACGCGGTGTCCGAGCCGTATCAAGGCCTGTCCAACCGCATCAACCTGCTGCAGTACGTCCTGTTCGTCGGGCGAGGCATCGGCCGGAACAGCTTGGTGGAGAATGCAAATACGCATGGGGATGGTCCTGTGGCAGGTAGGGTTGTCCGGTTGTTGGTGAACAGAGATAGCCTCCCGTCGCGCGAAGGTCAAGCGCAGAACGGTTTTGATTGCCGAGCGGAGCGAATACGCGTATTTTGTTTGCGTGGGTTACCTTCGATGGAGGAATAGGCATGCGAATTTCAATGACAGCCCGTGCGCTGGTGAGCGGTGGCTTTTGGGTGATGACTTTGGCGTCCGGCTTTCTGGTTGCCGGTTGTACGTCCGTAGACGGTAAGGTCTACTGGGCCGGCGAAGAGCCGAAAGTCGACAATGCGCGGGCGCGGCAGGAGCTGCTGCAGCAGCAGGCGCAGCGTGAGGCCGCCATGGTGAAGAGTCAGATGGCAGGAATGGATCAGACGCAGGCCCGGCTGGTTGAGCGCCTGGATCGTCTGGAGTCGCTCGCGCGCGAAAACGGCAAGATGCGTGAGGATCTGGTGGCCATGCGCCGGGAGCTGAACCAGGTGCGTGCGGATCGCGAGGTCATGCGCCGGGAGATCGTGGATGATCTCACCGCACGCATTAACAAATATATGGCCACGGTTGTGGCCAACACGGCTCCCCCGTCGGCCACCGAAAGGAAGAACGGGTACATGCACACCGTGGTTGCCGGACAGAAACTTGTGGATATCGCCAAGGCGTATAAGACCACGCCCGCCGCGATCCGGAAGGCCAATGCCCTGAAGGACGATAATCTCAAGGCCGGGCAGACGCTGTTCATTCCGGAGTAAAGATGTCGTTCAGCAGCGTGTGTACGTCTGCGGCGGTCACGGGGCGCCGATTGGCTGCCGTGGAGCCGGATGCCAGCACTTCGCGGATGATCTCGGTCCGGTCGCCGGGCGCCGCTGCGGCGAATGGCGAGACCAGTTGCATCTGCTGCCGCCAATCGGCCATGAGCGCTTCCACATCGCGTCCGAGCCGCGCGCGCAGATATTCCAGGTCATGCGACAGAACCTCCCGGTTGAAACGCAGCGCGGCCGGGAAGCAGGCGGCGCAGACCGCGCCATGCGGGATGCGCCAGCGCACGCCCAGTGGATGCGCCAGTCCATGCACCACGCCCAGCCGGGCGTGTGACAGCGCCAGTCCGGCAGTGTAGCTGCCTTCGAGTAAATCCGCGGCCAAGGTCCAGTCGCCCGTATAGACAGCAGGCAGGGCTTGCGCGATGCGCACCATCGCCAGTTCGGAAAGTGTGCGGGTGAAGGGCGTGGCAAATCGGCTGGTATACGATTCGAACGCTTGCACAAAGGCGTCCATGCCGGAGGCCGCAAGGGTGGCGGGCGGGCAACTACGCAGCAGGTCCGGATCCAGGATCACCAGGCGCGGCATATAGCTGGGATGCCGGATAGACTGCTTCAACAGACGTGTGGTGTCGGTCAACACCGACACGATCGTTCCCTCGGACCCGGTTCCGGCGGTGGTAGGTGCTGCAATCAGTGGCAGGGCGGCTGGCGGTACAGGGCTGCCAGACTGGTAGGCGGAAACAGGCAAAGGCGCGTCGCGCAGTCCGGCTGCCGCCTTGGCTAGATCAATGACGCTGCCACCGCCCACGGCGGCGACCCAGTCTACGGCTGTTTCGCGAAGCCGGGTGCGCAACAGCTCGACTTCGTCCGTGGTCGGTTCTCCGCCCGGGTGTTCGTGGCAGGTGATACGCAGTCCGGCTGGAGCGGATTCGAGGATGGTGCCAAGCTGCCCTGAGGCACGCAGCGAGCGTCCATGCACCAGCAGGCCGGAGGCGCCGAACAAACTCGCCTCCGCGCCGAGCGTGCGGATGGCATGGGCTGCAGCCAGTGTGCGCCCGGGCAGGATCAGAGGGGAGGGGAGCATGGGGGCCGGTCAAACAGCTTACGACTTGTGGCGGTAAATAATGCGCCCTTTGGAAAGGTCGTAGGGTGAAATTTCAAGTGTAACCTTGTCGCCGGCTGCGATCTTGATAAAGAACTTGCGCATTTTGCCGGAAATATGCGCGAGCACCTCATGCCCGTTCTCAAGCTTTACCTTGTACATTGTGGCTGGCAGCACCTTGACCACTGTACCGATCACTTCTATGGCGTCATCACTGGGCATACGTTTTCCATTCGTTGTTCACATCTGTTATACGGTCTTTTGCCGCCGGATGCAAGGAGGCGAATTGTCTAATAAA
>SESE01000474.1_pt1 | contig 16822 bp, 11 predicted proteins | sample 3171371 | NCBI WGS metagenome assembly SESE01 (sample SAMN06051881, study PRJNA518727) | freshwater metagenome | biome: subpolar coniferous forest; feature: holomictic lake; material: water; isolation source: holomictic Lake 442, 13 m depth | place: Canada: near Kenora, Ontario | collected... | reverse complement strand
CACCTACGTCGAGGCCATTGGCCGCGCCCTCCACGACGCCATGGCCGAAGACGAGCGGGTCTGCTGCCTGGGTGAAGACATCGGCGCCTACGGCGGGGCGTTCCGGGCCACCGCCGGCCTGCTGGATCGCTTCGGCCCGGACCGGGTGATCGACACGCCCATCGCCGAGCAGGCCATCGCCGGGGCGGCCATCGGGGCGGCCCTCATGGGCCAGCGGGCCGTGGCGGAGTTCCAGTTCATGGACTTCGCCCTGCTGGCCGCTGACCTGGTGGTGAACTTCGCCGGCAAGGCCCACTGGCGCTGGGGCGCCTCCGTGCCCGTGGTGTTCCGCGGTCCCGCTGGGGCCGGCAACGGTGGCGGCCCCTTCCATAGCCAGAACCCCGAGGGGCACTTCCTGGGCAGCCCCGGCCTGAAGGTGGTGGTCCCCGGCACCGTGCGGGATGCCTATGCCCTCCTGCGGGCCGCCATCGCCGACCCCGACCCGGTGCTCTTTCTCGAGCACAAGCGCCTCTACCGCCGCCTGAAGGACCAGTGGGACGAGGCCCCCACGGCCCGCCTGGGTGAGGCCGCCCTGCGCCGGGACGGTGGCGCCGCCTGCATCATCACCTACGGAGCCGCCCAGCACGCAGCTCTGGAAGCGACGGCAGGCCTGGATGTGGCCGTGCTGGACCTGCGCACCCTCTGGCCCCTGGACGATGAGGCCATCGCCACCCTGGCCCGGCGCACCCACCGGGTGCTGGTGCTCACGGAGGCCAGTCCCGCCTACGGCCCCTCCGCCGAGCTGGCGGCCCGCATCGGCGAGACCTGCTTCCCCTGGCTGGATGCCCCGGTCCTGCGCCTGGGCGCGGCCGACACGCCGAACCCCGCCAGCCCCCCCCTGGAAGCCGCCTTCCTGCCGGGACCGGCCCGGATCAAGGCCGAGGTGGAGCGCCTGCTGGCCTGGTAGCGCCCAGGCCCTCTCTTGACGCAGTACCGCCATACCTATCATTCTTATTTCTTGATCTTTGGCAGTCCCCAGAACGTTATCCAGAAAGGTGGAGGGAATGGCCCTGTGAAACCTTGGCAACCTGCGTAAGCAAGGTGCCAACTCCTGCCCCCGGTCCCGGGGGGAAGATACCGAATTGCAGCCGACTGACCCAAGCCCCTGGATATCGAACGATGGACGGCCCCCCAAGGCGTTCCCATGACCCGACCCACCTTCCAGCAGGCCCTCGAGGCCGGAGAATGCTTCCTCTTTGACGGCAGCACCGCCTCGGCGCTGCATGACCGGGGCATCACGCTCCAGCGCAGCTTCGAGGAGTGCAACCTCAAGGCCCCGGACATGGTCCTGGCCATCCACGGCGAGTTCCTCGCGGCGGGCGCCCAGGTCCTCACCACCAACACCTGGGGTGCCAACCGCCTGAAGCTGTCGGCGCGAGGCTTGGAAGGCCAGCTGGTCGAGATCAACCGGGAGGGCGCTGCCCTGGCTCGGAAGGCTGTGGAACAGCAGGGCAGCCGAGCCTGGGTGGCAGGCTGCATCGGCCCTCTGGGCGTGCGCATCGAGCCCTGGGGACCCACCTCCTTCGACGAGGCCAAGGCGTGCTTCCGGGAACAGGCCGTCGTGCTCATCGAGGCCGGCGTAGACCTGATGGTGCTGGAGGCCTTCGAGGACCTCCACGAGATCCAGCAGGCCATCCTGGCGGTGCAGGAGCTCACCGACCTCCCCATCGCCGCCCTCATGACGCCCAACGAGGAAGGTCAGGCCCTCTTCGGTGCTGACCCGGAGTGGTTCATCAAGCAGCTCGACACCTGGGGCGCCAGCCTGGTGGGCCTCATCGGCGGCAACGGCCCGGCTCCGCAGCTGCGCCTCCTGGAGCGCCTGCGCTCGGTCACGGACAAACCCATCGTCCTGCAGCCCAACCCCGGCCTGCCCCGCCTCGTGGATGGGCGCCTCATCTACGGGGCCAGCCCGGAGTACCTGGGCGAGTTCGCCAGCCGGGCCCTGTCTGCAGGCGCCCGCGCCGTGGGTGGCTGCAGCGGCACCACCCCGGCCCATATCCGGGCCATGCGCGCCGCCTTCCGCCAGGAGCGGGCCTTCGTGCAGGCGGGCAGCGGGTTTGAGCTCAAGCCCCACGAGCAGCCCCAGCCCGAGGTGCCCTTCGCCTACCGCAGCCGCTTCAGCCTCAAGCTGGCCCAGAACGAGTTCGTCCACACCGTTGAGCTGGTCCCACCCAAGGGCATGGAATACGACAAGCTCGTGGCCAAGACCCGCCAGTGCCAGGCCCTGGGCGCCGATGCCATCAATGTGCCGGACGGCCCCCGGGCCATGGCCCGCATGTCTGCCCTCGCCACGGCCCTCATCATCGAGCAGCAGGTGGGCCTGGAGACGATCCTCCACTACGCCTGCCGGGACCGGAACCTGCTGGGCATGCAGAGCGACCTCCTGGGCGCGGCGGGCCTCGGCCTGCGCAACCTCTTGGCCGTCACCGGCGATCCTCCGAAGCTGGGGCCCTACCCCCAGGCCACGGCGGTCTTTGACATCGACGCCATCGGCCTCGTGAACATGCTCAAGCGCCTCAACACGGGTCTGGACCTGGGCGGTGCCGCCATCGGCAAGCCCACCTCCTTCAGCATCGGGGTGGGTGCGAACCCCGTGGCCCCGGACCCGGAGCGCGAGCGGGCCCGCTTCCGCTACAAGGTGGAGGCCGGGGCCCAGTGGGCCATCACCCAGCCGGTCTTTGATGCAGAGAGCCTCTTCCGCTTCCTGGACTTCGCCGAGACCCTGGACGGCAAGGGCGGAATTCCCATCATTGCCGGCATCTGGCCCCTCAAGAGCCGCCGCAACGCGGAGTTCATGGCCAACGAAGTGCCGGGCGCCCACGTGCCGCTGTCCGTCCTGGCCCGCATGGCCAAGTGGACCAGCGCCGAGGACCAGCTGAAGGAAGGCCTGGACATCGCCAAGGAGGTCATCGAGGCCATCCGGCCGCGGATCCGGGGCCTGCAGCTGTCAGCGCCCTTTGGCCAGGTAGAGCTGGTGGCCCCGCTCATGCCCAAGCCGGGGGCCACATGGTGAAGGTCCACTTCCTCCTGGAGGACCTGCTGGTGGAAGCACCGGCCGGCACCGCCCTGCAGGCCGTGGCGGATGTGGCCGGTGCCGACATCACCTTCGGCTGCCGCACCGGCTCCTGCGGCACCTGCCGGGTGCAAGTGACCGAAGGACTGGACCACTGCAGCGCGCCCGGCCCGGAAGAGCGGGACTTCCTGCAGAACCTGAACGCCCCCCCGGACCAGCGCCTGGCCTGCCAGGTCTGTGTGCACGGCGACATCGTCGTGGACTACCTCGGACTCTGACATGACCACCCTCGACGCCCTCCTCCGTGAAAAAGTGCTGCTGCTGGACGGCGGCATGGGCACGCAGATCTTTGCCCGCAAGCCCACGGTGGAGGACTACGGCAGCGCCGCCCTGGAAGGCTGCGTGGACCTGCTCACGGAGCGGCGCCCCCAGTGGATCCGCGAGATCCACGAAGGCTACTTCAATGCGGGTGCCGATGCGGTGGAGACCAACACCTTCGGGGCCAATCCCCTGGTGCTGGCGGACTTCGGTTTATCGGACCGGGCCTACGCCCTGAATGTTCAGGCAGCCCAGATCGCCAAGGAAGTGGCCCGCAGTTTCGACCGCCCCCGCTTCGTCATCGGCTCCGTCGGCCCCGGCACCAAGCTCATCACCCTGGGCCATGTGAGCTACGCCGATCTGCTGGCCTCCTACCGGGTGCAGATGGACGGCCTGCTGGAGGGCGGCGCCGACGCCATCCTCATCGAGACCTGCCAGGACCTGGGCCAGATCAAGGTGGCCGTGCGCGCCGCCCGGGAAGCCATGGCAGCCCGCCGCCGCCGGATTCCCATCTGGGTCCAGGCCACAGTAGAGACCACGGGCACCCTGCTCGTCGGCTCGGACATCTCTGCGGTACTCACCAGCGTGGAGCCCCTGGGCATCGACGTGCTGGGCCTCAACTGCGCCACGGGCCCCGATGAGATGCACGCCCACCTGCAGACCCTCTGCGAGGCCAGCCCCTTCCAGATCAGCTGCCTGCCCAACGCGGGCCTGCCGGTGAACATGGGCGGCCAGGTGGTCTACCCCCTGGACCCCGCCGCCTTCGCCCCCAAGGTGCTGCATGCGGCCAAGGAGTTCGGCCTCGCCATCCTGGGCGGCTGCTGCGGCACCACCCCCGACCACATCCGGGCCCTGGCCGCCGGGATCGGGCAGCTGAATCCCCCCCAGCGTTCGGCGAAGCCGGAGCGCTGCGCCGCCAGCCTCTACCAGAGCGTGCCCCTGCAGCAGGAGCCCCGGCCCCTGATCGTGGGCGAGCGAACGAATGCCAATGGTTCGAAGAAGTTCCGCGACCTGCTGGCCGCCGAGGACTGGGACGGCATGATCGCCCTGGCCAAGGAGCAGCAGCGCGAGGGCGCCCACCTGCTGGACCTCTGCGTGGCCTACGTCGGCCGGGACGAGGTGCGGGACGCCGACGAGCTGCTGGGCCGCCTGGTGACGCAGATCTCGCTGCCCCTGATGATCGACAGCACGGAGGTGGCCGTCATCGAGCGGGCCCTCCAGCGCAGCCCGGGCAAGTGCGTGGTGAACTCCATCAACTTCGAGGACGGCGACGCCCGCCCCCGCAAGGTCCTGGAGCTGTGCCGCACCTACGGCGCCGCCGTGGTGGCCCTCACCATCGACGAGCGGGGCATGGCCAAGTCCAGGGAGCAGAAGCTGGAGGTGGCCCGCCGCCTCTACGCCCTCGCCGTGAACGAGTACGGCCTGGACCCCGGCGACCTCATCATCGATCCCCTCACCTTCACCCTGGGCAGCGGCGAGGAGGAGTTCCGCGGCTCCGCCATCGAGACCCTGGAGGCCCTGAAGCTCATCAAGGCTGAGCTGCCGGGGGTCCTGACCATCCTGGGCGTCAGCAACGTGAGCTTTGGCCTCAACCCCGCCTCCCGCCACGTCCTCAACGCCCTGATGCTCTACCACGGCGTGCGCTACGGCCTGGACATGGCCATCTTCAATGCCTCGAAGGTCATTCCCGTGGCGAAGATCGATCCCGAGGACCGGCGCATCGTCGAGGACCTCATCTTCGACCGCCGGGCCGAGGGCTACGACCCGCTCAAGGAGGTCCTGGCGCGCTACAGCGGGCGGAAGGCCGCCGTCGTGGCCGACACCCGCACGGACCTGCCGGTGCTGGAACGCCTGCGCAACGGCATCCTGGATGGCGCCAAGCAGGCCCTCCTGCTGGACGTGGAAGAGGCCCTGGCCGACCACGATCCGCTGTTCCTCATCAACGATGTGCTGCTGGGGGCCATGAAGGTCGTGGGCGAGCGCTTCGGCGCCGGCGAGATGCAGCTGCCCTTCGTGCTGGAGAGCGCCGAGGCCATGAAGGCCGCCATCCGCCTCATCGAACCGCGGCTGCCCCGGGAGGCCAACTACCAGAAGGGCCGCATGCTCCTGGCCACGGTGAAGGGCGATGTCCACGACATCGGCAAGAACCTGGTGGACATCATCCTCAGCAACAACGGCTTCGAGGTGAAGAACCTGGGCATCAAGCAGCCCATCGAGGCCATCCTCAAGGAGCTGGAGACCTGGCCCGCTGACGCCATCGGCCTCTCCGGCCTGCTGGTGAAGTCCACGGTGATCATGAAGGAGAGCCTGCACCTCATGGAGGAGCGGGGCCTGAAGATCCCGGTCATCCTGGGGGGCGCCGCCCTCACCCGGGACTACGTGGAAGGCGACTGCCGCCGGGCCTACAGCGGCGCGGTGCTCTACGCGGAGGACGCCTTCGAGGGGCTGCGCCACATGCAGGCGTTGGTGGCGGGTGGGGCCAGCCCATTGCCTCCGCCTCCTGCTCCAGCCGCTGGCGCGGCTGGAGAGATAAAAATCCTCAGGAGAGGTGGGGCGGCGGTGCCGCTGTCAGCCTCCGGTCAGAGCAGCTGGGTGCGTCATGAAGGCCAGCCCCCGACACCTCCCTTCTGGGGGGTGCGGGAGCTGACGGCCTCGCCGGAAGAGCTCTTCCCCTGGCTGGATGAGTTCGCCCTCATCCGCAACCGGTGGGGCTTCAGCCAGGGCAGCCTGGACGATGCCGCTTTCGCCGCCGTGTTGCGGGAGAAGGCCGAGCCCCAGCTGGCCCGTTGGCGGCAGTTCCTCGCCGACCACCCGGTCCTGCGCCCTCGGGCGCGGTATGGCTACTTCCCCGCCCTGGCCGAGGGCGAGGCCCTCTGCATCCTCGACCCCAAAGATCCGAGCCGCACCCTGACGAGCCTGGCCTTCCCCCGGCAGGCCACCGGCCGCCGCCTCTGCCTGCCGGACTTCTTCCGCTCCGATGGCACTGACGTCGTAGCCCTGCAGCTGGTGAGCCTGGGCCAGGCGGCTGCGGACCATGCAGCCGAGCGCTATGCCAAGGACGGCTACGCGGACTACTTCGCCTTCCACGGCCTGGCCACGGAGCTCACGGAGGCCTACGCCGAGGCCCTCCACGCCCGCATCCGTCAGGAGCTGGGTATCCAGGCCAAGGACCTCAAGGGCCAGGCCCTCTTCGCCCAGGGCTACCAGGGCTCCCGCTACTCGCCGGGCTACCCCGCCTGCCCTGACCTGGAGACCAACGGTCCCCTCCTGGACCTGCTGGACGGCGCCGCCATCGGCGTCCACCTGAGCGAGTCGCACCAGATGGATCCCGAGTACAGCACCAGTGCCCTCGTGGCCTGGCACCCGCAGGCGCGGTACTTCTCGGTCTGAGCTCATTCCCCGCCACCCGCGCCACAGCCCCGGCGCTGGACCTGGCTGCACCCCTGTCGGAGGCTTCGCCCCATGCCCGTCAAAGTTCCTGAGTCCTTGCCTGCCCGCGGCATCCTCGATGCGGAGAATGTCTTCCTCATCGACGAGCAGCGCGCCCTCCACCAGGACATCCGTCCCCTGCGCATTGCCATCCTGAACCTCATGCCCACCAAGATCGCCACGGAGACCCAGCTGCTCCGCCTGCTGGGGAATACCCCCCTCCAGGTGGAAGTCACGCTGCTCCACACGGCCTCCCACGACTCGAAGAACACCTCCTCCGAGCACCTGCTGCAGCACTACGTCTCCTTCCAGGAGGTGCGCAACCAGTCCTTCGACGGCCTCATCGTCACGGGTGCCCCCGTGGAGCAGATGCAGTTCGAGGATGTGGACTACTGGCCGGAGCTGACGGAGCTGCTGGACTGGGCCCGCACCCATGTCTTCGCCAGCCTCTTCATCTGCTGGGGCGCCCAGGCCGCCCTCTACCGCTACTACGGCATCCAGAAGCACGCCCTGGCCGAGAAGATGTTCGGCATCTTCCCCCACCACCTCAACGTGCGCCACGAGCGCATCGTGCAGGGCTTTGACGATGAGTTCTTCGCCCCCCACTCCCGCCACACCGGCATCAGCCGGGAGGACATCCTGGCCGAGCCCCGCCTGCTCCTGCTCTCCGAGTCGGATGAGGCCGGCGTCTACATGGTGCAATCCACGGACCACCGGCAGGTCTTCGTCACGGGCCACTCGGAATACGATCCCTGCACCCTCCAGGGGGAGTACACCCGAGACGTCGGCAAGGGCCTGCCCATCGCCGTACCCCGCAACTACTTCCCCGGGGACGATCCGGCCCAGCCCCCCCGCGTCCGCTGGCGGGGCCATGCCAACCTCCTGTTCTCCAACTGGCTGAACTACTGCGTCTACCAGGAGACGCCCTATGAGCTGGGGGGAGTCCCGGCAGAAGGGAATCAGCCATGACGCTCAAGGTCATCAAATTCGGTGGCAGTTCCGTGGGCAGTGCCGATGCTCTGCGTCGGGCCGCCGCCATCGTCCAGGCCGAGTTGCCAGCTGGGGGCCTCGTGGTGGTCTCGGCCCTCCGGGGCACCACGGACCGCATCCTGGAAGCCTGTGCCGCTGCCGGCCGCGAGGACCTCCCCGCCGCCCAGGCGGTGCTGACGGCCATCCGTCAGCGCCACGAGGAGGTGGCGAGCGAATTGGGCCACCTGGCGGCAGTGGAAGCGGCTTGGACCCCTCTGTTCGACCGCCTGGACCAGCTGCTCACGGGCATGGCCATGCTGGGGGAGGGCACAGCCCGGGGCCGGGATGCCGCCCTGGCCATCGGCGAGACCCTCTCGGCCAACCTGGCGGCCCACTGCTTCCAGGCCACCTTCCAGGAAGTTCGGGAGGTCATGAAGACCGACGCCCGCTTCGGCAAGGCCCGGCCCCTCCTCCCGGCCCTGCGAGCAGCAGCAGCCCCTTGGCGGGCGGCCCTGACGGCCGGGGCCCTGTGGGTCACCCAGGGGTTCCTGGGTTCCTCCCCGGAAGGCGCCACCACCACCCTGGGCCGAGGCGGCTCCGACACCAGCGCCACCTTGCTGGGGGAAGCCCTGGATGCGGACGAGGTGCAGATCTGGACCGATGTGGACGGCGTGCTCACGGCGGACCCAAGCCTGGTCCCCGGGGCCCGACCCATTCCCCAGATGAGCCTGAGCGAGGCCGAGGCCCTCAGTGCCTTCGGCGCCAAGGTGCTCCATGCGGACTCCCTGGCCCCCGGCGGCCGCGCCGGCTTCCGCCTCGTGGTGGCCAACACCCTGCGCCCCGGAGCCTCCCGCACCGAGATCCTGCCCCACCCCCCCGAGCGCCCTGCCGGTGCCGTCACCTCCGTGGCCTACAAGGAGGGCATCCACCTGCTGCGCTTCCCCGCCTCCGCCGGTCTGGAGCCGCCCCTGGAGGCCGCCCGCAGCCTGGAGGAGGCCGGGGCCCTGCGCTTCGGCCTCATCTCCAGCCCCGCGGGCACCCTGCTGGCCGTACGCCCAGAGACCCACGCGTCGCTCGGTGTGCTGGGGACCCTGGCCGCCTCAGGCGTGCTGTGCGAAGCCGGGTGGGCGGTGGTGGCCCTGGTGGGGGAGGGCCTCCGCACGGACCCCGTGGCGGCCCTGCGCCACCTGGTGGCCCTGGGGCACGAGCCCGTGGGTGGCCTGCTCACCGGCAGCAGCACGGTCTCCATCGCCTTCCTGGTGCCCGAGTCCCGTCTTGCGGACCTCATCCCGCGGCTCCATGCCCACTGCGTGCTTCCCGGTTAAGGCCTAACCCTCAGCCCTGCTGCAGCAGCCAGGCCGTGAGCCTGGAGTGGAAGGCCTCTGGCTGTTCCAGATCGGTGTCCCGCAGGCGCGCCGGATGGTTCGGGTCCCCCACCACCACGGCCTGGTCCAGGGTATTGGGCAAGCGCGTCCCGCCGGGCAGGGACCAGATCCCGCCCCGGCAGTCGGTCGCTACCGCTACCCGTGCCCCCCGTCGCTCTTTTCGGCCGTCCCAGCCCATGGGGCCTCCCAATGGTCCTAAAGAAGATAAGTTATTTTTCCTCATAAGCCACCTTGGAATTAGGAACGCACCGGGTCCCCTTTTCCCAACCCCAAGACGGATCTTGACGTGGCTGGTCAAAAAAATTATTTAAGGACTCGTTTTTCCCCCTGTCCTTCCAACTCAGGAGGGTCCGGGAAGGATAGGCTGGACCCCGGGAGGACCCATGAGCCTGCTTGAGACCCACCGCAGCATCCTCGTGCTCATCGATTTCCAGGGCAAGCTGGTCCACATGGTGCACCGGCCTGGCCAGGTCATTGAGGTGGCCCACCGTCTCATGAGGCTGGCGGACCTGTTCTCGGTGCCGGTGGTCCTCACCGAGCAGTACCCCAAGGGCATCGGACCCACGGAGGCAGGCCTGCGGGAGACCTTCGACGCCCTGGCCACCCCCACCTTCTTCCTGGAAAAGACGGCCTTTGGCTGCTGCGGGGACGCCGGCTTCGAGGGCCTGCTCCAGCAGGCCCGACCGGGACTGGCCCCGGCGAAGCGCCAGGTGGTGGTGGCTGGCATCGAGGCCCATGTCTGTGTCATGCAGACCGTGCTCGAGCTGCTGGCATCGGGCCACGAGGTCCACCTCTGCTGGGATGGCGTCAGCGGGCGCGGCGAGGAGTACCGTCGCCATGCCCTGGATCGCATGGCCGCCGCCGGGGCCACCCTCACCAACCACGAGTCCGTGGCCTTCGAGTGGGCCCGGGACAAGCAGCACCCCCAGTTCAAGGCCCTCTCGGCCCTGATGAAGGAGGGGCAGCCCCAGGGCTGAGCGGGGAAAACTTGTACAAGCAGCGGAAGCCCAGGTGGATGTGGGAGCATTAGAGGATGCGAGCTGCCCTCTGCGCCATCCTCCTCCTGACGGGCCTCCTGGCCTGCGGGGGCCACGACGACGAAGGCGATGAGCGGATGTCGCCTGGCCAAAACTGCCAGGCCTGCCATGGCTTCCCCATCGCAGGCACGGTGTACGCCACCGCCACCGCAGACTCGGGCGCCGGTCTCGCCGGGGTGACGGTGGAGATCACGGACGCGAACCAGACGGTGCATAGCTACACGACGAACTCCGCCGGGACCTTCCTGGCCCGCACCGCCCTGCCCCTTCCCCTGCAGAAGGCCGCCGTGATCCGGAACGGCCAGCGGGTCGAGATGGGCGGCGCTCCGACCGGGGACTGCAACCGCTGCCACACCCTCCCCGCCACCGGCGGCGCGGCTGGCCGCATCCACACCCCCTAGGTACCCCTTGCCCCGCATCCACGGCCATCCCGTCCCCGCCCTCTTTCCGGCCGCAGGCCCGGTCTCGGTGATGCTCTTCGGCGAGGCCCCGGGCCCCCGGGGCGCCGACCAGTCGGGCCTCCCCTTCTGGGGGGACGGCGCCGGCATCACGGTCTTTCGGGCCCTGGCCCGGACCGGGCGAGCGGACGTCCCGGAGGCCGCCTGGGAGGACTGGGACGGGGCCCGCTTCCGCAGCCTGGGTCTGGCACCCACCCTGCACGGCACGGCCCTCAGCAACGCCTACCCGGCCTGCCCGACCCGGGACGGGGACCACTTCCATGCCCCCTCCGACCGGGACCTGCGGGCGCCGGAGAACCTGGCCCGCCTCCTGGCGGAGCTGACCCGAGCCTCCACCGGGCTGACCTCGCCGCTGCGGGTCATCGCCTTCGGCAAGCGGGCGGCCTGGATCCTGGCCCGTCTGCCCGAGGCCCCGCTCTTCGACCTCCACGCCCTGCCCCACCCCAGCGCCCAGGGCCTCCTCCAGGCTGCTCCAGGCAAGGGCAAGGGCCTCCACCTGGCCGACCTCCGGGACGCCTGGGAGGCCTCGCTCCAGGTTCTCCTCCAGGCCTGAAACAGGGGGTCCGTTCCCGGCGACATATGGGCCTCCCCTTGTCCCAGCGGGCCACCTGGGGCAAAGTCCAAGCAACACCCCCCCATGTCCCGTCCTTCGAATGAAAGGCGAGCCCATGAAGCTGCCAGCCAAGCTCCTCATCGGATTCCTGCTGGGCGTGGCCCTGGGCCTTGCCGCCCACTACGGCCTTCCCCTCCAGGCCCATCCGTCCATGCGGTGGGTCACGGACACCATGACCCTGGTGGGCTCCCTCTGGCTCCGAATCATCTTCATGGTGGTGGTCCCCCTCATCGGAGCCGGCCTGGTGGTGGGGGTCTTCGAGCTGAGCAAGGGCCGGAACCTGGGGAAGGTGGCCGTGAGCTCGGTCTCCTACACGGTCGTATTCAGCTTCCTGGCCGTGCTCGTCGCCGTGGGCCTCACCTCCCTGCTGAAGCCCGGGGCCGGCCTCGCCTTTGACCGGGCCGCCTTGGCGCAGAACCAGTCGGTCATCGCCATCCAGAAGACCGTGGCAGCCACCCAGGCCAAGCCCTGGTACATGTTCATCGTCGACCTGCTGCCCCAGAACCCGCTGGATGCCGCCGTCCGGGCCTTCCAGGGCGAGATCGTCGCCTTCATGTTCTTCTGCCTCTTCTTCGGCTACGCCCTGAGCCTGGTGGCCGGCAGCGAGGAGAACCCCCTTGTCCGGGGCCTGGAGACGCTCTTTGAGGCCTCGCTCCAGGTCATCGAGATCGGGATGAAGCTGGCCCCCCTGGCCATCTTTTGCATCATCTTCAAGACCGTCTATGCCCTGGGTGCGGGTTTCCTGGGGAACGTCGCGTACTTCGCCGGCACGGTGGTGCTGGGCCTCCTCATCCAGCAATTCGTGGTGTACGGCGCCGCCCTGGCGATCATTGGCCGGACCAACCCCTGGGCCTTCTTCCGCCAGTGCCGGGGGGTCTACCTCTACGCCTTCTCCACGGCCTCCTCCAACGCCACCCTGCCCCTGGCCCTGGAGACCGCAGAGAAGACCCTCCTGCTCCCACCCAGGATCTCCCGCTTCGTGCTGACGGTGGGCGCCTCCGCCAACCAGAACGGCACGGCGCTGTTTGAAGGCGTCACCGTGCTCTTCCTGGCCCAGGTCTACGGCATCCACCTGCCCCTCTCCAGCCAGATCATGGTCGTACTGCTGTCGGTGCTGGCGGGCATTGGCACCGCCGGCGTCCCCGGGGGCTCCCTGCCGCTCATCGTGGTGCTCCTGGTGCAGGTGGGAATACCCGCCGAAGGCATCGGTCTGATCCTTGGTGTGGACCGCTTCCTGGACATGTGCCGGACCACCCTGAACGTGTCGGGGGATCTGGTCATCGCCAAGTTGGTCAGCATCGGCCACCAGGATCCCTCGACCGAAATAGCTTGAAGGCCCCCAGAATGAGCCCCTGGTCCGCCGCTGCCGGGAGGTTGTCCCGAATTTCCCCCATGGGGCCGCGCCCATCCTGGACTAATCTGGGGGGCCTGTCCTGAGGGTATCTTTCACAGCCTGGAGGCTTCATGTCCCAATTCAGTCGTCTGTTGCTGCCCCTCTGCGGGGCCCTGACCTTCACGCTGGTGGCGGGGGATCCCCCCAAGGCCACGCCCCGGGCGGCCAAGGCCATCGCCAAGGCCAAGGCTGTTCCAGCGGCCCCTGCGGCCCCGGTCAAGGGCGCCACGGTGGAGGGCATCACCGAGTACCGGCTGGCCAACGGCCTGCGGGTACTGCTCTTCCCGGACGCCAGCAAGCCCACCATCACCACCAACATCACCTACCTGGTGGGGAGCCGCCACGAGCACTACGGCGAGACCGGCATGGCGCACCTGCTGGAGCACATGGTCTTCAAGGGCACCCCGAAGCACCCCAATGTCCCGCAGCTGCTCAATGAGCTGGGCGGGGACTTCAACGGCACCACCTCGGTGGACCGGACGAACTACTACATCTCCTTCCCCGCCACGGAAGAGAACCTGGGCAAGGCCCTGGACCTCGAGGCCGACCGCATGGTGAACAGCAGCTTCACCGCCAAGACCCTCTGGGGCGAGGATGGCAAGAGCGGCGAGATGACCGTGGTGCGCAACGAGTTCGAGCAGGGCGAGAACAGCCCCTTCCGGGTGACCCTGCAGCGCCTGGAGTCCGTGGCCTACGACTGGCACAACTACGGCAAGTCCACCATCGGCGCCCGCTCGGACATCGAGAAGGTGAACGTGGACCACCTACGGGCCTTCTACGCCAAGTTCTATCAGCCGGACAATGCCATCCTCGTGGTGGCCGGCAAGTTCGACGAGGCCAAGACCCTGGCCCGTATCAACCAGAGCTTCGGCGTCCTGCCCCGGCCCACCCGGGTCCTCGAGCCCACCTACACCCAGGAGCCCACCCAGGACGGTGAGCGCAGCGTCACCATCCGCCGCGTGGGTGGCACCCCCCTGATCATCACAGGCCACCACATCGCCCCGGGCTTCCATGCCTCCCGGAGCTACCTGGACCTGGCGGGCTCCATCCTCGCGGATGCCCCCAGCGGCCGCCTCTACAAGGCCCTGGTGGAGACCAAGCTGGCGGCCCAGGTCTTCACCTTCAGCCCGGGCACCCTGGAGCCCGGGATCATGCTCTTTGGCGTCATGCTGCCCAAGGATGGCGATGCCGAGAAGGTCCGCCAGGTCCTGCTGAAGGAGCTGGAGAACCTCAAGGCCCAGCCCTTCACTGCCGCCGAGCTGGACCGGGCCAAGGCCAAGGTCCGCAAGGCCGTGGACCAGACCTTTTCTGACACCAAGAGCCTGGCCGTGGCCCTCAGCGAGAGCATGGCCACCGGCGACTGGCGCCACCTGTTCCTCGACCGGGACTGGAGCCTGAGCGCCCAACTGGAGCAGGTCCAGGCCGCTGCCGAGGCGGTGCTGAAGCCCAGCAACCGCACCCTGGCCGAGTATGTCCCCACCGAGAAGCCGGACCGCACCGAGATCCCCGCCGCCGCTGACATCGCCGCCCTGGTGAAGGACTACAAGGGCAAGGAGGTCATCGCTCAGGGCGAGGTCTTTGATGCCAGCCCCGCCAGCGTCGATGCCCGCACGGTGCGCTTCACCGCCCCCAACGGCCTGAAGGGTGCCCTGCTGGCCAAGAAGACCAAGGGCTCCATGGCCGCCGTGCAGCTCAGCCTGCGCTTTGGCAAGGAAGCCGACCTGATGAACACCAAGGCCGTCCCCGGCATGGCGGGTGCCATGCTCATGCGCGGCACCACCAAGCACACCCGGCAGGAGCTCTCGGACACCTTCGACAAGCTGCGGGCCCAGGTGTCGGTCAACGGTGGCCCCACCTCTGCCACGGCCAGCATCCTGGTGCCCCGGGAGAACCTGGCAGCCACCCTGCGCCTGGTGGCCGAGGTCCTGCGTGAGCCGGCCTTCCCGCTCCCCGAGCTGGAGACCCTGGTAAAGCAGCAGGTCACGGGCATCGAGTCCCAGCGCACCGAGCCCCAGTCCAAGGCCATGGAGTTCATGGGCCCCGCCTTCGATCCCTATCCGGCGGGCCACCCCATGGCCTTCCGCGGCTCCGATGCCCGCCTGGAAGAGCTCAAGGCCCTCAAGCTTGAGGACCTGAAGGCCTTCCACAAGGCCTACTACGGAGCCAGCAACGCCGAGTTCGCCGCCTCCGGCGACTTCGATGCGGCCGAGGTCCAGAAGCTGGTGGGTGAGCTCTTTGGCACCTGGACCAGCCCCAGCGCTTACACCCGGATCCCCGGGCGTCTCAAGGTCCCGGCCGGCCAGCGTAAGGCCATCGAGACCCCTGACAAGAAGGGGGCCTTCTTCCTGGTGCAGACCCGCTGGGCCATGAAGGACACGGACCCCGACTACCCCGCCTTCCTCATGGCCAACCAGATCCTCGGGGGCGGTGCCCTCAAGAGCCGCCTGGCCGATCGCCTGCGGCAGAAGGAGGGCTTCAGCTACGGCGCCGGCTCCATGACCAACGTCGGCAGCCAGGATCCCATTGCCATCTGGCAGGCCTACGCCCTGCTTGCCCCGGAGAACGCCACCAAGCTGGAGGCCGCCTTTGACGACGAGATCCAGAAGGCCCTGAAGGATGGCTTTACCGCCGAAGAGCTGGAGTTCGCCCGCACCACCTGGCTCCAGGGCGAGAAGACCGATCGCCAGGAGGACCGCGCCATTGCTCGCTGGCTGGGCCGGAGCCTGAACCTGGGCCGCTCGGTGCGCTTCGAAGCGGAGATCGAGGGGAAGGTCCAAGCCCTCAAGCTCGAAGAGGTCAACGCAGCCCTTCGCAAGCACCTCCGCCCCGAGTCCTTTGTGGTGGTCAAGGCCGGGGATTTCACCAAGGCCGCCAAGTAGTTACGCCGGTTCTGACAGAGAGGGGAGCGGCGCTGCCGCTCCCCTTTTTGTTGGGTGCTGGGGGGAAATCGTGGTCTTCTGGATGTCCGCTTGGCGTTGCTAGGGACGCGGAGCGATGATGGAGGGCGTCGCCATGGCACGCATCGAACGGCAGTGGCAGGCAGAACACGAAGGGACCGCACTGGCCTCGGAACTGCACAAGGTGATGGTGATCAGCCACCGCCAAGCCAAGGGCTTCATTGACGGCCACTGCGTCACCGTCAACGGCGAGATCGCCGACAAGCACGGGCTGCGCCTGAAGGTCGGGGACACCCTGCTGGTGGCCTTTGATCCGGAGCGCACCTACGAGGTGCTGCCGGCGGCCCGCAAGCTGCAGTCCGGCCCCTACGAGACCCTGTGGGAAGACAACCACCTGATGTTTGTCTTCAAGCCCGCCGGCCTGCTCACGGTGCCTGCGGAGCAGGGCAGCGAGCCCAGCCTGGCTGAGGCCATCACCGAGTCCTACCGGCGCCGCGGCTTCAAGCGCTTCAACCTGTTCATCGTCCACCGCCTGGACCGCTTCACCAGCGGCGTCCTGGTCTTCGCCAAGACCCCGGAGGCCGTCCACGGCCTCAAGAAGCTCTTCGAGCTCCATCGCCTGCAGCGGATCTACTGTGCGGTGCTGGTGGGTGAGCTGCCGGAGAACAGTGGCACCCTGGCGGGCCACCTCATCGAGCACGCCAAGTCCCTCAAGATGTCCGTGGCCAAGGAACGCAAGGGCCCCGGCGGCGGCAAGCGCATGCCCCCCGGCGCCAAGGAAGCGGTCACCCACTACCGTGTGATCGAGCGCCTGCCTGGCCACACCGTGGTGGAAGTCAAACTGGAGACCGGCCGCCGTAACCAGATCCGCGTGCAGTTCGCCGACCGCGGCTACCCCCTCCTGGGCGACCAGGTCTACGGGGTGGAGAGCCCGCTCCTGGACCGTCAGGCCCTGCACGCCGAGTTGCTGGGGTTCAAGCACCCCGTCACCGAGGACCAGGTCACGGTGACAGCCCCCATGCCCGCGGACATGGAAGCGGCCCTGAAGGCCCTGCGCAACATGGCCCGCCTGACCCGCGCCACCGTCGGCGAGACCGGCGAGGAGAGCATCTTCAAGCCCGCCGAGACCCGCGACCACAAGCTGAAGCGCGCCGCCCGGGCCCGCCGCTTCGAAGACACCGGCGCCCCGGCCTCCCGCCCCGGCCGCCCCTACACCTCGGACCGTCCCGCCCGGCCCCGCAGTGCCGACAGCGACGAGCGACCTAAGCGTC
>SESE01000473.1_pt1 | contig 16824 bp, 13 predicted proteins | sample 3171371 | NCBI WGS metagenome assembly SESE01 (sample SAMN06051881, study PRJNA518727) | freshwater metagenome | biome: subpolar coniferous forest; feature: holomictic lake; material: water; isolation source: holomictic Lake 442, 13 m depth | place: Canada: near Kenora, Ontario | collected... | reverse complement strand
ACTAAGTGATCTTGCTACCTTTAAACCAACCTTCGTCTTGGCTGTACCTCGTATATTCGAAAAGATTTACAATGGTGCTGAGGCAAAGGCAGAGGCTGCTGGTAAAGGAAAGATATTTCATAAAGCGGCCGAAACTGCGATTTCATATAGCAAAGCACTTGATACAAAGCGGATATCTCCATTACTTAAAATTAAACATGGCGTATTTGATAAATTAGTTTATTCAAAGATTCGCACAAGTTTAGGTGGCAAGGTAGAGGCTGCGATCTCAGGTGGTGCTCCCCTTGGTGATCGGCTTGGACACTTCTTTCGCGGCGCCGGCATTAGAGTTTTAGAGGGATATGGTTTAACTGAAACTACTGGGGCCTCAAATGTAAATACAACCGCTTCCCACAGAGTTGGATCAGTTGGTAAGCCAATTCCAGGGGCGACTGTAAAGATTGCAGAAGATGGTGAGGTTTTAATTAAGGGCGCAGTTGTAATGCAGGGTTACTGGCAAAATGATGCTGCAAATGCTGAGGTCTTTACCAAGGATAATTACTTTAAATCTGGTGATCTAGGTAAGTTAGATGATGAAGGTTATTTATATATAACCGGACGCAAAAAAGAGTTAATTGTTACCGCAGGTGGTAAAAATGTTGCACCAGCTGTCCTAGAAGATCGCCTTAGATCTAACCCATTAATAAGTCAGTGCATGGTAGTTGGTGATAACAAACCATTTATTGCCGCCCTTATTACCTTAGATCCAGATTCAATTAAGCCTTGGTCAGTTGCTAATAAAAAAGAGGGGGCATCAATTGCTGATTTAGCAAAGGATCCCACCTTACTTTCAGCAATCCAAAGCGCAGTTGATGAGACAAATAAAGCGGTAAGCAAGGCGGAGTCAATCCGTAAGTTCACGGTATTACCAATTGATTTCACAATTGCAGGTGGCCATTTAACAGCTAAGTTATCGGTGAAGCGACATGTTGTCGCGCAACAATTTGCCCGTGAGATTGATGAACTCTTCGCCTAACACCGAACGTGTCCGACTTGCTCGTGAACTTCATGATGGCTTAGCCCAAGAGTTAGCTGCAGTTGGCTACCGATTAGATCAAGTAATTGGTGATATTGGCTTAGATAATAAAAACCGTAGAAGCCTTAGGGAGTTACGGTTGACCTTAAGTGGTGTAATAAATCAGGTGCGCGATGAGATCTTTGAGCTTAGATCTAACACAAGCAAGAGCCTAGATCAGCAAATAGAAGAGCAGGTTGCAACCCTGCTAGCTGGCACAGATATTACACATGAGATATCAAATACTGCTCAACTTGAGTGTAGTAATAAATTTGAGTTACTACGCGCAATAAGAGAGATTGTGATTAATGCCAGGCGCCACTCAGGGTGTACTCAGATAAAAATTGAGATAGCAAGTAAGCAGATTACTATCTCAGATAATGGCACCGGTGGATTAATAGAGAAAAGTAATTCCTTTGGTCTAATTGGTGTGAGTGAGCGGCTTGCCCTAATAAATGCCCACCTTGATATCTCATCATCGCAAAGTGGAACTACGGCAAGAATTATATTTTAAAATCTTATGAATATTGTTTTAGTAGATGACCACTCACTGATTAGATCAGGACTGCGACAAGCACTTACTGATACTGAGTTTAAGGTTGTTGCTGAGGCATCATCAGTGCAGGAGGGGTTGGCAGTTTTAAATACCTATAAACCAGAGATTGCACTGATAGATATTAATTTAGGATCCCACTCTGGCATTGATATAATCTCTAAAGCAACTACTCAAAAGTTAAATACTAAATTCGTAGTGCTTACTATGCATGATGACTTGCAAACACTTGAGAATGCCAAGCAGGCTGGAGCTGCTGCATATGTAATAAAAAGTGCGCCAATTGATCAATTAATTCAAACCTTAAATACTGTGGGGGCTGGCACAAACAAGTTCATTAAAGCAGGAAGCTTTCAGCAAACTAAGATTGTAAAGGATTACCAATTAACCCAGCGAGAGATTGAGGTACTAACTTACCTACCATCTGGAGCCACCGCTGCAGCAATTGGCTCACTTTTGTTCCTAACGGAGGCAACTGTTAAAACCCATCTAGCATCTATCTACCGAAAGTTAGTAGCAACTAACCGTGCCCAAGCGGTAAGTATTGCGCTAGGTGATAAATTAATTAGCCAATAATAATTTATTAAACTTCTCTGACCAAGTATTGATCTGCCAATTCTCTGTTACCCATCCGCGTCCTGCTAACCCCATTGCCTTAGCACGACTTTGATCAGTTAGTAATTTACATACTGCATCTGCAATCTGATCAATATTGCTGCCATCAACTAATAATCCAGTAACACCATCAATTACCGCGTCCGTAGCCCCACCTGAGTTACCAACTATTACCGGAAGTCCACATGCACTTGCCTCTAGATAAACAATGCCAAGTCCTTCCACCTCAAGACCAGCAAATCTAGAACGCACAGGCATTGCAAATACCTCACCGAGACAAATGTAATCTGGCAGATCAATATGTTGCACTCGCCCGGCGAAAATAACCTGATTAGTAACCCCTAATTGTTTTGCAGTATTTTTTAACATCTGCTTAATTGGTCCCTCACCTACCAACAATAAAACCGCGTCCGGAAAAGATTGCAAAATTTTAGGGAGTGATTCAATTAATTTATCTTGCCCTTTGCGGTGAACTAATCTGCCAACACTTACTATTACCCGCCGATCCTCTAGGCGATACTTTTTAATTAAATCAGCTCTAGCACTCTTTGGCATAAAGTGATCGGTATCAATACCAGGTGCAATCTGTACAAACTTATCTATTTGATTACTAGCTTTTACTATCTCACCTTTTGTGAACTGCCCTAAATAACCTAGGTGATCAACATCTTTAATGATCTTTCTTAGCAATTGTTTTAATATCGGAATCTTTGCCCACCAAATCTCATGGCCATGGCTTAGCGCTACGATATTTGTAGCACCTGAGGTGCGTAATTGCTTTGCCATTAAGGCAAGGGGGGCGGCGGCGCCAAACCAAACTGTTTTAATTTGGTACTGCTTTAAAATCTTAACTGCGCGGTGATTAACTCTAGGAGTTGGCAATAAAATCTTGGCCCGATCCCTAATTACAACTGCGCCAAATCTCTCTAGCAACTGAGCATCAAAAGGGGCAGATCCTTTTTGAGTTGAGGTGTAGATAATCAGGCAGCCCTTTGGAACTCGTTCTACTAAAGATAAAACAAAGCTCTCAATCCCACCAGCTCTTGGACCTAAATCATTAGTGACAAGCAGAATTTTGTTCATCTTATAAGCGGCGTGCGCCAATATAAGGCTTTCTTCCCATATCAAATGAAGCAATCTTTACTCGGCTGCCTGAGCGAGGTGCGTGCAGCATGCGATCACCACCTAAGTAGATGGCAACATGTGAGATTGGTTTACCAAAAAATACTAAATCACCTGGCAATAAATCATTTCGACTAATTGCTTTGCCATATCCATACTGTGCCCGCGATGAGTGTGGCAAGGAAACACCAGCGGCTTGGAAAGCTCGCATAGTAAGACCAGAACAATCCCAATAGGTAAGCCCATCTGCGCCAAATACATACTTATCACCGATTTGGGCAAGTGCATACTTAATTGCTACGCCGCCTCTGCCCGATACTCCAGCATACTTAGCAGCATCTGCAAGGGAGCTTTGCTGATCATCATTCTCTTGGTCCTCATTTAGCTTAGCAAGTCGCTCTCGTTCTGCGGCGGTTAGCTTAGCTAACAAATCCTCTGCCTCTTGTAACTTGCCATTTGCAAAAGCAAGTTGTTTAGTAAACTTTGCCTCCGCCGCCTTTACTAATGCCAACTTATCGGAAACTGTGAAGGTGGTGGCATTTAATCGCTGAGTTGAAACGGAGAACTTCTTAAGATCAGCAGTTTTCTTCCTGGTAACTGCAGCAAGTGAGCCAGCTGATGATAAATAAAGTGCTGGGTCTGATGAAAAAAGTAACTCTAAGGATTGGCTAAGTGGACCAGATTTATACTGTTCGGCTGCGATTGCACCAATTACTTTATTTAATTCACTAACTGAAGCACCCTGCTGAGTTGCCTGTTGCTGCACACTATCTAAAGTTTTCTTTAATTTATTTAACTGCACCTTTGCCGCTTGCGCATTCTCAGCAGCGGTGGTTGCTTGCTCCTGCAGATCTCTGACCTTTGCCTGCACCTCAATTAAGGTTTGTGCAGCGTGAGCAGGAATTGGAAATAAGATCGCTGTTGCTAGTAAGGCGGCAAAAAGAGAGCGAAGTAAATTTCTCATTTGGGAAGGCTAGCCATCCAAAGCAGGCTAACTCAACCCAACCTAAGCGTGGGGCGCTGAGAATTCTCTAAATTTACTGTGATTTATTTGTATTTACCCAATTTTTCCCATTTTATGATGCAGCTATACCCCTCTTAAATCTAAGGGGTGGAACTAGTCCGGCAGTTGCCAAGAGATTAATTGCAGCCTCATCACGGTTAGTTAATTCAGCATTTTTTCCAGGAGCTGGCTCAATATTAAGCAGCACCGAGACAACACAATCGCCACAGGCGATATCGCGCATTACACAAGTATCACAATTTATGATCATGTCTAGAAGGTTAGGGGAAGCCACTGACACTCGCTAACCTGCTACCTATGAGAGAGGTTATTACCACCGCTAATTTGATTGTGGGATCAGATGGTGCAACTACCGCAGGCGGCTCATCAATTGGCTTATCTACCGCACAGGATCGAAGCAGATTTAACAATCTACGCGGCAAATCAGATTTAATTTTAATTGGTGGAAATACCGCAAGGCGCGAACCATATAAACGAACCCCTATCCCTCTTTATATTCTTACCCACGGCAGTCTGCGGCTGCAGCCTAAAAATCAATTGGTTAAACAATTTATGATGCCGGTAGCAGATTTAGTAAGTCAGATTGCCAGAAATTTTCCACCCGTAGATAGCAAATTACCAATCAATCTATTGGTGGAAGCTGGGCCAAAATTACTACAGGAGATGATTGATCAAGGCTTAATTGATTATCTATATTTAACAATCAACCATGAAAAAACTGGTGAGAATCAGATTTCCGTAGAAAAACTAACTACTACTTTTAAGTTAGCAGAGAGTGAAAAAGTAGGAAGCTGCCAGTTTAACTATTACAAAAAAGTTTAATTTAACGCAATAATTATTACACCACTTATGGCAAGTGCCACTCCTAAGTACTGAACTTTATGTAGCCGCTCATGTAAAAACTTAAAGGCCAAAATAGCGGTGACAATTGGAAATAATGAGCCCATCACAACTGCAAGTGAGACCAAACCCTTAGTTGTAGCAACTCCTAGTAGTAGATTTCCAAAAAAGTCAGCCGCACCAATTCCAATTAACACTTGTATGTCCTTTTTAGAAAAACCTTTAGTTGTTTTATACTTTGCAAATAACAGTAGCGAAATAATAAAGGTAGAATATCGCATAGTTGTCATAGTCATAATTGCACTAGATTTTGAGCCAACTGCAATAAATGAGATTGCACCGCCGAAACCAAGGGCGGCAATTACCGCATAGATTAGTGGTCGAGGCGATAGACCCCCTTTTAACTCTGGCCCACTTGCACAAAATGCACCAGCGAGTGCAACGCTCATGCCAGTTATTTGCAGAGTAGTTGGCTTCTCACCATTTATAAATGCGATACTTAATGGAATTAAAACACTTAAGGAACTAATCGGTGAGACCACACCCATTCGCCCAGTTGCAAGGCCAGCATAAAAAGCGGTTAATCCCACAAATCCCATTACACCGGCAAATACACCTGGTAGAAAGTAATTACTCCAACTTAATGTTGGCATCTGCCATGCAGATCCTAATAAAATTGTGATTAATCCAAATAACAAACCAAATGATTGTGAAACTCCAGTTACCGCAAGTGCCTTGTAACGTTTAGTTAGATTGCCACCAAGAAAATCAGCGCCACCCCATAAAAGTGATGAGAACAAAGCAAGAAATGAGGCCATTAATTAAGCCTACTGTGCCGATTAATAGTATTTATCATCGGTAGTTGCTCGCGCCTGCACTTACTTAAGCCATACCCAATTTATCCTTAGGGTGTGAAAATGAGCTTTGAACAATTAACGGCGCCGATTTTGGCACTGAAAACCCGTAGTGAAATCTTGCTTGAGGCGGTTCCGGCACCCCAAAAACTTGCCCCGCATGCGCTAGCGATGACAGCAGATGTATTAGAGGATGCAGCAACTGGCCGATTTGTTTTATTACATGATCCAGCAGGACAGCAAGGTTGGGGTGGCCAGTGGCGATGTGTAACTTTTGCCAGAGCTGCTATTGATGCCGAGATGGCATCTGATCCACTGCTACCAAATATTGGTTGGGCTTGGTTAATTGAGGCGCTGAAGAAAAATAGTTGTGAATTTATTTCACCAAGTGGCACTGTTACTAGAGTTGAAAGCGCCTCCTTTGGTGATTTAAAGGATCGCGAAGAGGATTCGGAGATGGAGATCCGTGCCTCTTGGACACCAACAAACGGAGAGAATTTACTATCGCATGTCAGTGCATGGTTAGAGTTGCTTGGTATGACCGCTGGATTAGAACCAATTCCTGAGGGTGTTAGCTCAATCTCTCGCAATAGTTAGACTCACCTAAATAATGAGTACCCCACTGCTTAGCCCGCGTAATGGTGTGCCGGAAATTGTAAATAATGAAGGTGAGTTTGAAAAATTAATTGATGAATTATTAAAAGGAAGCGGCCCGCTTGCCATAGATGCTGAGCGAGCCTCTGGTTATCGATATAGCCAGCGGGCCTATCTAATTCAGATCTATCGTAAAGATGGCGGTCTGCATTTGATTGATCCCATCCCACTTAAGTCTTCAAAACTTTGGGATAAATTTAATAAGCAATTTTCAAAGTATGAGTGGGTAATTCATGCCAGTACCCAGGATCTACCCTGCTTAATTGAGGTTGGCTTAAAACCAGAGTTACTTTTTGACACTGAGTTAGGCGCCCGCCTTGCTGGTTGTGAGCGAGTTGGACTTGGGCCATTGGCTGAGAGTTTGCTTGAACTACAACTTTCTAAAGAGCACTCAGCAGTTGATTGGTCAACTAGACCACTGCGGCCAGAGTGGATTACATATGCTGCATTAGATGTTGATATCTTGCTTGATATTAGAGATGCAGTTGAAAAATTATTAACTGAGCAAAATAAATTAAGTTGGGCCCAAGCAGATTTTGCGGCAATTTTAGCCTCCTACCAAGATTTTAACTTCTCAGATCTGCCAAAACCAGATCGCTGGCGGCGCACCTCTGGCATGCATAAGGTGCGGGATAGATTAACAATGACAGTAGTTAAAGATCTTTGGGCATCCCGAGATGAATTAGCTAGGCAATTAGATCTAGCACCAGGGCGAACATTAGGAGATGAAGCAATTGTTGATCTGGCAGTAAAGCGACCTAATAATCTAGAGGCGGTAGCGAAGTTAATTGGTAGGCGAACACGATTAGATTCACCGCCATTTAATCGATGGTTAGATGTTTTAAATCTTGCACTACAAACACCAACTGCAGATCAACCTGAGTTTCGAGTGCCATCTCAAAATCTGCCACCCATTAAAATTTGGAAAGAGAAAAACCCGCTTGGCTATGCCAGGTTAACCCATGCCAGAGCAGCTTTGCTTGAGTTATCTGCTCAGATTAAGGTGCCGACTGAAAATCTAGTAACACCTGAGTTGGTAAGAAAGATCTGTTGGCCACAGCCACCGGCATTAAGTAGTGAGTATCAATCTTTTGTAAAAAATGAGTTAGCGAAGATGGGCGCTCGGCCTTGGCAGATTGAGCAGGTTGCTAGCGCAATCGCATCCGCCTTAGGTCAGATAGAGCCGGTAGTGATCCCTGAGCCAGTAGAGGCTGAACCAATTGAGGCTGAGGTTGCGATAAGCGAGCCGTAATTGTGACAGGAATTACGCAACACTTAAGTTGCGTAATTCAATAATCTGGGTTTATGGTTATCCCATGTTAAGCACCTTTTTAATCGCCCTTCGTGAGGGGCTTGAGGCTGCTTTGATCGTGGGCATCTTAGTTGCCTATGTTGTTAAAACTGATCGCCGCCAACTTCTCAGACCAATCTGGGTTGGAGTTTTCCTAGCCCTTGCTGCCAGCTTTGGCTTAGGTGGTTTTCTAACCTTCACCTCAGCTGAGTTATCAGCTCGTGGCGAGCAATTCTTTGCAGGTACCACATCATTTTTAGCGGTTGGCCTTGTTACCTGGATGGTATTTTGGATGAAGCGGGCGGCCAGAACATTAAGAAATGAGTTACATGGCAAGGTTGATACCGCATTAACAGCTGGGCCATTAGCACTAGCTGCTGCTGCTTTTTTTGCAGTTGCTCGCGAGGGACTTGAGACATCTTTATTTGTTTACACAAATTTTAAAACGGTAGCAGCCACCTCCGCTGCCTCTATTGGCTTAATCGCAGGGCTTGGATTAGCAATTGGCCTTGGTTACATGATCTATAACAGCTCAGTTAAATTAAACTTAAGTAAGTTTTTTACTATAACTGGAGTGGCATTAATTATTGTGGCAGCAGGGGTTCTCTCCTATGGCGTGCATGAGTATCAAGAGCTTGGTTGGATCCCTGGTGAGTCTGCATTTGCTTGGGATATCTCATCGGTGATGGCAAAGGATTCAATCGCCGGTTCACTTCTTGCTGGCACTATTGGCTTTGATGTAAGTACCTCTTGGATGCAGTTACTGCTTTGGGGTGCATACCTAGTAATCACACTTCGCCTTTATACCCAACCGGTGCTGACAAAGATGGCCACGCTAGTTAAGTAGCCACTACCCAATTTGCCTACTGGCGAGTAACCTAGCCTTACCAAGGTAATTAGCTAGGAGTAAATGCAATGAGCAAGGATGCCACCGCAAAAACTAATGTGGTTTTAGTAGATGCAGTTAGAACTCCTTTTGGCAAAGCTGGTTCACTTTACGCCCAAACCAGAGCTGATGACATTATGGTGCGCTGTTTGCGCGGCCTGCTTGAGCGAAATCCAAATCTACCGTTAGATCAAATTGATGATGTGGCAATTGCGGCCGCCACCCAAACTGGTGATCAGGGAATGAATATTGGAAGATCTGTTTCGATATTAGCTGGTATTCCTAAATCAGTTCCGGGCTACTCAATTGATCGCTGGTGTGCTGGAGCGTTAACTGCGGTAACAACAATTGCCGGTGGCATAAATATGGGTGCATATGATTTAGCAATTGCCGGTGGTGTTGAACATATGGGAAATCATCCAATGGGTGATGGCATGGATCCCAATCCAAGATATTTAGCGGAAAAAATAGTTGATACCGATGCCCTGCAGATGGGAGCAACTGCTGAGCGGTTGCACGATAAATTTGCTCACCTAACAAAAGAGCGTGCTGATAAGTATGCGTTAGCCTCCCAACAAAAAACCGCTGCAGCATATGCTGCAAATAAAATTCAACCAGATCTAATTCCAGTTGCAACTAGAACTGCTGAGCTTGGTTGGGGAGTAGCAACAGTTGATGAACCGCCTCGGCCACAAACAACACTTGAAGCACTTGCCGCTCTTAAGACACCATTTAGAGCAGCTGGCAGAGTGACTGCTGGAAATGCTGCTGGTTTAAATGATGGTGCAACCGCAGCAATCTTGGCATCAGAAAGTAAAGCTAAAGAATTAAATCTAAGTATTAAAGCCAGGTTAGTTTCATTTGCCTTTGCCGGTGTTGAACCAGAAATAATGGGTTATGGACCAGTACCAAGCACAATCAAAGCGCTTAAAAAAGCTGGCTTAGATATAACAGATATTGGATTATTTGAGGTCAATGAAGCATTTGCAATTCAAGTGCTTTCATTTCTTGACCACTTTGGCATTGCCGATGATGATAAGCGGGTAAATATCTATGGTGGTGCCATCGCAGTTGGCCACCCACTTGCCTCATCCGGAGTTAGGCTAATTCTTAATTTAGCAAATGGATTTAAGGATCACCCAGAGGTCAGATATGGCATAACAACTATGTGCATTGGCCTGGGTATGGGTGGCACAATTATTTGGGAGAATCCAAATTACAAAGGTAGTAAGTAATGGCTGAAGTTTTAGCTGGCGCACCTGATGAGGTTGTAACAAATGCAATTTTACGCATGGTCTCCCTCACTCCATTTGGTCACAATGGCGAGTTAGCTTTAATTACATTAGATAACGGAGCAGATCACACCAGGCCAAATACTTTTGGTCCAGCATCATTAAATGCACTTGCTAGCGCAATTGATCAAGCACAAAAAACTGATGCAGTAGCAATTGCGGTAACTGGAAAGCCATTTATCTTTGCCGCCGGAGCTGATCTCTCCGGTATCGGAGCAGTAAAAGAAAAATCTGTTGCAACCGCTTTTGGTGAGTTAGGTCATGAGGTATTTCTTAAACTGTATGAGAGTAAGAAGCCAACCTTTGCATTTATAAATGGCTTGGCGCTAGGTGGTGGGCTTGAGGTTGGACTTAATTGTCACTACCGAACCCTTGCTACAACCGCCTTCACTGGTCTACCAGAATGTTTTCTAGGGTTAGTGCCTGGCTGGGGTGGCGCCACACTTCTACCTAAATTAATTGGCCCAGAAAATGCTGTGCAGGTAATTATTTTAAATGCACTAAATAACAACACGATGATGAAGGCGAAGGATGCACTTTCACTCGGTGTAGTAGATGCAGTATTTGAGCCAGCAGATTTTCTTGAGCACTCAGTTAAATTTGTTGCTAATATTTTAAGTGGAAAGAAAAAAATTGAGCGAAAGGATTTTAGCAAGGATAGTGCTGGTTTTGAAAAGGCAATTGCAACTGGAAAAGCTGGAATCGCTAAAAAATATAGTGGGGCACCGATTGCCTCTCCCCTTGCCGCCCTTGAATTAATTAAGGCGGCCCAAAGTAATTCAGTTCGTGACGGCTATGCTGCTGAGACCAAAGTACTTTCAGATCTAGTAATGAGTGATGCACTTCGTGCTTCTTTATATGCATTTAATTTAATTCAAAAAAAGCGCAAAAAAGTTGAAGGTGCTCCAAAGCCAGCACTTGCTCGCAAAATTACCAAGGTTGGTGTGGTTGGCGCAGGCCTGATGGCATCTCAACTTGCCCTACTAATGCTACGCAACTTAAAGGTGCCAGTTGTAATTACCGATTTAGATCAAGAGCGGGTGGATAAGGGAATCACTTGGATTAAAAATGAGATTCAAAAGCTAGTTGATAAGAAGCGGCTAAATCCGGAGGCTGCTACTAGATTACTGGGAAATATATCTGGATCAGTTGATCAAAAAGTTTTTGCTAATGCTGATTTTGTTATTGAGGCCATCTTTGAGGAGTTATCTTTAAAGCAAAAGTTGTTTAAGGATCTAGAGGCAATTGTTACACCAGAGTGTATTTTGGCAACTAACACCTCCTCATTATCAGTTGAGGCAATGAGTCAAGGGCTTAAAAATCCTGAACGGGTAGTTGGTTTTCACTTCTTTAATCCTGTTGCGGTAATGCCACTACTTGAGGTGGCAAGAACAACTAAAACTGATGATGCCACCGTTGCTACTGCAATTAATATCGGTAAGGATCTAAAGAAGACTATGGTGATTGTTAAAGATGCACCAGCATTTGTCGTTAATAGATTACTCACCAGATTTATGGGTGAGGTAACAGATGCGATGGATGAAGGAACACCTTATGAGGTAGCAGATGCAGCAATGGCACCCTTAGGTTTTCCAATGTCATCTCTTGAGTTATTAGGGCTTGTTGGTCCAGGGGTGGCGCTGCATGTGGCAGAGACACTAAACAAAAATCTTGGAGCTCGTTACAAAATTTCTCCAACAATGCAGCGCTTTGTTAAAGAGGGAGTAAAGACATTTTATGTAAAGAATGAACAAGGCGTAAATGTAGTTAATCCAGCAGCGCTAGCATTGTTAGAAAAGGGATCAAAGGTTTCAACAGCTGAACAGGTAAGAAGACGAGCCCTTGAAGCATTAGCAATTGAAGCAAAGATGATGCTAGATGATGGTGTTGTTTCAACACCGCAGGAGATTGATATTTGCATGTTACTTGGCTCAGGTTGGCCGATGCATCTAGGTGGAATTTTGCCTTATCTAGATCGAGAAGGAATTAGCGAAGCGGTTTGCGGTGCTCGTTTTCATCTGAAGGGTGTGGCATCTCTTCCTTAATATCAATTGCTAAATCACTACTGCTCCAAGTAACAAGTGAGCGAGTAATATTTTGAACAGTAATTCCTAAATCCTCTAATATCTGCGCCCGCTTTGCATGCTCAAGAAATTCCAGTGGTACACCAATTGAATGCACCGGCACATTTAAGTTCGCCTCTCTAAATAACTCAGAGATTGTGCTAGCAATACCACCATGTTTAATACCATCCTCTAGCACAACAACACTCTTATAGCGCTGGGCCATTGTGATTAATGATTTTGGTAGTGGCTTTACCCATCTTGGATCAATAACGGTAACGCCTACTCCCTCTCGGTATGCCTGCGCTGCTGCCTCAACTGCAATTGCAGCAAAGGCACCAATACTTACTAATAAAATATCAGCACTCTCGCCACGATATAAAACATCAATCCCATCCCGGCGTTCAAAGGCTGGAATATCTGGATTTATTGCACCCTTTGGAAAACGAATTAATGATGGTGCATCTGAGATATCTAACGCCTCGCGCAATGTCTCTCTGACACGCTGCCCGTCACGAGGTGCTGCCACATGCAAAGTTGGCACAATTCCAGTTAATGCTAGATCCCAAATACCGTTATGAGATGGTCCATCATCACCAGTAATACCTGCTCGATCTAATACAAATGTCACACCAGCTTTATGAAGTGCTACATCTAATAACAGTTGATCAAAGGCGCGATTTAAAAAGGTGGAGTAGACAGCAATTACTGGATGAAGGCCAGCAAATGCCATTCCGGCAGCAGCGGTTGTGGCGTGTTGCTCAGCAATTCCCACATCAAATGTTCGATCCGGAAATGCCTTCTCAAACTTATCTAACCCAGTTGGACCCATCATTGCTGCGGTAATTGCCACAACATCTTTTCTTTCTGAACCAATTTTTACCAACTCATCTGAAAATACTGATGTCCAACTAACGCCAGCCTTGCTAAGTGGCTGACCAGTTTCAGCATCAATGACACCAATAGCGTGGAACTTTTCCGCTTCATCATTTAATGCTGGAGCATGGCCGCGGCCTTTTTCAGTAATCACGTGAACTAAAACTGGTGAGCCATAATCTTTAGCAATCTTTAGCGCCTTTTCCATCGCAACAATGTCATGACCATCTACTGGGCCAAAGTACTTAAGACCTAGATCTTCAAACATACCTTGTGGTGCGACAACATCCTTAATTCCTTTTTTAACACCATGTAAGGTCTCATAAATTGGCTGTCCAACCAAAGGTGTCTTTTCTAATACGCCTTTGCCCCAATCTAAAAATTTCTCATAACCGCGGGTTGTGCGCAGAGTAGAAAGGTAGGTAGCAAGTCCACCAATAGTTGGTGAATAAGATCGCTCATTATCATTTACCACGATTACTAGATTCTCATTAGTACTCGCAGCAATATTGTTTAATGCCTCCCAGCTCATTCCACCAGTTAAAGCACCATCGCCTACTACACAAACCACAGTTCGATCTCTTTGATTTGTTAAGGCAAAGCCTTTGGCTATTCCATCACTCCAAGAAAGAGCGGTTGAGGCGTGGGAGTTTTCAACTACATCATGCTCGCTCTCGCTGCGATTTGGATATCCGGCTATTCCACCCCGCTGCCGAAGTTTTTCAAACCCAGACATACGACCAGTTAATAACTTATGCACATAACTTTGATGTCCAGTATCAAAAACAATTACATCCTTTGGTGATTCAAAGGTGCGGTGCAAAGCAATAGTTAATTCAACAACACCAAGATTTGGACCTAAATGTCCACCAGATTTAGAGACCTGTTCAATTAAGAAAGTGCGAATCTCATCTGATAATTGTGTTAATTGCTCAACTGTTAAAGCTGTCAGATCTGCAGGTGATTTGATGGACTCAAGCATGGGTCTAGTTTAAAGGTTGGCGGTTATTAATGCGATTTATTTGCTCAAAAGTGAGCGTAATACATACTGCATAATTCCACCGTGGCGATAGTAATCAGCCTCTCCTGGTGTATCGATCCTAACTTTGGCCTTAAAGCTCTTATCCCCGGCGGTAATAACTACCTCCTTCGGTGTAATACCCTCATTTAACTCCGTAACACCGGTAATTGAAAATACTTCACTGCCATTTAATCCAAGTGATTTAACATTTTGGTTATCTAAAAATTGTAGTGGTAGCACTCCCATACCAATTAAATTTGAACGATGGATTCTCTCAAATGATTCTGCAATAACCGCTCGCACACCAAGTAGTGCTGTTCCTTTAGCCGCCCAATCTCTGGAAGAGCCGGAGCCATACTCTTTGCCAGCCAAAATAACTAATGGCACCCCAACTTTAATATAAGCACAAGATGCATCATAAATTGTTGCTTGCTGACCATTTGCTAAAAAGTTTTTTGTAAAGCCACCCTCAACTCCATCTAATAATAAATTTTTAAGTCTGATATTTGCAAAGGTTCCTCTAATCATCACCTCATGATTTCCCCGACGGGATCCATAAGAGTTGAAATCACCTCTCTCAATTCCATGCTCAGCTAAGTACTTACCAGCAGGTGAATCAACCTTAATATTTCCAGCTGGGGAAATATGGTCGGTGGTTACTGAATCACCGAGGAAAGCTAGCACCCTAGCTCCGGCAATATCTGTTACTGGCTTTGGATCTCGTGGCATTCCATCAAAGTATGGCGGCTTTCTTACATATGTTGATTTACTATCCCAAGTGAAGGTATTACCAGTTGGGGTCTCTAAAGATTTCCATCTCTTATCACCATCAAAGACAGAGGCGTAATCCTTGGTAAACATATCCGAAGATATTGATGAGCTAATCACAGCATCAATCTCCTCTGTTGTTGGCCATATATCCTTTAAATAAACTGGATTACCATCACTACCCTTACCAATTGGATCATTTTCAAAATCATGATCCATTGTGCCGGTTAATGCATATGCAACAACTAATGGCGGAGATGCTAAGTAATTCATCTTTACATCAGGTGATATGCGCCCTTCAAAGTTACGATTACCAGATAGCACCGCTGAGACCGCTAAATCATTTTCGTTGATTGCTTTACTAATCTCAATTGGCAGTGGGCCTGAGTTACCAATACAGGTAACACACCCATAACCAACTAGGTTAAATCCAAGCTTTTCCATAAAAGGAGTAAGGCCGGAGCGATCATAATAATCAGTTACCACCTTAGAGCCTGGGGCAAGTGTGGTCTTAACCCAAGGCTTACTGCTTAATCCCTTTTCTCCCGCTTTTTTAGCAAGCAGAGCAGCGCTAATCATTACCGATGGATTTGAAGTATTTGTGCAGGAGGTAATTGATGCAATCACTACCTCACCATTTGTAACACTAGTAGCTTTACCATTTACCTTTATATCAATCTTGCTTTTACTTGTCTTATCGGTGAAGTAACTAGGTAACACCTTTTCATAAGAGCTCTTTGCATCTGATAGTGAGATCCGATCCTGTGGTCGCTTAGGACCGGCAATAGATGGCACAACTGTGGCAAGATCTAACTCTAACTTTTCAGAGAACCGAGGAGTTGCAGCTGGATCATGCCAGAGTCCATTTACCTTGGCATACTTTTCAACTAATTCCAGTTGTTCACTTCCTCTGCCAGTAAATTTCAAATAATTAATTGTCTCTTCGTCAATCGGAAATATTGCACATGTTGAGCCATACTCTGGTGACATATTGCCAATTGTTGCTCGATTTGCCATCGGTAGTGCACTAACTCCAGGACCATAAAACTCAACAAACTTTCCAACTACCCCATGCTTACGCAACATTTGTGTAATTGTTAAAACTAAATCTGTGGCAGTAGTGCCAATTGGTAACTTTCCATTTAATTTAAAGCCAACTACTTTAGGAATTAACATCGAGACTGGTTGGCCAAGCAAAGCTGCTTCAGCCTCTATTCCACCAACTCCCCAACCAAGTACACCTAAGCCATTGACCATAGTGGTATGCGAATCTGTGCCAACTACCGTATCTGGATAGGCGCGTAATTGACCATCGACAGTTCTGCTCATCACTACTCTTGCTAGATACTCAATATTTACCTGATGCACAATCCCAGTGCCAGGAGGAACAACTTTGAACTCATCAAATGCACTCTGCCCCCACCGCAGAAAACGATAACGCTCCTTATTTCGTTGGTACTCAATATCAACATTTTGCTCAAAGGAATCCTTGCTGCCAAATAAATCTGCAATTACGGAGTGATCAATTACTAGCTCAGCTGGTGATAATGGATTTACCTTTGATGCATCTCCACCTAAATCAGTAATCGCCTCCCGCATCGTGGCCAGATCAACAATGCATGGCACACCAGTAAAGTCCTGCATAATTACGCGGGCTGGCGTAAATTGAATTTCAGTATCTGGCTCAGCTTTTGGATCCCAGGCCGCTAATTTTTTAATCTGCTCAGCTGTGATATTCAAACCATCTTCGGTGCGAAGTAGATTTTCTAGCAATATTTTTAAACTAAATGGCAGATCTTTTGCTTCGGCAAAGCCGGTAATATCAAATATCTCATAACTTTTACCTGCGACATCAAGTGTGGTTTTGGCCTTAAATGAGTTCTTACTCAACGCCCCACACCTACTTTCTTG
>SESE01000472.1_pt1 | contig 16831 bp, 14 predicted proteins | sample 3171371 | NCBI WGS metagenome assembly SESE01 (sample SAMN06051881, study PRJNA518727) | freshwater metagenome | biome: subpolar coniferous forest; feature: holomictic lake; material: water; isolation source: holomictic Lake 442, 13 m depth | place: Canada: near Kenora, Ontario | collected... | reverse complement strand
CACACTGAACAGCGACACCTCACGCCCGTTTGACAGACCTAAGTCCGGGCGTATTGCCGTCAAGGTGATCAACCACTTGGGCGACGAGGTGATGAAGGTTTTCAGGATTGAACCAGTGCCGACGATAGACGTAGAAGTGTCTGGGGGCTGCGTACGATAATATCCTCGCCAACGCCCGTCAATCCTGCATAGCACGCTATTGACCGCCTTTGTAGGTGCGGGCTTGCCCGCGCTGAATTTTGGTGAGTTGATATGAGTTCAAATGTGATGCATAATTGACGCATGAAAACTAACTTCAAACGGCCTTTTGCTCTGTATGTCAAAAAGGCACACAAGCCCTTGCAATTGGCAATTGAAGATGAAGTGGGCATCGTTTGCGATGATCCAGAAATTGGTGAGCAGAAGGTTGGAGACCTGGCTGGAATCCGAGTGCACAAATTTCGCTTCAGTAGGCAGGAATATTTAATTGCTTATCGTGCTCCAAAGGACGATGTGCCTGTGGAGTTCTTAGTCATTGATTTTTATCAGGTGGGTGCTCACGAGAATTTTTACGCTGAGTTGAAACAATACCTACGACAGGATAAATCTAAAGGAACCTCAAAATGAGCCACGCATTGACTGCACAAGATCTCTTCTCTGAGATGAATCGCATGCCCTCGACTGAGCGGATTAAATTCTTTTCGCTCCTGACAAACCAGGCATTTCGGGATGATGACTTCACGCATGATCAAGTGTTCGGGCACTTGCAGCATGAACCCTTGTCGGCGTCGGAGGCGGCTGAGTACTTGGAGGTATCTTTGCCAACCCTACGACGCTATGTCCAATCAAATAAATTGCAGCCCTGCCACACGGTGGGGCGCAATCAAATGTTTTCTTCTGAAGATCTTCGGGCGTACAAACGGGCCCGGCGGTAGAACCTATTTATCCGGTTTATCGTTCCCACGCACCTGCGATGTACATCAGTTTAGAGAGACTAAAGATGCATATTCTTTCGAAGGGTGGATTTTTTGAGATCATTGCGCGACTCGACACTCGTTTTTCGACGGATATTGAAACGGTCTATCAGCTTGATCTGGTAAGCCAAAAACTCGGCTCGGCGAGGGAAGGCGCGCTGTGGGCTGCGCTGTTGTATTCGGTGTTCGCCGTACTTGATGTCTGGGCCATCCCAAGCGCCCTAATGTCGGTTTTGGCAATTCGATTCTTGCTCATCGTTCCCATGCTGCTGTGGATTGCCGCTTGCACCGGTCAACCTTTCTTTCTACGCAATTACCGCTCGCTCATGACCGTCATGTATTTGGGAATGGGACTGGGTATTGAAGCAATGGTCTGGCTATCAGCTCCCGACGATATGGCGCGGCTGGTCTATTATTCAGGCTTGATATTAGTTGTGTTCAGCCTGTGTACATGGACTCTTCTCGGTGTTTTACAAACTGCTGCGATAGGCCTCGGGCTGGTTGTTATCTATGTTGCTATCGCGTTGACCAGCCAAATGATGTGGGAGGCCCGCGATTGGTTCGTGCTGCTGTCCAACTGTTTCTTTTTGGTTTCGGCCACCATCATCGGCCTGCTGTCGGTTCGATTTCGCGACCATAATTTTCGGCAGCTTTTTTTACTCAAACGTTCACTTGAGGCCGCCAACCAAGCCAAGAGTGAATTTTTGGCCAACATGAGCCATGAGATTCGTACCCCCATGAATGGTGTGATTGGCATGATCGATCTGATGCATCAAACCGATCTGAACCACGAACAGCACCGCATGCTGAACACCATTAACCAGTCCTCACTGGCCCTGCTCAATATCTTGAATGACATTCTGGACTTCTCCAAAATCGAAGCCGGCAAACTCACCATTGAACATATCGCCACGCCTTTGCATGATGTCGCACAAGACGTGGTGCAACTGATGGCAGTCGCAGCCAAAGCCAAGTCCATTGATTTGTCAGTGTGGATTGATCCTGCAATGCCGCAATGGGTCTTTTCTGACCCCGCACGCTTGCGCCAGGTGTTGATTAACCTGATAGGCAACGCCATCAAGTTCACTCGCTGCAAGGCCGATCGCCACGGAAATGTGTCTTTACGGGTGGAACCTTGCACACTCGACAGCGGACGGCCTGGCATCCATCTACGAGTGATCGACAACGGCGAAGGCATGAGCGATGAAGTGGTCAATCGCTTGTTTCAACCTTTTACTCAGGCTGATACCAGCACATCGCGCAAACATGGTGGAACCGGTCTGGGACTGTCTATCAGCATGCAACTGGTCAAGCTGATGGGTGGCCAGATCATGGTTCACAGCAAAATGTTTTATGGATCAGAATTCACAGTGGAATTGCCCATGCTGGTAGCACCACCTGGCAAGAATCAGCTTGGCATTGCTGATGACCGCTCGCTCACCAAAAGACGTGCGCCCAGTATTGAGCAGGCTGCTGCCAAGGGCAAACTGGTATTACTGGCCGAAGACAACGAAACCAACCGCGATGTGATTTGCGAACAATTGCGCCTGTTGGGCTACGCTGCCGAGGTGGCCGAAAATGGCGTGACAGCGCTTGAAAATGGCGAACTGGCCGATTTGCGCTGCTGCTCACTGACTGCCACATGCCTTTGATGGATGGCTTTGAGTTGACTGGCTTTATTCGCACGGAAGAAGGATCGGATCACCACTTGCCCATCATCGCCGTGACCGCCAACGCCATGCAGGGTGAAGTCCAGCACTGTCTGGACAGCGGCATGGACGATTACCTCAGCAAGCCACTTCGAATGGAAGAACTTGAGCCCATGCTTGCCAAATGGTTACCACTAGAGGCAACTGATGAGGCCACGGTGTCAAGCCCTTTGGCAGAAAGTGACGAAAAAGATCAGCAACCCAATGTGCCCATCTGGGATGCCAACTCGCTGAAGGAACTGGTTGGCGATAACCCCGCCTTATGTTCACGTTTACTGCAAAAATTTCTGAAGAACGCCCATGTCCAGGTCAAAGAGATCAACGACGCAGTTCAGACTGGCAATTTTCAACGCTTGGTCGAGGTGGCGCACCCTCACAAATCAGCAGCCCGCACCGTCGGTGCCTTTGCGCTGGCTGAGCTTTGCCAGCGCATAGAAACTGCCGCCACTGCCAAAGACAGCTTCGTGTCTTTGGCGCTGACCAAGGGACTCTTCTGTACTTTTGATCAGGTGCAAGAGATGATTTTGCAGCACTTGGATGGCTCACACTGACACCCGACATAACGGCTCCAATCACAGAAATCTTCGTTTTGAATAAGTGATGTAACTATATGATTACTAATTACTAATTACTTTTATGCACTACACCCCCACCCGCGCCCTCCAACTTCTGCGCATCGGCTCCGGCAACGCCCACGCCACCTTCCGTACCGACCAGGAGGATGCCATCCGCCACATCGTTGAAGGTCGCAGTCGCCTGCTGGTGGTTCAGAAAACTGGCTGGGGCAAAAGTTTTGTCTATTTCATCGCCACCAAGCTGCTGCGTGAAGCAGGCAGTGGCCCGGCGCTGTTGATTTCTCCGCTGCTGGCGCTGATGCGCAACCAGATTGATGCGGCGCAGCGCATGGGTTTGTGTGCCGCAACGATCAATTCAAACAATCAAGACGACTGGAGCACGGTCGAGGCGCAACTGGCAAGCAACGAGATTGACATTTTGCTGATCTCACCCGAGCGCCTGGCTAACGAGCGCTTTCGCACCCAGGTACTCAGTGGGATTGCGGCACGAATTGGCCTGTTGGTGGTGGACGAGGCGCATTGCATTTCAGACTGGGGGCATGACTTTCGGCCCCACTACCGCCTGTTGGAGCGCATCATCAAGTCACTGCCCGCCAATTTGCGGCTGCTGGCCACCACGGCCACTGCCAACAACCGCGTGATGGACGATTTGACTTTGACACTTGGCCCGCAGTTGGAGATTTCGCGTGGCGATTTGAACCGCGAATCGCTGTCGCTGCAAACCATCCGCTTGGCACAACAGTCTGAGCGTCTGGCCTGGCTGGCCGAACATGTTGCCTCGCTGCCAGGCCACGGCATCATCTACACGCTGACCGTACGAGATGCCCAGTTGGTGGCCGACTGGCTTAAGTCGCGTGGCCTGAATGTTGAGGCTTACACCGGCCAAACCGGGCCGCAACGCGTTGAGCTTGAGCAGGCGCTTCTGAACAACCAGGTCAAGGCACTGATCGCCACCACGGCGTTGGGCATGGGTTTTGACAAGCCCGATCTGGCGTTTGTGATTCACTACCAAATGCCAGGCTCGGTGGTTGCCTATTACCAGCAGGTAGGCCGTGCAGGGCGGGCGCTGGACAGTGCGTACGGCGTCTTGCTCAGCGGCGAAGAAGAAACCGCTATCACCGACTGGTTTATCCGCAGCGCCTTTCCCACTCGCAGCGAAGTAGCGATGGTGCTCGATGCCATACGGGCTTGCAATCAAGGTTTGTCGGTGCCAGAAATTCTGGGGCGGGTCAATCTGAGCAAGGGTCGGGTGACTAAAACCATTGACCTGCTGTCGCTGGAGTCGCCCGCCCCCATCGCTCAGGTGGGTACCAAATGGCAACTGACTGCTGCCATCTTAAGTGAGTCTTTCTGGCAACGGGCTGATCGACTGACCACGCTGCGCCGCGAAGAACAGCGGCAAATGGCCGACTATGTGAAGTTGCCCTTTGGTCAGCACATGGGTTTTTTAGTGCAGGCACTCGATGGCGATGTCAGTGCCGTCCCGCCACCCACTTTAGCACCGCTGCCTGCCACGGTGAACGAGGCGATGGTTCGGGATGCCGTGATATTTTTGCGCCGTACCAGCTTGACGATCGAACCGCGCAAACAGTGGCCCGCCTACGGTTTGCCGCACTACCAAGTCAAGGGAAACTTCGCCTTGCAGCATCAGGCGCAGCCTGGCAAAGCCTTGTGCGTCTGGGGCGATGCCGGTTGGGGTGGGCTGGTGCGCCAAGGTAAGCACTTGCAGCATCACTTTGCCGATGACCTGGTGTCTGCTTGCGTTGGCATGATGGCGCAATGGCAACCGCAGCCTGCGCCCACTTGGGTGACCTGTGTGCCGTCACTGCGCCATCCTGATTTGGTGCCTGACTTTGCCCAGCGGCTGGCCACGGCTTTGGGCTTGCCTTTTCACATGGTACTGGCCAAAACTGACCCAAGACCCGAACAGAAAACCATGACCAACAGCGTCTTGCAGGCGCGCAATGTGGATGGCTCACTGGAAATATGTGTCGCTCGTCTGCCGCGCCGTGGTCCCATGCTGTTGGTGGACGACATGGTTGATTCGCGCTGGACTTTGACGATTTGCGCCTGGCTGTTGCGCAGCAGAGGCAGCGGCGAGGTTTGGCCTTTGGCACTTTCGCTGGCGGGTCCAGAAGAGCCCTCATGACAGCCCTGACAGCTTCCACCTTTTCACCTTGCATTGCATCTGAAATGATACCGTCAGTTTCGGTCGCCAGCCCCTCGTCTGTCTCACCCGCACTATCCCCCAACACCCAGGCCATCCTGCTGCTGACCGCCCCATTGATCGCCGGGCATACCAGCATTTCACCCGACCTTCTGACCCCCGGCGAATACAAACACCTGGCCAGGCACTTGCGCGCCAGCCAGCACCAGCCTATGGATTTGATAGCAGCCAATGCAGACGCAGCAAGGGCTGGATGCCATTTGCTTGTAGAAAAAGAACGTTTGCAGCGGCTGCTTTCGCGTGGCTTTTTGCTCAGTCAGGCGCTGGAGCAATGGCAGTCCCGCGCCATCTGGGTGCTGAGCCGTGCCGATGCCCAGTACCCGCGTCGCCTTAAAACCCGTTTGCGTGAAGATGCCCCGGCAGTGCTGTATGGCTGCGGTGATCAGCGTCTGCTCGAAGCCGGTGGCCTGGCGGTGGTGGGTTCACGACAGGTGGATGACAGTCTGATTGCCTACACCGAGTCCGTCGGCGCTCTGGCTGCCAGTGCCCAATGCAACGTGGTTTCAGGTGGTGCCAAAGGCATCGACCAGGCGGCCATGCGAGGTGCGCTGCAAGCAGGCGGCACGGTGTGCGGTGTGTTGGCCGACAATTTGCAACGCACGGTGATGAACCGCGACCAGCGAGACGCGTTGCTGGCCGGCCAATTGCTGCTGATTTCACCCTGGGACCCCAGCGCTGGCTTCAATGTCGGCCATGGCTTGCAGCGCAACAAGCTGATTTATGCGCTGGCCGATGCTGCGCTGGTGGTCAGCTCTGACGTGGGCAAGGGCGGCACCTGGGCCGGTGCCACCGAGCAGCTTGACAAACTGCGGCCGGTATATGTGCGCACCAGTGGATCATCATCAACCGGTCTGGATGCCTTGCGAAGCAAAGGGGCGCTGCCGTGGCCCGAGCCACAAGATGCAACAGACTTGGCGGCAGTACTGAAAACGCCCGCAACACACGCCATTCATTCGCAACTGCCGCTCTTGCCATAAGGGATGCCCCATTTATTGACGCTCCCAAAAAAATACCGAACATGCCCAATGGAAAAAGAAGTTTCGTAGGGGCGAATAAATTCGCCCCTACGACAGTCAGATCGTGCCAACTCAGTTTCCATGCGGATCAGGATGTTTAATCTTGGGGTCAATGCGCATTTCATACTATCCACCATTCAGTCCCTAACCCGATGTGCGACACCTGAACACCAGTCGGTCTAACCCTGACGCGGCAGGGTCAAAGGCGTATCCTTCAGCATCAAAGTCCTGAAGTTGTTCGGGGTGGGTCACGTGGTGCATGGCGGCAAAACGTGCCATTAAGCCACGGGCGCGTTTGGCATGGATGCTGATGATCTTGTAGCGGCCGTCCTTGAAGTCTTCAAACACACAGTTGACGACGCGTGCCTTCTGCGCTTGCGTATCAACCGCCTTGAAATACTCCACACTGGCCAGGTTGATCAGCACCGGATCAGGGTCTTTTTTCAGACGCTGGCTCACGTACTCTGATATTTGGGTGCCCCAGAATGCGTAGAGGTCTTTGCCTCGGGCATTGGGCAAAGGGGTGCCCATCTCAAGTCGATGGGGTTGTATCAGGTCCAGCGGGCGCAGCACACCGTAGAGTCCACTCAGAATGCACACGTGGTTTTGAATCCAGGCGAGTTCGTCAGTTCCCAGGCTGTGGGCATCAAGCCCGCGATAAACATTGCCACTGAATGCCAGCACAGCCTGTTTGGCACAGTCGGGGGGGCATTGCCATGCAGCAGAGTACGCCACCGTGCGCCACGCCAAAATGTCGCTGACGTGCATCAGACTGGCGATTTCCTGGGGCGACTTGGGCTTGATGATGTCCATCAACTCGGCTGCCTGTTTGACAAACATCGGCTGGGTGTGCGGCACGTCTTTGGCGGGCTTGTCAAAGTTAAGCGATTTGGCGGGGGACAGCAGCAATAGCATGGCAAGAATACCCAGTCTGGCGAAAATGTCATTATCGTGACAGTGGTGGCACGACGACAATGTCGGGTGGGCGCTATGATGTGCCTGCTTCCAACCCATTTTTCAACCTTACGGAGATTCTTCATGTCATTGATCAACACCTACGTCAAACCTTTCAAGGCACAGGCTTACAAAACCAACGAATTTTTTGAAGTCACCGAGCAAACCCTTAAAGGCAAATGGTCTGTGCTGGTGTTTTACCCTGCAGACTTTACCTTTGTCTGCCCGACCGAACTTGAAGACCTGGCCGACACCCACGCCGAATTCACAAAAATTGGTGTTGATATTTATGGTGTTTCAACCGACACCCACTTTGCCCACAAGGCCTGGGCTGATACGTCCCCAGCCATCCAGAAGGTGAAATACGCCCTGATTGGCGACCCCACCGGCACCCTGACGCGCAATTTTGAGGTGATGATTGAAGAAGCCGGCCTGGCACTGCGCGGCACGTTTGTGATCAACCCCGAAGGCCAGATCAAGCTGTGCGAAATCCACGACAACGGCATTGGTCGCGATGCCCATGAACTGCTTCGCAAGGTCAAGGCAGCCCAGTATGTGCATGACAACCCGGGTGAAGTCTGCCCTGCCAAATGGAACGATGGCGATGCAACCTTGAAGCCATCGCTCTCGCTGGTGGGCAAGATCTAGTCCCGCCCATGCGCACTGACCGATAAAATCGGGTCAGTTTCCATTTTTTTCACTGGGCGGCAGGGTGCCGTTCGTATTTTGGCCTGACCGCCCACACCACCATGATCCTGCATCAACCAGGCTTTGATAGCCTGTCCAAATCGTTTGAACCTGCCGCCCTTGAGGCCTATTGGGGGCCAGAGTGGGAAAAACGTGGCTATGGTGTGGCGGGCTTTCGTGGCACCGGTGTGCCTGACAGCCAAGCTGCTGTAGAGGGCAAAAACTTTTCGATCCAGTTGCCGCCCCCCAATGTGACGGGCACGCTGCACATGGGGCATGCGTTCAACCAGACCATCATGGACAGCCTGACGCGTTACCACCGCATGGCGGGGTATAACACCGTATGGATCCCCGGCATGGATCACGCCGGCATTGCCACCCAGATTGTGGTCGAGCGCCAGTTGCAGGCCACGGGCATCAGCCGCCACGACATGGGGCCGACACCGGCACAGGCCCGAACAAACTTTATCGACAAGGTCTGGGAATGGAAAGCCAAAAGTGGCAACACCATCACCACCCAGATGCGCCGCATGGGAGACAGTGTCGATTGGAGCCGTGAATACTTCACCATGGACAGCAAACTGTCGCAGACGGTGACCGAGACCTTTGTTCGCCTGTACGAGCAGGGGCTGATTTACCGTGGCAAGCGCCTGGTCAACTGGGACCCTGTGCTGATGAGCGCCGTGAGCGATCTTGAGGTTGAAAGCGAAGAGGAAGATGGGTCACTGTGGCACATCCTTTACCCCTTTGCCGACGGTGTGAACGGCGAACTTAGCGCCGGTCTGGTGGTGGCCACCACGCGGCCAGAGACGATGCTGGGCGATGTGGCGCTCATGGTTCACCCTGAGGACGAGCGCTATGCGCACCTGATTGGCAAGCACGTCAGTCTGCCGCTGTGTAAGCGCACCATTCCCGTCATTGCCGATGATTACGTTGACAAAAATTTTGGCACCGGCGTGGTCAAGGTCACCCCGGCTCATGACCAAAACGACTATGCCGTGGGTCAACGCCACAAGCTGCCGATCATCGGCATACTGACACTGGATGCCAAAATCAACGATCAGGCACCCGCCGTCTATCAGGGCATGGACCGCTTTGAGGCGCGAACCCAAGTTGTGGCCGACCTGCAAGCGCTTGGTCTGCTGGTCGAGGTTAAAAAGCATAAGCTGATGGTGCCGCGTTGCGCTCGTACGCATCAAATCATCGAACCTATGCTGACCGACCAGTGGTTTGTGGCGGTGAACAAAATCAGCGCGTCTGATACCACCGGCAAGAGCATTGCCCAAAAAGCCATAGATGCCGTGCAGTCGGGCGCGGTCAAGTTTGTGCCCGAAAACTGGGTCAACACCTACAACCAGTGGATGGGCAATATTCAAGACTGGTGCATCAGCCGGCAGCTTTGGTGGGGACATCAGATTCCGGCCTGGTATGCCGAGGATGGTACAGTTTTTGTAGCGCGCAATGCAGATGCAGCGTGCCTTGCAGCCGAAATGGCGGGTTATTTGGGGCCGCTCAAACGAGACGAGGATGTGCTCGATACATGGTATTCATCGGCGCTGATTCCGTTCAGTACCCTGGGTTGGGGCGATAACACCGCAGAGGATGATGATTCGCTCTACTTGCCGAGCAGTGTGCTGGTCACCGGCTATGACATTATTTTCTTTTGGGTGGCCAGAATGATCATGATGACCACGCATTTCACCGGCAAGGTGCCATTTAAGCATGTTTATATCCACGGACTGGTTCGCGATTCCCAGGGCAAAAAGATGAGCAAGAGCGAAGGCAATGTGCTTGACCCTGTTGATTTGATTGATGGCATTGGCCTGCCTGAACTGCAAGTCAAGCGCGCCGACGGACTGCGTAAACCAGAGACCGCACCGCAAGTGCGTAAAAACACCGAAAAAGAGTTTCCAACGGGCATTCCGGCATTTGGAGCTGATGCGCTGCGCTTGACCTTTGCATCGCTGGCCTCTCTGGGGCGCAGCATCAACTTTGACAGCAAACGCTGCGAGGGCTACCGAAACTTTTGCAACAAGCTCTGGAACGCCAGCCGCTTTGTATTGATGAACTGTGAGGGCCACGATGTCGGTCTGAACGACGCCGAGTTGGACTTTAGCGCGCCAGACCGCTGGATTGTGTCGCTGCTGCAACGTGCCAAAGCCAACGTCAAACTGGGCTTTGAGGAATACCGGCTCGACAACGTGGCAGCCACCATCTACGACTTTGTCTGGAACGAGTTTTGCGACTGGTATCTTGAAATTGCCAAGGTGCAAATTCAGACCGGCACCGAGGCTCAGCAACGCGCCACCCGCCAAACCCTGATTGACACGCTGGAAACCATCCTGCGCCTGGCGCACCCCCTGATTCCGTTTGTGACCGAAGAACTGTGGCAAAAGGTGGCCCCCGTCTCCGGGTGTGCTGGTGCATCGGTGTCAATTGCAGCGTATCCTGTCAGCCAGCTCGATCTCATTGACGAAGCCGCTATCGTCCATGTCGCAAAGCTCAAACAATGGGTCGATGCCTGCCGAAATCTGCGGGGCGAGCTCAATGTGTCACCTGCAACCCGACTGCCATTGTTTGCCCTGACCAGTTCCATGACCGATGCCAGCTTTTTAATCCAAATCACCCCCGTCTTGCAGGCGCTGGCCAAGCTGGGTGACGTGCAGGTGTTTGACGATGAACCGGCGTGGACAGCAGCAGCCCAGGCCGCCCCCGTGGCCGTGCTGGGCGAGGTTCGGTTTTGCCTGTTCATGGTCATAGACCTGGCGGCTGAAAAGCAGCGTCTGAACAAAGAGCTGGCGCGAATCGAAGGCGAAATCTCCCGTGCAGAAGGCAAGCTGGGCAACCAAGCCTTTGTTGCCCGCGCCCCAGCCACCGTGATCGCGCAAGAGCGCCAACGCTTGGCTGACTTTACGGCAACGCTGGGCAAAGTGCAGCATCAGTTGGCGCGTCTGGGATGAGCCTGCAACCTGACGCTGTAGCAGAGCCGTCTCGGCTCTGTTCCGTAGCAGAGCCGTCTCGGCTCTGTTCCGTGGCAGAGCCGTCTCGGCTCTGTTCCGTGGCAGAGCCGTCTCGGCTCTGTTCCGTGGCAGAGCCGTCTCGGCTCTGTTCAATATCGTGGCAGAGCAAAATTCAAGCGGCGAGACGCCGCTGCCACTACAACATAATGAAGAAAGGTAAAAAAATGTCCTCTTACGAAAAATACGAACAAGATTGCGAAAAAATTCGAAGCATCAACAGTCAACTGCTTAAAGATTTTGAAACTTGGCTTTCCACAAAGAATTTATCACCAAGAACAATAGAAAAACATTCGTCCAACGTGGATTTCTATATCAATCAATTCTTGCTAAATGAAGAAGCAATTGAAGCGAAAGACGGCGCAGATAGTATAGGCATGTTTCTTGGATATTGGTTTATTCATAAAGCTGCGTGGTCAGATCAATCTAAAATTAAAGAGAGTGCTTCAAGTCTTAAAATATTTTACAAATATATGCTTGAAAAAGAATTGATTGAGCAACAGGATTTAGATAAACTAATACTTACAATAAAAAAAGATATGCCAAAATGGCTTGCGACTGTCAGTCGATATGAAGATCTTGAAATAGATGATATGGATGAAGTCTGGGGGATTAAATGAAATGTTGCCTTGCTATAATATGTAACAAATTGATTTTTAAAGATTTTCTCAATTTATTTGAGGCAAAAATTCAACGTCTGCGTAATATATGAATAAAGTCGGCATCTGCCGTTTCCTGTAACATCAGTTCGTTGCCTGTTTGTTTGGCAAACGCCTGAAAGTCTCGCACAGAGCCAGCGTCGGTTGATATCACACGCAGGGTTTGTCCGCTGACCAGATTGGCCAGCGCTTTTTTAGCACGCAGTATAGGCAAAGGGCAGTGCAGCCCTCGTGTGTCAATTTCTTGGTCGATTTGCATGGGATAAATTGTTTATGAGATTGCACGGTTCAGCAGCCACTTGCTTAAAGTTGATTCCAAAACATTGATCTCGATTGGCTTGGTCAGAAAGTCATCCATACCTACCGTCAGGCAGTGTTGACGGTCTTCTTCATACGCATCGGCTGTCAGGGCAATAATTGGCAGGCGTGGCCGATGGTTGTTGATTTCCCAAAGGCGTATCTGCTCGGTGGCCGTGTAGCCGTCCATGACTGGCATGTGCACATCCATCAGAATAAGGTCAGGCAGGTCACCCTGGGTGATGGTATCTAAAGCCTGCTGTCCGTCATTGACCAGTGTCACACTTAGCTCCAGTCTGGTCAGTAGCGTCTCAATCACCATGCAATTGACTGCGTTGTCTTCAACCACCAACACGCGCAGCCCACTGAGCGATGGCGATTGGATGACTGCTCTGCCCTGCGTCTGGCGTTCGGAACCGCGGCTTTCTGAATCTTTCGGGACAGGCTTGGCTTGCAGACGAAACCAAAATCTGGAACCCGTGCCAACAACGCTTTCAACTCCAATATCACCTCCCATCATCCTGGCTAGGTAGCGCACAATGGACAGACCCAGCCCAGAGCCACCAAACTCACGCGTGGTGGAATTGTCAGCCTGAGAGAATGGCTTAAAAATCAAATCAATTTTGTCGGGTGCGATGCCAATGCCTGTGTCACTGACCGAAAACTCCAGTGTGGCCGATTCACCATGGCATTCAAGCTCGGACCCTTCAATACGAATATCGCCGCTCCTGGTGAACTTGATGGCGTTACTAACGAGGTTTGAGAGCATCTGGCGCACCCGATGCGCGTCAGCCTGATAGCGACGATCAAGCTCACCATGCCATTGGTATTCAAGCTGCAAATTTTTGGCCTGTGCCGTTCCGAAAAACAGCTCTCGTGTTTCGCGGATGATCGACAGAGGCTCAAAAACGATGCTGTCGAGATGCAATTTACCGGCCTCGATTCTCGAAAAGTCTAGAATATCGTTCAGCAGTGTCAGCAAGGTTTGTCCAGAAGAATAAATGATTCTTGCATACTCTCGACGTTCGTTTTCTGTCAAGTTGGGCATCAACAGAAGCTGTGCCATGCCAAGAATTCCGTTCATGGGGGTGCGAATCTCATGCGACATGGTGGCCAGAAACCGACTTTTGGCAATGCTGGCTGCATCTGCTGCAATTTTGGCCCCTCTCAGCTCTACCTCTGTGAGTTTCAAAGCGGATATATCAACAAACGCCCAGATGGTTGCCTCGTCGTCAGAAGGCAATCGCGCACCAGAAACATCCAGCCACCTCAAAGAACCATTCTTGTGTCGCCATTGACATTGACCATGAAAGACCTGACCGGAATTGATGACACCATACGCATCCTGATAAAAGGCTTCAAACGCGTCATCATCCTGAAAGAGAATCTGGATCAGCAGGCCAAATAGTTCATGTTTTTCATAGCCAAGCATTCTGGCAGCAGCGTTGTTCACCCATTTGATGACACGTTGCGACATGATTGAAAACCCAACGGCTTCGCATTGCAAAATAGCCTCTTGATCTGCCAGTAATTTTGTCAACTTGGCATTCGCATCCGTAAGCTCTGTGGTGTCGGTCAGAACCACTCGCAACACGGAGGCTGCCTCGTTGACCATGTCGCCACGGGTGGCAGTCAAATGCACCCAGAACTGGGTACCGTCGTTATTGACCATACGCAATTCACGGGCTTGTGGTGCATCTGTTTCTTGCAATGACTTTTGGAGAAGGTGGTAGCTGTGACGGTCATCTTTCGCAATGAAGATAATGAAGGATTGTTGCAGCAACATGCCCCTGGGAAAGCCCAGCATGGTGGCTGCCAAAAGGTTGGCCTCTAAAATTCGACCGCGATCACTGATGGTCAAATAGCCCACGGGTGCCAGATCGTACAAGTCAAAATAATGTTCCTGAGTTGCCTGTAGTTGCAACTGCACCTGGCGCAGTTCTTCATTTTGCATTTCCAGCTCAATCTGGTGTACACGCAATTCGTGCAGCACCTGCTCATAGGGTATTGCGGCATTCGCAGTCACATCACTGCTTTGCTCTCTTGACTGGGCAAGAGCCTCGGCCTCGCTGCGCAGCACTGATGCAGCGCCGTGTGGAAGCTCGGTTGTTTTTGAAGTCTGATCTATCATGATGGGTTTCTGGTGCAGCGAACCGTATCGCCGGCATAAACTTGAGTGTATTGCGGTTTTGAGTTCAGTAGCTTCAATACAATCGCACCAGTCATCAATTTATTACATGGAGGTTATTCGTGAACGTTATTCGCTTTTCTGATCTGTGTTCACAGGGCCGCGTCGCCGGTCAACGCGTGTTTATTCGATCTGACCTCAATGTGCCGCAGGACGGCACTGGCCAGATCACCGAGGACACCCGCATTCGTGCCTCGGTGCCTTGCATCCGGTTGGCGCTTGATGCGGGGGCGGCAGTGATGGTGACATCGCATCTGGGGCGACCCGTCGAAGGAGACTTTAAACCGGCTGACTCACTGGCTCCCGTGGCTGTTCGTCTGGCTGAATTGCTGGGCAAACCTGTAGAGCTGCGATCAAATTGGGTCGAGGGTGTCAGTGTCCAGCCAGGCCAGGTGGTGCTGCTCGAAAATTGCCGAGTCAATGTGGGCGAAAAGAAAAATAACGAGGCACTGTCTCGCAAGATAGCTGGCTTGTGCGACATTTTTGTCCATGATGCCTTTGGAACGGCGCATCGGGCAGAGGCATCCACCTACGGCATTGCCGAGTTTGCCAAAATTGCGTGCGCGGGTCCGCTGCTGGCGGCTGAAATGGATGCCATCACAAAAGCCTTGTCCAACCCCAGGCATCCCCTGGTGGCCATCGTGGCAGGCTCCAAGGTGTCAACCAAGCTCACCATCCTCAAAAGTCTTGCCGACAAGGTAGATCAACTGATTGTGGGCGGTGGCATCGCCAATACCTTTATGCTGGCTGCCGGTCTAAAAATTGGCAAAAGTCTGGCTGAGCCTGATTTGCTTGGTCAGGCTAGGGCCGTCATTGACCTGATGCGCCAGCGTGGTGCAGCAGTTCCCATCCCCACTGATGTGATTACCGCCAAAACCTTTTCAGCCGACGCGCCAGCCACCATCAAGGCCGCAACTGACGTTGACGATGACGACCTGATTCTGGACATTGGCCCCCAAACTGCTGCCACTCTGGCAGAGCAGCTCAAGTTGGCCGGCACCATTGTCTGGAACGGTCCGGTGGGTGTCTTTGAGTTTGCAGCTTTTTCGCAGGGTACACGGACCTTGGCCCAAGCCATTTCCGAGTCCAGCGCTTTCTCGATTGCCGGTGGTGGTGACACACTGGCTGCCATCGCCAAATTTGATGCCAAAGTGGGGTATATTTCGACGGGTGGTGGGGCTTTTCTAGAGGTGCTTGAAGGTAAAACCCTGCCTGCATTCGAGATTTTGGCGCGTCGGGCCCAGGTTGTTACAGTTGCCACGGTTGATTCTGTGCCCGTTCTGGACGTGCAACGCGGCATTACCATGTTGGGGTCTGAGGCTTCTTTGCGCAAAATTCTGAAAACAGTACACGACAGCATGACCACAAGTCTGCCAGAGATCAAACAGGCTTTGCAGGCCGGTGATGTGCCAACAGCCAACCGCTTGCTGCATTCCCTCAAGGGTTATGCTCCCATATTTGCGACCGATTCGCTGATGGAACACATCACGCGGGTTGAAAAAATCAGTAAAACAGGATCGTCTGCGACAGTATCACCACTGTATGATGAGCTTGCCCCCCGTCTGATCGCCTTGCTTGCTGAGATCAAGGGGTTTTTGAAGCTTGATTAGCTCAGACGGATGAGAACCGGTCATGGCTGGTTTCATTCGTTAATATGAAATACACTTCGCTTCTGCGATGCTTGTCCTTACCTCTTTAAAATAAGTAAATCATGAGATATACATTCACCCGAATTCTGGTTGTTGACGACGATGAAGTTATGCGCACTTTTGTGGTCAACACATTGCGCCGTATGGGTATCCAGGCCATTGAGACCGCCAGTGATGGTGTCAGTGCCATGCGCACGTTGGTCACTTTCAAGCCTGACCTAGTGCTCACAGACATTCACATGCAGCCCATGGACGGATTGGAGTTTGTCAAGCAAATACGTTCGCACGTCAACCCTGCCATCAGCCACACCAAAGTTATCTTCATGAGCGCAGATGCCAGCATCGAGACGCTCGAACATGCCATGCCGCTTGGCACCTATGGCTACATTGTCAAGCCGCCTCGTATTGAAAGTTTGAAAGCCAAGATCGAACTGGCCATGAAATAACCAGAGCGTGAAACGCGCAGTTTGTTGAATTACCCAAACAGGCAAAGGCTTTCGTATGAATTTTTTTGCCCCTGGCATCGTCGTGGTAAAGTCATTCTCGGGAAAATCCAGGTTTTGGGTTCTTCCCTTGCCATTGTTGCTCGCTTTGTTTGGCATACTGGTGTTGCATTGGGTTCAGGGCGATGCGCCAGATTCCCACGGAGCCATGTCAGTCCTGTTCTTCCTGATCAGCGGGATTCTGGCTTGGTGGTACCTGTTGCTGTGTTTTTTCAAGATCACACTGGTTGAGCGTGATCGCACCGAAGTCGCCATGCAGGCGGCCTCCCAAGGCGATTTGACCAGCAGTGCTGATGGCAATGTGTCAACCTTGGGCAATTTTGGGCGTCACCTCGAAAACACAATCAAGAACATGTCGGGTATCGTCTCGAACATCCGCACCGCAGCCGTGCTGCTG
>SESE01000470.1_pt1 | contig 16851 bp, 16 predicted proteins | sample 3171371 | NCBI WGS metagenome assembly SESE01 (sample SAMN06051881, study PRJNA518727) | freshwater metagenome | biome: subpolar coniferous forest; feature: holomictic lake; material: water; isolation source: holomictic Lake 442, 13 m depth | place: Canada: near Kenora, Ontario | collected... | reverse complement strand
GTTTCAGGCAGCAGACGGCAAGCGGATTATCAATGCCGATGTGAACGGAAGCCTGAATATTATCCGAAAAGCAATCCCTGTAGCCTTTCGGCAGGGGATCGGGGGTGTGGTAGTCCACCCCGTAGGGATTGCCCCTACGAACTGAGTACCCTGCGATAAAACGCTAGGGAAAAGTGTACTATTTAGCGCGTACCCCAACCCCAAGCGACCAGTTGACTTCATCATCTACGATGAGAACAGAACGACTATTCTGGCAGTTGGACTAGCTCGCTACGACTCAGATCGCGGCGGATCTCAGGAAGATGATCGCACTGGCGGATACCGCGACTGCGCGCGCGAGATTCTTACGTACGCTCAACAGCATAACCTGCCAACCAAAGTTATCTTCCTCAATGATGGCCCTGGACTATTGCTTGGCTCGATGTGGAACGACTACGCCGCAATCGAAGCAACATGGATCGGCAAGGTTTTGATCACCACATTGCGGATGGTGCCAGAGCGGATCAGCGCCGCGTGGCTCTATACAGGAGAGACGCACTGATGGCAACCGGAAACCCAAAAACGAAATGGCTCACGCAGTCCGATCCGGCCTTGAGTTGTGTGCAGTTACCGACGGGTGTTAGCCTTAGCTACGAAGGGAAGGCCCCTAAACACGAGGTGCTGGCAACCCCGGCTGGCAGCGCATCCCCGCTCTGGACAACTCACCCCCATGCGCCAAATCGGCTCTATTATGGGGATAATCTGCCGTTGCTCGCCGCGCTTCTGCACGACAGCAGTGTGAAGGGGCATGTCAAGCTGATCTACATTGACCCGCCCTTCGCCACGAACAGCGTTTTTCACTCGCGTACACAGACAGACGCCTATCAAGATCTTCTGGTTGGGGCGGCATTTCTTGAGTTTATGCGCAAGCGGCTCATCCTGCTGAGAGAACTTCTATCAGAAGATGGTTCTGTCTACGTACATTTAGATGAGAACATGGCATTCCACATCAAAGTTATTCTGGACGAGATCTTTGGTGTCCAAAATTTCCGCAACTGGATTACACGGCGGAAGTGCAGCCACAAAAACTACACAAAAAAAACATATGGCAATATCTCCGACTATATCTTGTTCTATACGAAGTCAGACACCTACGTGTGGAATCGGCCCGTTGAGGCGTGGACGACGGAACGATCTCTAAAAGAGTACACCAATGTAGAGGAAGGTACTGGCCGCAGGTATAAGAAAGTGCCGGTACATGCCCCCGGCACGCGCAATGGTGAGACCGGCCTGCCATGGCGCGGTGTGCCCCCGCCGCCCGGCAAGCACTGGCAATATACCCCGAAGATGCTCGACGAGATGGACGCACGCGGCGAGATTTACTGGTCGCCAACGGGCAATCCGCGTCGAAAGATCTACCTCGACAAGAGCGAGGGCGTGCCCATACAGGACATCTGGTACGACTTTCGCGACACCAGAAACCAGAATGTGCATATCACGGGCTACCCCACAGAGAAGAACCCTCACCTGCTCGAACGGATCATCCAGGCTTCCTCGAACCCTGGCGATCTGGTACTCGACTGCTTCAGTGGCTCAGGCACCACACTGGCGGTCGCAGATGTACTCGGACGCCAATGGATTGGTATCGACAAAAGCCGAGAGGCGATCAGCACAACCTTGCGACGATTCACCAAGGGAACCGAGCGCATGGGCAATTTTGTTAGCCGCACCGATAGTGACGTACGAAGTGATGTCAGCCCGCCTAAGCGGCAACTCGCCCGGTTTGCGGATCAGAACGGCTCGGTGGCCGAGATGCATGATCGCCGGATCAAGAATTTCACACTCTACGGCAGCGAGGATGCGGGCGAGAGCCTGAATGTGTGGCGCGATTTTCTGGAATCGTAAGCTATGATTATGATGATCTCACCTGTGTTATTGCACCCCGCGCCCCTGGCTGCTATGATGCAAGAGGAATGACGCATCACGTACCGCACACTATGATCTGGACCATCTCCGACTTGCACCTCTCCTTCGCCCAGCCCAAGCCGATGGACATCTTCGGGCCGCACTGGAAGGCGCACCCGGAACGCATCGCGCGGCGCTGGCGGGATCTGGTCGCTCCTGACGATTGGGTGCTGATCGCCGGCGATGTCTCCTGGGCCATGAAGCTCGCCGATGCCCTGGTCGACCTGCGCTGGATCGACGCCCTCCCCGGCCAGAAGGTGATCATCCGGGGCAATCACGACTACTGGTGTTCGCGGCGGGTTACGCCCATCCGCCCCCAGCTGCCGCCCTCGATCCGCCTGCTTAGCGCCGACGCCATCGACATCGGCGCGGCGGTGGTCTGCGGCACGCGCGGCTGGATCACCCCCGAGACCCCTGGCTACGTGGCGGCCACCGATGAGCCGATCTACCAGCGCGAGCTGGGTATGCTCGACCGCGCCCTGGCCCACGCTGCCCAGCTGGCGGCGGGCCGGCGGCCGATCATCGTGATGATCCATTACCCGCCCTTCCTGAACCGTCAGCCTAGCGAGTTCGCCCGCCGCATCGCCGCCGCCGGGGCCACCGCCTGTATCTACGGCCACCTCCATCGCAGGCAGGATCACGGCAATGCCGTCAACGCCACGGTCGATGGCGTCTCGTATCAGCTCACCGCCTGCGACTTCCTCGACTTCGGGCCGGTGGGCGTGCGCGGCCTGTAGTTCGCAATACCGCAAAAGACGTTCATGCGCGGGGCGCACACCGCCGCGATGAACATGGTCGCTGATGCCCGGCTATCGGCTATTACTACCGTTGTCGTCTTCCCGGCGGGGAGGCTCGGAGGGGCGAAGCCCCTCCGAAAGAAAAGAAAAGGATTTTTTTCGGGAGCCTGCGGCCCCCAAACCCCCGCCAGGAATGGCGATGTTGGCAACTACAACTGTAGTCCCCCCGGCGGGGAGGCTTGGAGGGGCGAAGCCCCTCCGAAAGAAAAAAAGATTTCTCCTCGGGGCCTGCGGCCCCCAAACCCCCGCCAGGAATGGCGATGTTGGCAACTACAGTTGTAGTACTATCGGCTATCGGCTATCGGCTATCGGCTATCGGCTATCGGCTATCGGCTATCGGCTATTTTCACCGCAACCGCGAGGTTACTGGGTGGCGACATCCTCGGTCGGGAGCGGGTTCGCCTCGACTTCCGCCAGTTTGCGCATATGCTCGCGGCGCTCAAGCCACTTGAGCGTCGAGTAGGCGGCAATAACCGCCACGAAGCTACCCGGCCAGAGGATCCACTCGTAGTGGATCTTGATGCTGGTGACGAAGGTGACGGTGAAGATAAAGAGAAACACCAGTCCGGTGACCATGTACACCTCGAAGCTGGTGCTGCTGAGGTAGATCTCATCGCGCGGGCTAAAGCGGTGCTGCTGGGCCATACGATATTCCTCCTGCTTGCTCGCCTGTGTTGAGCGTTGTGCTCAACACTCAACACATCGCGCTTACGCAAGGCTCCGCTGTAGACCCACGACCTGGTAGCTGCGTGTCATCAGGTTGGTGATCTGCTGGAGCAGCGACGGCTCGCGCTCGGCCATCGCCACCAGCCGACGGTGGAACGATGTCGCCGGAGCGTACGCCGTATCAATTTGATCCCAGAGCGGCAGCGCTTCATCCTCAAGCCACTTCCAGCGATCCTCGAACCGGGCCAGCGAGACCTGCCCCGATAAAACCGGCAGGATGCCGAAATAGCGCGTGAACCACGATCCCCCAGCCGTATTCCGGTTAGCCTCTTGGAAGTCCATCGCGCCACCAAGCGAGACGATCAGCTTACCAATACGCGACAGACTACCCATACAGCTAGCCAGAGTCAGCTCCTGCTCTTGTCTGAGCAGCGTAATGTTCCCTTTGCGGATCAGCGCTTTCCCTGCCTCGCGCTGCTCGGGATCGGCGAGTTTCTTCACGCCCGCGTCGATCAGGCGGAAGCCCTGTAACAGATAGGGGTGTTCGATCTCAGACACATTCGCCTCGATCGCGCCAATCCCTGCCTGCATATAGGCTAGGTGCGCCCAAGCAATATCATCAAAGATCTGATCATTCCCCTGCTTGAGCAGATCGAGGTCGTTGAGCAGCAGCGGGCGGGTTGTCGCAGCGTGGAGCGCGACCGGCACGGTGAAGGCGAGTCCCAGCCCCAGTTGATACAGCCGCAAGCCGATGGCGAGCAGATCGTCATCGTTTTCACGATCCGGCACCGCGACCAGGGCGTGCGGAGCCATCAGCAACTCCGCTACCTGCAGAGCGACCCCCACCTGGTTGGAGGCAAACGCGGCCATACCCGCCCATTTGAACACATCTGGCTGCTGGAGGTAGCACTGGGCGTAGTAGGCCGTAATCGCGCGGTTGCGATCCGTGTAGTGGTTCTTCGGCGGCAGCTTCTGCTCAAGGATCTGCTGCCATTCGCTTCTTGTCGGCATATGAACCTCTTGCTCAATGATCAGCGTTCAGCCTATCGAGCCAGGGCAGGAGGATATCGCAGAACGTCTCGGGGTTCTCATCGAAAGGGCAGTGCCCGCACTCGGGGATGATCGCGATCTCGGCCTGAGGTAGCAGGGTCTGCTTGAAATACTCGGCCAGTGACGGTGGCACCGAGGCATCGTGCTCGCCCCAGATCAGCAGGGTCGGCACCTGCACCTCGCCCTTCTGAAAGTCGAGGACGAGATCGGGGAAGGTACGGCTGACGGCCAGATAGGCATCTTTGCCGCCCTGACGGCGCAGGGGTTCGCTGAACTGCTCGATCAGCTGCGGCGTGACTCGGTCTTTGCGGTGGTAGGCCGAGAACAGTCCCTGGCGCGCACCTATGGGGTTCCCAAGCAGGTTCGCCAGCATCTCGCCGACGCCGGGGGACTGCATCACGTTGCGGAAGATATCCTCCAAGTCCAACGGTAACGGCGAGTTCTTGGGGGCATTCAGGCCGGTGCTATCGACGAGGACGAGGCCGCGCACAAACTGCGGGTAGTCGTGGGCAACCTGCGCGGCCAGCATGCCGCCCATCGAGTGGCCGACGATGATGGCCGGCCCATGGCTGGCATCGGCAATCAGTTCGGCGATCTGGTCGGACCAGAGCCGTCGGCTGGGCAGGGCTTGGGGGATGGCCGAGCGCCCGAAGTTGTAGAGGTCGAGGGCCAACACCCGGTGCTGGCGAGCGACAGGCCGCATCACCGCACGCCAGTGTTCGATCATCGCGCCAAAGCCGTGAATGAATAGCACGGGCAGCCCGTGCGTCGGCTCTGATTGCCAGTAGCGCATTGGGCCGTGGAGCCCATCAAGCCATCGCTCGTGGATCGTGTGTGTCGTCATAGTCATAGGTGATGAAGTAGGGCCGTAATGATGAAGTACGTGATTCAGCGGCACAATCCTTCTACTCAGTACGCTATGGTGCCGTGATCGAGCTGCGATAGTACTGCTCGATGCCCTTTTTGAGTATCAGGACGGGCTGTCCGATGATCGGCATGCCAAGGGGGTTGCCCACGCCATTATCGGGGCCAAGCGAGACCAACTCGCCCAGCTTCATGGGCTCGTAGCTACGAGTCATCCTGCCCACAATCTCAGCGAAAATCGTCTCGGCCAGATACTCACCCTGGCGCATCGCGTAGCTGGCGGTGGACGGTAGCACGCTGCCGTCCGCCCCGGCAGGGATGGCGGCGCAATCGCCAAGGGCGAAAATCGCATCCTGGCCGCTCACGCGCAGGTAGTGGTCGACCGTCGCTCTGCCAGCACTGTTCACCGGCAGGCCGGCGTCAGCGATGATGTTTGGGGCGCGAATGCCGGCGACCCAGACGATTGTACCGGCCCGCAGGACGCGACCGCCGCTGACGCGCAGCATGTGTGGCTCAACTGCTTCGATGGCCGTACTAAGGTAAACGCTGACGCCGTGCTGGTCGAGGACGCGCTCGGCCTCACGGGTCGCCCAGGGGCCAAACTGCTTGAGCAGCAGCTTGTTACGGTCAAGCAAGGCGATCCGCACCTCGCTGCGGGGCGCGCCCGTCTCCTTGCTGAGGGAGCTAACCCATGCCGCCAACTCGCCTGCCAGCTCGCAGCCTGTGCAGCCGCCGCCGACAATGGCGGTGGTAAGCATGATCCGCTGCTGCTTGGGGTCGCTCAACGCGGCGGCGGCGCTGAACTGGGCAACGAGATGGTCGCGCAGCGTAGTCGCCTCGGTGTAGGTGCGCAAGGGCAGGCTATGCTCACGGGCACCGGGCACATTATAGTAGGCCGTTTCGCTACCGAGCGCTATCACTAGGCGGTCATAGGGCAGGCTGCGGCCATCCTCAAGCAGCACCTCCCGGTCGAGCGGCGCAATCGTGCGTACCCGGCCCTGGACAAAGTTGATCTGTCGGCTGCTAAGGATTTGCCCAAGATTATAAATAGCTTCAGAGCCATGAACTCCGGAGGTGGCGGTAACATGGATCTTCTGAATCAGCTGGTGGTAGGAATTTTGATCGATCAGCGTGACCGCATCGTCCTTCCCATGTTCGCGCAGTTGATGATCAAGGTTAAGGGCCGTTCGCAGCCCGGCGTAGCCGGCCCCGAGGATCACAATATTCATAGTGTGCTGCTCATTATCGAAGAGAGGGTTCTCTTGCTTTCAGAGAATACCATATTTTTTTCGCTGGCTGTGACAAAGCGACAAGGTGACAAGTGACCGAGAGCGCATTGCCCGATCACCTTGCCACCTTATCATCCGCCTACGGGCAGGGTTAGCTCTTGGGTGTCGTCGACGGCTTCTCGACCCACTCATCGACGCGCGCGGCGGTGCGCTCAACCTCATCGACGGCCTGGTTTGCGACGCGGCCGATGCCGGTGCTAAACTCATCGGCGGCGCGGGCGAGGCGTGCCGTGAAGGCGCGGGCGCGCTCACCAAACAGATCGACGCTCGGCAGATTCAGACTGGGCTCGGCCCCGGAGAAGATATCATCTACGATCCGTTCGGAGGCGTTGGAGATCTCCGTGGGGATGGCGATCATGGCGCGGGCGGCCTCCGCGATCGCCGTGCGTACGCGGCGGCGCGTCTCGCCGGGTAGCAGGTCAAGCGGGGCAGAAACGACCGTCAGGCCCAGGCGAACTGTTCCGCCCACCAAGGCAGCACCGACCCCTAGTAGACCATCACGCTCGACATTACTCATCAGAATACTCTCTTTCACTGAGCGGCGCGGCATACCGCACCGATCACACTAACTGGTCGCCAACTCGTCCTTCGGAGCGGTCTTCGCGGTGGTGTCGCTATCCGTCTTGGCGGCCCACTCCTCGATCACTGTGCTGGCCACCTTGGCGAAATCGCCGGGCAGACCGGCAAACGCATGCAACACTTCCTTCGCCGCGTTACGCAGATGCATGCGCGACTCGCTCGGGAGTAGCCCAAGGGGCAGTGCGGCGACCGAAAGTCCCGCGCGCAAAATCCCACCTCCGAACCCCACCACAGTCTCTACGATGCCATCGCCCCGCTGTGTGCGGACGCTGCGCACGCGTACTTCGCCCTGAGTTTCGGCCATTGCAGACCTCCCTTGTATATCACCGATTGTAAAACTAGACCGCAGATCGCAGATGGTGAACGTCTACGATCTACAATCATCCGAAATAGCCACCGACGAGAAATGCAGAGACAATCTGGATCAGCGCCACGAATGGGTTGCTAGCTAGCAAGTAGCGCATGAAGTTTTTATGGTTAGGTTCCCGGTAGAGTTTGATCTGGCTATAGATCGGTGCCATTAGGGCGAAGAAGATGAACGCTGCCACCCAGTAACTGCCCCATGTGATCGCCAGAACCATCAGCAGAGCCTCAAAGCCATTGATCACCCCATAGGCGACAATCAGGGTCTTCTTCACTCCAATCGCCACCGCAAGAGACTGCAGTCCATGCTGTCGATCACCCTCAACGCTTTTAATATCGTTGAGTAAGAGCAACCCGGCGGTAAGGCCACCGTTAATACAGGCGGCCATAATGCTCTGCCACGTGATCGGTGCAAAAATTAGGTGCCCCGCCATCCAGCTAATGCTTACATAGCCAACCCCAACAGCGGGGGGGCCAAGCCAGTAGTGCTTCTTTAGCTTGATCGGCGGCACGCTGTAGATCACCGAGAGGATGATCCCAAACACGGCGAGGGAGGTAATTATCAGGTTGCCAAATAGCAGCGAGATCAGGAAGGAACTCGTGCCAAGGATGAGCCAGTTCATGCGCGCGCCGGCGAGGCTCACCAACCCGGCCGGGATCGGCCGCGATGGGTCATTGATTGCGTCGATATCGCGGTCGTAGTAGTCGTTGATGCTCTGGCTAAAGCCGGTGCCCAACGGGCCGATCATCAGGGCACCGAGCAGCGCCAACCCCCAGTGCCGACCGTTCTCCCACTGAAAGGCATTGGCCTGCCCAGAGGAGGCGATCGCACCGCACACACAGATCATTGCGGGCGAGATCCACGTAATAGGATCGGCCAACTGGATATGTGCCCTAATGCGTTTGGCGAGCGGCACCTGTTGTTCAGGAGTCGTGATCATATCGCCCATTGCTACAGAGGATCGTCTCGTAGGAGATGCTGTCGTCGTGGGTGCGTGGCGGGAGCAGGATCCGGCTGATGAAGTCCATATATCTTTGTATTATAGTACAAAAAGTAGATATTTCAAACAACAGGCGGTGGCGATCTCGGGCGGTGGCAATCTCCCTGCGGCTGCGTCCCACGCGCCCGGCCTGTAAACGGGCGGGCTAGATTTTACGACGGTCGCGTCAGCGGCCGTTGTAGACCTCGCCGGAAGTTTAGCTCCCCGGCGAGTACCTCCGCACCGCGTATCTTTGTATCTTTTGCGGTAGTGCAAAAAAAGATCTTTTAGGGGTAGCAAAGCCACCCCTAAATCTTCACCCGAGGTGGCGATCACCCTTCGGGATTCGGGTAAGGGTCGATCAGATCACGCTTCTGCTCTGCGCAATACGCGATCCCAGCGCGTGATTCCCTCGCGATCACAATACCAGGGACGCCCGTGGAAGGGCGAATGGGAGACGCCTGGGACTACCAGATATTCAGCGCCGCTTAAGGCTGCGCATTCTAGGGTTGTGATCCCGTCTCCCCACGCCTCGCGTGCGCTCGGCCCAGACACCGTGACATAGCTACTGCTCGACACCCGCTCGACAATCGTTCCGCGCGGGTTGCCACAGATGACATGCCCGATCACTGATGTGTAGCGTACCTCGGGGTAGAATGCGCCTGGGTAGGTGTCATTAACAAAGCCGATTGATTGACGTGTCCAGCGCTCCTGGCTGTGGTGTGGCGTCCCGAGCATGATCAGGTGGCGCACATAGCGTCGACCGCCATATACCTCGCCGCGATATGGCGCATCCCCCAAGTATATCCGCGCGAGTGTGCCACCAACGCTGTGGGCCAAGATATCAACCTGATCGGCACCGCTGAGTGCAAGCGCTTGCTCGACCGTGGCGCGCACAAGTCTGACGATTGGGCGAAGATCCCAATCGCGCGTGAATGCCCAGTGTGTTCGGCTGATCGGGGTGACAAATATCTTGTAGCTATAGGGCGGTTGAGCCAAAATACGTGCAAGGCCGGCGAAGTCTTTTGGGCCAGTGAAGTACCCGCCAATGATCACAAGTGGGCGCATAGAATCTTAATGTCGCGCGAGGAGCGTGGCATGGCGCACCCCGCACGGGTATCACGCATCAAACCACAGTGGGATAACATCGCTGGCCCCATACCACATAGTTGGCGCGTTGTAGGGCGCGTGGCGGGCACCCTTAAGCACGAGGTTGTCCGCCCCGCGCAGGTAACAACTGGAGGTCGGGATAATCCCGTCGCCGATCTGGTGGCCATCGCCAAACGCCGTCTGGTAGGAGCGATAGGCCACCATCTCCTCAATACCACCAAATCGGTGCCCACGAACACTCTCGCCTGCCACCGAGCGGTAGGCGATATGCTTGTAGAACGCGCCGGGGTAATGATGGTTTATCTGGTGAGCGAACTCCTTCACCCAGATCTCATACGTCTCGTGGGCGGTGCCGAGGGTCGTGAGCGACGCCACATAGCGCTGGCCGTCATAGATGATGCCGGCATAGGGCAGATGGCCGAGGTACGCGCGGGTGACTCGGCCTCCCGCACTATGGCCGATCAGGTCGATCCGATCCGCCCCTGTTTCACGTAGGGCGAGCGCGACAGTGCGCGCCACAAGGTCGAGTACTGGCGTAAAGTGAGGGTCGCGCAGGCCGGCCCACTCAGCCCGACTAATATCGGTGATGTATACAATGCGTCTGTGGGGCGGTGCTGCGAGGGTGCGGGCCATCCTGGCGTAATCGGCAGGTGATGAGAGCCACCCGCCTACGATCACAACTGGCCGGCTCATAGGGGTCTCTTTTTCCGCTTGTGCGCTGGGAGCGCTTGCAGCAGTGCGGCGACAGGCGGCGCATATCCTCTTGGAACCAAAGGCACTCAACCAACATGAAGATGTGGGGTGTCCAGTGGGAAACGCTATTCGCTATGCCTTGCTCCTGCTGCCGACAACTGCGGCGGTAGGATCGGCATGATCATCGCCGTTTGCAATAGTGACTTTGATCCGGCGGGTGGAGGAGACCGCCCCGCTTGACGCAGAGGTGGCACCGGCGGTCACCGTATCAAGAATCGCCCGAATGAAGCGGAATGGCTCATCAGTCTGGAACTGAAACCAGCGGCTATAGAGATCCCAGACGGCGGTAGTCGTCGTGCGAACCTCTTTGGCGAATGCCTCAAGGCCCTGCGGAGGCAGGACGCCCCGCAGAAATCCGCGCAGCACATCGGTTATCGGCAGAATAACATAGCCATCGGACTGGACGGGTGCCGCACTGCTGCTCGGGATCGCGCTGGCATTATTGGCGGGCGGGCGGGGCGTGGGGGCGGGCGGCGGCGTATAACTGGCGACCGGGGTAGCCCCCGCAGGCGCGCGATAGCTCTCCATGTTCGACGCCGTAAAGGTCGGCGCATTACGTGGAGTCCAGGCAACTGAGGTCGTGGCTGACGGGGGCGCGTAGCTGAAGCTGGCCTGGCTTGTGTCCTGGGTCGACCCAGGAGCTTGGATCTCATCGTAGGTAAGGTTCAAAAACCGACGGAGAAATCTCGGCATCCAGCTGTACGGGTTGTTGTTCTCATCATACCTGCCCATAACATTGCCTCTCAGTACGACAAACGATCATCTAGCCGAACGCAAGCAACCGTCGCCGCTGGCGGGTGTGCGGTGCAAAGCAGACGGCGATGATTTGCTCAAGATCGTCGTTCGGGTAACGTCGATCAAGCGTGGTGATCGACTCAAACACATACGTGAGTTGGTCAGGCGTAATCTCGCTATTGCAGCGCACAACTCGCTCAATAAAATAGCGGCGATAGTTTAGGCTGTAACGCAAGGTTACGGCGGCGATACGGTTGAGGATAGCATCCCGTAACTCAAGATTATCGCTATAGCGCTTGAGCCAGCGACCTAAACCCAGGCGCTCACTGCGGTCAAGGTAGAAGTTCACGAGGTCAGACAGGCCAACATCATTGCTTAGGGTGACAATTTCGTCCCAGCGTTTTGCGAAAGACTGGCGGGCGAAATTTGAGAGTTCACAGAGCTGACTGATCAGATTGCTCGCGGTGTAGTAGGGCTCACGCTCGAAGGTGCGACGCAGGCCAGACTCGCGCTCAGCCAGAAGTGAGAGCGCCTCGCGCAGCACACCATCGCTGTTATCGTAGCCTCCGCTGCGCATATGCATCTCGTGGGCGAGCTCGTGGAGCGCGATGCCGATGCTACCATCTTCGTCCCAGCGTCCGAGGCTCACGATCGATCCGCTCGTGGGTGAGAAGCTACCGCTATCGCTCCAGGGGCTTGAGCCAACTCCGCCGTCAAGGGCCTCGAAGGTAAGCCGCTGTTCTAGGATACCAGGGGCGAGGTCTGACCCCCACATTTGGGCTGCCAGACGCCGCACCTTGCGCGCCATGTGCGTAGGGCGATAGCTATACTCGCCGACGTTCAGAGTCTGACCGCCAGCTCGCTCCATGTCCACCGCTACGCGCTGGCCGCCGGAACGGAGAAGCAGTTGCATGGTTACCCCCTTACACCACGGAGAAAGAGTCGTAAGATCTGCACTACCTGATCGGGCAGTTCAAACAAGATTAGGTGGCCACACTTCGGCACTTCCAGGTACGTGCCGTTCTGGGCTAGGTTCATCAGCTTTCGCCCATCCGCCGGGCGCATAACTGGGTCGCCGGTACCAGCGACGAGCAAGGTCGGTTGCTGCACCATACGCATCTGCTCAGGCACGGCATCGAGTACCTCGCGTCGGGTCAGTTCGTGGGTCGAGACCCGGATCGCCTCAGGGTCGCAACAGCGCAGGCTCAACGTGCCGAGCTTGACGTCGCTCACCGGCGGCGTATTCTGGGCCAACACCAAACGGGCGTAGATAAACGGAAGCCACCACATGCCACGATTTGTGATCGGGCGTAGCACCCGGTTGAAGATCGTGGTGAGTACTGGCGGGAGAAGAGCCGACGCCAGGCGATTATAGGTGAGCAAGCTAAAGTTGAAGAACGTCAGCGAGCGTACCCGCTCGGGCGCGGTGGCTCCATAGTGCAGAGCGACGAAGGCTCCAAGCGAGAAGGCCGCCACGTGCTGTGGTCCAAGGTCAAGCGCATCGCCAAGGGTCTGCAAATCGTTGCTAAAGCTGGCCACTGTATAGCCATTCGCTGGGTCGCTGTCGGAGAATCCGTGCCCCTTGAGGTCATAACTGATCACCCGATAGCCAGAATCTGCTAGGGGATCGATAATATGATGCCACCAGAGCGCCGAGCAATCCCAGCCATGCACGAGTATAAGCGGCTCGCCATCGCGTGGGCCGACATCCTGGTAGTGGTGGACGATCCCATTCAGCTCGATGAACTTCGCGCGGCGGAGCAACTCAAGCTCGTGTTCAAGCCGACGATACTCACTTTGGCTGAGCTTACCAGCTAGCTTTGTCTCAACCTCAGCTCGATACGATGTGTATTTTGCGGTCGGCATCGACGTCTGTGGCGGAAGATCGACCGCAATGACACTATTCAGCATCGTATACCTCCATAACCACAGACAGATAGATAGATAGATAGACAGTTCGCTACTCAACCCACAGGCGCAGGATCTCACCCTCAACACGTGCGCGCAGCTTCCCACCCTCGCTTAGGCCAGGCAGGATTATATGGCGGCGGATCTGATCGAGGCGTACCATCACCTCCTCGTTGGCCACCGCGATATCGAGAGCCTTGGCGTTGAGGAAGGGAATCGCCAAGCGCAACTCGCGTTCCACGACATGTACGTGTGCCGGGGGCACATTAATATCGCCATCGCGATAGAGGATCGCGCCGCGCAACGCCCAGGTATCGCGGTCGGCCGGCGTCGTGGCGAGCGGCTCGATGCGTAGCGCCGGGCGGGCGTGCCCGCCCTCATGGCCGAAGATCTGGCGCGTTTCAAAGCTTACTTCCGCTGGTTCGGCGGGGACAACCAGTTCATCTACCCCTACGCCGTAGAGCCCGAATGTGCTAAGGTCGCTGCGCAGGGGCGACAGCCGTAACTCCTCGGGGCTAGTGACGAACCGTACACGCGCACCGGCGGCGGCGTCGAGCCGAGCGCGGTACTCCTCGAACTCAGTGCGCAGATCCTGGAGCGGCGCGATCGTGCTGGTCGGGATGAGCGCTGACGGGATGAGCGCCGCATCCTGAGAGGTGCGCGAGCGCCCAGGGCCACGGTCGAGGCCGAAGGTGACCCGGAGCAGCCAGCGCGCTGCGTCACACAGCGCCAGCCCACGGAAGAGGCTATCCGGCGCGGGGCCATCGACAACCAGCAAGTCGAAGTGTCCAGTCTGGCGTGCGCGCTCAGACACGATCAGCGCGCTGATGGCATCCATGCCGGGGAAACTCGGCAGTTCGTCGCTGCTGATATCGTGCAGGCGTGAAACCAGCCCGTTGCGCAGCGCCGGGCGTAGCTGATCCCAGCGTGCGCCGATCTCGTCAATCGGGCTGATCTCAAGCGCGGCGAGGTTCGGCTCTAACTCAAGTGGGCGTGAGCTAAGGTTCTGGCCGAGAAGCGCACCGATCAGATGGCTAGGGCCGGTGGAGGCGAGCAGTACGCGCTGTCCTCGTCGGGCGGCGTGGCATGCCGTGGCGATGGCGGCGGCACTGCGCTGGAGCATTGTGTGGCCGGAGAAGATCAACAATCGCATTATGAGTGTGGTGTGCTGGATGGTACGCGCTTTGCGCTCACCATATCAGCACGTGTATCAGGCCGCCTCAACGCGCACCTTATCGGCGGAGTCGGGCGTACGTTCAGGCTGACCGCCCCCTGGGGCTTCATGAAACTCTAGGCGGAGCACGCCATCCTCGTAGCGATGTTTTCCGAGCGTGCAGTCGTAGAGGATCCGTGGCAGGGCGATCGTGCGCTGGAGCCGACCGACCGTGATCGTCAGGTCGGTGCCGTTGCGTGTAAGATCGGCCATGCTCCCATTATCAAGGAAGGGCAGGCGGAGGCACAGGTCGAAGAGGCCCGGCTCACCCTCGTCATTCCATTGGTCGAGCCAAATTGGGCGCTCGTCGAAGAGCAGGGCACCCGGGTCGGTGTCGCCGAAAGTCGCACGACCGATTGCCTCAAGGGCGGTGATGCCGATCGGCTCACCCTCTTGAAGCACGGTGCGGAAGATCGGCGTCGGCGTAAAGCTGCCATCGATATCGGCCAGGTAGCCTCGCTGGAGGCTCACCCAGTAATCGAAGTAGGGGCCAAGGTCTGCACGGCGGGGTAAGATCTTATTAACCATCACCGCATCGAGCATCAGGCCGTAGAGATTGATAAACGTGTAGGCCCGGCGGGTCTCCATCAGCGGCAGCTTCTCGGGGTTGAGTACGAGCCGAATGCTGACCTCGGGGCTGAGCAAGAAGTTCGCCAGTTGCTCCATCTTGTTTAGCAGGTTGCCGACCTCATCGAAGAAGCGATCCTCGGGCATATCATGGCGGAAGGGCCGGGCAACATTGGCGATGCCCCGGTAGACCCGGAAGAACTTTTTGCCAGCGTCACCGCCGATGATCAGTTCAGGATAGGCCAAGAGGCGCAGGGTGTTGCCGGTAGGCGCCGTATCAAGCACGATCACATCCCAGCGACCGCTCTGGGCCTCCGCCATCACCCGCTGGAGCGCCAGGATCTCATCAAGCCCCGGCTGATTTGCCAACTCGGCAGCCGTTGATCGCTCGACCCCACGGTTCGAGTAGGTGGAGGTGACGAACTGCTGAAACCCGCTCAGGTTTTGGCGCCACTCGTAGATCGTATCCACCTCAAGGCCATAGAGGCATGGCGCAATCTGCGTTGCCCGGTCGCGGCTGATCTCGGTACCGAGGGCATCAGCCAGCGAATGGGCGGGGTCGCTTGAGAGAACGAGCGTACGCCGCCCCATACGAGCGAGCAGTGTCGCCGTAGCTGCTGAGAGGGTGGTTTTGCCAGTTCCGCCTTTACCTGAGTAGATGATGACTCGCGTCATAAGATGGTGTCAACCATATCTTGCGTCAGGTATAGCCGCAGAGTGCGTTTATACCCGACGCAGAAGCGCAATCGCTACCGCTCGTCGTCGCTGACGCCTGCCGACACGGGCTGCTGCTGGGGAGCCGACTCGTCGCCAACACGGCTGACCCCGAGCCGACGTACGGGGGCGCGCCGGGCCACGGGGGCCATGCCCTCAGCGACGGACAGTTCGGACTCTGCCGCCTTAGGGGCTGATGCTTCGTGATCCAGCGCTTCAGATGACGGCTCCGCGCGGCGTACGCTAACGCTACGGCGCACGGGGCCAGCGGAGACGGAAACCATCGGCGGCAGATCCATGACTGGCGCATCTGTGGACAGAGACTCAGCTAGGGCCGGAGTACCATGCTGCGCGGGCGCACGCATTTGGATGCGGCTACGGCGAACTTGGGCCTGGGCCTGAGTATCAACAGTTTCGTCTGGCAGGGACTCGCTAAAGCGAACGACGGCCCGCACGACCGGGCCGACTGGGGCAAAGGGGCCATTCGACGCCTCTTGCTGGGCGGCGGCCTGGTAGATGCCGAACATCGCATTGCGGCGCACCTGCGGGTCTTGCATATTGCTCACCAGATCGGTGGCCCCGCTCATCACTTCGCCGACGCGGCGCACGCTCCCGGCAAGGCGTCGCGGCGCTTCGAGGAACAGCCGCAACGTGCGGCTCATCCCGTACATGCTGAACTGGTCGGGCATCATCGGCATCTGGCTTGACATCGGCATCTGGCTCGACATCGGCATCGCTGGCGCACCATCGCCGACGGGCAGGCTACTGCGTCGGCTTTCGTAGTCGGCAATCAGGTTGCCGGTGCTTTTGGGTGCATCTTCTGAGCCATCAACGGCGCGCTGCCACCAGCGACGTCGGGGCTTCTCGACATGCCTAGCCGGCGGGGGCGGCTCAGGGGTAAAGTAGACAGGGACTACCGGTTGGCGATCCGGCGGGGGGAACTGTTCAGCGAAGGCCGCCACCAACTTTTCACCGGTCACCCCAGAGACCACCTGATCGCCCGTCCATGCGACGATATTGGACAGCGGGGTGACATCATCAGAAGGCATGTAGTCAAGCGTGTTAACGATCACCCGCTCGCCTTGGGCGCGATCTGCAGTTGTTCCACGAACCGCAATGCGGCGCGTGCGTGGGGCGACGGCAGGCAAGCGAAAGGCGAGTATAACCCGTCCATGCCAGGGATCCCAGGTCTCGGCCTTGGCCACATCGACATCCGGCCAGGGGAAACTATCGACGGTATCGTTGAAGAAACCGCGCGCCCAAGTAATCAGACGCCGGTCGGTGAGGGCGACAAAGTCACAGACGGATATCCCGCCGAT
>SESE01000469.1_pt1 | contig 16855 bp, 17 predicted proteins | sample 3171371 | NCBI WGS metagenome assembly SESE01 (sample SAMN06051881, study PRJNA518727) | freshwater metagenome | biome: subpolar coniferous forest; feature: holomictic lake; material: water; isolation source: holomictic Lake 442, 13 m depth | place: Canada: near Kenora, Ontario | collected... | reverse complement strand
CGCACTTCACGCGCGCCGGAAACTCTCTCACGCCGCCGAGTGCCGCGAGTTTTCCCAACTCCGGCGGCGACGGCGCGTCCGTGCGGGTCAGCAGGTCGTGGATGGCGGCGTAAAGGTGCTCGGCCTCGGCGCGCGTCTTGCCCTTGATCGCTTCGGTCATCAGGGACGCCGAGGCGACCGAGATCGCGCAGCCGCTGCCATCGAAGCGCAGGTCGCAGATTACATCGCCGTCCATGATCGCGTAGACGGTCAATTTGTCGCCGCACAGCGGGTTGTGGCCGGCCGCCGAATGGGCGGGCGGATCCAGGCGGCCGAAATTCCGCGGCCGTTTGTTGTGGTCGAGGATGACGTCCCGGTATAGGTCTTTGAGGTCCATGGATCCTGGCCCGATTAGCGGAACATGTCGCGCGCGGCGGTGACGGCGTCAACCAGCACGTCGATTTCCTCGCGCGTGTTGTAAAAGGCAAACGAGGCGCGCGCGGTGGCGGGGACGCCAAAGAACTCAATCGCCGGCATCGCGCAGTGATGGCCGGTGCGGATGGCCACGCCCTGCTGGTCAAGGATGGTGCCGATATCGTGTGGATGAACGCCGTCGAGCACGAAGGAGACCAGGCTCGCCTTGTCTTTTGCCGTACCGATGACAGTGAGGCCGTCGATTGCGCTCAGTCGCTCGCTGGCGTAGTCCAGCAGCATCCTTTCCCATGCCGCGATCCGCTCGAGGCCAATCCCGTCGACGTAGTCGATCGCGGCGGCCAGCCCAACCGCGCCAGACATGTGCGGGGTACCCGCCTCGAACTTGAACGGCAACTGGTTGTAGGTGGTGCCGGTGAAGCTCACCGACAGGATCATGTCGCCGCCGCCCTGCCAGGGCGGCATGGCCTCGAGCAGGCTCTCGCGGCCGTAGAGGACGCCGATGCCGTCCGGGCCATAGAGCTTGTGGCCGGAGAACGCATAGAAATCGCAGTCCAGGGCCTGCATGTCCAACGCGAAGTGAGGCACTGCCTGGGCGCCGTCGAGCAGGACGGGCACGCCGCGCGCATGGGCGAGCGTGACAATCTCGCGAACCGGCATGACGGTGCCGAGCGCATTGGAGACGTGTGCGGTGGCGACGAGTTTGGTGCGGTCGCTCAGCAGCGCCTGGAAAGCGTCCAGGTCCAACTCCCCCTGCCGGTTGATCGGTGCCACCTTGAGCACCGCGCCGGTCGCCTCGCAGGCCATCTGCCACGGCACGATGTTCGCGTGGTGTTCCAGCCAGCTGATCAGAATCTCATCGCCCGGCTTCAGGCGCGGGCGCAGAAACGAGTTCGCGACCAGATTGATGGATTCGGTCGTGCCGCGGGTGAACACCACCTCACGGATCGAGCGGGCATTGATGAAGCGTCGGACCCGCTCGCGCGCCGCCTCGAACGCGTCTGTCGCCCGCTGCGAGAGCGTGTGGACGCCGCGATGCACGTTGGCGTGCATCTCCTCTGCATAGCGGCGCTCCGCGTCAATCACTGCGCGCGGGCGCTGGCTGGAGGCGCCATTGTCTAGATAGACCAGCGGTCGGCCATTGATTGTCTGGGCGAGGATAGGGAAATCCGCGCGCAGGCGCGCGACGTCGAGCGGCGGATCCGCGAGCGTGGCGCGGTTCATGCGATGAATTCCCGGATCGTGTCGGCGGCGGGCAGGCGGCCGAGGGCGCGACGCTCGATCGCGCGGCGGACGGCCTCCGGCTCGATGCTCTTGAGCACGTCGCCTACAAACGCGTAGGTGAGCAGTGCGCGGGCGGTTTCGCGATCCAGTCCGCGCGTCAGCAGGTAGAAGAGCATGTTTTCGTCCAGCGTGCCGGTGGTGGCGCCGTGCGCGCACTTGACGTCGTCGGCGTTGATCTCCAGCTGCGGGCGGGTGTCGATCGACGCCTCCGTGCTCAGCAGCAGATTGCGACTGGACTGGCGCGAGGAGGTCTTCGCGGCGCCGGCGCGAACGATGACCTTGCCGTCGTAGCTGCCGCGACCGCGGCCGCCCGCCACGCCGCGATAAAGCTGGTCGCTGGTGCCGTGGGCAACGCGATGGTCGAGCAGGGTGCGAATGTGCTGCTCACGGGTGCCATCGGCGAACAGGACGCCGCGCAGGTCGGCCTGCGCGCCCGTCCCGTCGAGGTCAACTCGCAGATCGAATCGCACCAGCTGGCCGCCGAGCGCGACCAGGCGATGAGCATAGCGCGCGTCGCGGCCGACGACGGCATGTGCATCGTCGATCATGACCGTGCGATCGCCCGCGAGCTGTACGGTGGTGTGTGTCAGGCGTGCTCCGGCGTCGAGAATGACGTCGGTGACCGCGGCCACGAAGCTGTCTGCGTTGCCGAGGCCGAGCTGGTATTCGATCAGCGCCAGTGAGGAATTGGCCCCGAGTTCCAGGCGGGTGCGCGGATAAGCGCCGCCGCCGGTGTGCAGGTGCACGATCTCCAGCGGCAGGCGCGGGTTGCTGCCGGCGCTGAGCGTGAGCTGCGCACCATCCGCGGCCATGCAGGCGTTGAGTTGTCGTATCCGCTGGTCGGCATCGATCGGGCTGGTGACGGCTGCTGGTGGGGCGCCATCCAAAAGGTCGCGATAGGAAGCCTGCACGAGGCCATCTGGCAGCGAGCGGTCCGACAGCGCCGCATGGAAGCGGCCGTTGACGTAGACCAGTCGTGGGCCCTGTGCTTCCGGTAGCCCCTCGAGTGCGTTAGCGGCAAGCGGCCGGGGTGCAGCCGGCGCCAGCTCGCGTCGCTCAAGCAGACGCAGGTTCGTGTACTTCCAGGCGTCGTCGCGCGGCGTTGGCAGTCCGTCGGTGACGAGCTGTGCGAGCGTCGCGGCGCGCCACTGCTGCCAGGCAGCAGAACCTGGCAGCAGCGTCAGGGCCGGTTGCAGGCGAGCGAGCGGGGGCGTGGCGTCGGGCCGGGCGCTCATGCCGCGTTCGCCTCCTCAAGCACCCAGTCGTAACCGCGACGCTCAAGCTCCAGCGCAAGCAAGCGGTCGCCGGACTTGAGGATCCGACCGGCGGCGAGGACGTGCACGTGGTCGGGGACGATATGGTCCAGCAGTCGCTGGTAGTGGGTGACCAGTACGACCGCCCGGTTGTCGGTGCGCAGGCTGTTGACGCCGTTGGCGACGACTTTGAGGGCGTCGATGTCCAGTCCCGAGTCGGTTTCGTCGAGGATTGCCAGCGTCGGCTCCAGCACCGTCATTTGCAGGATCTCGTTGCGCTTCTTCTCGCCACCCGAGAAGCCTTCGTTGACGCCACGCTTGAGGAAGCTCTCGTCCATCTGCATCAGCGCCATCTTGTCCTTCACGATCGCCAGGAACTCGAACGCGTCGAGCTCCTGCAGACCGAGCTGCCGGCGTCGGGCGTTGAGCGCGGCCTTCAGCAGGTAGACGTTGTTTACGCCGGGAATCTCGACCGGATACTGAAAGCCGAGGAACAGGCCGCGACGCGCGCGCTCCTCTGGTGCCAGCGCCAGCAGGTCCTCGCCCAGGTACACGGCACTGCCCGCGACGATTTCGTAGTCGGCGCGACCAGCCAGTACCTGCGACAGGGTGCTCTTGCCGGCGCCATTCGGGCCCATGATCGCGTGCACCTCGCCGGCTCTGACGGTGAGGTCGAGGCCGTTGAGGATCCGTCGGCCCTGCACTTTGACCGTCAGTCCGGAGATCTGCAGGATCACGTCGCCCTTGTGGATGTTGCTCATGTCTGTTCGTTGCCTGTTTATCCGACCGAGCCTTCGAGGCTCACCGCGAGCAGGTTCTGCGCCTCTACGGCGAATTCCATCGGCAGTTCCTTGAACACCGATTTGCAGAACCCGTTGACGATCATGTTGACCGCGTCTTCCTGCGACAGCCCGCGCTGCAGCAGGTAGAAAAGCTGATCCTCGCCGATGCGCGAGGTCGTCGCCTCGTGTTCGACGGTGGCTGTCTGGTTGCGCACTTCGACGTAAGGGAACGTGTGCGCGCCACATTTGTCGCCCATCAGCAGCGAATCGCACTGCGTGTAGTTGCGTGCGCCCTCGGCGGTCGGCAGTACTTTGACCAGGCCGCGGTAGGTGTTGTGCGCGTGTCCTGCCGAGATGCCCTTCGAGACGATCGTGCTGCGCGTGTTGCGGCCAACATGGATCATCTTGGTGCCGGTATCGGCCTGCTGGTAGTGATTGGCGACGGCGACGGAGTAGAACTCGCCAACCGATCCTTCGCCCGTCAGAACGCAGCTTGGATACTTCCAGGTTATCGCAGAGCCCGTTTCGACCTGGGTCCAGGAGATGTGCGAGTTGCGGCCGCGGCATTCGCCGCGCTTGGTGACGAAGTTGTAGATGCCGCCGACGCCGTTCTCGTCGCCCGGATACCAGTTCTGCACCGTCGAGTACTTGATCTTGGCGTTATCGAGCGCGATCAGCTCCACGACGGCGGCGTGCAACTGGTTTTCGTCACGCATCGGCGCCGTGCAGCCCTCGAGGTAACTGACGTGGCTGCCCTCATCGGCGATGATCAGCGTGCGCTCGAACTGGCCGGTATTGGCGGCGTTGATGCGGAAGTACGTCGACAGCTCCATCGGGCAGCGAACGCCCTTGGGGATGTAGACGAAGGAGCCGTCGGTGAATACAGCCGAGTTCAGGGCGGCATAGAAGTTGTCGCCCGGCGGCACGATGGTGCCGAGGTACTGCTCAATGAGCGCGGGGTGGTCGCGCACCGCGTCGGAGAACGGGCAGAAGATCACGCCGACTTCGGAGAGGCGCTCCTTGAAGGTCGTTGCGACCGAGACGCTGTCGAACACTGCGTCGACCGCGACACCTGCGAGGCGGGCACGCTCATGCAGCGGCACGCCGAGCTTGTCGTAGGTCGCCAGCAGCTTGGGGTCGACATCGGCAAGGCTCTTCGGGCCGTCTTTGTTCGACTTCGGCGCCGAGTAATAGGAGATCGCCCTATAGTCGATCGGCTTGTAGTGCAGGTGCGCCCAGTGCGGCTCGCGCATCGTCTGCCAGTGACGATAGGACTTCAGGCGCCAGTCGAGCAGGAAGCCCGGCTCGCCCTTCTTGCGCGAGATCATGCGGATGACGTCTTCGTCCAGGCCCGGCGGCACCGTGTCGGAGACGATGTCGGTGACGAAGCCGTGCCGGTATTTCTGCCCGACGAGCTCTTCCAGATCCTGGGGGGTGGTCGACATGGGATTCCTCAGGCGCGTGCGCGCAGGCCAGGGCGACTGCCCAGCGTGATGGCGAGGTCCGCCGCGGGCACACCGGGAGCCTCCTGTGCGATCAGGTGGGTGAGTTTCACGTCGCTCAGTGCGCGATGGATCGCGACGTTGACGCGCTGCCAGCTGCGGCCCACCCGGCAACTGGGCTCCAGGCCGCACTGGCCGGGGTGGGTGGAGCACTCGGTCAGGCCCAGCGGGCCCTCAACCGCGTCGATGATCTCGGCCGCTGTGATCTGCGCCGCTGGCCGTCCCAGCGTGTAACCGCCGCGCGCGCCGCGTGTGGAGGTGATCAGGCCGGCGCGCTGCAGTTCCTTGAGGACTTTGCTGACGGTAGGTAGTCCGATCCGGGAGCCTTCGGCCAGTTCCACGGCGGTACGCATGCCTGCGCCTTCCTCGGCAAGGTGGGCCAGCAGCACGGTCGCGTAGTCGGTGAGTTTGCTGATTCTGAGCATTGGCGTTCGGGTTCCGCTATTCAGGACTATTTTAGTCCTATTTAGTGCCCGACGCCAAGCGTTAGGCGCAGGGCGGCCGCAGCGAGGCGGCCTGATCCGTTATAATGGGGAACTTCGCCAGGTACGGCGGGTCCGTCCAGGATAGCGGCAGGAATGCCGGTCTAGGAGTTCTGGATGACGCCTCGGGACCGTGTCCGTACCGCCCAGCGCCCGCTGTTGTCACAGGGGGCCGCGGTTGGGCGCGAAGTTGAGGCGCCTCGGGAATCCAAGACGAACGTATGAATGACTCCAACGATGCGGGCCTGCCCGCCACCGGCGGCGCGATCGCGCGCCTGACCGATGTCGGTTACTCGGTCGGCGGTCGGGCGATCTTTGATGGCCTCGACATGTCGATCGAGCGCGGCAAGGTGACCGCCATCATGGGCCCGTCCGGTACGGGCAAGACAACCCTGCTGCGTCTCATTACGGGCCAGGTGCGCGCCTCGCGCGGCGTGGTCGTGGTCGATGGGGAGGATCTCGCCACCCTCGATCGGGACGGCTTGTACCTGCTGCGCCGACGCATGGGCATGCTGTTTCAGAATGGCGCGCTGCTGACGGACCTCGACGTCTACGAGAATGTCGCGTTTCCGCTGCGCGAACATGCCGATCTGCCGGAGGCGCTGGTGTCGCGCATCGTGCTCATGAAACTGCAGGCGGTGGGCTTGCGCGGTGCGGCCCGACTCATGCCGGCCGAATTGTCCGGTGGCATGTCGCGGCGCGTGGCGCTGGCACGTGCGATCGTCATGGACCCGAAGATTCTTATTTACGACGAGCCCTTCGCCGGGCTCGATCCGATCGCGCTCGGCGTAGTCATGCGCCTGATCCGCGAGACCAACGATGCGCTTGGGCTGACGAGTATCGTGGTGTCGCATGATGTGCACGAGATCGGCAAGCTTGCCGATGCCGCCTATCTGCTGTCCGGCGGCAAGGTGATCGCCGCGGGTACGCCAGCGGAGCTTGCGGTTAACCCCGCACCGGTCGTGCGCCAGTTCATGGCAGGGGAGGCGGATGGACCGGTTCCGTTCCACTACCCCGCGCCGGACTACGCTGCGCAGTTGCTGGATTCGGCGGCGCGCGCATGAGCTTCCTCGGCGGTCTGATGGACAGCGGCCGCGGCCAGTTGCGCAAGTGGGGCCGCTTTACGCTGTTCACGCTGCGCCTGCTGGTGGTGAGCCCACGCGCGTTGCTGCGGCCGCAGCTGGTCATCGACCAGGTTTACAACTCTGGCGCCCTGTCGCTGGTGATTATCATGCTGTCGGGCCTGTTCGTCGGCATGGTCCTCGGTCTGCAGGGTTACGACCTGCTGCGGCGCTTTGGTTCGACCGAGTCGCTGGGCACTGCGGCGGCGCTGGGGCTGTTGCGCGAGTTGGGTCCGGTAGTGACGGCACTGCTATTCGCCGGTCGTGCGGGGACGGCGCTGACCTCGGAAATCGGCTTGATGAGCGCGACCGACCAGCTCTCGGCGATGGAGATGATGGCTGTCGACCCGATCCGGCGCGTCTGTGCGCCGCGCTTCCTGGGTGGCGTGATCGCAATGCCGCTGCTGGCGGCGATCTTCAGCATGATCGGCATCTACGGCGCCCAGCTGGTGGGCGTCACGCTGATGGGAGTGGATTCGGGCCAGTTCTGGTCACAGATGCGCTCCGCCGTGGAGATGCGCGACATCGTCGAGGGTGTGGTGAAGAGCGTGGCTTTCGGCTTTGCCTGCAGCTCGATCGCCGTTTACGAGGGATATCACGCGGTGCCGACCGCGGAGGGCGTGGGGCGTGCGACGACGCGCACTGTCGTGACCTCCTCGGTCGCCGTGCTGGCAATAGATTACATGCTCACGGCAGTGTTGCTGTGAGCTCAGGAGAGGGATGATGAAGCAGACCCCGGCAACTGAACTTGGCACAGGCCTGTTCGTGGTGCTCGGCTTCGCGGCGCTTTTTTTCATGGTGACCCAGATCACCAATCATGGCATTGCGCTGCATGACCACAACTATAGGGTGACGGCTCGTTTCGATAACGTCGGCGGCCTGAAGGTCGGCGCACCGGTCTCGATCGGTGGCGTCACGATCGGCCGCGTCGAGGCGATCGAGTACGACTCGCAGAGCTACAAGGCGGTCGCACGGCTGGCGATCGAGACGCGCTACGACCACATTCCGGACGACAGTGACCTTGCGATCTATACCGCCGGTCTGCTGGGCGGCCAGTACGTCGGCTTTACGCCGGGGGGCGCCGAGACCTTTTACAAGGATGGCGACCGCGTCGAGCTGACCCAGTCTGCGGTCGTGCTCGAGAACCTGATCAGCAAGTTTCTTTTCGACAAGGCAGGCGAAGCCGCCAAGAAGACGGGAGGATCCGTCCCATGAGCCACGCCACCCCCCGCTGCCTCACCGCAGCCCTGCTCATGGCGCTGGCCTTTGCCGGCGCAGTGCTGGCGTTACACGCCCCGGTAGCGCGGGCCGATGCGCAGACGGCGCAGCTGGGTCCGCAGGAGCTGATGGAGACCACCTCGCGGCGGCTGTTTGCTGCGCTCGACGCCAATCGGGCCGCGATCGTGAAAGATCCGGAGAAGGCGTTCCCGCTGGTCGATACGATCCTGCTGCCGCATTTCGACACCGACTATGCCGCGCAGCTGGTGCTTGCGCAGAGCTGGCGTACCGCGACGCCTGAGCAGAAGAAGCGCTTCGTCGATTCCCTTTACCGGGCGCTGCTGCGCACCTACGGCGGTGCGATAGCTGACTTCACGGCGGACCGATTCAAGATCCAGCCGTTCAAGGGCGATGCCGCTGCCACCCAGGCGACAGTGCGCACGACCGTCACCCGCGCGAGCGGTGCGGTGATCCCGGTCGACTACCGGCTGCGCAAGACGGCGGACGGTTGGAAGGCCTTCGACGTGGTCATCGAGGGAATTTCCTACATCAAGAACTACCGCACCGATCTGGGTGCCGAGGTCAGCCAGAAGGGTCTGGAGGCCGTCATCGCGCGGCTGGAGAAGGAAGGCCTGGAGACCCACATCTCCACCGACAAGCCTGCTGGCAAGCACTGAGGCGAGCACCGTGTCCGGTCAACCGATGGATTTCGTGTTTTCGGGTGAAGCGGGCCACTTCCGCCTGGGCGGCACTGCCGGTTATGGCAATGCGCGCCGGCTGCTGCAGGCCGGCAGGCGGCGGCTCGCAACTGAGCATCGCGCGGAAGTCGACCTATCCACTCTGACCGCACTGGACAGTGCGGGGCTCGCGGTCATGATCACCTGGCTTGCAGAGGCTCAGAGCGCTGGTCGCGAGCTGAGCTATCGGGACCTGCCGGCGGCGCTGGTTGCGACCGCACGGGTGGCGGGCGTCGAGTCCCTGCTGGTCGGCAACGCCGGCTAGCCGTTTACGGCTGCGGTGGGTCCTGCCGTGCAGCGGCAGGGGGAGTCGTCACCGCCGGCGACTCTTCTATAGGCGCGTCCAGGTCGTCGTAGGTCTCTTCCGGCATCACGCCGTCTCGTACCTGGAACTCTCGTCGCGCCAGGTAGGCATTGCGTACCAGCGTGTACGGGTCGAATGCCGCGTCGATCGCCTCGTCGGCGGCCAACAGCTCCGTGCGCGTGTCGATCACCGACAGCGCGAGCAGTACATAGCCGGTGTTGTTCGACTCCGGTCGGTATTCGAGGTTGGTGAAGTGGTTGACGTAGCGGCCGGGCGCGTCGCGCAGGCTTGACGGTCCCAGCAGCGGCAGCATCAGGTAGGGACCGGACGGCATGCCCCAGTGACCTAGCGTCTGGCCGAAGTCCTCGTCATGAGCGGTCAGGCCCACGCGCGTCGCGGGATCTGTGAGGCCGCCGATGCCGATCGTCGAATTGACGATGAAACGGAGCGCGTCACTGCCGGCGTTGCGCAGTTTTCCCTGCAGTGCGTCGTTGAGGATCACGGTCGGGTATTCGAGGTTTGCGAGGAAGTTGCTGACCGCCTTGCGCAGCGGAATCGGCACTATCACCCGGTAACTGCGCGCGATGGGGCGCGTAATGGCATGGTCGAGCGCGACGTTGAACTTGTAGGTTGTGCGGTTCATGCCCTCCAGCGGATCCTGCTTGCGCAGCAGTTCAAGGGCCCGCAGACGTGCTCGCAGACCTTTTGGGGTAGCGGCGAGGGGCGCAGCGACGGGCGTGGCTTGCGGCGCTGTGGGCGCGGTGTCTGCCGCCACGGCGGCGTGCGCCAGCAGCAGGCTCGCTGCCAGAGGCAGGAGGCATTTGCTAAAACGCTGAGGCAGGGGGGCGGTTGATCGTGCAACCTGCGGATACGACATGCGACTCTCCACGCAGGCCGAATATTTTAGCAGGATCAGGGTGCTAGCGCCGCTCGTTGTCCGGAATCGTCTGCGGCAGGGGTTCACCCCGATCCACGGCACCTTGCAGGCGCAGCGGCAGGTATTCCTTCAGTTCGTCGATACGGGCCTTGAACCGGCTGCGCTGTACCGGCGTCAGGTTTGGCGTCGCCAGGGCCTGGCGCAATGCGACGATGGCGAGCGTCAGGTCGCCGTTCATCACGTGGTACTCGGCCATGTAGTAGTTGGCCTCGCCCGCCTCGCCCGCGGCGCTCGCCACCAGGGCGATGAACCGTACCTGGTCCTGCGTCGGCGGAATGGCGTTGAACAGATCCAGCAGCACCGAGTGCGCCAGATGAGCCTCATCCGCGCGCATCAGCGTCTCGGCGTAGCGCACCGTGATCGGCACGTTGCGCGGGAACAGGTCCAGGGCGTGCGCGAGTGCTTCGCGCGAGCCGGCGATGTCGCCGCTGCCCAGTAGTGCCTGGCCGAGCGCGGAGTGGTACTCGATCGTATCGGCATGGCGTGCGACCAGATCGCGCAGCAGTGGCACGGCCTCAGCCGGGGCATTTTCCTGCAGCAGCGCGAGCGCCCGCCCGTAGTAGCGGTAATCGCCGATCGCGCCTGGGGCACCGCCGCCGCCGTTACCGGCATCCGCGTACACGTCCCGCGGGTTGCTGTCCGAGCCCATCGTCATGACCCGCAGCTTCTCGCGTGCGAGGCGATAGCCGGTGGTATCGACCGGGCGCACCGTCGGGTAGGAGACGGCCCGGCCCTTGGCCTCCGCGATGCGACCGCTGGTCACCGGGTGGGTCTGCAGGAACTCCAGGATCTTGGCGTTCGGACCGCCGCTGCCCATGCGGCGGCCGAGCGTTTCGAAAAAAGTCCCCATGGCGTTCGGATCGTAACCGGCCGAGGCCATCACGTGGATGCCAACCCGGTCCGCCTCGTACTCGTTCTCGCGCGAGAAGTTCAGCTGCTGTTGCATCGCTGCGCTCTGGCCCGCCATCACGCCGGCCATGCCGACATTGGAGTTGCCCGACATCGCGCCGACCAGGATCGCCGCCAGCATCGCCGCGGTCGCGCCCAGGCTCGCTCGGCTTGCCTGCTGCACGCTGCGCGCGATATGCCGCTGGGTCACGTGCGAAACCTCGTGCGCGAGGACGCCGGCAAGTTCGCTTTCGCTGGTGGTGGCGAGGATCAGCCCTGAATGCACGCAGACGAAGCCGCCGGGCAACGCGAAGGCGTTGATGCTGTTGTCCTTGACCACCAGAAAGGTGAACTTGACCGTGCCTTCCTGCGCATGACTGGAAAGCCGACTGCCGATGCCCTGGATGTATTCGCCGATTTCGAGATCGTCCAGCACCTGGCCGCTGTCGCGCAGGCCCTTGATGATCATCGCGCCGAGCTTGTACTCGTCGCTGAGGGTGATCACCGCGTCGGCGGGCGTACCGATATCCGGCAGGTCCTGGCCGGGAAGGGGCGCGGCTAGTGCGGCGCCGGCCACAGCCACTGCCAGGCAGAGGCTGAGGGCGGTGCGGCGGAGTAGGGAGATGAGAAGTTGCATGCGTACCGGTCAGACCGCGACAGCGGTCCGAGGTTCAATCGGGCGATTTCAGAGGCTTTCGGACGCGAAGTCGGCCAGCCGCGAGCGCTCGCCACGGACCAGCGTCAGGTGGCCGGAGTGCTGCCAGCCGCGGAAGCGGTTGACGACGAAGGTGAGCCCGGAGCTCGTCTCGGTCAGGTACGGCGTGTCGATCTGCGCGATGTTGCCCAGGCACACGAGCTTGGTGCCGGGGCCTGCACGAGTGACCAATGCCTTCATCTGCTTCGGCGTCAGGTTCTGCGCTTCGTCAAGAATGATGTAGCGGTTGAGGAAGGTGCGGCCGCGCATGAAGTTCAGCGAGCGAATCTTGATGCGGCTGCGCAGCAGATCGTTGGTCGCGGCGCGCGCCCAGTTGCCGCCTTCCTGGGTCTGCGTGAGCACCTCGAGGTTATCCATCAGCGCGCCCATCCAGGGCTCCATCTTTTCTTCCTCGGTTCCCGGCAGGAAGCCGATGTCTTCGCCGAGCGGAATCGTCACGCGGGTCATGATGATTTCGCTGAAGCGGCGATTGTCGAGAGTCTGCGCGAGTCCCGCAGCGAGTGTCAGCAGCGTCTTGCCGGTGCCGGCGGGGCCGAGCACGGTGACGAAGTCGATCTCCGGATCCATCAGCAGGTTGAGCGCGAAGTTCTGCTCGCGGTTGCGGGCGGTGACGCCCCACACCGTGTGCCGCTCCGAGCGATAGTCATGCAGTAGTTCGAGGACGGCTTCGTCGCCCTTGATGCTGCGGACCATTGCCTCGACGCCGTTGGGGGAATCCTCGTAGACGAACAGGTTCGGGTGCCATTCACGCACTGCCGGGCCGCTCAGGCGATAGAACGTGCGCGCGTGGTCCTTCCACGACTGCATGTCCTTGCCATTGGCCTCCCAGAAGTCAGCTGCCAGTGCCTGCGTGCCGGTGTAGAGAAGATCCGCGTCCTCGATGGTCTGGTCGCTGAAGTAGTCCTCGGCGTGCACGCCGAGGATTGCGGCCTTGATGCGCAGGTTGATGTCCTTCGACACCAGCGTGACTTCGGTATCGGGGTGCGCGCGCTTGAGCGCCAGCGTCTGGCCGAGGATGGCGTTGTCGGCGCCGTGGCCGGGCAGCTCCGGCAGTGAGGTGTCGAGCATCTGCGTCTGGAAGTACAGCCGGCCGGAGGCGCGCTGCTTGCCGCCGTTGCCGTTAGTGATTGCGTTCGGCAACACCAGGCCGCGATCGATTTCAGTCTTGGTCGCGCCCTGCATCAGCTCGTCGAGGAAGCGGCTCACCTGGCGCACGTTGCGGGCAGCTTCCGACAGTCCCTTCTTGCCGGCATCGAGCTCCTCGAGCACGATCATCGGGATGTAGATGTCGTGTTCCTCGAAGCGAAAGATCGCCGTCGGGTCGTGCATCAGTACGTTCGTGTCGAGTACGAAGATGCAGCGGCGGCCGCGCGTGCTACGCGTCATCTTGGCCGGCCTACAGGTCGCGTGCTGCCGCTAGCACAGCGGTAGCGTGTCCATCGACTTTGACCTTGCGCCACTCGGCGCGCAGTACGCCCTTGTCGTCGAGGAGAAAGGTGCTGCGTTCGATGCCCATGTATTTCTTGCCGTACATGCTCTTTTCCTTGATGACGTCGAAGAGCTTGCACAGCTCTTGGTCCGTGTCGGCGAGCAGGTGGAACGGGAAGGCGTACTTGGCGCGGAACTTTTCATGCGAGGCGAGGCTGTCGGCCGAGACGCCGACGATGACGGTTTTTGCCTTCTTGAAGTCGGCGGCGTGGTCGCGGAACGCCTCGCTTTCCTTGGTGCAGCCGGAGGTGTTGTCGCGCGGGTAGAAGTAGACGACCAGCTGGGTGCCTAGATTGTCCTTCAGGCGCCAGGCGCCGGCAGTCGAGTCGACCTTGAAGTCAGGGATCTTCTTGCCGATCGCAGGTGCCGCCATGTGCGCTCCGGGTGAACGGTCAGTTCTTGACGGGTTCGAGTATTGCGTCGAGGTTCAGATGGTCGCAGAAGTCCATGAACTCCTCGCGCAGTACCCCGAGGTGGATCCGGCTGGGCACGTTGATCACCAGTCGCAGCGAGAACATCGGCGCGCCGGTGTGGGCGGCCGCATAGCTGTGGGTATCGAGTTCGGCGATGTCCACGCCGCGTGCGGAGAAAAACCCGGCGACGCTGGAGACGATGCCGGCCTGATCCAGGCAGACGATGTCTACCGAGTAGGGGAGCATGTCGCTGCGGATGGGGCGGGTCTCGGTGCGGCGCACCTGGACGGTCATTTCGCCCGCCTCGGCGATTTTCTTGATCTCGGACTCGATCTTGGCCAGCGAGTGCCAGTTGCCCGAGACCAGCAGGGCCATGACGAATTCGCTGCCAAGCGCAGACATCCGACTTTCGATGATGTTGCCGCCGCAGTCCGAGATGGCGCGGGTCAGGTCGTGCACCATTCCGGTGCGGTCGCTGCCAATGGCAGAGAGGGCGAGAAGCTGCTTCATCCGGGGGGTGGGTGCTCGGCGGGGGGTGATCGGGCACGGGATTCTACCCCGCCGGGAGCGCCGGGGGGAAACCGCTGTTGTGAGCGCGGCTTGCGCCCGCCGCCACCCGGTCAGTACCATCGCCCGCCCACGGTCCCCCGATACCCCCCTCCCCGAGAGCCCTTGAAATGTATAGCGGCAGCATAGTTGCCATCGTCACGCCGATGACCGACTCCGGCGAGGTCGACTTCGACGCATGGGATCGCTTGCTCGACTGGCATGTGGAGCAGGGAACCGACGGCCTGGTGGTTTGTGGCACCACCGGCGAGTCGCCGACCGTCAGCCTGGCGGAGGCGGTGGAGTTGACCCGCCGCGCGGTGGCGCGGATCGACGGCCGCATGCCGATCATTGCCGGCAGCGGTAGCAACGACACTGCCCTGAGCATCGAGCGCACCCGCGCGCTGGCCACCGCCGGCGCTGACGCCGTGCTCGTGGTCACGCCGTACTACAACAAGCCGACCCAGGACGGCCTGTTTCAGCACTTCACTGCGATCGCCGACGATTCGAGCGTTCCGGTCATCCTTTACAACGTTCCCGGGCGAACCGGCGTCGATCTGCTGCCGGAGACGGTCGAGCGGCTCGCCGCGCATCCGCGCATCGTCTCGTTGAAGGAGGCCACTGGCAGCCTCGCGCGACTCGCCGAGCTGCGCGCCCGCTGCGGTGCGGATCTCGAGATTCTCAGCGGCGATGATCCGACCGCTGTCGACGCGATGCTGGCGGGAGCGGTTGGCGTGATTTCGGTGACCGCCAACGTCGCTCCGCGGCTGATGCACGAGCTGTGTGAGGCTGCCCTTGAAGGGGATGAGCCGGCGGCCCGCGCAATCGACGCACGTCTGGCACCGCTGCATCGCGCGTTGTTCATCGAATCCAATCCGATCCCGGCCAAATGGGCCGTCCAGCAGCTGGGCCTAATCGGGCCCGGCATCCGTCTGCCGCTGACACCCTTGTCGGCGTCCTGTCATACACCGGTGCGCGATGCGATGCGTGCCGCGGGGGTCCCATGCGCCTGATTACTCTTGCCCTTCCGATCGCGCTGTGCCTTGTCGCGGTATCCGGCTGCCATCACAGCGCGGCGTATCTGCGTACGCACAGCGGCAGCAACTCCACAACAGGCAAGCCGTGCGTCGACCGCGCGGCTTATCTGGCGGCCAACACCGCGGCGCCATTGAAGACGCCTGAGGGCCTGGTAGCGCCAAATACCAAGAACTCGTTGAAGATCGGTGACGTGGCCGCGTCGGCACCGGCGCAGGCGCGTACCACGTCGCAGGGTTGCCTCGACAAGCCGCCGAGCTTCTTCGGTGAAAAGGCCAAGCTGCCGGTAACCCCGGGTGAAAAGCCGGTGCCAGTGGAGAAGCTGGCGCCGAAGATCGACTAAGTTTGATCGGCCGGTTTGCCTAGTCGCGCTCGCGCGGTTAGTCTTCCGGCCCGTGGAGAGGTGGCCGAGCGGTCGAAGGCGCTGGACTGGAATTTCAGTAATGCCTAACAAGGTATTCGTGGGTTCGAATCCCACCCTCTCCGCCATTTAGTCAGGGCGTTGCAATGACGCCCCAGAAAGCCCGCTGCAAGCGGGCTTTTTTGTGCCCGTACGAGGCGTGTGGGGTCCTAACTGGCCTCGCCGATACCCCGCCAGCCGACGCCATTCTGGTACTAAGTTGGTTCTACTAAGTTGCAGACCAGCGCAAACCAGCGCAAACGGTCGGCGGCGCCGAGTCGCTCTCGCCCGACTGTTCAGCTTAGGTCAGGCATGCCAACCCAGAAAACAGCTTTTGCACAGGATCTGAGGGCCAGTGGTATGCACATAAAAGCCACTGCACGGCCTTCCCGTTGACACAAAAAAAGCTCGTGGGTACATTTCTTCACCATAGTGGGAAGGTTTCCAAAAGGCATTCGGGTGGTTCTCCGCAAGGGCGGCACGTACCAGTCCCGGATGAGTCGAAAGAAAGCTTGGCGCCACACATAGCACTAGCGTGCTGGGCAGCTTGGCGACAGTTCTGGTGCTTGGTTGTCTCGCCAGCGCAACAGGCGCAATGGCGGCGACTCCCGGGCTGAACAGGTAGAGGGTGGGAACGTTTCAATCCGATGCGACGCGGCACGCCGCGGCGCACGCGACATTTAAAACTCGGCAGGGGGAAGAGCTCAATGAAGAAGTCCGTGAAGAGTGGTGGCCGCAACCCGTCGGCGCTGGCCCTGCGCCCGTTGGCGGCGGCGATCTCGGCGCTTTTGATTCCGGTCGGTGCATACGCGCAGCAGAGCACGGCGTCGGTTGACCCGAACAGCCTGCTTGAGGACGTGGTCGTCACGGGTATTCGCCATTCGATCGAGACCTCGGTCGCGGCGAAGCGCGTGAACGACTCGATCGTTGAAGTGATCTCCGCCGAAGATCTCGGCAAGCTCCCAGACACCAGCATCGCCGACTCGCTCGCGCGCCTGCCTGGCCTTACGGCGCAGCGCGTCAATGGTCGTGCCCAGGCCATCAACATCCGCGGCATGGCGCCCAAGTACGGCGTCACCCTGCTCAACGGCCGTGAACTGGTCAGCACCGGCGACAACCGGGGCGTCGAGTTCGACCAGTTCCCGTCGGAACTGATCGGCTCGGTGACCGTGTACAAGACCCCCGATGCGTCGCTCAGCTCGCAGGGCCTGTCGGGCACGATCAACCTGCAGACGATCCGTCCGCTCGATTTCAAGGAGTCGACCGGCAACTTCAATGCGCGCGCGTCGCGCAACTCGGCCGGTGCATTGGTGCCCGGTTCAAAGGACGAAGGCGGTCG